>Ga0308160_10007357_pt1 | contig 10961 bp, 7 predicted proteins | sample PhyFR1_FD_201036 | JGI IMG/M metagenome (GOLD analysis project Ga0308160, IMG submission 201036) | Phyllosphere microbial communities from UC Gill Tract Community Farm, Albany, California, United States - DLSLF.R1 | ecosystem: Host-associated > Plants > Phyllosphere > Unclassified | place: USA... | reverse complement strand
AGGAAACAGAATGGTACGTTGTCATCAGTCGCGATGGGGGACGACTAACGAAAACAGGTAATACACCAGTAACGACAGTTCCAATTTTCCTACACCTCCAACCAGTCCTCGCACCACTATCAATACCAGAACCTCCCCTCCTACTCGACTCCTCCTCCTCTTCCACCTCTTCATCGTCAGAACCAAAGAAACACCTTCAATTCATCTTGTCCCTCCAGGACCCCACACACAATCTCCAATTCACGACCGTCTCTCAGTCCGTTCCAGGAGAATGGATGGATGTAGAGTATGATCAATCAGAATGGGTCGAGGAGAGGTTGGTCGATATCATCAGGGTTTCAGTGGAGGTTATCGCTCAGGATGTAAGTCTAAAACACGAAAAGAAGGGCGTGGGCTGATGAGATAGTATGTCGCTACCAGGATGGCTTTGAAGCCATCTGCAAAGACTCAGACTAGAACTGCTACACCGGGCCCAGCTGAGAGTGGGGATGGAAAGAGTGTAGAGACAGTGACCGAGGTCGGGGATAAGAAGGAGGATTGACTACTTGTGTAATAATTGGGCACATATCCTATTTGCTTACATTAGAATCGGTGAAGTACCTTGCCTGGCGATCGGGTATCAGATACCAAACATGTATAACATTATTATGACCTCTCCTGAGAATCCTTGCGAAATCAACGCTGCCAGCCCCAGTCCAGACCTGATCATCGTCAATGTGGACCAGGTCGATCATAGGCCGTGAACAAGAGAATGAGGTATTGAGAAGCAAGAAGAATACAACGATATCTAATCTACCACACTACATACTACTATACAACCAGCAATACAATGTAATGCAAATGCAAATGCAAAATCAAGTTCAAGATCCCAATACCCCAAGATGATCCAATAATGCCCGCAAGAAAATCTACTCGGACTCATCCTCATCAGTCTCGTCAAACCTCTCCAATTTAGGTCCAGGATCAGATCCAGCTCTAGCCCTTCCTTTTCCTTTTCCCTTTCCACCTGATTTACGTTTCTTCTTCTTTTGTACACCACCACTATTGGCTTCGAGAATGCCCGGTCTGTTCGCGTGAGGTTTTGAACGGAGAGAAGCCATCTTGAGCTCAATCATTTCCTCCAGGCTCATTTCTCTTTCCCCACTTGATGATCCCGTACCAGTACCCATGGTCATGGCGATAGGCGAGTCGGATATGATTGGTGAAGATTGATTCTGAATCGAGAAGCCGGCTTCTGCTGCTTTCCCCTTGTACGCGTTGTATGATGCAGGGTGTATACGTGGAGGAGGGTGGGGGTGGGGGTTTCGTGGCTGCGAATGCAAATCCTGTGGTACACGAGGCGGAACTTGGTTGGGTTGGGTCGAAGCGATAATTGGATATGGATTGACTGAATGAGGATACGGTCGAGGTCCAGATCCAGATCCAGAACCGGAACTTGACGGTATAGTCTCCCCAGCCCAGGCGATCTTGCGATCTACCAGCTGTTCCATCGTCTCTCCTCCACCTCCATTTCCACTTGGACCAGGGGTAGATGTAGATGTAGATGTAGATTGAGTGAATGAATCCAATTTCCGATCCACCAATCCCTCTAATGTCTTTTCACCCCCGTGGCCCTGAGCCGAAGTCGAGATGACAGGCCCAAGCCCTAAGCGGGTAGCTGTAAATGCATCCATCACCCCTCCCGGCACCCCTGTCCCTGTCGATCCGGCCATCTCGTCCATTTTCCGTTCTACCACCCGTTCAATCTGAGGTGGAGCTAGTGGTAGTGGTCTCTGGTTCGTACTTGTGGAAGTCAAGTGGCTTAGGTGGGTAATTGGCGATTCGTTCGAGTGAGAGATCGAGGTCGATCCTGTCGTACCTGTTCCCGTCCCTGTCCCAGTGCCCGAGGAAGAAGTCGTATTATGTGTACCCTCATTCGCTGGTTGACCAATGTAAGGTGGTGGTGGCATATCCGCTCTTGAGCTTCCGGGGATTGATTGGATAATATCATTGGTACCTCGGGGTGTCGCTTCGTAAAGTGGTCCACTCGACATTGTATCCGTATTCGTGTTCGTAGTATACGTGACAGGCGAAGTATTTCTCATTCCCGTTTCCCCAATATCTCCGCCCAGACTAGTCATTGACGACTCATGACTAGGTCTAGGGGTAGTCGCTCCTCTGACAAACCCTTGTCCTGGCACTCGCCCCCCTCCTGTGAAACTCCTCCCTCTACTCAAACTCCCCCTTCTCGATTCCATCTCGACCAAATCAATAAGTCCACCCGTGACAATCCTCTTAATCCCATTAACATCATCATCCTCATCCCTCCTCAGTAACCTAGCCATAGACTTCTGCCATACCTTCTCTCTGACAATCATTACCTCTTGGCCGTCTTCTTGGGTTGTTTTCTCGAATTTCCGTAATGTCTTGACCGAATAGTAGACCCACCATAACCATAGTAAAGTGAATACTACACCTAAACATGATAAGGCGATATTGGCAGTCATTCCATTACAAAATTGAGTGGCGGCGTTATCGGGGACTAGGCGGTCCAAACCTGATATAATGGCGTTTTGAAGAACGACCCGTTGACAGGCTTGTGGACCTCCTTGTATTCCAGCGAATATAGCACTAACTAACGGCGTTAGCCCGCCCTCTCCTCTTCTTGTCCATAATTCACTCACCTAACCAGCATAAACCCTGTAGAGTCAAAAACAAACACTCTTGCCAAGCTCTATCACTCCTCCACCGATTCTTCTTGCCCTTCTTTTCCAAATGACTCTCTCCAACATGATCCATATCCTCACCTCTCCGTATCCGTCTAATCCTCTCCCATTCCAATTTAACCTCCTTGGCGGTTCTGAAATCACATACGAGTGCCCATGGGACATAACCAAAAAAGACGAAAAAGGCGAATGATTGGATCATTAGGGAGATGAAATCTCCTGTTACTAGGACTGAAGTAAGGATTTTGGCTGCGAGGAATAAGAATTGTGTGGCCTTGTAGCTTTAGCTTTTGTTCGCTCTCGACATGAAGTACAGAGAGAACCTACAAAGAGACACCGGCGGATCCGGATCCTCTTTTGAGGATGTCGAGGGATCATGCTAGACCAACAACCCTACTGGGTATACGACGTAGCATTGATGAGAGGGTAGATACTGGGGTCGTGGTGCGCCAGTACTGGGTTGACAAGTGCCCAGAGGGATATATACAAATGACAAAGGTAGAATAGAAGTGTGAAAAGTAAACTCATGCTCATGTTCACATGTGGATCGGGACGCGCGGGATAATCACAAATAGCGCAACCGGTCAGCCGGCGTGATAGTCTGTCCATCACTTCACTCGTATCACTAGCGCTTGTCTAACTATAGAGGACGAGTGCTCGCACACAGGAAGGAAAGCGCACGGAAGCATGGCTCAGGCAGTCAACACTTCACGCTTCAAACATAACAGACATCCACTGCATCAATTCTACCACGTCCACTTTTTACTGTATCCACATCCGTCCTCGTCATAGTGTATAGAAAATTATGTTTGTTGTATATAAGGTTCATCGATCCGGTTCGTGTGCGCGTCAGAATCACTCGTCATCGTCGCGATACCATCCGACAAAAGCACTTAGAGAGTCTTCTCGTCTGTGATGTTAGCTATGCCCGTGCGACTATAAGACGGTAGCTTACGCTCAAAGCTCGAGGGAGCGGTGGTGCCGGCGGTGCTGAATCCCTCGGAAGGCTTCTGGGCAAAGGTAGAGTTGGATCCCTGAGCCTTGGCCTTGACGTTCTTGGCTAGAGGACGTAGGACGTTGGCGTATAGGACCTCGGCACCTCGAGTAGCGGGGAGCATTACTACTGATCAGCTTATGCTCTAGAACTCCGTTAAAAGTAAGCTTACGCCAGATGGTGAAGACGGTCTTGAAAACAAAGTAGAGGGGAACCCAGTATAGGATAGCTCGGACACCCATAGACTCGACAAGGTTAAGACCACCGAAGACGACCTATGGGTCAGCGAGTGTTTTGTGGGAAGTATCAGCTAGCTTACCCAGTAGGTGAGCCACTGCTTGTCGTCGTTGGTAGAAGGAGACTCGAGAGCGTGAATAGAGAGATAAGCAGGTAGACCCCAACCAATCAAGTTGGAAACGGGCTGAGCGAGACCAAACATGTTGAAGAAGATGAGAACGACGGAGCTGGCTGTCAGCTGATGTCCACCCATCCTACGAGAGATCTAGCTTACGAGGCACCGAGGGCGAGGACACCGTATGCCTTGGGGACCTTGGTCTTGGTCTCGAGCTCACGGAGGACGGGGTACTTGCTGAGCTATCTTGTCAGCTATTGCGGCGGAATGCAGAGAGTAGCTTACCTCAGAGTCGAGCGAGTTGACTTGTCCAGACAAGAACCTGTTGGCCTGTTGGGTGTATGGGTGGTTGACAAAGTTGTCTTTGATCTGTTGGGATTGGGCTGCCATCTGATCGTCAGTGTGTGTCGGCTGGGGTAGCAGGTAGCAGGAGGCAAATGCTCAAGAGGCAGGTGTAGACGGTAGAGGCAGGGACGTGAATGATAAATGGTGTGGAATGTTGTGAGAAGAAAGTTGAACGTGGAAGAACGTCATCGTTTTCAGTCACGAGACCAATCAACCCAGTGGTTGTTTGTCTAGCTCTCTACGGCGTTCTCCACTGCGGAGAATGGGGTGTGGATAGTGACTGACCTTTGATATGTATACTTGATACCTGTAGAATGTAGGATGTAATGTAAAGTGAGTAGTAGTGATTGTGAAAGGGTGACGAGTGAATGTCCTTCTATCTTCCTCGTCCCTGTCTGTTCCTTGTTCATTCGCAGCTATGACGCACTATTATACTATTCGCCACATACATCATGCAGCCGGGATTATACTCCAAGCATAGCTATAACTCCGCTTTATCCCCTTTATACGCGTCTCCCCTTTTACACCTACACGCGTCTTTGTTTAGGGGGGGTGCTGACCGTGCCTGAGACTAGTAAGTTAGTGGTTTAAACGGATTAAGCATTAAGCAGCTCAACTTCGATCACTGAATACTAAGTTACAGCAAATATTGTTTACATTGTCAAATACTATAGCCCATACCGCTCTCGAACTTAGACTTGTAGACTACTTGCCATCCATACACGCTGATTCGATATCAGCCATCAACACCCCTTAGCAACCCCCCTTTACACCTCCAGGTCTCTTTGACAGAGACCTCAATCCCCGTCTATCACACATGCTCAACAGTCCTCGACCACGCTCACCAAATCCATCGAGCTACAATGATAAATACGGCTCATCCTCATCTTCTTCGACTACCGGTACGCTCCGCCGGAAATCCGGTTTGAAGTCACGAGCGACCCAAATCCTAGCTATTCGATTCGGATGGGTCGTACTGGTCATATGGTATGAAGTTGGGGAATTCTTCCATTCATTATCAACATGTCGTTTTCCGGATTCTGAATTATTACCAAGTGGGAAAGGAAAAGGAAAAGGGAAAGCAGTCCCTGGACAAACATCACATTTGGTACTGCTGGCAGACCCTCATGTACCTCATCCGAGGTTGTCTTATGCGTCAGACTCGAGACCTTGGATCAATGCTCTCAAGCAGGGGATGGATGAGTTGTTTATGAGGAAAAGCTGGAATGTGGTCATGAGGCTAGGGAGAGTGGATGGGGTTGTGGTCGTTGGGGATATGCTAGATTGGGGAAGGGGTGATATGAGTGATCAAGAGTGAGTTGCGAGCGAGCCTCGTATATGACTTGACATCATGCTTATAGTGCAGATATGACGAATATCATACCCTTTTCCGAAGCATATTCCGCCTCCCACCTTCGGTACCCATGCATTTCGTCCCGGGGAACCACGATCTCCCACTAGGCCCTAATCGACTATTCTCCCCATACGCCCGAGACAGATATGCTAAATACTTTTCGCCTCCGAATTCGGTTCTGCCAATTGCGAACCATAGTTTGATCCTCCTCGATGCGGTCGGATTGGTAGAAGAGGACTATAGGCGTTATGCTGCCGAAACTCAATTTGGGGAATGGGATGGGGTCGCTGGAGGAGTTATCGAGTTTGTCAAGGGATTAGGTGATGGTCAGTCGAGCGTAAACCTGGAAGAAAGGTACTGATGAATAGATCCACCGCCCGGACCCAAGATTCTGATATCGCATATCCCACTCGCCCGACCTGAAGCCTCCAGATGTGGTCCGCTGAGGGAAAGAGGGAGAATCCTAAAAGGTGCCGGACCTGGATACCAGAATCTCCTGGGGAGTGAGACGACTCGGTTCCTACTCGATATCCTACGCCCTTCAGTCGTCTTCAGCGGGGACGATCACGATTACTGCGAACATCACCATCCTCAGGGCGTACGTGAAATCACCTTGAAGTCATTTTCGTCATCCACCGGTATCCGTCGACCTGGTTTCCAAATGTTGTCCCTGATTCCACCACACGAAGCGACCACCTCGAAAACACATGCGGATCGACCTTGTTTCCTACCGGATCAATCTGGAGTGTACTACACAGTCTACCTACCCGTTGCCATCTTGACGTTTGTATACCTGTTTTCGACAAATATCAGAGCGGCATGGAGAAGATGGAATGCCGCCGGACATAGTATTTACGGAGATCTCAAATCGAGAATGAGTCCACATATCGCTTCATCCGACCAGATGCCGAATTCCTTACAGCCCATGATGAATCGACGAATATCCGAAAGACCCGTTCCGTTGACATTACCATCGAGAAAATCATCACAACACCTCAATGGGCTGAATTCATCAGGCCTTGGTCCAGGGTCAGGATCAGGATCAGGATATGCAACCCCTCGTTCTGGTTCTGGAAGAAGTTCAGCTTTTGCACAACGTACCGCCTCTTCCGATATTTTGGGAACGTATAACCAACCGGCCCGATCTGCACCCGTATCGCCAACTGGATCACCTAGGCCTTCATGGTCCGACCATCGGATGAGGGATAGGGAAGAAGATATCGAAGGTGAACCGACGAGCTATGATGCTTCGCCCAGTATATCGAGGAGGTCGAGTTATATCTACATGAATGGACATTCTGGAGTCGACTCGAATTCGACCCCGACACAAAGATCAGTCACTGCGCCCATCCCCAATGGTAATGGTGTGAACCATCAGGCCGAACCATCATCCTACTTCCTCCCTATACCCGGTACAGGACCCGGTACACCCACTCAAGGTCTTGGAATTTCAACCCCAGGACACGGTCATGGATTAGCAGTCCGCCGATCGTCCTCAAATCTCTCACAAATGACCAACTCCAACTCCAATACAAACACTCTCACCCCATACCCATACCCGTATCCCCATCGACGAGTCACCGCACCCCGAATGCTCTCTACGGCAGATTGGCAAGCAGCAGCAAAAGCTAAAGATAAAACCGTAATCGGTCTACTTGCAGATTCGTTACCTACCCCCTTATCTACTCGTAGGGGTGGTTGGGCATTAGTAAAGGGTTTTGTGGGTTGGTTATGGAGGAGTCGGAATGGGGTAGTGGGCAAGAGTTGGAGAGAGTGTTTGGCTGTTGCTTGGCCTGCTGCTCTTGTCTGGGTATTTGTCAATGCTCTGTTCTTCTGGACATAGGGGGTTGTATCCTTTGTATAGAACTAGATGCATTGCATTGTGCTCGGCTCTCGTCTACACGCTTGGATACACCCGAGATACGCTGAAATAGCCCTTGTGCATGTGGTACCTTGTCTTAGTGTACAAGACGCTGGCTGACGGTGATCTCGACAGGACGTAGGCATGTTCGAAGCGCCATGGTCGATTTAGCTTGCTCGACCAATCGGATGCTTGCATGGGCCCAGTTCTCAACCTCAGCCTCACGGCGCTGTCAGTGCTAATCGGACCACATCAGAAATGAGCATTGCCACCCGCAATGCGATGCGCTGGGGACTCTTGCTTGGGCACTTGCACCTCACTAAGAAAAACTGCCTATAGCTCGTGGAGATGCATGTCATGACGTCGGAACTGTGTACAAGTGTCTGCATAATCAGGAAAAGGAAACTTAGGTGGCGTATCTATCGAGTCAGCTTTGCTCCAGTGATGGGGAGCAGGGGAGCTTACTTCCTCGTCCACTCCCTCGCCGTAGCCTCGTATCGTGGTCTGTCATTCTTGTAAGTCTATCTGTCAGCTCTGAACAGCAAACCGTGCGGGCCAGCTTACATGCGCGATCTCGGGAACCAGGGGGTCATCAGGGTTGGGATCAGTCAGCATCGAACAGATCGATAGTAGCACTATCTCGTCAGCTCTTCCACTTGGAATTTCAAGAAAGTATCAGCTTACCCTTCGAGATGGTCAGGGCAGGTGACCATTGATCTCTTAGGATATCGAGACAGATGGATCCGTTGGCGTTGATGTTTGGGTGGTAGATCTTGGTTGTGAACGAGACCTTGGGGGGTTTGAATGGGTAGTCTGGCAAGTCAGTCGCACCCAGTCACTCGGTAATAGCGACATACCGGTAGGGAAGGTTAAGGAGCTTTGATCATCAGCTCTGACCTTTGATTTGCTTAACAAGCACGTACAGGAAAAAGACACCACCGGAATATGGAGAGTCACTCTATTTAATCAGCTTTGCCTTGCAAGACGGGGAAAGGCAAGCTTACAGGACCCATGATAGTGGCCTGCCACTGGAATAGGTTATCTCCAATAGGTCCAGCAGAACATGATGAAGGGGGATCACGTCCTAGGTCGATCAATTCCTGATCGCGTGAGCACAAGTCCTGTTCTCGATGGAGGTAATAACATACCTTGTTGATTCGCTTCAACGCCATTGTATATAGTGGGTAGATGACTGGTTGTTAGCGGTTGGCGAGAGTGGTTGGAGGCGTAGACGTGGACGTGGAGATACCCGGGCAGAGTAGAGTGATGAAGGAAGGTTGATTCGTAATCACTTCTCGATCCCCGTCTTATCCGCCCTCCCTCCTCTACATGTCCATTGCCTATACGATATCCTGTGTATGGTGATGAATGACTTACGATGTACCCTTTGTATGTAATGACAAGTGACAATAAGAGGTCCTAGCTGATAGATAGACGAAGGGTGACAGGGTAGAACCAGCCAGCGTTACAGAGTGGATATCACCGTATTACCGGTTAATGTGGCACCCTCTATCTCCCCTTCTTACACTTGCACTCTGTAATCTACGTTGGTACATACATACATCATCATTCAATAAACAACGCATCCTTCACCATCACCAAGAGGGACTACTACGAGCTTTCCGCGTAAGACGATTGATCAAGCTATCGCCCAGTCGAATTAGCTAGTTGTGTATCAGCTACCTTGAACAACACCAATACTCGTGTCGCCAAGACAAGACGACCATAAGATGGCAGAAGCAGGCGGTAGTAGTATCGTAAGTCTATCTTTAACCTTACACGATGTTTCAAGACGCTAGTCCCTGTCATCTATAATTGACTGAGCTGAAGCTGATGCCAGGCCCGGGTCTACCCAGATGTCAATGAGAAATTAGGGAGATCATGGTGGGATTACGGTATGTCCACCTTGTCTCATCTACGTTTTGATGGACGAATATTGACCAAAAGACAACTTAGTAGTCCAATGGGGTTCACAGGACAATTACGAAATAGTCCGTAAAGTCGGTAGAGGAAAGTACTCTGAAGTAAGCTCATTTCCCTTACAGCAAGTGGTGTATAAGCTGACGAACAGGTATTTGAATCAATCCATCTACCGACAGGAGCGAAATGTATTGTCAAAGTCCTGAAACCAGTCAAGAAGAAGAAGATCAAGAGGGAGATCAAGATTCTACAGAATCTTGCGGGGGGGCCTAATGTTATTGGATTAATGGATGTTGTCAGGGATAATCAGGTCAGCTTACTCTCTCTCGGAATGAGGTCAAGCTGATGAAGTAGTCGAAAACACCATCAATCGTTTCTGAATATGTCAACGTACGTCTTGCAGCTAGGAGATGATGAGGATGGAGCTAATTTCCAGAACACCGAATTCAAAACCCTCTATCCCAAATTCACAGATTTCGACGTCCGTTACTACATCTTTGAACTACTCAAAGCCCTCGATTTCTGTCATTCAAAAGGTATCATGCACCGAGATGTGAAACCACATAACGTCATGATTGACCATGAAAAGAGACAGGTAAGCTGTTTCCTTCCCGCAGGACAAAGCTGACCAAACAGTTGAGATTGATTGATTGGGGATTGGCGGAATTCTACCATCCCGGTACAGGATATAATGTCCGAGTCGCATCTAGGTATTTCAAAGGACCGGAATTACTGGTGGATTTCCAGGAATACGATTATAGTCTGGACATGTGGAGTCTGGGGTGTATGTTTGCCAGCATGGTAAGCTTTTTTCCCCGTTCTGTGCTGGGCATTAGCTGACTGGTAGATCTTCCGCAAGGAACCGTAAGCTGCTCGGAACAGTTTCGACGAATCAGAAGCTGATGAGTAGATTCTTCCATGGTCACGATAACGCCGATCAATTGGTCAAGATTGCCAAAGTCCTCGGAACAGACGAGCTCTTTGCGTAGTATGTCCACCCTCTCTGATCGAGCAACTGCTGACAGTCAGCTTGGACCGATATGACCTAGACCTCGATTCTCAATTTGACGATATATTAGGCAGGTACAACCGCAAGCCATGGACGAAATTTATCACTTCTGGTAAGCTAGTCGCCACGTACCCCTTGCGGATAGCTGACATTGTAGATAATCAACGATATATCTCGAATGAAGCTATTGATTTCCTGGATAAGTTATTACGGTACGACCATCAAGAGAGATTGACGGCGGAGGAGAGTCAATCGCATGCTTACTTTGGTAAGCTGGCTTAAGCTCGGCTCCTGAGGTGATAAGCTGATGAGCAGCACCGGTCAAGGAAGCTGCTGCGAAGAAGGAATCGTCATGATCACCTCCGTCGTTCGGCCAGTCTACCTTCGACACTGTTGAGGTGAAGAACAGCGTGTGTATAGT
>Ga0308160_10007356_pt1 | contig 10962 bp, 10 predicted proteins | sample PhyFR1_FD_201036 | JGI IMG/M metagenome (GOLD analysis project Ga0308160, IMG submission 201036) | Phyllosphere microbial communities from UC Gill Tract Community Farm, Albany, California, United States - DLSLF.R1 | ecosystem: Host-associated > Plants > Phyllosphere > Unclassified | place: USA... | reverse complement strand
CGCCGTACTGGACATCACACGGTGCAGCGCGCAGCGAATTTCTTCCGATGCGGGCGCCAACTCTCCTTGCCGATCCTGCCATTCAACGATTGCATTCATGCCCGGACTCCCTCAGGAACTGTCTTGTTATGCACATGTTTCGTGCTGCCAAGTACTGTAGTGAGGGCAAGAAAATACTGTCTTACGACATTCTTACGAGGGGAATCGATGGCGCGTGGAACCTGACGAGCACCTACCGTGCCAGCGCGGGATCGAGTGCATCGGCTATGGCGATGCTGTTGCCGTCCGGGTCCTCGATCATCAGCGTCCTGACGCGCTCGCTGTCGGTCCGGTCGCCGATCTGCACGCCCATCGCGGCCAGCTGGCGCGCGACGGACTCGATGTCGCTGACCACCAGCGTGAAGGAACAATTTCCGGCACGCTCGGCTCCCTGATACACCTGCAGCCCGCCGCCACGGGGAAAGGTCCACTCCTCGACTTCGGGCATGGGCCGCGATCCTTTGGCGCCCAGCAGTTCCGCGTACCAGGCGGCGGATTTGTCGAGGTCCTTCACGGCCATGCTGGCCAATGCGTTGTCGATGCTCATGTCGGGCTCCTCCCTTGCAGTAGGTTGAAATCAGTCGCGCACCAGGATGGCCACTTCGATCATCCATCGACGCTTGTCCGGCTCGGTTTCGGGATCGGTCAGATAGATCTCGTAGCGGGCCTGGAACACCTCGCCCTGCTCCGATGCGTGGGCGATGGGCTGTTCGCCTTGCGAAGCAATCCAGTCGAGCAGCCCCTTGGTGGCCGACACGGCGTTGTCCACCCCGGTATAGACCAGTACGGCGTAGCGGCCGCCCGGCAGCACCTGACTGGCAACCTGCCCCGTTGTTGCAAGCGCCTGGTCGGTCGGAATGCCGAGCTCGACGTCCATGCGCTCCGACATGTCGATGACGTGGTAGCGCAGGAAAGGCCGGCCCGACGGGCGGACATGGTGGGCGTCCAGCCATTGCGACACCGCCGCTGTCATCGCGGGGATTTCCCGGTCGAACTCACGCATGGCGATGACCTTGCGGGTGCCGACATAGGGCTGGTCGGGCCGCGTTTCGATTTTGGGCTGGCCGTTCATGGCGCAGCCTCCTGTGCCAGGGCTTCGTAGCGCATGTCCTTGGCGGTGTGGCGGGCGATATCGGCCCGCTGGTCCTGCTCGGCCCGCACATGCGCGGGGCGCGCGAGGATGGTCCGTTGCCATGCCGCCAGCGCCGGCAGCTCGTCGAGCAGTGCGAGCCGGTCGGCAATCTTGAGGATCGAGGCGAGCATCAGGTCGGCGACCGTGAAACCATCGCCCACGAACCAGTCGCGCCCGGCGCGCGCGCTTTCCAGCATCGCCAGCCGCTCTTGCGCCAGCGGCACGACGACCGGACGCCTGGCGCTCCTGGCCTCCTCGTCGTCCATGAAGTACTCGACCTCGGCCACGTTGAAGAGCATGGGTTCGATCGAGTTCAGGCCGGCAATCACCCATTGCAGCGCAGCGGCACGCTCCGGCGTGCCCTCGGCGCCGATGCAGCGGCCGGCGCGCATGGCGACGTCGAGCACGATGGCGCCACTCTCGAAGACCGGCGGCCGGCCATCTTCTTCCAGCACCGGCAGTTGGCCGAAAGGCTGCAGTCATGGCTGTAGCCGCTTGACTTCATGGTGGGCGCATCGACCAGCCTCACCTCGTAGGGCCAGCCCACTTCGTTGAGGATCCAGCGCACGCGGTGGTCGCGGACCTGGCCGGCGGCAAAGGGCGGCGCCCATTTCATGGCGGTAACCGTGATCATGACAGCCTCCCGGCCTTGCGCTGCAGCTTGTCGAGGGCGCCGTTCCAGCCCTGCTCGTGACTGTCGCGGGTGGCCTCGTCTTGCAGCCTGGCGTGCACGAAGGTGAGTTCGGTGTGTTCCGCGCCGGCCGGCTTGAACGTTGCCTGCACGTGTGAGGGCGGCGTGTCCTCGTCCTCCCACGTCCAGCTCATCGTCAGGCGATGCGGCGGCTCGAACACCTCGAAGTTGCCGAAACAGCCGTGCTCGCTGCCGTCCAGCATGCGAAAGCGCACATGGAAGCGGCCGCCGGGACGGGCGTCGACCTCCGCGAGCGTGACGGGGCCGTCGTCGGGGCCCCACCATAATGCGATTTTGTCGGGTTCGACGAAGGCGGCGAAGACGGCCGCGGGCGGCGCTTCGATGACACGGACGATGGTGACGCTGGTCATGGCGGTTCCTCCTCGGATGGGGGCGGCCCGGATGGGCGCGGGGATGCGACGACAACGGCAAGCCGGTCCAGGCGGCCGGTCCAGAACGCTTCGGTGCGCTGCAGCCAGGCCATCGCTTCCGTTAGCGCGGCCGGCTGCAGGGTCACACGGACAGTGCGGCCGGTCTTGTGCCTGGACACCAGCGCGGCGCGCTCCAGCACGGCCAAGTGCTTGAGCACGGTCGGCATGGCCAGCGGCAGGGGCGCCGCCAGCTCGCTGACCGTGAGCGAGCGCGCATCGGCCAATTGCTGCAGCATCGCGCGCCGGGATGGATCGCCGAGTGCACGGTAGATGGTGTCGAGGCTGTCGGTTTGCATTACTTCACTATAGGGTGAAGTATTGGAGTTGCAAGGAGAATTTGCGCGATCAACAATAACAGCGCACTCAAGTGTGCGCATCCGAACAGACGTCAACTCGGCGGATCAGCATGCTGCGGTCATGCAGCCATCGCCTACATCCCAACTCCTCAAGGCCCGCGCGTGAGCACCCTGCCCAGCGACTGCGACCGCGCCCTCGCCTCGGGCGCCGCGCCGGCGCAGGCCGAAGCGCCCGCCCACCCGAACCTGGTGCTGTGCACCTCGATCCTGGCAAGCAGCCTGGCATTCATCGATGGCTCGGTGGTGAACGTCGGCCTATCGGCAATCGGACAGGACCTGGGCGGCCGGGGCGCCGATCTGTCGTGGGTGGTCAACGGCTACCTGCTTCCGCTCAGTTCGCTGTTGCTGCTGGGTGGTGCGCTGGGCGACCACTACGGGCGCAAGCGCATGCTCGTGATCGGCATGGCAGTGTTTGCGCTGGCCGCGCTGCTGTGCGCGCTTGCGCCGCAGCTATCCGTGCTGGTCGCCGGAAGGATGCTGCAAGGCGTGGGCGCGGCGCTGGTGCTGCCGAACAGCCTGGCAATCCTCAGCGCAACCTTCGAAGGGAAAAAGCGCGGCCGGGCTGTCGGTATCTGGGCGGCTGCGGGTGCCGCGGCCGGGGCGATCGGACCATTGCTGGGCGGCTGGCTGATCGACACCGTGGGCTGGCGCGCGGTCTTCTACATCAATCTGCCGATTGCAGCGCTGGCGATCTTCATGGCCTGGCGTTTCGTGCAGATGAAAACGAACGGCAAGCGGGTTCCGCTCGATCCGCTTGGGGCTGCGCTCGCCAGCCTGGGCCTTGCGTCCCTCACGTGGGGCCTGGCCGAGGCATCGGCCGAAAAACACCTGACCCTGTGGGCGGGAATGGCGCTGGCGGCGGGCCTCGTGATCCTGGCGGCTTTCCTGTGGATCGAGCGGCGCGCCGGCGAGCGCGCCATGCTGCCCCTGAAACTGTTCGGTGCCAGCGGGTTTTCCGGACTGAACCTGATGACCTTCCTGCTGTACGGCGCGCTTGGCGCCTTGATGCTGCTGGTACCGTTCGTGCTGATCCAGGCGCTGGATTATTCGGCCAAGGAGGCCGGGGCGGCGCTGCTGCCCTTCCCCATCGTGCTGGCGATTGGTTCGCCGCTCATGGGTCGCGTCGCCGCCAGCCACGGCTCGCGCCTGCCTCTGTCTGTCGGCGCGCTGATCGTGGCCGGCGGCTTCCTGCTGGCCATGCGCATCGGGGGCGGCAGCTACACGACGACGGTGCTGCCGGCCATGCTGACGATCGCGCTGGGCATGGCGTGTGTGGCGGCGCCGTTGACCACGGCCGTGCTGTCGTCGGTGGACGAGAGCCATACCGGGATCGCATCGGGCTTCAACAGCGCGGTGGCACGTGGCGGCGGGCTGATTGCAACGGCGATGTTGGGCGTAGTGCTCACTGCACAGGGCCGCGCCCTGCTGGCACCGTTTCATGTGGCGCTGGCGGTGTGTGCTGCCAGCGCCGCCGCTGCGGCCGTTTGCGCCTTCATCTGGGTACGGCCCAGCAATACGCCGCCGAAATAAGCTGACCTGGATCGGCTCCGGTTCGCAAAGGCCCGGGCAGTTCAGTCGCGAGGTGGTCGCGAAGTCATCCGCCGCCCCCGCCGCTCGCGCCGGCACCGCCGCTGGTGCCGGCGCCACTCTGTCCGGCACCGTTTGCTTGGCCGCTTGGCGCGGTTTGCAAACCCGCGGGAGGCAAGGGGGCCGTGCTGCTCGCGCCGCCTCCGCCCTGGGTCTGGCTCACCAGGCCGGCCGGCATGCCGCCAGCCATTCCCGCGCCGCCTGCGGCACTGTCCGGCGATGCCCCCGCGTCGCTTGCGGCACCGCCTGGTGCCGGGCTGCCGCTGCCGCCCGCAAGCGGCCCACTGCCAGCCGCATAGCCCGTGGCGAGATCGGCGTGAGTCGGGATGGTCTGCCCTTTGGGTTCGTCATCGAGCGGATCGGAGCACGCTGCCAGCATGGCGAGCATCACGAGCGATGCAACGAGAGTCGGAGCAAGACGGTAGGTCATGAATTTTCCTTTGTTTGCGGCGCAGGCAGTGGCGCAACCCGCCAGCCGCCACCGAGCGCTTTCTGCAGCGCGATCCAGTCGACAGTGACCTGTGCTCTTGCATTGAGCGCCAGCGTTTCGGCATCGGCCAGGTCGCGTTCGGCCGTGAGCACGTCGAGCAGCCCGACCAGTCCGGCACGATATTGTTCGTCGAGGACGGCACTTGCCTTGCGCCGCCGCTCGACGGTGCGCTCGGCGAGGTCGCGGCGACGGGTATCGCGGCCAAGGGCCGCCATCCCCTCCTCCACCTCGCGGAACGCGGTCAACACGGTCCGGCGGTAACGTGCCGCGGCCTCGTCGACCCGTCCGCGCTGGAATTCCACTTCGCCGCGGCGCCGGCCGCCGTCGACAATCGGCGCCGTCAGATTGGCGGTCAGCCGGTAGAACTTGCTCGACCAGTCGAGCAGGCCGCCGACCGTATCGGCCTGGGTGCCCGCGGCGCCGCTCAGCGACAGCTTGGGATACAGGTCGCGCACCGCCCCGGCTTCGGCGTGGGTAGCGGCTGCGAGCTGGCGCTCAGCGATACGCAAATCGGGGCGACGCAGCAACAGTTCCGCCGGTATGCCGGCCGCAACTTGGGCTTGCGCCACCGGGATGGGACGTACCGGCGCAAGCGTGGCCGCGAGTGCGGAAGGCTCGCGGCCGGCCAGCACCGCCAGTCGCTGGCGTGCCTGCAGCGCGAGCAGTTCCAGCTGCGGCAGCGCCGTCTCGACCGCCAGCACCTGTGCGTCGGTACGCGCGGTGTCCGCTTCGGTGACGAGACCGGCACGTTCCTGCTCGCGCGCCAACGCTTGCGTGCGGCGCGCGGTGGCGAGCGTCGAGCGGGTCAGGTCCAGCCGCGCCTGTACTTCCCGGACGACCAGATAGTCGCGGGCGACCTCGGCGGCGATGCTGGTGCGCACATCCTCCACCCCGAACGCTGCGGCCTCGACCTCGGCATCGGCCGCCTGGACTTTGGCGCGCGTGGCGCCGAACAAATCCGCTTCCCAGGCGACGTCGAAATTCATCTGGAAGAAGTTGATCGCCGCGCCGCCCGCGCCCATCTGGCTCGCGTCGAAGCCGCTGCCTCCCTGACCGCTGCCTCCCTGACCGCTGCCCTGTCCATTACCCTGGCCGCCGCCCGCCTGGCCTTGCCCCTGCTCGCTACCACTCTGGCCGAAGCCGAAGTCGACATTCTCGCTAAAGGCCTGACGCTGGGCGAGTCCGGCCGCGCTGACGCTCGGCAGGCCGTCGGCGCGGACGATCCGGCGCTGGGCCCGCGCCTGGCGCAGCCGGGCGGCGGCGATATCGAGGTCGGGGTTGTGCGCGAGCGTGTCCGCGACGAGTGCATCGAGCGTGGGGTCGCCGAGTTGGGTCCACCAGGTCTCGAGGCGCGCCGCCTCTATCGCGGCCGAGAACGGCGCGTTGACGAAGCCCTTGGCGAGCACCGGCTGCGGCGGCGGCCCGGCGTAGCGAGGGCCGGGCGCGCAGGCTGCAAGGCTTGCCGCCAGCGCCGCCAGACGTACGCCGGTAATAAAAATATCGTGTTTCACCCCTGGTCCTCCGGTCCGGGTTTGCCCTTCAAGAACAAGAGCAGCGGCAGGCAGCACAGCGCGATGACTGCCAGCGTGAAGAAGACGGCCTGGAACGACAGCACCGAGGCCTGCGAATTGACGACCTGGTCGAAGGCGCCGAGCGATCCATACTGCTCCAGCGCCTGCCGGTATTCGTCGCGATATGGCGAGGCGTAGGGTACAAGCTCCTCGCGGAACGACTGGCGGCCGCGTTCGAGCAGCGTGATGCCGACTGCGGTCCCGACGGAGCCGCCGAGGTTCACGGCCATCGCATTGAACGCGCCAACCTGCTCGCGCAGATGCCCCGGCACGCCGATGAATGAATGGCTCTGGAGAGGCGAAAAGATGACCGCGATCCCGATCGACTGCGCCATGCTGACCAAGGTAACCTGCCAGAACGCCATGTCGGGGTAGATTGTCGAACTCAGGTACATGCCGAAGGCCACGGCCACGAAGCCGCTACCCACCAAGGTGCGCGTCGCAACCTTGCCGGTCAGCGGACCGACGAAGATCAGGAGCACGAACACCGACAGGCCACCGAGCCCGTTGACCATCCCCGCCAGCGTGGCCGTGTAGCCGAATTCCTGTTGCAGTAACAAGGGGAAGATCGTCGGCGCGCCGAACAGGATGGTGCCGGTCACGAACAGCAGGCCTGCGGCGATGGCGGGATTGCGGTTGTTGAACAAGCGGAAATCCAGCACCGGATCGCGCGCCAGCAGCGACCAGAGCGGCAGCAGCGCCAGCATGAGGCAGCCGGCCAGCGTTGCCCAAAGTATGGTCGACGAGCCGAACCAATCCTCGGTCTGCCCCTTGTCCAGGACGTAGGAAACGAGCGCAAGGCCGCCTGCCGCCAGCACGAAGCCGAACCAGTCCAGCCTGAGCCCCTTGGCGCGGCGCTTGCGCGTCTCCTCCCTCACCGCCGTCGGATCCTGGAGCAGCAGCATGCAGGCGCTCACGGCGGCGATGCCGACGGGGACGTTCAGCAGGAAAATCCAGTTCCAGCTGTAGTTTTCCGTCACCCAACCGCCGTAGATCGGGCCGAAGGTCGGCCCAACCACGACCGCCATGCCGTAGATGGCAAAGCCGAGGCCGCGCTTCTCGGGCGGGAGCGAGTCGGCGATCAGCGAACTTTCGCTCGCCGCATTGCCCGCCGCCGCGGCTCCCTGCAAGATACGGAAGATAATCAGGCTCTCCATGCTCCAGGCGATCGAGCAGAGAAACGAGGCAAACGTGAACAGCGCCACACAGGTGATGTAAAAGCGCTTGCGCCCGAAATACACCGCTGCCCAGCCCGACAGCGGCAGGATCGCCGCCTGGGCAACGAGATAGGCGGTAAGGATCGTGTCCGCCTCCTCCGGCGCCGAGCCGAGGTCGCCGGCAATCGTGCGCAGGCCGATCGCGATGCCGGTCGTATTCGCCACCTCGAACAGCGACCCGAAGCTCACCAGCACCGCCACCATCAGCGGCGGCACCCCGGGTTTGTTGGCGGCACGCGGCAGCGCCGATCCGCTCACTGCATCACCTTCACCGCAGCATTCACCGACAGACCCGGGACCACATCCGCGCGCGCGGGAAAGTTGCGGAAGGCGTCGTCGCGGAAGCGGATCTTGACCGGGATGCGCTGCACCGTCTTGACCCAGTTGCCGGTCGCGTTCTGTGGCGGCAGCGCCGAGAACTGCGCGCCTGAACCGGCCTGAAAACTCTCGACATACCCGTGGAGCGGAAAGTCGCTCCAGGCCTCGATCTCCAGCTCGACCGGCTGGCCGGGGCGCATCAGGCGCAACTGGTCTTCCTTGAAATTGGCCTCGACCCAGCGCGCGTGCCCGACGATGGCGGCCAGCGGCTGGCCGGGCGCCAGATAGTCGCCCGGTTCGATGTCGAACTGTGTGACCCGGCCACTGATCGGCGCCAGCACCATGGCGTCGCCGCGCCGCAATTTCGCGTTGGCGAGATTGGCGAGCGCCTGCTGGACGCGTGCCCGCGCCGCGGCGATGTCGGCCTTCGCCTGGCCGATGCGGGCAGCCAGCGCGCGCGTCGTCTCGTCGGCGGCAATGGCGGTCTCGCGCGCGGAAGCGGCCTGCGCCGCCGCCCGGTCGCGCTGCGCTTCGGCGACGGCACCTGCGGATAGCGACGCATAGCGGGCGTAGTCGCGCGCGGCGACGGTGGCCTCGGCAGCGCGGGCGCGCGCCGCGGCAGCCGACTGCCGCACCTGCGCACGCGCGGTCACCAGCCCGGCCTCGGCCTGCAGCACCGCCGCTTCGGCCGCCGCGTGCTCCGCCTCGGCCTGGCGCACCGCCATGTCATAACTGCCGACGCTGATCGCCGCGAGCGGCTGTCCGGCCTTGACGACCTGGTTGTCGACGACGAAGACGCGGGTGACGTTGCCCGCTACGCCAGGCGACAGGCGGGCGATAGGGCCGCGGATGTAGGCGTTGTCGGTTTTCTTCCATTTGCGTGCTTCGAGCCACCATAGGATGCCGGCGATGGTGGCCAGGATCAGGATGGCGAGGACTGCCAGCGCGATCAGCTTGTGCTTGGGGGTGCGCAGCCAGTCGGTGGCCTTGTCTTTCGCGGAACGGTTGTCATCGGGTTTGTCCTCGGGTTTGTCCTCGTCCTTGTCCTTTGCATCCGTGTTCGCCTGCTTGCGGTCGTTCGGGCCGTCGCTTTTTTCGTGGGGCTCGTCTTGGTCACGATCATTGGTTCTGTTTTCATCACCACTATACCCGTCGTCGCGGCGATTCCCGCGCGCTTGTTTCTGATCGTCCTCGCTCAACGCCTTGCCCCTTTATCGTGTACGGGGAGTCACCCCCGCCCGGATCAGCTACCAAATACGTGATCATTTTTTTAACAAATTGATCGTAGCACAGCCACCCAGCAGCACGATTGGAATGAAAAGGGCGCGTTCGAGGGGCTTTACCGGGAAGAAATCATAGCGTCAACATGCGCCGGCGACGAGGATCGGTAGGCAGGCGCCTGCACCTCCCTCTCGCCATTCACCAGCACTTGATGGGCGTGCATCAGAACAGACGTCGACGCCACCAAACAGCACAATGCCGTCATGCTGCCATTATATGGACGCCAAATGTTAGGGGTATGTGCTTGAGCTTCCTACCCATCCATTGCGACCGCACGCTTGCCTCAGGCGCCCCCGCCTAGGACGAGGCGCCGGCTCATCCGAACCTGGCGCTGTGCACCTCGATCCTGGCCAGGAGTCTCACGTTCATCGACGGCTCGGTCGTCAACGTCGGCCTGCCGACGGTCGGCCGGGGCTTCGCAGGCGGGGGCGCCGCTCTGTCGTGAGTCGTCAATGGCTACCTGCTGCCGCTCAGCTCGCTTCGGTTGTGGACTCACTTTTTCGCCATCATCATCATATCGTAATGGGGCAAGTGCTCCGCTCGCTCGAAAATTTTCTTGAATATCTGCACTTGATCGTCAATAGCATCCTGTCCGAACGCAAAGTGAGCGTCGACGTGCGAAAAATGTGACCCATCGTTGACCCATGAAAGCAGCGAACGGCATACCAGCTTTTCTCTGCCCTCAAACTTCTCGCAGAGCTCGTCGAAGTCGATTCCTCCAAGAATTTTGAAGTAGTGCTCCAAGATCCTGCGCACGGTGTTTTAGATCGTCAACGGATTCCGCTCTGAATCGCCACAAGTTTAGTAGACGCTTTCGAGCTCAGAGCGTGAAGAACTGCTTGAGACTCACTAAAGCAAAACGCCGGCTAAAGCCGGCGACTAATGTATTTCTGATTTTAATCAATACCCAATCTTAAGCATAACTTTCCAGTACCAAGGCTGGCGCAAAGGTCGTGCCTCAATAGCGGCCGGCTGACGTCGGCCGAGTCGAGCACCAAGCTTGAGATAACTGTAGCTGACTCTCGCTGGACCGTTAAGCTTAAAGAAAGCTCGCCGAAGCGAGCTCCTTTAAGCCACAGAGGAAGGGTTTCCCTAGGAAAACGTCACTCCCACTCAATCGTTGCCGGCGGCTTCCCCGAAATATCATACACAACGCGATTCAACCCACGCACCTCGTTGATGATCCGGTTCGACACCTTTCCCAGCAGCGAATGCGGCAGATGCGCCCACTGCGCCGTCATGAAGTCCAGCGTCTGCACCGCGCGCAGCGCCACCACGTATTCATAAGTCCGCCCATCCCCCATCACGCCCACCGATTTCACCGGCAGGAACACGGCAAACGCCTGCGAAGTCGCCTCGTACCAGTTCACCGGCGCCTTGCCCGGATCGATCCCGGCCACGGCAGGCAGCTCGAACGGCGTATTGCGCAGCTCTTCGATGAAGATCGCATCCGCCTCGCGCAGCAGATCCGCATACTCCTTCTTCACTTCGCCCAGAATCCGCACGCCCAGACCAGGCCCCGGGAACGGATGACGATACACCATGTCATGCGGCAGCCCAAGCGCCACGCCCAGCTTGCGCACTTCGTCCTTGAACAGTTCGCGTAGCGGTTCCAGCAGTTGCAGATTCAGGGTTTCCGGCAAACCGCCCACGTTGTGGTGGCTCTTGATGGTCTGGCCCTTTTTACCCTTGCCGGCCGATTCGATCACGTCCGGGTAAATCGTGCCCTGCGCCAGCCATTTCGCATTGGTCAGCTTGCCGGCTTCCACCTGGAACACTTCGACGAATTCGCGGCCGATGATCTTGCGCTTCTGCTCGGGGTCGCTCACGCCGGCCAGGTGGCCCATGA
>Ga0308160_10007355_pt1 | contig 10962 bp, 11 predicted proteins | sample PhyFR1_FD_201036 | JGI IMG/M metagenome (GOLD analysis project Ga0308160, IMG submission 201036) | Phyllosphere microbial communities from UC Gill Tract Community Farm, Albany, California, United States - DLSLF.R1 | ecosystem: Host-associated > Plants > Phyllosphere > Unclassified | place: USA... | reverse complement strand
CAGTACAGTAAGAGCACTAAGTACAGGAAAAGTAAATTAGTAAGCACTGGTAGGAGCAGCCACCTCCTCAGCAGTCGCCACAGCCGCAGCTCCAGTGACAGAGGCAGACTCCATAGGCTGCTCAAGTTCAGCACTTCCAGTCGCCTCTGATCCAAGTTGGACAGCAGTCTCCAAATCCCCAACGGGTAGGATTGACATGGTACCGTCAACAGCCTCGGTGGCGGCATCGGTAGGTTCGACAGGGAGGGTGGCGTCTCCTTCTTCTTCACCAACGACGGGAGGGAGCTCGGTACCCATGATAGGTGGGGTGGAGTTGGTAGCGTCCGCAGCGGGGGTCTCTGTGGGAGTGGATTCGACTTCAGATGAGGAAGAAGCGAGGGTGTCGGTCTCTACGGCTTCAGTTGCTTCGCCAGCGGGTGACTCCTCGGCTCCATCTCCTGACCCTTCAGCTTCGTCTCCAGCACCTTCCGCATCTCCTCCCGCGTCACTTCCAGCACCTTCAGTCTCTCCCGCCGCTGCTCCTCCAGCTCCTCCAGCCTCCTCTCCAGCATACTCCCCAGCATCTCCTGCCGCTGCCACCCCAGCAGCTTCACCCTCAGTTCCTTCAGCATCTCCTCCAGCATACTCTCCAGCATCTTCAGTAGCTTCACTTCCAGCGGCTCCGGGAGCACCAGTGGGAGCAGCGTCGCCGGCCCCAGTACTATCACCACCACTTGCACTTGCACTCTTATTCGAAGATTTCCTGCTCCATCCGCCCCAGGATCCCCAACGTCCTCCTTTTCGTCCACCAGTGCCAGCGCCAGCGCTGGACTCGGACCCACCAGAAGTACCAGTACCAGCCTCATTGCCCCCTGCTGCTTCTCCCGATCCAGAGGATGCAGATCCGGATTCGTATGAGCCGCCAGAAGTTTCTCCAGAGGTCCCGGAACCAGTCTCATCACCGGCCGGGGCGGTGGCTGGGGTAGCTCCTACGGCCCCGGGGATGAGGGCGACTCCAGTACCTCCTGATCCAGGTTCGGCAGAGGCTTCGGCGTCGGCGGCACCGGTGGTCTCGGACTCGGACGCATCGGTGGACTCTGACTCGTCTTCGTCGCCTGAAGAGGTAGCTGCAGACATTTCACCACCCACTGCGGGTTCAGAGGCGTACTCGTCTTCACCGCCTGCTGCGGCGGAGGTGGTAGCAATGTCGGCAGAGACGGAATCGGTAGCAGCGGTATCGGAAGTAGCTACGTCGGTAGCTTCGTATTGGGGCATGGGTCGGGCGGTGATACCTGACAACTGTCAGATGGGATGACACCATAGTCAGGGCCACATACCGCTAACGAATAGAGCCAGGATGGCAAAGGCGGTAGTAGTCCTCATTTTGTGTTGGTGTGGACTGATGGGTCGTGATACGTGAGGTGAGGGGAGGGTGTTAGGAGATGGGGAAAGCTTCAAGCTGGAATAATGAAGAAGAGGAATGAGTAAAATATGAAGATGAGATGTCGTGGTTCTTATACCCTTCAACCGTCTACCCTCGGAGTCAGATACCGAGCTCGTCAAAGGTCAATCCCACTCTACCGACCCCGTAGATCTTGAATGCAGTGCAATCATAGTCATACCAAAGGTATTCGAAGGCCTTACCCCTTTCTCATCTCCGTTGTCAGTAAGCCTCCTTTGGCTTGTATCATAGTGAGGTGACTTGGGCTAACGAGCGGGTCAGAGCGGGATAGACTATTTCGGCATCTTGAAGTGAGGACCAAAGGCAGTTTGGGGGTTTAGCGCGCATGTCAAAGGCTTGTTTAGGAGTCTGGGACGAGGCTTGACCGAGCTGATTGAAGCGTTTCAGAGGTGTTTGAACGGTAGACACGTCGCAGTCGGGCCCTTGGTTTCGGGAATGTCCTTTGAGCTAGTGTTCATGACGAGCAGAACCAATGGAGGCCATCAGACTTGGGGTACTTACTCGAAGGTGAGATAGCTCATTTGGTGAGATTGGTGTCAGAGAAGCGGAATTACCTTCATCGTGCTTCCTTCCCGTCTAAACCTCTCATCATTCTTCGTTTCATATCATCCATTCTCCACAGATCAAGGGGTGTCCGCTATGTCCGCTATGTCTGTTGTGAACCTGTAAATGGATGCATACAAGGTATGTACTGGGTGGTGCAGCTTCGAGCTTGGTGTTTTTGCCACGTGACCCTGGACCTCCACCTAGATTTGCATCAATCCATCCACCACCAACCTATACACCTATACTTCACAGACTCATTCATCATACACCCATACACCTCCCAGGATGAGATACGCAGTATTCATCACGGGCCCAGCAGGAGCTGGCAAATCAACATTCTGTTCAGCCCTAATCACCCATGCCCAAACTCTAGGCCGTACAGTCCACCTGTTCAACCTGGATCCAGCGGCCGATAAATTCGATTATGAACCTACGATTGATATTCGAGAACTGATTTCTCTGAATGATGTTATGGATGAATTGGAATTTGGACCTAATGGTGGTCTGGTCTATTGTTTCGAGTGAGTCCACTCAAGGCTACAGCTGGGATCTAGAGGCTGACGAGCAGGTATCTCCTAAATAACCTCGACTGGTTAGACGATGAATTGGGCGATTACGATTCCGATTATCTCATTATCGATTGTCCAGGTCAGATCGAGCTGTATACACATATCCCCCTCTTACCCCGCTTATTGACGCATTTACAAGTGTCGTTAAATTTCCGAACGTCAGCCGCATACCTTATCGACTCGCAGTTCATGCAGGACAAGACGAAATTCTTCGCGGGAGTGATGAGCGCTATGAGTTGTATGTTGAGTTTGGGAGTCAGTATGGTCTGTATTATGAGTAAGATGGATTTGGTAAAGGATTCAAAGGGGAATGTCAAGCGTGAAGTCGGACGGTACGTCTTTCCAAAAGGGAACGGGAGGATGGTGGCTGATGATTAGATATCTCGACCCTGATCCGGAGCTGATACTGGAGGATGTCAACGAAAAGACAAACCCAAAATATCATGCTCTGAACAGAGCGGTTGCTGGATTAGTGAGTCTGGAAACCATGAAACATGGCTGACAAAGCAGATAGAAGACCAGAATATCGTTTCCTTCTTACCCCTAGACGTTCAGGTAGAAGACTCAGTCAACACGATCATGAGTCATATCGACAATATGATGCAGTATGGAGAGGAAGAGGAGCCAAAGATGCCAAAAGATATGGATGAGGGGGACTTTGACACGGATATTTAGATACCACAAGATATTGTTGTACAACCATATGCATCATACAATAGCACGAGCTACCACAAGAATGAATCAAAATAGCAAGACTAACTAGACACCCGTCCTGACGACGACCTTTTTCGAATTCTGGAATCGAATAACTTCCCTCTTTTCCATAATGTACAAACACTTGTCAAGAGCATGTTGAGCATACCCTTGCTGCGTGACAAATTCCCTGACCAAAGCCTGATAACTCGTAGTCCACGAAACGGGTAAACGCCTCTTGACCTCTTTTTCAATCTTTTCAATCTCGTCATTCAGTTCCCCACGAGTCATTCCGTCAACTTGACCAGCCGAGACGGCGTCCATGGTAGAGTACTTGAATAGACGGATTGATTCTTCGACGTGATGAGGTTGGACCGTGGGTGTTAGGGTGATCTTGGCGAGGGATTCCGATATACGGATGATGGCTTCTAGTTGACGGACTGTAATGGGGATAGATGATCTTTCGTCATTGTCGCGCTCGACTTGCTGGACCTCTTTACGGAGCGAAACGAAATGGGAGGAGAGCATCTCGGATGCTTCGGCAGATAAACGTGGTGCGCATCGACTACGTAGTCAGCATATGACTCGGTGCCAGGGTAAGCTACTCACGATTTGCAGAATGCAATGTATCGCTTCATCTTTTCGATATCGATTTCCCCAACAGCCTCATTCTCGTTTTGCCTGTTCATATGGATGTTCATGACGTGTTTGGCGATTGTCTGGTCGTCAGCTTTAACCCTGACTGAAACGAAGGCGATAGCTTACTCGATCCCTGGCTTCATTATGCTCATCCTTGACGATGAAGATCATGTCGAATCGAGACAAGATGGTCGTTTGGAAATCGATATTCTCCCCAGGTGATTTCATGTCATCATAACGACCAAATACCGGGTTGGCAGCTGCCAAGACTGATGTTCTTGAATTCAAGATGGTGGTGATTCCAGCTTTGGCGATGGAGATGGTTTGTTGTTCCATCGCTTCGTGGATTGCTACTCGATCTTCGTCTCTCATCTTGTCGAATTCATCGATACACACTACACCTCCGTCGGCGAGGACCATGGCACCTCCTTCAAGGTAGAATTCACGCTGATATGTAAGCTTTATGTCACGATCCGGAGAGTGGAGCTTACTGTGTTGACATCCCGCTGGACGGAAGCAGTCAGACCAGCTGCTGATGAACCCTTTCCAGAAGTGTATACCGAGATAGGCGAGACTTTCTCCACAAACTTGAGCAATTGCGATTTAGCAGTCCCAGGATCACCAAGTAGCAAAACATTGATATCTCCCCTTAGACGCATTCCATCCGGTAGAATCTTCTTGCTTCCGCCCATCAACAGACATGTGACTGCTTTCTTGATATCGAGATTACCGAAAATACTGGGTGCGACGGAATTGGCGAATCGTTCGTATAGAGACTCGGAACGTGCGAGTTGTTGAAATTCCTCCTCTTCTTCTGGCGAGAATGAGCGTGATCCGGGGGAGGAAGCTAGGGTGGTGTCGAGCTCGATACCGAGAACACGAAGGTATGGTTGACGTAGTGCTGGAGCGCCCGAGGTGTTTTTCTAAAAGATCAGCTTTCACGTCCATAAACGCCAGCTTACACTCTTGGAAGGTGCAAATGTCGAATAGATACCAGTAGCGATGATTCTGGATCCAGGAGTGACTTTAGCAGTCAAATATCGTTCAGCGTGTAGCATCATATGCCTGGGTAATTCTCCGACGGGGACCATGTCGGGTGCTTCCTGTAGCTTGACCATTTGCTGATCTACGAACCGACACTTGTCGTGCAAGATGACATAGGGGTCGAGAGGGCAATCTTTGGGTTGTCCTTCGGGAGACGGGCTGCTCGTCAGCTGCTGGAGGTTACGGTCTGATTGTGGAAGCTTACGCATCACACCGCCTAGGCAGCGAAGCTCGTTCTCCACCAAGTGCCGAGGGTACTCTGACGTTCTTGACTGATCTACAGCCTTTACATTGCAGTTGCAATTCTGTCGCGCGTGACGAGAGCTGACTAGCGTTGATGACGATACCGGGTAATCGGACGAGGGTAGTGAGGGTGTTTGCCTGTCCATTAGTTTGGGTCGTCATGTGAGATATTTGAAGCGAATCAGCTTACCGTCAAATCACGGAATGGTACCAAGTTGGCTCCTGACCGGATAGTAACCTGCATATCTGGTACTGTCTGAGCACTTGTCGATGCTCCACCTTCCGCATTGGTGGGGTGTAGTAATTGACGGGCGAAACGGAGCAAAGCTGATTCGAGCTGTTCATCAGTTTGAGCCCTAGCAAGATTCCGGGGATGCGAACTGACAAGAGGAACCATTTCTCCTGGTTGTTCCTGTACTTTCTGAGCCAGCTCATCGTTCCACACTATAAGATCTTTCAGGTCGACTTCGAGTGTATGGTGGTTCATAAGCAAAGCCGAACGAAGTCGGTCCCTATGGTCGTCAGCTTTGATTACCACTAGGGTTTGCCAGCTACGTACCTGTATACGAATTCTCCTCCTACTCTGAAATATCCATAGAATTCGAGGAATGACTGCTCGATCTGAGAAGGGGATTCATTGGCTGCTTGGCCGGGTAGGACCTGTGGACGTTAGGTTAATTCGCGATCAGTTTCAGCCGTTTTGACCTACCGAGACAGAGTATACACGATTCTGCTCCTAATTGATCAGCTTCTGTGACATTTCAAGGCGGAATCAGCTCACCATTGTTGCTTCTCTTCCTTGATGCTGTTATTGATGGTCTATAGTGGAATTGAAAGAAAGAGGAGATGAGTGATTCAGGGTAATTCTGTACAGACGCGTCCTCCAAAAGGCACGAACCACGCGTCGATTTAAAGGGAGGGAGTGTATAGAGGGACACATGACTATGGGTCGACTCTTTTGTGCATTGTTGTCTGTATTGTACTTTGACAACACGCTGCTTTGACCATGCATACACACATATCCAAGCGCCCAACACACCCAGCTCCACCCACACACACACCTCCACGCCCGCCCCTCAAACTTACGCTCGACAAAAGGATGCCTCGACCGATCCCCGAGGGTCCTTTGTCCCTCTCAATCCCCCCACTTTTTAACTATTGATCGCTTCTTATACGCCTTTGACACGCCTTTAGTCTCCGTGTCTCCGAGCTCACAGCACCCAACAGGTTCCTTTAGTGTGGTAATCGGTGTGTGCGCCGCGCCCTATCATGGGTAAGCGAGCAATAAGAATGACATGATCAAGGATAGGACAATAGAGTTGCGGCTCATTATTCCAACTCTATACACACGAGGCAATGGGATGGGGCACGTTCAATCCTTACGCCGAGCGGCTATGGCTATGACGGCAAGGACGGAGGAGAGAATAGGGTGACTGGATTGATAAACGCCTTTGTTGGTTACGAGCCTAAGTAACAAAGTTATATGATAACAACGCCGCTCGCCATCAATAACCCTTTCCCCCCCACCCACCCAACCGACCTCATTGTTATTCATGTCACTTGCCACTACTACTTATACCTCTCACCATCATTGCGATACATCATCACTCTTCCCCTCTATACCTAGCGTTTCGAATTGACCAAAGGTAGTCGATTAACGTAGACATCACGACCGTCACTGTCGATCATTGCTATACCCCCTTGTCATCGCTCTTGAATCTCGAAACAGTCCTTTGATACATCCCCTCCGATTCGCCCCGGTCTAACTACGACTGCGATACTTCCCTTCTTATCCTTTAATCACCATCAAGAATCAGAACCACATCATATACAAGATCGACATACCCGTGCTATCTAATCATTATCTAGCTTCTATACTTCTTATATCAGTGGACATCAGTAAGTTCCAAATTCATTCCCGCCCCTCATTCAGAACAAATCACTAATGAATCTAGTAATGAGTCAGAATCAACACCACTACACACCACCTATATCGCATAGTATGCCTATCGTACCCAAAGTCGGCGCCCTTGCAGCACGACACAACGTGAACCGATTCGGCCTCGACCTACATTCTACTCCGGGTCAGGGTCATGGTCATGGCGGCTACGTCTCTCCTGAAGTCACTCCCAATTCACAGAGTCATGCGATATACGGCCCGTCTACTCCACTCCAATCCATCACTCAAACTCCCTTTGTCTCTCGATCATATCACCCAAGGAGTAGTCCCTACTCTCACGACCGAGGATCGAATGGCCTAATGTCCTACTCTGCCTCAGGAGAGGTGGACCCATACTACTACCCGCCTGTACTCTCCTCGCCACCGAGAGGAGGTAGTACCAAGAAGAAGATTGCCAAGAAGGCGGATGGAAAACAGCCTACATTCTTGTCCAAACTATATGCGATCCTGGATACGCCTGAGTACCATCATGTGAGTAATGCTTCCGTATCCTCTCCACATCGTCGCCAGTAGCTGATATACAGATCATACGGTGGGACGATGCTGGGACTTTGATCGTCATCGAAAAGCCCGAGCTGCTCTCGCAAAAGATCTTGCCACTCGTCTATCGACAAAGCCGATTCGCATCCTTCTCCAGGCAACTCAATGTACGTCCTCTCCCCTTTAAGACCTACAGATAGCTGACCGGTAGATCTATGGGTGGATGCGAAAGATGAGCTTGAGACATGTGGAGAAAGGAATCGTCGATCCGGACGCAAGTACTTGGTGTAAGTCCTACCCACCTTTCAGTGAAAACATGCTGACAAGCAGCACATGGTTTCCTACGTCGAGATTCTAGCAAAGACGAACTCGTCAATTTCAAGAGGCGGGTCCCACCCCGACCATCTCAAGCGACTCGAGGCCCAGGTCCACAGAGGACCGATATGCCTGAAATGGATTACGGTTCCGACGCATACTCTTCACCTGATGCCTACCACTCGCATCTATTCGAGGAACAATACCCCCACCACCCCAATCCATTCTGGTCACATCAACAGACTTTACCCCAGGTACAATCATTCCACGCTCTCCCGCCTCCAATTCATTCTTCCCCTTTCCTGTTGACGGATCGAACTCGACCTGCTCCTATTTCCATCAATAATCAACATCAGGCCCCTTCGAAGCCGATTGCTGGCGTTGCGCCGCAGACGGCTCCTTTGGCTTCGATGATCCAGACGCCTGTTACGAGGGGACATAACAGGACGAGATCATATCAGTGTAATTCCCCTTTGAACCCGAATCCATTGTTCACCGATCAACCGCTCGGTTACCGATCCCCTCTATCCCAATCCCTCGAGACCACCCACGTTAACGGTCCCAAACAAGGTCAAGCTCAGGACAACACCAAGGCGACCTACAACCCACTCGATCCTTCCACATGGGCACGAAGGGGATTTACCGATTTCGAAGGAAACCCAATGTCGAACCCCACCACCCAGATCTCTTCATCCGTACCCAACAATTTCGGATCTCATCAACCAGCTTCCGCTTTTCAATGGACACCAAGTCCTCCTGAACATACCTTCTCAGCTTCATTGAGCGGTAGTTCCCCTTCAACACCCTCTATGGCAGGAACGGTATCGCCCGCAATCTTTCAACAGGGTTATACACCTCCTGCTACCAGTTCTGGTCTGGGTGGGGGACATGGGAACGGCGCGGATGTCCCTATGCCGATGCCTCATTCATATACTATGGGTATGAACATGAATGTGAACAATGGGATGGGTATGGGTCTAAGGTCCCATCAACGACAAACTTCCCATCCGAATCCCGCTATCGTGTCTATCAACCACCACGAGGCTCAAGCTCAAGGTCGACATAATGCTGGGCACTCTCGTACCCTGTCCCTGGGCGAGCCAATCTCACTTATCGTCAATGGAGGCGGTAACGTTAACGCCAACGGCAGTGGTAGTGGATCATTCGAGATGAATACCGACTCAAGGTTCCCAACCACCTCCACCCGACTCAATCAGGAAATGGACCTCGACCGACCACTACCAAAGCACGAAGAGAGGGGTCATGGTGTGAGCCTGAAGGGAAGAGAGGATGATACTCTCCCAAGTGCCGCCTTGAGAGGGTTTTCACATACCAAACTCCCATTCGAAGGGATGTTGCCAGAACACGAACATGATGAGCCGATGGTACTCTCCTAGCCTGTTTCCCCAAGTTGATATGTTGGCTTGTACACGCTTGGCCTGTTTCTTGGTGATATGTAGTGTTTGTACACCTTGTCATTCTTTTTTGTAATTTACTTGTCCTTGTTTGATTATAGAAAGTGTCGTCTTTATCTTGTCTTAGTTTATTCAGTCTCTTTACCTTTACCTTAACGATGTATAAATTAGAATGTTCTGACAAGCAGCCAACAGCTACTTTTGCCAAGATATGCGGTTCAATCCAACGTTACCTGACTCGCAGTGAAGAGAACATATTGGTATGCTGTACATCAGGATATAGCTACATACATCACAGAGTAAATGATACATAAATTGATAAGCGATAGATCGCAGGTTTACGGTTTTGTTTCTGAGTTGGTGATACAGTATAAATAGCGGCTTTTGTCCAAGTCTCCCGTCGCCCGTCTTTCCATCAAAAACAATATACACAGCGCCCAAAAATGAATGACCGAAAGTTCCCTCCGTCGGACTAGTGGTTGAATAAATCGTGAAAGACCGAAGGTATTTCCGCAGACTACCAATTAGCCCCTACCTTCAACAACGACAAGCCGACTGACCTTGAATCGATAAGCACATTCCGTACTTCTCAACATCTCCACATCACCTCCAGCAGCCTGAACGAACGATACAATAACCCCTGGCATGTGCCCGTGCCCATGTCCCTGCCCAGGCTTGGTAGGTGGAACAGCAGCAGCCGCTCGATGGGCATACGATTCGACCGAGCGGGGTAGGTCGAAATTGATCACGAGGGGTGTCCAGGGGATTTCGGGAGGTTTGATGATCACGTCAAAGAGAACCAAGAAGCGGGGTCCGGAACCTTGAGTTGATGTCCGCCATTGTTGTAGGATTGCTTTCTTCTGAGCTTGGGGCATTGCGGGGGTCTAGACGTCAGCCAACAATTCAAGTGACGGGAGAGATGCGGCTTACCAGGTACAAAGTCTCCCAATTCCTAGAAGCGAGCTTCATAACGACAGCTTCCAACATTACATTCGTCCCCACATGAATGACAGCCTGCCAAAGTGGATAATCGTCCAACATCTTGACCAATGTATCCAATTTATACTCTTTCGCTTTCGTAGCTTCTTCACTCATCTGTCCGTTCCCATTTGCTAAACGGCCAGATCCGATCGTACCAGGGCCAGAATCGGATTGGGCGGTTTCAGTACGGGCTGAACCGGTTATAGTGAGGTAGACGTATGTGTGTTTGAGGTTTATACCGGGTGTTACTGATGATACGGATTCTTGGGAATTTGACGATCCCTCACGACGGACGAGGACTCGGACAGGATCGCGGACTTGTAGAGTCTGTGAAAAGTTGATAACGTCCGTTGGGATCGTGTTGGAGCTGTTGGCATCAGCGATAGTCTCAGAAAGGAAGGGGCAGACTGACAAGATACAGGTCTGACGCTCAATGACTGGAGAAGCGTGCCCGTTCAGAGCAGCCTGTCCTTGCGGACCGAACCTAGTCCCCTGGCCGGGGAATGGGGTCTGTGAAGCAGGATTAAAAGGCGAATCGCGTCCAGCATCGTATGGACTAGTCATCCCCTTTCCGGTGCCCATAGTAGCTCCAGGTGAAAATGGGCCTGGTTCTCCCGCACCTGCTCCAGGGGTCAT
>Ga0308160_10007352_pt1 | contig 10963 bp, 9 predicted proteins | sample PhyFR1_FD_201036 | JGI IMG/M metagenome (GOLD analysis project Ga0308160, IMG submission 201036) | Phyllosphere microbial communities from UC Gill Tract Community Farm, Albany, California, United States - DLSLF.R1 | ecosystem: Host-associated > Plants > Phyllosphere > Unclassified | place: USA... | reverse complement strand
GGGCGATGGTGGCTTGCTTTTTCATGCGAGAAGTTCCTAACGTCAAAGGTAAAAAATCGAAGCGAGTAAATCGCGAATACGTAACCTTTGAGGGGAGGAAACTTCCTTAGTTCAACTTTTCTTCAAAAAAATTTTCTACAAGTAACAAAGTATTAAGCGCCTTTATTCTTCTGAAATCGAACAGTGCTCTGATCCATATCGTGTCTTGAGCAGCAACTTACGCGCAGAGGCCGGTGTCTTACAGGACCGCATACACTGACGCACGAGGACACGATGGGCATTTATATGCAACTACGCGAAACCCTGAAGGAAGGCGAACATTACGCCGGGGTCATCCTTGGCAAGGATGGCGAGGCCGACCATCACCTGATCCTGCTACCCGGCGACCTGGGCGATGTCAGCTGGCCCGGCGCGCTGGAATGGACAGGCACACAAGGTGGGGAATTGCCTAACCGGCGCGAACTGTCGCTGCTGTTTGCCAACCTGCGCGAGCAATTCGAGAGGGAATGGTATTGGTCGTCCGAGCCCCACGAAACCCGGTCGCAACTGGTCTGGGGCGAGAACTTTGCCAGCGGTATTCAAACCGTGTATGGCCGGCCTTTCCGCGGACATGCGCGCGCAATCAGGCGCATCCTGATCGAGTAGGCGGCAAGCCACAACCGTGCTGTCAGCCAAGCTAGCCCTGTACGGCTCGGCTCGGCTCGGCTTGGCATGACCTGGCATGATTCGGCGTGGCATGACCTGGCATGATTCGGCGTGGTTTAGCCTGGCTTGACGTGGCTTGACGTGGCTTGACGTGGCTTGACGTGGCCTGGCGCGGCCCGACTTGGCGTGCTTCTGCATGACTTGGCGCGGCACGGCCTGGCTTGATTCGGCCGCGCCCCGCCCGTCGAATGCACTGCGCAAACGCATCACTGCGTGCGCGCAGCGACGGGTCGTCTTATTCAGACGCCGTGCGCGCCTCGTTGGCCGAGATGCGATTGCCATTGCTGGCGCGGTTGACCGCCATCCAGCCCGCGCCCAGTAGCGCCAGGCCGAGCACGGCGCCGAGCGGCGAACGCGGCATCCAGCGTGCCGCCGCGCCGGTGACGGCGTTCGGGCTTTCGCGTTGCGGATCGGAATGGCGGCGGCGCAGCGCGGCGCTGCTGGCCGGGCCGCCTGCGTACAGCTGGATCATTTCGCGAACGAAAGGCATCATGTCCTGCGGGCCGCGGCTGGTCACCAGGTTACCGTCGCGCACCACTTCCTGGTCGAGCCAGGTGGCGCCGGCGTTCACCATGTCGTCGCGCACGCCCGGCCACGACGTCAGGGTGCGGCCCGACAGCAGGCCCGCCGACGCCAGTACCCAGGGGCCGTGGCAGAGCGTGGCGATCGGCTTGTCGAGCAGGTCGAAGGCGCGCACGAAGTCGCGTGCCTCGGCCGACTGGCGCAGCGCGTCCGGGTTCATGAAGCCGCCGGGGATGAGCAGGCCGTCGTAGTCGCGAGCGCTCACGTCCTCGATAGTCCAGTCGACGTCGATCAGGTCGGCCGGCATGTGCAGGTTCATGCCGCGGATCTTGCCGGATTTGAGCGAGATGATGTCGACCTCGGCGCCGGCGCCGCGCAGCGCCGCCACCGGCGCCGTGAGTTCCACTTTCTCGAAGCCGTCCGCGGCGAGCACGGCGATGCGCTGCCCTGCCAGTTTCTTCCGTCCAGTCATGGTGTCCTCCCTTGAGATAATGTGCGGAGGAGTCTACCGGAATGGCCGAATGGGCAGCGTACGGTCCATTGGGGCCGCCATATGGCAGGCCACGGCAGGCCAGGGCAAGACCGCCAGGCCCGGCCCCGGGCCGCTTACCGGCCGGCAGCACCCAAGGCTTACTTCGCCGGCACGTTGGCGCGGCCGATCGGCTCCTCGACGTTGGCCAGGAACCAGGCCGTGGCCGTCATCACCGCCACGTTGCGGCGCAGGTTGTCGGGATCGACCTTGTCCAGGGTGTCGGCGGCCGTGTGGTGGTAGTCGAAATAGGCCGAGGTGTCGACCAGCGGCGCGAAGCTCGGCACGCCGGCACGCTCCAGGCCCGACAGATCGCCGGTCGACAGGGCATCCTGGCGCTGGAACACGGCGGCGCCGATCGGCAGCAAGGCCGCCTGCAGCGGCGCAAACAATTTCGTGGACGCGGCCGGCACGCTGGCGCGCATGCCGAACGGGCGCCCCACCCCGTTGTCGCTTTCGATGGCGCCGACGTGGCTGCCGGCGTTCGCCTGCTGGGCTTCCAGGTAGGCGCGCGCGCCGCGGGTGCCGTTTTCCTCGTTCATCCAGGCGATCAGGCGGATGGTGCGGCGCGGGCGGTAGTCGAGCTTCTTCAGGACCTCGAACACCGCCATCGCGCTGGCCACGCCGGCCGCGTCGTCGTGGGCGCCGGTGGCCAGGTCCCAGGAATCGAGGTGGCCGGACACGATCACGACCTCGTCGGGCTTGTCGCTACCGGGGAAGTCGGCAATCACGTTATAGCTGTCGGCGTCGGGCAGGATCTTCGGCGTCAGCACCAGGCGCATGCGCAGCGGGCCGCGCTCGGCCAGGCGGCGCATCAGCATCGCGTCTTCCACGCTCACCGCCGCCGCCGGGATGCGGGCGCCGTCCTGCAGGGCCGTGTTGCCGGTATGCGGCAGGCGGTAGTTGGCGCCGCCGACCGAGCGCACCAGCGCCGCCGCCGCGCCCATCTCGGCCGCCAGGCGCGGGCCGTTGGTACGGAAGTTCGAGCCCTGGCCATAGGCCGGACCGGCCAGGCCGCGGTCGGCCATGTGCTGGTCGAAGGGCACGTCGAACAGCACGATGCGGCCCTTGACCTCGGCGGCGCGCGCCTTCAGCTCGTCGAAGCTGCTCACCACGATCACCGGAGCCACCAGGCCCGCGTTCGGCGTGGCGCTCGAGCCGCCCAGTGCGGTCAGGACCACGCGCTGGGTGATGCCATCCGGCCTGCCCTTGTAGTCCACGAGTTCGCCTGACTCCGCACCGCGCACCCAGTGCGGCACCTTTACCGGCTGCAGGGTCACCTTGGCGCCGAGCTTGCGCATGGCGTCCGCCACCTGGTTCACCGCCGCCGCCGCACCGGCCGAGCCCGACAGGCGCGGGCCGATCAGGTCGGTCATGTCGGCCGTGCGTTCCCAGGCGTAGTCGCTCGTCATGGCGGTATCGCGGATTTTGGCCAGGGCCGCCGGATCGTTGCCTGGGCTGGCAGCCTGGGCCGAAGTGAACGAGGTAGCGAACAAGGCAGCCATCAGGCCGAGGGCGGGAAGGCGGGTGCGGCGATTCATGCAAGAATTCCTTCGGTTAAGTTTTTACAAATCGAAGGGTAGCGCATCTGCCGGTTTTGCGCTGTCTTTACGCCTGGCGCCAAGCGCGCGAGCGCCTAAGCCGGCACCAGCCGCAGCAGCGTAATCTCCGACGGCGCACCGAAGCGCTTCGGCGGCCCCCAGTAGCCGGTGCCGCGGCTGGTGTACACCCACAAATCGCGCACGCGGTGCAGGCCGGCCACGAACGGCTGCTGCAGCGGCACGAACAAGTTCCACGGGAAGAACTGGCCGCCGTGGGTGTGGCCCGACAATTGCAGGTCGAATCCGGCCTCGGCGGCGGCGGGCGCCGTGCGCGGCTGGTGCGCGAGCAGGATTTTTACATCCACCTCCTCCGGCGCCCCGGCCGCGGCTGCCTGCGGGTTGCTGCGGTGGCTGGGTATGAAGTGATGCGCCGTGAAATCCGGCACGCCCGCGATCAGGACCCGGGCCGCGCCGCGCTGGCGCACCACGTGCTGGTTCAGCAGCACCGTCAGCCCCAGCCGGCGCACCTCGGCAATCCACTCCTCGGCGCCCGAGTAATACTCGTGGTTGCCGGTCACGAAAAACGCCCCGTCCGGCGCCGACAGGCGCGCCAGCGGCTGGGTATGCAGGGACAGGCGCTGCACGCTGCCGTCGACCAGGTCGCCGGTGACCGCGATCGCATCCGCCTTCAGCGCATTCACGCGGTTGACGATGGCGTTCAGGTAGGGCCGGCGGATAGTCGGGCCGACGTGGATGTCGGAAATCTGGGCAATCGAATAGCCGTGCAGTTCTTCCGGAAGATTGGCGATCGGCACATCCACCCGCTTCACTCTTGCCAGGCGGCGCGCATTCACGAAGCCGATGCAGGTCACCGCCAGCGCCAGCAGCGGCACCGCGACCGCGCTCCAATGGGTGAAGCCGGCATGCGCCTGTCCGACCGCCAGCAAGGCCAGCAGCACGATGTCGCGCAGGAAGGTGATGACGATCAGCGACGAGAACAGCCCCATCGCCAGCAGGCCGACCCAGGCCAGGCCATCCGACCAGCGCCGCCGCCGCAGCGACGAGGACAGCAATCCGACCGGCACCAGCACCGTCGACAGGCCCAGCAGCACGATGCCGATGGCAACGCCGGGGAAGCCGAGCCCCATGTCGGGCATCAGGCGCGCGCCTATGTACACGTGCAACAGGATGAGCAGGGAGAGGACGACGGACAGGTTGCGGCGGGCTGACATAAAAGCGAATAGGAATGGGTCGTGCGTGTCAGATGGGGCGGGCTGCGCCGTCTGCAAGGCCGGCTTACCCGGCTTGTCAAAAGAATGTTACGGACTCTTCGCCACTTGTAATATTCTGTATTAGCAGATGGCGCCCTGGACAGCCGGGACTATAGTGTGTCCATACCCGGCGTAACCGCGATCACTCCGATCCGCGCTGCGGTAAAAAGGAAAAGCCATGTTGAACAAAAAATGCTTTGGTGCGGTGATCCTGGCCGCTGTCGCCGTCTCGCCCTCGGCATTCGCTGGCGACCGCGGCGTCAATACGGCGGTCGGCGCGGTGCTCGGTGCGGCAATTGGCGGCAGTGCTGGCGGCAGCGGCGGCGCTCTGGTCGGCGGCGTGCTTGGCGCGGCGGTCGGCAACTCAATCAACACCCACGACGACCGCCGTTATTATGGCAACCACGGCGGCAACCGCGGCGGCTATGGCTACGGTTCGGTCGGCTACTACCAGCCGGCGCCGGTGTATGCTCAACCGCGTCCGGTCTACTACGAAGCCCCGCGCTACTATCGCCAGCCGGAAGTGGTGTACGTGGAACCGCGTCACCGTCACGACGACCGTGGCTGGGACCGTGGCCGCGGCAACGACCGCCGCGACTGGGGCCGTGGCCATGACCGCGGTGGCCGCGACTGGGACCGCGACGGCTACCGCCGCTGATCCACGGCCGCAGTCGTATCAACAGGAGCCGCGTCATGACGCGGCTTTTTTTCGTCCTTTCCCTTCCCCTCCGCTTAACCCTGGCGGCGGCGCCTGCCGTCTCGACGGAGGAAGGCATGGTCCACAGCGGCGACATCGTGACACTGGCAGCGGGCCACTACCGGCTGCGCGAACAGCTGGCCGGCTCGGCCTATGGCGTGGTCTGGCGCGCCGATAGCGGCGCTGCCGGCGAGGTCGCGATCAAGCTCGTCAACCGCGAACAGATGACCCGCGCCGAGCCCGGCGTGCAGGCCCGCTGGGCCGAATGCGCCGCGTGCGAGATCGCCTTCCTGTCCCAACTCGCGCCCTGGGATGCGCGCCACATCGTGCGCCTGCTCGACCATGGCCTGCACGAGGGCCTGCCCGCGCTGGCACTCGAACTGCTCGACGGCGACCTGGCCGCCCACGTGAGCGCGCAGAACGCCGCCGCCCGGCGCATCGGCCTGGCGCAGTCCCTAAGCTGGCTTGCGCAGATCAATGCCGCACTGGCGAAGGTCCACCAGCACGGCTGGCGCTACCTCGACCTGAAGCCCGGCAACCTGCTGGTCGATGCCTCCACCAACACCCTGAAGCTGGCCGACTTCGGCACCAACCGCAGCCTGCTCGACGCCAGCGCCCACTCCTACAGCGGCACCGCCAGCTGGCAGGCGCCGGAACAGTTCTTCCCCGAGGAGGCCGGCCATCTCACCGATGCGCGCAGCGACTACTTCGCCCTCGGCGCCATCTTCTTCTACCTCGTTACCGACGGCGCCACGCTGCGCTACAGCGGCGCCTGCGCCGACGCCTGGCGTGCCCATGGCCGCGACGGCGCCGCGCAGTTGCAGGCGGCCTGGAACGGCGCCACGCCGCCCGTGCTGGCCGAGGACGAGGCCGAGCACTTCCTGCAATGCGCCCGCGCCGGCAGCGACGGCACGGCCCCGGCTGCGGCCCTGGCCCTGCTGCGCACCCTGCTCGCCGTGCGCCGCCAGGACCGCCCGCGCCACGCGCTCGAAATCAGCCGCATGATCGCAGCCGCCGGCCCGCAAGCCACCGTGCGGAGGGCAGCATGATGCGCTTCGCACGCGGCGGGTTCGGCGTGCTGGCCGCAGCCGCACTTGCCCTGCTGTGCGCCTTGCAGGCGCTGGCCGTGTTGCGCATGGCGCCGGCCTTTTTCCCGAGCCAGGTGACGGTGACGCTGGCGCCGGGCCGTTCGATCGAACTCGGACGCGCCGAACTCGCCGCGCCCCAGGCCGACCCGCGCCACCTGCGCCTGCGCCGCGACAGCGCCGGCCGCTGGTTCATCGCCAGCGCCAGCGGCGTACAAGGCCTGCGCGTCGAGCACGGAACTGGCGAGGGCATACGCACGCGCAGCGGCTCGCTCGCGCTGCAGGCCGGCCAGCGCTTCCGGCTCGGCGCCGCCCAGTACACAGTCGACAGTGCAAGCGATGGCTTGCTGCGCTTCGGCGACGGCAGCCACACCTGGGAATACGACGGCGCCCTGCTGCGCCGCGACGGCAGCGCGCAAGGCGCCTGCCCGCAATCCTCGCCCGGCCAACGCTTGGCCGGGCTCTGGAACCGGATCGTGCCCGCGCCGCTCGGTCTCCAGCGTCCCTTGAGCTTCGGCGGCAACCTCTCCTGCGCCACCATCATCGGCAACCCGGACGCCGCGGCGGGCAGCGCCAGCATCGCGTTTGCCGACGGCGTGCCGACCCTGTTCGCCGCCAGCGGCGTGGGCCGCGCGCCGCTGCTGGCCGACATCGATGGCGTGCCTGCCGATCTGGCCCTGCGCGAACTGCCGCTCGCCGGTGTGAGCGCCCTGGGCGTGGGCCGTACGCGATTGCTGGCCGCCATCGAGGGCAACACCCTGCGCCTGCAACCGGTGAGCCGCGTTGCCCTCTTCGCCGACACCCGCGCCGAGTTGCCCGACGGGGTCAATTGGCAGTGGCAGGCGCGCCATCCCTGGCACGTGCCCGACGGCGCTCCCTGGGCCGGCGCCATCGCCCTGGCCTGCGGCCTGCTTGCCGGCCTGCTGGCCTGGCGCACGGCCTGGCGCAAGCAGCCAGCGCTCGCCCTGCGTTGCGGCGCCGGCGTCGCGCTGGCAATCAGCGGATTCGCCCTGCTGCTGGCCGTGCGCAATGGCCAGGCGCCCGGCATCGCGCCGACCTTGGTGCTGGCATGGGCCGCGCTCTGGTATGGCCTGCACCTGCGCCGTCCGAACGCGGTGCTCGCCACCGGCGTGCTGCTGCTGGCCGGCGGCCTGCTGCTGCAACTCGAACTGGGCACGGCTGCTGCCGACACCTCGTGGATGCGCCACTTCCAAAAGACCGCCGCCGCTACCACGCTCGGCCTGGGGCTGGTCGGCCTGGCTGGCCTGGCGGGTCTGCGAAAGACGCGCCGCCCGGCCTCGCAGTCCCAAGTGGAATGGGCCCTGCTTGCACTGGCCTGCTGCGCGGTCGCGGCCCTGCTGGTGCAGGTCGGCTGGGGCAGCGAAACCGGCGTGTTCGACTTGCAGCCGGTGGAATTCGCCAAGCTGGCTCTGACCGTGCTGACGGCCCACTGCATCGCCCTCGGCTTGAGAACGGGTGACGCCGGCGCAACCTCGCGCAAGGGCACGCTGCTGCGCTGGCTGCGCCTGGCATCGCCGGCGCTGCTGTTCATCGTGCTGCTGGCCGTGGCCCTGGTCCAGGTCGACGATTATTCTCCACTGATCCTGCTGCTGGTCTGGGGCGCGGCCATGCTGCTGGCCTGGTCGCTGGCGGCGCGCCAGCGGCTGGCGACGGCGGCGCTGTGCCTGCTGGCGGTCGGCGTGGCGGGCGCTATCGGCCTGCTGCGCACCGCCGACCCGGGCCAGATCGCGCACTGGAATTTCTACGGCGAGCGCTTCATGGTCTGGCTCGACCCGGCCGCGCATCCGCATACCGGCCAGCAGCTGCTGCTCGGCGCCCGCGCCATCCTCGAAGGCGGCTGGATGGGCGCCGACGGCGTGTTCGGCCTGGCCGCACTGGGCGCCAGTGCCCCCGATGCGCTGGCGATTCCCGCGGTGCAGGACGACTTCGCCCCTTCCTTCTTCCTGAACCGCCACGGCCTGGGCGCCGCGCTGGCCTTGTGGGCGCTGCAAGCGCTGTTCCTGTGCGCGCTGCTGCAGGCGGCGGTGCGCGCCTGGCTGGGGGCCGCCGGCGCGCGCGACTTCCGCCACGCCTGGCAAGGGCGCTTCCGCTGCTTCGTGCTGTGCGGCGGCGCGGCCTTTGTGTTCGGCCACTTCCTGCTGTCCTGGGGGACGAATTTGTCCTTCTTCCCGATCATGGGCCAGCCGATGAGCTTCCTGTCGGCGGGCGGCTCGCACCTTCTGTTTTTCATCTTCCCCCTGCTAGGCTTCGGTGCCACGAGCGCTTATTCAATCAAGGAGAATTAGTCATGCCGGTCTACGTCCAACACGAATCCCTGGGCAAGGTGAACGATGTCTTCAATGCCGAAGCGCTGTGGCAGGCCCCGGGCCTGGCGCTGTTTGCGCGCCGCCCGCTGCTGCGCGACTTGCTGGAACGCTCGCCGCGCGAACAGCGCGGGCGCGCCGCCACCCGCTGCTTTTCCCACATTACCCTGGTGCTGCCCCAGGACGAAGTCGACGACGACCGCCACCTGACCCGTGGCGCGCGCGTGCGCGACCTGGCGCAGACCCTGCAGTCGCTGCACCAGAAGGATTTCGGCGACCTGCTCGGCGCCGACGAGGTGCGCTACCACGTGGTCGGCTCGGAACAGCTGGAAGCAGGCCAGGTGGAGGTGAAGTTCGGCCACGCCGTCTACCTGCCGGCGCCCGGCGAGCAGGTGCAATACACGGTCAGCGTCTCGCGCGACAGCGCCATCTGGCAGACCGTCTGCCCGGTGTATCCGGGCCAGCGCCTGACGGTGCTCGGGCACGACGCCGCCAGCGCCACCCACGCCGTGCCCGGCTGGCCGTTCGCCCTCGACGGCGCCATCCTGTTGATCAACGATGGGCCGGACACGCCGATGGAAGTGCACGTACGCCCGAAAGAAGCCTTCGAGTGCAGCTTCGACGCTGCCGCCGGCTACTACACGATCCGCGCGCGCCACGGCGACACGCCGGGCAATGCCGGGCGCCTGCTGCTGAAGATCGCACGCAGCAATCCGGCCGCGGCCTTGGCTCCAGCATCGGGCATGGTTTCGGCCGCAATCTCGGCCGCAGTGCCAGGCAACCCGGCTCCCGCAGGCCCGGTCAGCGCGCCGCCTGCGCCCAGCCGTGCCCCCGCCGTCTGGAAAACCCGCTCCCGCACGCCCGACGATGCCGAACTGACCGCCACACCGGCCCTGCACCGCGCCAGCGCCCGCATGCCGGCCGACGAAGCGACCTTCGCCCCGGTGGCGCGCCAGCGCATCGCCCTGGCCGCGCTGGCTCTGCCGCGCCTGAGCCGCTACCGCGAGACCGGCGCCGGCCTGCTCGAATTCAGCCTGGACCGCAACCTGGTGGCGGGCGCGCCCGGCAAGGATGCCCTGATCGGCTTTGCCGTGGACGAGGCCGACGAGGTGTATGCGGTCGGCGCTGCCGGACGCCAGCGCATCGCGGTGCCGAACCGCTTCGCGCCCGTCGATGGCGTCGACCTGCGCGTGCTGGCGCCGGCGCCGGAACTGGCCGACCGCTACAGCGCTCTGGTCTGCCTGCCGCAGGCGCCGTCGCTGCCGGTGCCGGGCGGCGCGCGCATCGCCTTTGGGCGCGGCGGGCAAGCCCTGGCCGGCCTGCGCGTGCTCGATGCCGCCGGCTGCCTGCGCGGCGCGGACGGCCTAGACGCCGGCAGCGCCGACCGCCTCGGGCTGTCGCGCAACGCGGTCAGCATCGAGCCCGGCCCGGACGGCTTCCGCGTCGCGCGCCTGTCGCCGACCCAGGCCCTGTACCACCTCGACGAGCGGCTCGGCTTCGTCGGCCTGATCGAGCAGGGGTCCGATGCACCCTGCCTGGTCCCGGCCGGCCACCACATCGTCGCCGGCCACTACGTGCTGCGCGTCGAGGGCTGAGCGGTGTCCGCCGCGCTCACCGCGCTGGCCTGCTTCGGCGCGGCGCTGGTCCTGACCCTGGTGGCGGCCGCCTGGCTGACGCCGCGCCTCTGGTGGAAGCGCGCCAACGCGCGCGCGCTGGCGGTGCTGGTCGTGGGCACCGGCGCCATCGGCAGCGCGCTGTGGTGGTTGGCCGCGCCCCTGCCGACACAGGCAGAGGCAGCACAGGCGCAGGCAGCGCCGCTCCTGGCCAGCCACCAGGAACTGCCCCTGCCGGGGCGGAGCTACCGCGTGGCCGACGCCCTGAACCTGCGTACGTCGGTCGGCGTCGGCGCCGAGCGCATGACCGTGCTGCCGGCCGGCGCCATCGTCACCGCGACCGGCGTGCAGGATGGCGACTGGTGGCAGGTGCGCGCCGAAGTCAAGGGCGAGGCGCGCGAAGGCTGGGCCAGCAGCCTGTGGCTGCGCCGCGCCGACGAGGCGCACAGGTGACGTGCGGTTTACGCCGGCGTATAGCGCATCGGATTGAAGTACAGGCCCTTCACGCACTGGGCCGGCGCCATGCGCACGAAGCCGAAGGCCTCGTAAACGCGCACCGCGTGGTTCGAGGAATTGACCAGGAAGGCGCCGTCGCCGCCGCGTTCGATCGCCGCGCGCCGCGCCACCTGCCACAGGCGCCGCGCCAGGCCCTGGCCGTGCCAGCGCTTGTCGACGA
>Ga0308160_10007351_pt1 | contig 10964 bp, 13 predicted proteins | sample PhyFR1_FD_201036 | JGI IMG/M metagenome (GOLD analysis project Ga0308160, IMG submission 201036) | Phyllosphere microbial communities from UC Gill Tract Community Farm, Albany, California, United States - DLSLF.R1 | ecosystem: Host-associated > Plants > Phyllosphere > Unclassified | place: USA... | reverse complement strand
CCTTCTCATCATTGGTTGGAAGCTTATAAAGCGCCGGGGAACAAAGGGAAGCACTGTTCTATCGCCCGCCTAGCACATGGCCATTGACCGTCATCCCGTACATCGAGCTCGGCTCGTCATGGTATTTCTTGCGTGTTTCCGCCACTGAACCGCTGAAGCGCGGATCCTGCGGCCGCTCCTGGCTGTCCATGAAGGTCGCGACGTCCCATGCCTCCTGGTCGCTCAGGGTACCGCCCAGGCCCAGCGGCATGTTCGCCTTGATGAACGCGGCGGCGTTCTTGATGTCATGCATGCCTGCGCCCCAGTTGAAGGACTTCGGCCCCCACAGCGGCGGAAAGGCAGTTCTGCCAGCGCTCATTTGTCCCTCACCATTGGCGCCGTGGCACAACGCACAGCTCTGCGCATAGATTTTCTGGCCACGTGCATAGTCGGGAGTCGCAGCGGGCTTCGCCAGGGTCGGGTAACCACGTCCTTCCACCTTCTCCCGCACCGGGGCTCCGGTCGACAGCCAGTAAGCATAGGTCTCGAGCGCGACCAGAGTCTCGTCGCCGGTGGGCGGCGCCTTGCCGTTCATGCTAAAGCGGAAACAGCCCTGCAAGCGTTCGGCGAAGGTGTTGACGTGCTTGTTCTTGCTGCGGTAAGCGGGATAGGCGACGTATGCACCCCATAGCGGACTGGCATTGGCCTTGCGGCCGGCGTCGAGGTGGCAATTCACGCAGTTGAGGCTATTGCCGACGTATTTTTTTGCATGCACCTGCGTGTTGACGAAGATCTGCTCTCCCTTTCTCACCATTTTGCCGAAGTCGTCGTTCGGTATGCTGTCCGCGGCAGGCGGCGTGAAGCGCACCGGCTTCGCTGGGTTGAGCGATTCCGCAGGCGCGGCTGGCTCGGGCACCGGCTTGGCCGGGACCTTGGCCTGGCCGATCGCATCGCTGGCGATCATGCCCCCACCCGCCAGAGCGGCTGACACTACCACGACTGAAATTGCTTTCATTTTGCCCCCTTTGCGGCGGTAGTCCCCGCGGTGCTTGCGGCCGGCGCGGCGCCCACGCGCCCGAAGTGATCGGCGACGGCGCTCATCTCGGCGTCGGATAGTTTGCTGGCGACGACCTTCATCAGGTTCAAGGGCCCGCCCGGGCGCGTGCCATTCTTGAACGCGTGCAGCTGGGCCGCGATGTAGGCGCTCGACTGGCCTGCCAGCGCCGGAAACGCCGCCCCAACGCCTGCCCCGGCCGCGCCATGGCATTGCACGCATGCCGGCAGGTTGTCTTCCCAGCGTCCGCGCATGGCCAGCCAGGCACCGTTGTCGCTGCGCTTGAGCGACGCATCGCTGTCGCTTGCCAGTCCCGGCGCGGCGCCAAGCGAGCCGTAATACGCCGCGACCGCCTTGCGCTCGCCCTCCGTCAACTGCTTGGCGATGGGCGCCATCACCGGGTTCTGGCGCTTGCCGCCTGCAAAGTTCTCCAGCTGCTCAGTCAGATAAGCCGCCGACATGCCTGCCAGGCGCGGAAAGCCGGCTGCCGCATTCCCTTCTCCCTTCGCGCCATGGCAGGTGACGCAGGCGATCGCTCCAGCCGCTGTGCCTTTGGCCGCAATCGTACTGCCCTGGGCGCTGGATTGGGCGAACGCGGGCAGATCGATGCCGGCCAGGAGCAGGCAAGCTGTACTTGCCAATGAGACGACAGGCACATTGAAGCGTCGATTCATCGTTGGTCCTTTCTTGGTTTATCAGCTGCTGCGTCCTACACAGCCGGCACGGTAGCGTAGTAGTGGCCGGTTAGCGGGCCGCGCGTCAGGTGGTCACGCAGTGCGTCGGCGCCCCGCAAGGGATGCGCCCGGCGGTTCCGTCCGAAGTTCGGCGGTGCGCGTCAAAAGTATGCCAGACAATTACAAAAAACATATTTTGACAGCAGCAATCGTGCCGCAGCTCCCAGCTAGGTCCTTCGGGCCACCATGCCTATTAGCGCAGACATGCCGGCATGCCGCGCGCCTTCCTGCAGTTCGTCTTCATAGATTCGCAGATCCAGTATCTGCAGCGCCCCAAATTCCGTCCGCAACAGCGCCTCGGTGTACAAATTCTCGAGCACGCCCGGGCCACCTGTGTTGAACTCGAGTTGCCTCGGTGCGTACCCCTGCAGGATGAGCAAGCCACCCGGCTTGAGTGCCTGCACCATCCGCGAAAACAGGCGGGCGCGCAGCGCAGGGCCGGCAAACTGGATGAAGATCGCGACCACCACATCGTAGGAAGCCGGGATCCAGTCCCATGCGTCGCAGTCGGACACCCGATAATCGACCGAGACGCCGGCGTCGCGCGCAAGCCGTCTGGCCTTGTCGACTGCAACCGGGGAAATATCGAAGGCGTCCACCTCCAGGCCGAGGCCGGCCAGCCATACGCTGTTGCGCCCTTCTCCATCGGCGACAGCGAGCGCGCGGCGGCCCGGCTCGAGCAAATGCCGCTGCCCGGCAAGATAGGCATTCGGTTCCGTGCCGAATATGAATTCCGGGACGCTGAAACGTTCGTTCCAGACGCGCGCCGCGTCCCCGGGCTGTTGGTCTGCCATCGATGGATCCTCCAGAACCAAAACACTTGTCGTCATCATGAAGCGGCCGCGTGCGGTCAGCGTACGCCCTGCATCTCGGGGTGCGCCATCAGCTCGCGTCCCTTCAGCATGCCGTTCCAGTAGAGCGGTGGAAGGACCTGGGTCTTGAGCAGCCACGCCAGCCGTGAAGGCTTGGTGCTGTCGATCAGCCATGACGGAAAACTCGGCGCCAGCTTGCCGCCATAGGTAAATTCGGCCAGAACGATCTTTCCCCGCTCGACCGTCAGCGGGCATGAACCATAACCGTCGTACACGGCCGTCCCCTGTGTCTTCCGCATCGATGCCAGCAAGTTGTGCGCGACGATGGGCGCCTGCTTGCGCGCCGCGGCGGCCGTCTTGGCATTGCTGGTGCCTGCCGCGTCCCCAAGCGAGAAGATGTCGTCGTAGCGCTTGTGTTTCAGCGTTGCGGGATCGACTTCGACCCAGCCGGCTGCATCGGCAAGCGGGCTGTTCCGGATGAAGTCCGGCGGTACCTGCGGAGGCACCACGTGCAGCATGTCGAATTCCTTGTCCACGATGCGAGTGCCGCCATCGGGTTCCAGCTGGCGGAAGGTGGCGACGCGCCGGGCGCCGTCGACCGCCACCAGGTTCTGGCCAAAATTGAGCTTGATGCGGTAGCGCTTCACATACTCCATCAACGGCGGCACGTATTCGGGAACGCCGAACAGTACCGCGCCCGCCGTGCAAAACTCGATCGAGATCCGGTCGAGCGCACCGGTGCGCAACCAATGATCGGCCGACAGGTACATTGCCTTCTGCGGCGCCCCGGCGCACTTGATCGGCATCGCCGGCTGGGTGAACAGCGCCCGTCCGCCGCGCAGGTTTCGCACGAGTTCCCAGGTGTAGTTCGCCAGGCGGCCCTGGTAGTTCGATGTCACCCCGTCGCGCCCCAGGGTGTCCCGTAATCCCTCGATGCCGTCCCAGTCCAGCTTCAGTCCGGGACACACCACCAAGCGGTGGTAGTGCACCATCGCGCCGCTATCCAGGGTGACGCCGCGGCGCTCCGGTTCGATGCGCGTTACTGCCGCCTTGATCCACGCAACCCTGCCCGGCATGACGGATTCCATGCTACGGATCGTCCTGGACAGATCGAATACCCCGGCACCGACCAAGGTCCAGCCCGGCTGATAACAGTGCTCGTCAGCCGGGTCGATGATCGCGATGTCGAGGCTGGGCTCGCGGGCCAGCAGGCTCGATGCAGTGGCGATGCCCGCCGCGCCGCCGCCGATAATGACCACCGTGTATTCCTTTGCGCCCCCAGCGCCGGCCGTGGCGTGCAGACCCGCTTTCGCAACGCTCGCAGGGTTCGCTCCCGCGCCATTCGCCTGATGCGACTGCGCCAGCTTCCACAGCGCCTGGGACCGCGAACCGGTGCGGCAGTAAGCCAGGACCGGCTTGGGCAGTTCGGCCAGCAAGGCGGAAAATGCGACTCCCTGCTCCGCGTTCAATGAGCCTGAAACCACAGGAAAATAGCGTGCCGTCAGCCCCGCATCACGAGCGGCTATCTCGATGGCCGCGAACGGCGGCTGCCCGGGGCTTTCGCCATCCGGGCGGTTGCAAACAATCGACGCGAAGCCAGCGGCCTTTAACGCCGGGAGATCGGCAGGGTCAAGCTGCGAAGCAACTGCCACGCCCGGCGCAATGTTACGGGTTTCCATATTCACTCCCTTTGCTCAATATATGTGACCACATTCTATTGAAAAATATATCGGCAATCCATATAATATTCGAATGTAGGATGTTTAGTGGAGAATTCAGGCAGTGACGAGCAAGAACGAGCGATTGAATCTACAGGACATGCAGGCAGCGGCGGCGCAGGCTTGCGGGCTCCTCAAAACCTTGGGCAACCCGGACCGCCTGCTGCTGCTGTGCCAGCTTACGCAAGGCGAATACTGCGTGAGCGAACTGGAAACCATGTTGGGCATCCAGCAGCCTACGCTCTCGCAGCAGCTGGGTGTGCTGCGCGAGGAAAAGCTGGTGCAAACGCGGCGCGAGGGAAAGCAGATCTTCTATAGCCTTGCAAGTGAGGAAGCCATTGCCGTAATGAAGGTGCTCTACGAACTATATTGCGGTGGGAAGAGCGGAGACGGAAATGGCGATTGACTGGATGAATTTTACGCCCTGGACGGGGCTGGCCGGTGGCGTGATGATCGGCCTTGCGGCCGCGGCTTTCGTGCTGTTCAACGGCCGCATTGCCGGCATCAGCGGCATCCTTGGCGGGCTGTTCCGTCCGGCCCGGGGCGACATCGCATGGCGCGTGGCGTTTCTGCTCGGGCTGGTCGTTGCGCCGCTGGTCTACGCGCTGGTGGCCCCGCTTCCTGAAACGCGGATCGACGCCGGCATGACCACGCTGGTGGCGGCCGGACTGCTGGTCGGCATCGGTACGCGCTACGGCGCGGGCTGCACCAGTGGGCACGGTGTGTGCGGCCTGTCGCGCCGTTCGCCGCGCTCGCTGGTGGCGACGGCTTCCTTCATGCTGGCTGGCTTCGTGACCGTGTTCCTTGTTCGCCACGTATTCGGCTGATTTGGGATCAAGGAGAAAACAATGCAAATCGTAATGGCACTCATCGTTGGCCTCGTGTTCGGCATCGGGCTGATCGTCAGCGGCATGACCAATCCCGCCAAGGTCCAGGGCTTCCTCGACCTGGCGGGCAACTGGGACCCTTCGCTGGCCTTCGTCATGGGCGGGGCCATCCTGGTTGGACTGGTTGCTTTTCGTGTCGCCGGTAAGCGCGAGCGTTCCCTGCTCGGCGACGTGATGCGGCTACCGACTGCCACGCAGATTGACCGCCGGCTGGTGCTGGGCGGTCTGGCCTTCGGCGCCGGCTGGGGCTTGGCTGGATACTGCCCCGGTCCTGCCCTGGCGTCGCTCGCGGTCGGCGGCGCCAAGCCGCTCATCTTCGCAGCCGCCATGCTGGCGGGCATGGCGATTTTCGAGCTGCTCGAGCGCAGCGTCGCGGCGGCCAAGGCTCGTTCGGCCTGAACCGTCATGACTACTAGCCGCAGAGGAAAAACATGGTGATTAGTCTCGTGCTCGGGCTGGTGGTCGGCCTGATCCTGGCGCTCACCGGCGCCGGCGGCGGTATCCTCGCCGTGCCGCTGCTGGTGTTCGGCGCCCACATCGGCGTCGCCAAGGCCGGCCCCATCGGTCTGATGGCGGTCGGGATCGCGGCCGCGCTGGGCGCCGTGCTGGGACTGCGCGAAGGCATCGTACGCTACCGCGCCGCAATGCTGGTCGCCGTGACCGGCATGCTGTTCTCGCCGCTCGGGCTCTGGCTGGCGCGCCAGGTCGAAAACCGCCGGCTGAGCATACTGTTCGCGCTGACGCTGCTGTACGTCGCGTACAAGACCTATCGCAAGGCGAAGGACAAGATGGCCGCTTCCGTGGCCGCGATCGAGACCCTGGACAGGAAGAGTCCGCCCTGCGTGCGCGGTAGCGACAGTGGGCGCTTCATCTGGACGCGACCTTGCGCCCAGGCGTTGGCCCTGTCGGGCAGCGTTGCCGGCTTGCTCTCGGGCCTGCTGGGCGTTGGGGGCGGCTTCGTCATGGTCCCGGCCTTGCAGCGCAATACCGACCTGGAGATGCAATCCATCGTCGCCACCTCGCTGGCGGTGATTGCCCTGATTTCACTGGCCGGCGTCGTGACCAGCGCGGTCAGCGGTGCGCTGGCCTGGGCGATTGCCCTGCCCTTCTCGGTTGGGGCAGTGGTCGGCATGCTGGGAGGGCGCACGCTGTCGTCCCGGCTGTCCGGTCCTAATTTGCAAATCGGCTTTGCCGCGGTATCCGCCATCGTCGCCATCGGCATGATCGGCAAGGCCGTCCTTTGAAACAGGAGCCATAGCATGAACCTGAATCCCATCCAGTTGTTCGACACCGAATCGTCGACTTTCACCTACATTCTGGCCGGGCCGGACAGCGACGAGGCGGTCATCATCGATCCGGTCGAATGCCACTGGGAACGCGACCTGCGTCACGTCGAGCGGCTCGGCCTGAAGCTCGCTTACGTGCTCGAGACACACGCCCATGCCGACCACGTCACCTCGGCCGGCAAGCTGCGCGAATTGACAGGAGCGAAAGCGGCAGTGCCCAGCGGTTGCGGCATCGCCGCGGCGGAAACCCAACTGAACGATGGCGATGTCGTCCGCTTCGGTAATGGCGAATTCATCGAGGTGTTGCATACACCGGGCCATACCGCCGGCAGCATGAGCTATGTCTGGCGAGGCAACGTGTTCACTGGCGATACCCTGCTGATCGGCGGTTGCGGCCGCACCGATTTCCAGAGCGGCAGCGCCGAAACGCTCTATGACAGCGTGACGAACAAGCTGTTCATGCTGTCCGACGGCACCCGTATGTGGCCGGGGCACGACTACAAGGGCCAGTCCGTATCGACGATCGGCTGGGAAAAGCGCCATAACGCGCGTCTGGCCAACCGCACCCGCGAAGCGTTCGTGAAGTTGATGAGCGAACTAAACCTGCCGAAGCCAAGGATGATCGACGTTGCGGTGCCGGCCAACCAGAACCTCGGGCTGCCACATGGCGCCTGAAACCGGAAAGGAAACGCCATGATCTTCCGCCAACTCTTCGAGCCGTTATCCAGCACCTACACCTACCTTCTCGGTGACGAACAGACCGGTCAGGCCATCCTGATCGACCCCGTCATCTCGAGCATGGAGCGCGACCTCGGGGAGATCCGGCGTCTCGGACTCAAGCTTGCCTGGACCCTCGACACGCACATCCATGCCGACCACATCACCGCTGCGCTCGAACTGAAGCGCGCCGTCGGCAGCAGGATCGCGGCGCCCGCCTTCGACCGTCTACCCTGCGCTGACTTGGGCATCGAGGAAGGACGGCCGTTCGTCGTGGATGGCATCAGCCTGCAGCCGCTCTACACACCCGGTCACACGGACGGCCACTTCGCCTACCTGCTCGACGGCCGTGTGTTCACTGGCGACGCCCTGTTGATCGAAGGCTGCGGCCGCACCGACTTTCAGAACGGCGATGCAGACGCGCTATACAGCAGCGTGACCGGCAAGCTGTTCGCCCTGCCCGACGAAACCCTGGTCTATCCCGCCCATGACTACAAGGACCGTTTCGTGTCTTCGATCGCCCAGGAAAAGAAGCGCAACCCACGTCTCGGGGATGGCAAGACGCTGGAGGAATTCAGGGACATCATGGCCAACCTGAACCTCCCCTATCCGAAGTTCATCGACCACGCGGTGCCGGGCAACCGCCAATGCGGCGTCTGCCCGGCGGATCTTCCCGATAACCTGACGCAGTATTGCACCCAGATGACCGACAGCCCGCAAGGCTGACCTACAGCAAGGAGCGAACATGGCACAGTACAGGCAGATCGACAGCAAGCTTTTTATCGGACCGCAGCCGACCAGGCAGGACCTCGAAGAAGCCAAGCAGCAAGGTATCCATACCGTGGTCGACTTCCGGCTACCGACCGAGACTGCCAGCCCAAACGCAGACCTGGCCAGGGCCGCCGGGCTCGACTACGTCAATATCCCGATCGACCGTGCGGCGCTTTCCACCGACCAGGTCGGCGAGCTCGAAACGGCCATGGAACGACATCCGGGTCCTTATCTGCTGCACTGCGCAACCGGAACGCGGGCGGCCCTGATGCTGGCGCTGTCGCGCGCCCGGCAGGAAGGATGGTCCGCGGAACGTACCTTCGTGGAGGCGGAGGCGATGGGCTTCAATCTGCGGAACTCGGCCGATTTTGCCAACTTCGTCAGGCAGGCGACCGGCGAATAGCCATGGCCGATCGTTCGTAGGCGATACCCGTGACGCGGCTTGCCACGGCCACATCTCGCCATCACAAACCGAGAGATGCATGCGAAAATACCGATTCGGGGGCCGTGGCGAGGGATGGGTGCTGGCCCAATTAGCATTGTTTTTACTCTTCCTGCTGACACCGCGGATTGGGCCGATCTGGCCAACACCGACGGTATTTCATGGTGCCGGCATCGCCCTGGCGCTCGCGGGGATGGCCGTGCTTGGCTATAGCGCGGTCAATCTTGGCCACTCACTGACACCGTTTCCCAAGCCCCTGCCGACCGCGCAGCTGATCACCAGCGGCGCATACCGCTTCGTTCGCCATCCGATCTATCTTGGCGTGCTGCTGGCCGCGCTCGGGCTATCGCTGTTCTCGCTCAGCCCACTACGCTTGCTGCTGACGCTGGCCCTGGTGGCCTTTTTCGATCGTAAAGCAGACCGGGAAGAAGCATGGCTGCTGGAGCGTTACCCGGAATACGGTGCGTACCGCGGACGTGTGAAGAAGCTGCTTCCATGGATCTACTGAGCAGCGAACGGTCGATCGACATACAGGCAATGGCAACCGGTCCGGCATGGGTAGTGCGCCTCATGCTCCTTGGGGGCCGCGCCAGCCCGGCGCATGGTCCGGCTGCAGCCTCGCATAGGCATCCAGCAACGCCGTCTTGTACACCACACCCAGCAGCACAGGGTCGTCGAGGTCCTGCACCACCGGTAAACGCTCGCCGTGGTGCGCCAGGAACTGGCGGTAGGCCTCGCCCAGCGTCATCCCGGGTGTGACCAGCGGCAGCAGTCCAGGCTGCAAGAAGTCGCGCGCCGTGCCACGATCCTGCGCACTGACCGCCGCCAGGTCGCGCAGCGCGACCACTCCCTGGTAGCGCTGCGCAGCGTCGACGATGTAGATGTACTTGACGGGATGGGCGGCGAACATTGCCCGCATCGCGGCGAGCGGCGCGTCCAGCGGCAGCACAGTGTCGGCCGGCTTCACCAACTCGTGCATCTGGATCGCGCGAAGGCGCTCGCGTGCCTGCTCCTCGCGGCGGTGGCGCGCGGTGATCTCGTACATCGACGGCCCCCCGACGCCGCGCGCCAGGAAGTAGGCGATCACGCAGGCCAGCATCAACGGTAGCATCACCTGGTAGGTGAGCGTCATCTCGAAGATCATCAGGATCGCCATCAGCGGCGCGCCAGTCGATGCCGCCAGGAAGGCGCCCATGCCCACAATGGCGTAGGCGGCCGGCTCCGCGGCCAGCCCCGGCATCAAGGCATGCATCGTCTGTCCGAACAACTGGCCGAGCGCGGCGCCCACAAACAGCGTGGGGGTGAATATTCCGCCTACCGCGCCCGAGCCCGCAGTGAACAAGGTCGCCACTATTTTGAACACCAAGATCGCTAGCACCGCAGTCCACACCCACGGCTGGTGAAGCATCGAATTGACGACGCTGTAGCCATTGCCCCATACCTGTGGCACCCACACCGACAGCATGCCGACCCCGAGTCCACCGAGTCCCAGGCGCAGCGGCAGCGGCAGCCCGCTTTGCTGGAAGCGGCGCCTGGCGAAGCTCAGTAGGCGCAGGAACTGCGGCGCGGCCAGGCCAGCCAGCACCCCGAGCACCGCAAACAGCACCACTTCCAGGTTCGGCACATCCGGGAAGCCCGGCATCTCATAGGTCGGTTTGTATCCGGGGAAGCGTCGCATCGTGATGTTGGCCACCACTGCGGCGATCATCATCGGCCCCAGGCTCTCCATGGCGATGGTGCCGAGCACGATCTCGGTGACGAAGAAGGCGCTGGCGATCGGTGCGTTGTAGGCCGACGCAATGCCGGCCGCAGCGCCGCATGCCACCAGCAGACGAAGGCGTTGCGTGTCGAAACGCCCAACTTGCCCGAGCAGCGAAGCGCATAGGGCCGCTAGCTGCACCATCGGGCCTTCACGCCCGATCGAGCCGCCAGAGCTGATCGTGCACAGCGAAGAGGCGCTGCGCAGCAAGGTTTGCGCCACCGAGATGCGCCCATCTCCGACAGCGATCGATTCCATGTAGTCCGGCGGCGCCGTGCCTGCACGGCGCTTGGCAACCACCAGGAACAAGCCCGCCAGTACCCCGCCGGCGCATGGCAGGAACACACGCAGCGGCCAAGGCAGCCCGGCGGCCATCTCGACAAAGGACCCGCTGTGCCCCACCAGCAGCTGCTGCATTATGACCAGTGCCTCCCTGAATACGATCGTTGCCAGGGCGCCGGCCAGGCCGGCCAGTGCAGCCCACAGCAGCATGACATGCGGCCCGGTGATGCGCTGGAGTTGACGGAACACTGAGCCGGCAGATGTCGATTGCATTCGCACAAATGTTTCTTGAATTGGGAAACCGCATCATCGCATGCTTGCCGCTTCGGTGGCAGGGCTATTGCACTCTTGGGAATTGGATCAGCAGCATGACGCCTAATGGGCGGGAACTCCATGATGGACAATGCGATCACCAGAGCCACTTCGCTGTAGGTGTGCAGAAATGCCGGGCCAGGCTGAGGCAGGGTTCTGCAAGCAGCTTCGCACTCACTCTATCCTGCTGGGTAACGACGACTGTCCGCCA
>Ga0308160_10007350_pt1 | contig 10965 bp, 16 predicted proteins | sample PhyFR1_FD_201036 | JGI IMG/M metagenome (GOLD analysis project Ga0308160, IMG submission 201036) | Phyllosphere microbial communities from UC Gill Tract Community Farm, Albany, California, United States - DLSLF.R1 | ecosystem: Host-associated > Plants > Phyllosphere > Unclassified | place: USA... | reverse complement strand
CGGTTCGGAGGGTCCCGAGGGTTTCAAGAAGTTCGAGGAAGGGCTTGGGTATGAAGCGGGGCTCCAGTAGATTAAGAGAGACACCCAGGTGCGACTGTATCAAATCAGGGCTTCGTTGCCGTTCAAATATATGAAAAGGAAATCGAATCAGTGTCACTATTCCGCAACGCATTTACCCCTGTCTTCGGTCGCCGTTGATCATATTTGACCTGATACTTCTCGTCTGCCGTGTTCGGATCGCCGCCGAAGCTTTCGCTCGATTGCTCATCTTGGGTTGATATCTGCTTGATCTATAGATCTATATACTCCAATAGCTGTAATGTTGCCCCCATGATCACTCCGCCAATCAAGTTATCGCTTGCCTCGATTTCAAACCTTTGTACAGCAGCTAGAGCTGTCCTCCTTTTCAAACATGCCTTCACCGGACGAAGCGGGTCCCTCAACATCCTCACCTTCGACATCCGGCACACCGATCGCGGCATTATTTCCCCCCATCATCCCCAACTCCTCTTATGTCATTGACGATCGTGCTCGACCGATCCAACGACCATATACGACTCAAAGATGTCTATCTTTCTGCTCTCAGTCTTCTATTCGAAGAGATACTGGCTGGGACCCAGTGTGTCGAGCGATCTGCTGGAAAGTCGATCGGAGCGGGGAAGCAGATCAATTGCGATCGCCGGGTTACCTCGATAGGCAGAGAGCAGAGAGAGCGGCTCTCGAGGATGGCTCTATGATTATGACGAAACGAAAAGATTCGAAGGAGCCCGAAGCCTCTTTAATCGAGGAATTTGCCAAGAGCGTCTCATACTGGATAAATCAACGATCGATCACTGCGTTCAGAGGAACGATGGAGGAAATGGCGCAAATGCAACGAGAAGGACAGGTACACGATCCAGCGTGGGATGCACCTGGGACGATCAAATCCAATTACTTTGATACGATCGATCGTCGACCGAGCTATGAGCATGGACGGGCGCAGAAACGATGGGAAGAGATGTGTGATCTAGAATGCGACCTGCGGGAATCCTACGCTCGAGAAGCGGCCACTGAGGCTGCCCAGGCTGCGGTTGCCGCTGCAGCCGACGGGATTCCTGCTGCGATTCCAGAACCGCCGGCTAGACCCACCACTCTGGCCGAACGACAATTCATGAAGCTCGTAAAAGACGAGGAAGAACACCTCGCACGACATCAGAAACAACGCGAACAAGCCCGTTCGTTTCGTGATCACAATCCCGCCAAATTCAACTACCATTCTGAACCTCTACCCTCAGGAGGTTCTTGGATCACCTTCCCCCTCTCTTCCTTCCTAGTCACTCCCTTCTGTGCTATCAGGGATCGAGCACATCTCATCTTCTCGCCGTCATGGCGATTAGGCAAGATGTATGTCGAGACCTTTAAAGCGGACGACTTGACAGGCAAGTCCACGCAGGTCAGGGGACTGGAGAAGATGTACGATCAAATCGTTAGTGGGAAAGTGTTGGAGTTCGGAGGCAAAGCTCTGGAGAAGTGCGGCGAAGTATGGGGGGGATGGTTGGGGTTGGACGAAACCAAGTCGGGCAAGGCAGAAGGTGGACCACCAGGTCGAGGACCTAATGGAAGCGAACGACGGGGGAAGGACGAATAAAAGAAGAAGCTGCTAGAATCGCTAATGGTCATGGCCACAAGAAGATAGCATCCAACCATTCACCGTTGTACAGGCATATAGAAGGCATCACACGAACAGCTCTACCATCACAAATTCGCTTGCGAGCGAACACCGCAAACTCCAGCAGCGATGGGAACAGGGCTTTCCCGCATCCAGATAGCGTTGTACCTTCCGACCGAATAAGGGTCGACCACCCTAGCTGCCCATGGACCGCCCCCGTAGGTCTCGCAAGCGAATGCCATGAGTTCGAGTTCATCCGCTCGGCCACCAGAACTGTTTGGATCCAATCTAAGGACCGTCGATGGATCAGTCGAGGGGTTGCATCGGAAATTCACATTGAGACTGAGATGATCACTTACGGTCTCTGATCTCGGTCGCACGAGATGGTGACGTTGGTAGCGGTGGAAAAGCCATCTTTATTGCCTTTCTCTCCCGGTCGAGCAATGCCGCTATGAAGATGAGCCGTCAGATTGCCGTTAGTTTTTGATTTGCTTATTCACTAACCTGAAGGTCACTACTACGGTATTCGGTTCGAAGTCCGCTGGACCGAATTTCGCTCCTTCCTGTGGAGGCTTGGTATACTCAGATTCCCCCTTGATAGGCTGGCTCGTGTCTTCGACGTCACGATGGCAACTAGGTGCACAAGCGTACTGCCTGTAGCCATCCTTGTTCGCCGAACCGGTCCGCATATCATTCATTGCCAAGTGAGGTTTCATTGCGCAAACAACCACACATGTATCGGGTTCTCCAGCGGGTGGAACGATGTTGTACTCGAGAGGATCGGCTTCTAGCGTGGCGAGATCGAAGTAACGTTCGGTTTGATGTGATTCAATTTTCTTGTCTCTTCCATTGGTACCCTTTGGGAACTGCTCTTCATATGAAGGCGGAGAGGGAGCCGGCACGACAAATGACAGCGATGCTAGTGCGATGAGGATGCGGAGTGGGAGCATTATTCTTGATGGTGAAACGGAGTGGGACGCAGGCGACTTCGGGGACTGTCTAAGAACTTTTAGCAGTCTACCAACGTACCTGGGAAGACCGAACATGTCAACTTGAATCGATATGGTTCGGTATGCCCTTCTCCATATGAAACTGCTTGACAGAACGTTAGAAAGGAAGTCCAGCCAGATCATAGGACGGCGGTCGATCTGAAACACCTCACAGTCACGTGACTCGACTCGCTCATCGGTCGATATCGGTCGAGGCTAACGACATCTCGTCGGATGAACAAAGAAAGTTGAAATTTCGACAATCGCAACAATTATCGTCAGATCGTCATTATTCGAGTAAGATCCTACGATTACTTCAGCACGATAGCGTCTAAGCTCAACATGTCATCCCTCAACCTCTTGAGAAGCTCACTGCGGGCCCAGGAGCCATTCATTGCCTCGCTCGCCAGAACGACTTACAGGTCATTTGGCTCGTCATCGATTGCCCGGGAGGAATCATCAGGATCAAAAGCGCCTGCTCCGAGGAATGCCATCAAAGATGCAGAGCGAGCTCTCTCAAGAGCTCACAAGATGGCAAAGATGTCAGGAGTTTCGATGGTCAGGCAGGATCAGCCTTTGCAAGGTTAGTGGCCTTGCTCTGTCGGGCAAGGAATACTTAAACTGACTTCGGCCTGATTCTCGATAGATATCGCCGTCCTGCCTCCCCTACGAAAAATTGGATTCAGCGCTGTCAAGGAGCGACGAAAATACGTGTGGAAACGATTGCGAAGAGGTTTCTACACCGCAAAATCGTAAGCAGCCAGCTCCTGCCCTTTTACCGAGCAACAGGGCGTCGAGAATTGACGGAGTGTCTTCTGACCGATAGTCTTTCCGATATCACGAGACGAGATCCCTACGCAGCAAAGTCGTACGATCATCCCTACATGCGATATTGGGGCATGATCGCAGGATTCCTGCACCCCCAGACCTCGGCGTCCGGTCTGACGAGTCATCTCAGCAAGACTTGGGAAGCCTGGAGCCGTGCTATTGCCAGGTAAGTCGAGCTGGTCTGCATGACCAAAATGCCCAAGCCTAACACTACTCCCATGATCACTTAGTGGAGATCAGGAAAAGCTCAAGGACTACTCGAAAGCAGCCGCATTCGAATACGCCAAGACACGTGCGGCTGCCGCTGGTTCCCCTCAGTCGGGGACCAAAATCGAGTGGAATGTCGTCAAATATCTCTCCAAGCCTAGGATCGTTCATGCGCGGAATTGGGTGGTGGATCCCAAGACTCAAGCAGAGGTAGCTCAAGTCATTGTTAGATTCGAGACGGAACAGGTGAGCGCAAAAGAAACGGAACAAATCGCGAAAAGTCGCTGATCTCGGCAAAACAGACTCTTACGATACATCAACGAAACAAGACGCCGTCTACGCGAAGTTCGCGGATATCAGAATGTTGGGTGTTTGAGCGATATCTGATGGATCCCGGCTCGAAATGGATGATCAGGGACAAGGTCACGCCTTTCGCTGGAGGGGATATCCCCGAAACACTGATCTAGGGGCGTCTGAGACCTCGGTGTATGTCTGTATTCGATCGTACTAGCGTCGCATACAATCCCACTCCCACAATGCAGCCATCACAAGGAGCGCTACACTCGCTGACGTTTGCTAGAGCCTTCTGCTGGAACTTCGTCGATTCCCTTTCGCTTACTACCGCTTGCGACTGGTGCTTCGCCTTCGACGCCTGCTGCAGCTTGCCTCTGCCTCTCCTTCTTTCCCTTTCGTTTCTTGGCAGGACCGGAGGAAGACGACTTTTCTTCACTCTTCGAACTCCAGCCCTGATCCCTCGGCCGACTGCCCGTAGGTTCATCGTCTTCCGGTACCTCGCCCCATTTCCTGGTAGCCAACTTGGCTTTCAGCTCCTTCAGTCGGTCCCTCATGCCTCGTCCAGCTGCACCGACACCGGACCCGTGACGATACGGGGCGTAATGCTTCATACCCAAAAACTGGTTCAACTCGGCGTCGGTCGCAAGCAAGATCTCGGCTGGTGTCAGGCCGTAATCCTGGGGCGCAGCTTTCTCGTATTTGAATCGAGTGGGAAGATCCCCGATCTGAACAAAGCACCGAAAGCGCCATCAGTCGCAGGATTCAAGTTTGAGACTTGATGGATCAGGACTGACCATATCCTCATAATCCAGCTTCTTGTAGTCCTCCAAAGCTTGCTTGACCTTCTGCTTCTGCTCGGTGACAGACAATCCCTCTTGATCATCAACGACAACATCCTCGACCCTTTCTTTACCCTTGCCCTTGTCCTTTTTCTTGTTCTTCTTCTCCTTTCGCTGTTTTCGCTTTGACGACGCATCGTCTAGAGAGATAAAGTCGGCGTCCTAAGAAACACAGGTGAGTGTCTTAGTTCGATGACCCGAAATCAGCTAGGTGATCATCTGTGACGTACCATGTTCAGAGGTTCCTCGACATCCTCCATTTCCGCATCCTCTTCCCCGCCAGGTGCATAAGCCTCGTCCTCTGCCGCTGGATAAGACTCCTCTGCACCATAATCCATCTCATCACCTTCCTCCCGTTCTTCCTCCTCGGCGTACTCGGTGTCAATATCGTCGTCCCAGGTAGGTTTGTCATCCTGTTCGTCTTCGTCCTGCAGAACACGCGGCACGTCGTCGATCAGCCCTCATCCCTGCCTGCAAGTCAGGGGAAGCAAAACTCACATCCCCGATATCACCAGCCAAAATCCTATCCATCGCCCGGTCAAAGACCTCCTCATCCCAATCTCCCTCCATCTCCGCCTCCAACTGACTATACGCTCGATCACCCAGCTCCTTGCGGAGCATATCCATCCGCTTCTCAATCTCTCTCCGTTTCTTTCCCTTTTCCTGCCTCGTCTGTTCTGCTCGGATTGCGGCTTGCTCGGCTTTACGTTCGGCCTTGATCTGTCTTGCCGTCTTTCGGGTGTCGTCGGTTCGTCGGGCGGTGGAGGTGATGTTACGGGCGTGGGTGACAATGTTGGCAGCACCACTGAGTAGCGAACCGATCGGAATATCAGCCAAGATTCGTCGATGGGGCCAATGTGGCCAACCCGCAAAACACCTCGACACTCACGGTTCCTCGAAACGGAAATTATAGGTATTCTCAAACTCCTCGGCCTTGTCATCGAAATCATCCTCGTCATCCAACGTTCCCCAAGGCCGATCCTCGTCTACTCCCGATTGTTCAGGCTTGACGATGGCCCGTTTTTTAGGTTTCTCCGACGTCGAGCCTGTTGCTGCCGGATCGTCCGTATCGATCCAGCCTCGATTCAGGATGTAGCTAAAGGAGTGGAAAGGTAGACAGACTAATCAGAACTGGGGAGCCTTGCAATGGAAGGAGAGGAGATACTCACTTCATCAAAAACTCTTCATCATCATCCTTTGTCCTGACCTTCTTCTTCTTCTCCTCTTCCCCATCCTCCACGTTCACACCATCATCCTCACCCTTGACCCCTTCATCCCCCTCATCCACATCCGCATCCGCATCAATCATCCTCTCCGGGAAACTCCCCATACCCAAAATCTCCCTAACCCCTTCTTCCCCTCCAGCCTGCTCCAATAAAAACTCTCGATACTTTCTCGCCTGTTCATCATCCACCACAATCTTATCCTTGGTGACCAAGAAATCATCTTCCTCTTGATCTTCCTCGTCGGGTCCGGATCGTGCACCAGGGATAGCAGTATGGAAAGCCTTGGTGACTTCTGCTCGGAGGGCTCGTTCTTCTTGTACGTGAGTGAGGGGGATGAGGGTGGAGGGGAGGTCCATGGGGGCATCGGGGTCTTGATCTTGACCGTTGGAGGCGAGGAGGGCTTGTCGTTGATGGTCGAGCAAGGTGAATTTCTATATAAGAGGGTTTCGGAGGCGTTAGAAGATGTTAGCTGGAGCGAGGCTGGGTATGAGGTAGGACGACTGAGGCGCTTACCTTGCTGGCTTGCGCTCGAGGGAGGTTGAGCTTGAGACTATCCGCCAATATGCTGGTATCCTTCAAAGCCTCTGTTGGAAACGGATCAACAATACGTCAACCGATTGAAGTCCGGCTGCGAACGAATCGCTCACCAACTCGCCGACTCACGTTCAATGACCTTTTCATCCCCGTAAACCCCTTCACCCTTTCGGATCATCCTCAACGTCCTCAAAATCGCAGCGTCCATAGCCGGAGTGAGCTCCTCGCCGTACTCGTCTTCCTCCTCGTCGCTCTCATCTTCGGACCCACTTCGAGCATCTTCGAGCTCGGCTTCCTCGGCGAGTCGTTGAGCTGCTCTTCGTTCTTCGACGGCGGAGAGAGCGGCCGTGACGGCATCGAAAGAGGATGACATGGTCGATGTCGAGTTCTGTTCGGCGCTGTCCAGGTATGATCTCTATAGACTATCGTCGACCATGACCATGCCTACATGATATCTTATCAACCAACTCATCCAAGCCAACATCATCTCAATCTCGCCCTGCCTCTCGAAATCTCGACCGAAGTGAGAAAATCACGTGACGCGAGGAAAGGTTGGAGCGGGAGCTAAAGCTAAGCTGGAGGGAAACTCATTGAACCTCCTTGGTAACAAGTTCATGTAGCATAGAGTATTGGACGCAGCCACCGCAACGACCTAATGTACACAAGGTTGTGGCGCAGCTCTTACTAGCTTCAGGTCTTCTGTGCTCCAGCGCGCCAGAGCTAGACGGCCCAAGGTCCACAAAATGAAAGTCGTCGCTCTCCTCTCGGGGGGGAAAGATTCGTGCTTCAACATGATGCACTGTATAGCCAACGGTCACGAGATCGTCGCCCTGGCCACCCTGACCCCCGAAGAAGGAATTGGTCAGTACCTTCTTCGCTGATCCGCTATGTAGCTGGATCGAGGCTGATACGCCGCAACCTGCAGACGAGATCGATTCGTACATGTATCAATCCGTAGGAACCTCCCTTCTCCCTCTCCTGGCCAAATCCATGCGTCTCCCGCTCTATCGACACGTCATCAAAGGTAAACCAGTGCAAGTCGGAGGAACGTATGGGAGTCGAAATCGATCGGAACCTGGTCGAGCTGGACAAGGAGGTGTGAGCGGGGACGAAACGGAGGATCTGGAAGAGTTGTTATTGCAGGTCAAGGTGAGCCGGGATAGGTGAGCTACGGCCCGGCGCTGAACAGTATCGTCGCGACTCACCCCTGCTAATGGCTACGTCTTCGAACACTTTTCATTCATAGTCGCATCACCCGGACATAAAAGGTCTATCCTCAGGTGCCATATTATCGACCTACCAACGATCCCGAATCGAACACATCACCTCACGCCCTCACATCTCCCTCACCCCGCTCTCCTACCTATGGCAACAACCCGAACGACCTCTCGTCATGTCAATGATCCGTTCGGGGCTCGTTCCCGTCCTCGTCAAAGTAGCAGGGATGGGTCTTGAAGTCGAGGATGTAGGGAAAGAGTTGAGCCAGCTGGAAGCGAGGTTGGGTAAGCTGGAGCGGGATTGGGGGTGTCATTTCGCCGGAGAAGGGGGCGAGTACGAGACGATTTGTGTGGATGGACCGATGTTCCACGATCGGGTGGTCTTGTAAGTCCCCCATTTGCGTTCCATCGCATCGAGACGCCGGTGACGCTGACTATCACGCGGATGATAGTGAGGAGACCGAGACGATCGTCACCGACCCTTCACCGGTCGCTCATCTCCGAGTTGGCAAGGCCAAACTCGTCCCTAAACCCAATCATGTCGTTCCCACCGTAGAGGAGATGAGACGATTGATAGGACTCGATCAACCTCGAGAGCACTCTACCGCTCGATCGGAACATGGGAGCGAGGACGTCGAGGAGGATGAAGATGATGACGAAATGCTGCTGCATTCAAATCTCTTGGACGGGGAATCGCAAGAAATGGTCCGGGTTCTCCAAGTTCAATCTGCCTTGGCCGAGGAAGATGGCCTGGATTTCTCGATGGAGGAGTTGAAAGTGTCAGGATCTGAGACTGCCAGCCCGGATATTGTTCGCGTCAATCAGCAGGGGAGGTGGTTTAGTGCAGTCGTCGAGTTGAGCCAGGAAGTAGGAGAGCCCACCGGGGATCTGATGCGGCGGCATTTTTCATCACTCGAAGGTGAATTCTCTTTCGCTCTGTCCCGTCAATTTCCTGGGTGGTGACTGACTCTTGAGGCACATTGATAGACAAACTTCAAGAAACTCGGCTCGACTTCCCCATGATCCAGCATATCAACCTTTACCTTGCCTCCATGTCAGACTTCCCTCTAGTAAACGCCGAGTATATCAAATGGTTCGGAAGCGAGCCACCCAGTCGGGCTTGCGTCGGAATCCACATGGACGGGGATGCCGGTCAGGTGCTTCGACTGGAGGCGGTCGGCTGGGATGATCGCGGGGAGAGCGTGAAACGACGGACGGGCTTACACGTCCAAGGTCTGAGTTATTGGGCTCCTGCGAATATCGGACCTTATAGTCAAGGGGTAGTGGTGAGTAGACCTCTGAAGCGCTACGAACATGAGAAAGGGGATGATTGAGGATACTCCCGGATACAGGCTAGTAATCGCCTGACGATAGCAGGTCAGATCCCTCTCCTTCCTCGAACATTAACGTTCTCGACTGCCCCGGATGTTCGGTTCGATGCCATTCTCGCGTTGCAGCACGTGCGACGGATCATCGAGGTGATGGGCGATTCTAGCAAGGGAGGTGCCGGCTGGATCAATCGCGGCTGGATAGAAGGTGTTATTGGTTGGTATGTCGGTGGAAAGGATGTCGAGCGGGTTGTCAGAGCGGTATGGACAGAATTTGCAAGACGAGTGAGTTGGTCCAGGGCCAATATACATGCCTTTGTCGACTGACAAGGAGGACCCCCTTTCAGCATGGATGCCAAAAGACGCCAATTATCTTTGTCGCCGCTCGAGAATTGCCAAAGGGAGCGTCGTGTGAATGGCAAGTCGTGCGGCACACAGGGGATCCATCTTGGCCAGCAGTACCTCGCGAGCCGGTCGCGAACGCAGATGATAGTGATGAGGAGGACGACGATGCGTGTGCGGTTCGAGTACGCTACGATCAGGGTAAGCCGGACGAGGGTTTGGCTTCGATTTCGCTAGACGCTGACCAGTAATGCGTCCAGGCAAATTCTGGCGGCGATGCTTCTCGCATTATGGAGATGCATCGTTTACAATGTTCTGCTTCAAAGGTGAGCGGGTCCTGCTTTGAGATTTGATGGCCCAGCTCAACCGTATTTGATTTACTCCAGATCAAGAGGAGTTTGCGGCCGCGCTGTCTGATCACGACGAAATCAGGATCGATCTCGGACGATGCTTCTCTGCTCGCATGTTCTACGACAGGACTCTCAACCTTGAGCAAAGTGAGTTGGCATTCCGTTTAACAAAGTGTCCCATCCCCGTATTCACCAAGCTGTGGTCTGATCGCTAGCCGATAAAGTCATTGAAACGATAAAGACCACATCCGGTATCCGCACCAGCCTGATACCGGTTTCACGCATCACGGACGCAGCTGGTGTACAGGCGAGAATAGCCCTGGTAGTCGCAGGTAGCCGTTGATATATGGCCGTACAATAATAACCCTGAATGCTATAATAGTACACTGGTATCACAAAGAACAACGTCGACGCCGAACGCTCGAATGCTCAGATTTCATCGCTTGCGTTCTGCTTTCCACTTCATGACCTTGCCGTGATACGCTATTCGGGCACTGTCTGTATCCTCATCTCCGTTGTCATCCCGCTTGCCCTCTCGAGCTGCTCGACCTTTCCTGAGACTCGGGAGCACGATCCGCTCTGAGTCCTTCTTCTTGATGACACCTCCCTTGCCCATCATTTGCTTCTGCAAGTCGATCTGGGTCAAAACGGAACGGAGTTGTGCAAGTCTTTTCAGCCGTTGCTGAAGCTCAAGCAGGAGAAGATGTCGATGTTGCTGTGAATATATCATCTGTCAGCTAGTGTAGCGGGAATTGTGATGATTTTACAGACTTACGTTGGCTTCTTTCTGCAACTCCTTCTCCACTCGCTTCTGTTCAGCTCGCTTTGCGTCGACCTCGGTTTCCCCTAGGCCATCGACATCCTCGTCGTCATCACTCCCATCTTCGCTGTCAGGATTTATCGCGCTAGGTGTCGATTTTTGCTTAGCCTGCGGCGCCCGACGATTCGTAGTGACCCAGCCCAAATCAAGTTCCTCGGGCTCATCGCCCTCGCCGACTGTCGATTTGGATTTATCTGTCGGTGTAGTCCGGACGGTAGGGGTGTAATCCAAAACTAGCGGTGTGAAAGCTATCAGCAAGAGACCGCGGGGCGCCGATATCTCGAGGCCATAAATATGAAGAACTCACGTTCATCTTGGTCATCAGCAAACACAGTGTGACCTC
>Ga0308160_10007349_pt1 | contig 10965 bp, 15 predicted proteins | sample PhyFR1_FD_201036 | JGI IMG/M metagenome (GOLD analysis project Ga0308160, IMG submission 201036) | Phyllosphere microbial communities from UC Gill Tract Community Farm, Albany, California, United States - DLSLF.R1 | ecosystem: Host-associated > Plants > Phyllosphere > Unclassified | place: USA... | reverse complement strand
CAAGCGTATGAGAATGAAAGAAGTGATGAGAAATGAGCAAGAAACAGTCAATCACACCCATGATTATATATCCTACCACTCCCATTCCCAACCCATCAACGCCGATCAAGCCGATCAGTACTTACCCATTCCTTAGATCTTTGCCCCATGTACGAGTGTATCCTTTGTCTAATTATTTTTGATCGTCGATAAATGGGGGTTTGGATGAAAGGCAAACTGCCGATCCCGGACGATCAGAGTGTTTGAGATTGAGCTCCCATTCACTTTGATGGGGGAGATTGGACGTTATGTGCTTCATTTAGATGTTAGAATGGTACATGTACCCTCTTGACATGACATGAGCCGCCACAGTGGGGGTGCCACATTATTATTACCATTCATTGACGTCATTGATCGTCGTCCTTTGACTTTGACTTCTTGACATGTTCACCTTCTTCTCATATTATTAGTGACAATGTCAGTCCCTAGACAGCGAGTAACTCGCTCGAAATCACAACAACCTATCCAAGACGAGGGTAGTGTACAACTAGCTCCAGAGGTGAAAGCCTCCTCCACGTCCGCAGGTCCACCAGTCCCTTCCAAAATGGATTCAAATCACCCCTCAAATCCATTTAATGTGGATTTCGTAATTCCCTATGATATCTGCATTAAGGGAGATCGAACGAAAGAAGTGGCAGAAGTGAGGGAGGGGTATGAACGCTTATTGAGGGTGTTGGAAGGTGAGGGAGGATTGAAAGTGGCTTCTAGGCCTGCTCAGGTTTCTGGGAAGGATAAGAAGGAGGACGAGAAGAAACCGGAGGAGATATGGGTATTTGTTGGGATTTCTGATGAGAAAGCAAAAGAGCTAGTCGAGCGTGAGAGGTACGTCTAAACCCTCTCTACCACAACGCAAGCTAATTATCAGTGCGTTAGACAAAGCCCATAATCTTCCCCCTCGACCCGTCTCTAACCCCACTACACCAGCAACGAAACTTCGACTCTTATACTCGCTCCTCACCGCTCCTCCTATACAACATGGACTCGGGATCACTCCTGGTATTGGCGAATGGACGAGGGTGAAGAGTATCATGGCTTTACATGATGATCAGGCAGATAAAGAGTGGGTTAGTAGGTGGGCTGGAGGGGATTGGAAGATTGGTCTATTGACTGGGTTATCGGGACAGATCAGTGAAGATGTGAGTCTAGCCTTATCTTACTCGTACACTCCTAGAGTGAAGGACCCAAAGCGGAGAATACAGGCTGGTGCGCAGCTGACAATCAGCAACCACCCCCCGTTCACCTTTACTTCGATTTCCTATCCACCTACTCTCGATCTCTCGTCCCCCTCTCCTTAGTTTCTCTCCTAACTTTCTTCCTCACGCCAAAAGATAGTTACCCTCCAATTTACGCCCTCATCCTCTCACTCTACGCAACGGCATTCACAGCATACTGGAGGGTCCGAGAACGTAAATTCGCAATTCAATGGGGTACCCGAGGCTGCGAGTCTGTTGCACTCGGCCGACTTCGACCTGAATACGTCGCTAATCTCAATCTGAAACAGTCGGGTGGTGATGGAGATGGGGTTGATGCTGTACATGCTGGTGATGAGGGTAAGAGGGATGTTAAAGTTGCGGCTAGTATTCCTGTTATTGCAGCTTGCGGAATGGGATTGGGGGGTCTGTTGATGGGTATCTTTGTACTTGAAGCATTCGTGGGAGAAGTCTACGATGGGTTTGGGAAAGAAGTTGTCGTGAGTCTCTCTCTTCTCCTCTTTGTTCTACGACAATACAAGAGAACATGAGCTGACTGATAGCCTCTTATCCCAACAGCTTTATTCGCACTAGTAGTCCCCCAGATCGTCGCCGCATACCAACTCCTCGCTAGAAAATTGGTTCGATGGGAAGATCATCCCACTCCTATCGGAGCAGAGAAGAGTTTGACTGTAAAGACTTTTGCTGTCAATGGAATCGTAGCCTACCTTGGTTTGTTCCTCACAGCGTAAGTCCTCTGCTCTCTTGACTCTTTCTCATTCTCTCCTTCCCCTTTCGCGCCTCACAGCTCGATCCTCCAAGACCGCTTAAAAGGTGAGAGAGAATTGGGCTAATGGTAGATTTGTATATGTCCCCTTCGGATCTCATATCATGGGCTACGTCCAATCCACCCTTGTCAGCTATCAATCCGGACGATCGACTCACCTAGCCAAAGCTGCTGGCGATGTGAAATTAGGACCTAGGAGTACGGCTACTACCCAACACTCGATCAAGGCCGGACGATTGAAGGGGCAGTTGTTTGCTTGTACGTCCCTCCCCCTTTCGAAGGTGTGAGCTGATGAGTAGATACCGTAACCAACCAAGGTTCGTCTCCCATCCGATACTAAAAGAAAAGAGCTGACGAGATAGTAATCAACATGTTCCTAGAACTAGGTCTACCATTCATTTTACGATTCATCAACGATTGGCGAGCAGGTAAAACGACAGTTAAAGAAGCAGTTGAAAAAGTCAAGAATGTTAAAAATGGGATAAAACAATCCGAGAAGGAGGTTCAGGTCCCTACTTCAGCTGAAGAAGCTGAGAGTTTGTTTTTGGAGAAGGTCGAAAGGGAACTTGGGTTACCTGAGTACAATCTTTTTAGTACGTCCCCTGTCCACCTTCACCTCGTACTCAGGCAAATCACAAGACCACCTCTCCAATCTACCGGTCTCAATCCCCTTATCCTACTCCTCAGTATCCGTACTCTCGTAAACTGAAAGAAGACTGACAAATTAGCGGACTACGCAGAAATGATCACCCAATTCGGGTATATCACAATTTGGTCACTAGTATGGCCCTTGGCTCCCATCTTTGCTCTAATCAACAATTACGTCGAATTGAGGGCGGATGCTGTCAAGATTTGTAAACATGTTAGAAGACCTGTTGGGGATCGGGTTGAGAGTATTGGAAGTTGGTTGGAGACTTTGGTATGTCCTCTTCCTTCCTTCCTTGTTTCTTCCTTTGCTTGTTTCTCGTCCTTCTCCCTCTCTCCTTTGGGCTCGTCCACCAGTTCCCCTGCTGCTACTTCCCTGAATCACCTCCGAGCGTGCCCGCTCATACCATTGTTGTGGTGCAGCAACGAGTAAAGCTAATGACCAGAGCATCATCTCCTGGATCGGAGCCATCACAAACGCCGCCCTAATCTACCTATTCCGACCAACAGCCGAACTAGCTGCTCACGCACAAACCCCCAACCCAAACGTACCCCCATACGCAGGAACATCCCATCTTCAAACCATCATCAACTCTTACACTTCCCACACCACCCTCCGAACCATCTTACCTACATTGATCCCGCTCGCTCTAGTCGCTTTAGCAGCATCTCATGGATTCTTGATCCTAAGATGGGTAGTTGAGGGTGTAGTAGAGAGATTAGTTTGGAGGGGAAGTAAAGAGGAGCTTGAGGTACAGAGGCTTAGAGCTAAGACTCATGGTGTTGAAAAGAAGATTGAGGGGTTGAGCAAGAGGAGTGGAGGTGAAGGGTTGAGAGGTGGGTTCTGGAATGGTGGGGAGGAGGGCGCGAGGGAAATTGGGAGGGTTACCAAGCTCGACTAGCGCTCGAGGGTATTTGGAGAGGTGAAGTAGGAGCAGATAAGTAACGACTGTGTAGTTGGGTAGCGATGAGAATGATTATGAAACGCATACACGTTATTACCTGTCATCTTACCTGTCATCTTACCTCTCTGTAATCTAATGAGCCAACAACTGTATTATTTGACGCTCTATGACATCAGGTCGATTGCACTGCACTGAGCTCGATGTCCTACAGCTCGTTCTTGGAGACAGCACTTGCAGACATCGCTCGCGCTGTCAATGAGATCCTTGAACACGTCGTCACTCGTTTGTCGACGCTGCTCCTCCCCACAACATGCTACTAGCCATGTTAGCGCCACTGATGATCAGCCAGAGGACACGCAACGCCCTACTCTATAACAACAGGTTGGCGACACGTCTCCGTAATTCATTTCACATTTGTTCTTCTATTTTAGTATTATGTACAGCCTAACCGTCCAGCGGTGTTCTACCCTCCCTCTACTACGGATCCGATCCGTTCCTACTTAATGCCCTCTGAACCCAGTTTAGACTTTACAAGACGCAATGATCTTTTCATATTCCGACATGGCCGAGTTCTGAAATCTCGTATGAGGGAAAGCAGTATCGATACATTCCGCACAGACCCCTAGCCGTTAGCTCGTGTCATCCAAGATTAGGGGTGGGCATACGTGTAGCTTCAAGTCCGATCTCACTACATAGTGCTTCCCGCTCATTCTTGACACCTGGGACTTTGATAAGCCCACATTCGGAGCTGCACGTTGCTGGAATGTTTTCCTCTGGGACTTCTTCTACATCCCGCTTGATGAGGGTGCGGCGATGGATTGAATAAGGGTCGTGGCTGAATAGAGATGGCGCATGGTCGGGCGTTGGGGCTGGATGTTAGCTTTACACAGCAGATCGAGTGGGAAATGACATACCAGCTTGGACCGATGCGAAGGAGAGCGCTAGAGCGAGAACGAAGGTGACGATCTGGACCATCTTGAAATTATGCGTAAGTGGGAAAATGAGGCGATGATACGATCCAGTCGTATATATGAAACCCAGTAGTATAGGTCCGAGCTGATTGCCTGTTATCGAAATACTTTAAATTGTTAAAGTTTAGCGCTACGCGTCAGGAGGCGTTTCAAAGATAGATAGACACACATACACACTTGATCGACCTGCGATAAAATAGTAGTGTCTAGGAGTATTTGAGGAGTGTAGTCTATCGATCAACGATATAGAGTGTAGTGGATAGTAGAGAGTGTGACGATGCTACCAGAGCTATAAGAGGATGAATGAAGGAGATATAAATGAACCAAGTGAGACATGATATTACTAGGGAGTTTCAGGGTAATATTTAGTAAATTACGCTAGGGAATTCAATTATTCCCCTAGATCGTTATATTAACTACGCGTCACGTTCTAATATGAGCAATGATCATGCTATAATCTTCAAACCACCTCATAAGATGCATACTCTATCTCCAACTCTTGATAGGCAAGATGCTTTCACGACTCACTGCACGGTTGACTGCTTCTGAGAGCTCTAGGCCTCAGTGACTTTGCCATTCTTGAGACTGTAATAATGACTCTCCGGATACTCGGTCAACTCTTTCTCTCCCTTTCGCAGCTTCATCGTTCCCACGATTCGCTCTCTCCCGGTCTGGGTAGGGTCAAGAGTCAAATGGTACTCGTGTTTACCCTGGGGTAACGGAACCACCAAAGCCGTTTCTTGATCGACAATAGTGAGAAAGGCGATATCCCTGGCGTCACGATTTCCATACTGGAAAGCACGTCGAGTGTTTTGACCGCTCTTATCGACATGCGACATGGTGATTTGACTCGCGAAGAGATCGGGATCGTGTCGTATAATATGGGTACCAGGGGCAGCACTGTATACAGCCGTCAAAGCTTCTCGACCAGCGGTTCCGGCGGGGAAAAGGGCCTCGAACAAGAAGGACTTGTCGGTCGGCGCACCGATGGTACGTTGGGACTTGCCTCCCGATTTTTGACTCTCCCAGAGAACTCGGTATACATCCCCAATTGCGGGTGCTTTGATGGTTCTGACGAGATCTCCAGGATGCACACCTCCCAAAGACGGGAAGGTGGGAGTTGAACCGAGAATGATCCTGCTCTTGCGTTCGGTGTCTTCTGACATTGTGTATTGATGGATGTTGAAAAAGAGTTTGGGTGATGACCATCTGTTGGGGAGAGGATCAGCTATATGTACCCTGATAAGCGCCTTCCAGCGAGACAGCACGACGGAATGCTGGCGAGTATCGCCTTCTAATCAATGAAAATCAAAGACCGTGGGAGCCTTCATCGAGCGGACCTCACTCTGCCCTTCCCTTCTGCAGTTCGAGTCAAATCGCACCGCAATATCCCAAATCGAGAGTGTCGGAGAGTCATGATATCACATCCCACATCCCCTCCATTCTCGTATTCGTGTGCTGAGCACCGGTCTCTTCCGGTTCGAAGACATTGGGGTAGTAGTCAGCACCTTGTCGGTGAAATGAGTGAGAAAGGTCAAAGGAATAATTATCGTCATGTGAAAGATTCAGCCTTCCTATGTTAGTTCTGCCCTTGAGTAATTCGTTCCCTTTGATGTCGCTGGTACGGGCGTGGGAAGTGGCATGGGAATTAGCCTTCGCCAGCCGGAATGCACATAAGCTTCACCGGATTCCAACATTCAAGACGAGCCTGCTCCTCCCTCCTAGGAGCTATGTCTAAAAAATACTTCCGCCCCACTCCGAGATAACAGGACAAATGTCAAATGTCGCAATCGATAACTAAGAAATTCAGATTTATCAACAACATCTCCTCACCTTGTACATACCGACGAGTGCCCGGGCGCATTCTAGAGGAAGGGAAGATGACGAACAACGTCCTACCCACTACCAACCCTCTTCCGGGTACTCCCGGGGAGACTAGACCTTCTTCGCCTAAACCCGAAATCGATTCATCACGCGACGAACCACATGGCAAGCAGAGTTTGAGTGCTAGGGTGCGGACGGTATTGAACCAGGAAGTGGATAATAAACGGGTGGATTGGGTATCGATATACGCTTGTTTGTTGACTGGATTTACTGCTTCCATCTCTTTCTCGGTAAGTCTGAATATCACGAGTGGGGTAAATGCTAAGATAAGGCATGTTTCATTTGGTGTGGATTCCAGACGTAAGCTCTTACTCTTTTGCGCTGAATGACCCTGATGTGCAGGGGTAATTTGGCTCAACTCGGTCTAGCTATCGCCCGTACATTCGCCCCAGACACACTCAGGACCTACGGCTTTCAACTCCCCGATATTCAAGCCCTTGTCTCCCTACTCTCTTTCTTGGTAGGAGCAAGTCTAGGTCGATTCGAGAATCTCTTCGGGGGTGGAAGGAGGAAATCATGGTTGGTCACTGCTACCTTCGTTCAATGCTTGTTAGCGGCTGCAGCAGCTATCGCACACCATTACTCGGGTGAATTTGGGATTGCTCTGTACGTGATCTCTCCCCGGCGAGGATGAAGCTGATGGGCAGATCTAGGGAGTTTCCAGCTTGGGACTCTGCTCTAGGATTGGTCACTCTTGGATTCTTGTCGGCTACCATGGGTCTACAGGTAAGTCCAATTGAAAAGAACTCGAGTCATGCTGACTGTGCAGGGTATAATGGGAAAGGTGGGACTATCTACCTACATCAAGATCAGAACTGACAAAGCAGCGAGTAGGCTCACCAATGAATACAACAGTCGTCTTGACAACTACCGTAAGCCCACCATACTCGAGTGTATGTAATCAGAGCTGATAGAAAGTGGGTAGAACTATTCAACGACCCCCTCTTAGGTTCAGTCCGACATGTCCATTCGAGGGATGTACGTATAGCAGGTATCCTAGCTGTCTTCTTCGGGGCCTTCTTTTCAAGGGCGATCCACCAGAGTCCAGCCGGACCCGTAGGGGCTATGGGTGTCCTTTGTGCGCTTAGATTCGGGCAGATTTGGTGGTGGGTCTTCACGCCTGCTGTCCCTGTCAAGACAGAGGCGAAAGTGTAGGGCTCTTGAGCTGGGATTTGGGCTTGTAGATTGATAGATGTGTAGAGTAGTAGACGATTATAGTCATATATTACAGTATAGGTATTTGATGCATCAGGCATATTTGGATATCTCTGGTTCGTGATGTCAGTCTTCATGTACTGCTTTGCCGACCCGCATATGTTGTATTGTTAAATACAGCTAATAAACATATCTAAAATCCCTTCTCTGCTTATCTGTCAAATCCTGATACTTCTCCAATTTCTCAACGATCCTATCCTCCCCTACATAGAGCTTTTCCTGAGACCCAGCTCTGGAAGGCTGTACGCTCTCCTCCTGGAGTGGAGAAAGAGTATCCCGTCTTCTGTTTTCTCGGATATACAAGAATCGAAGGAATAGGGAGGCGAAAATGGTGAATACCATTCCTACTATGACTGATATCCAGGTTGATCGATATTTGATTGGTTTCTCTTCGCTAAACACCAAGTAAGCAGCCGCTATATTGCCCACATTGTAGCCTAAAGCGTCAGCATAAGCAGACGAGATAGAAGGGATTCACCTACCGATGAAGACGGCTCCTGAGGTAATCGCTTTTTTGGTCGATCCGGAGGTGTTGGCCGCCGCCAGTGACAGTAGCAAGACATACGGCGCCCCAAATGACTGATGGTCAGTCCAATGCTACTCTTGCTCAGAGGATTGACTTACTGCAACGAGGTAGTAGCCGATCAAAGGACCGATTGTGGGATGCCAAGGGGCTGTCCAGATTGTGATAGCCCCAACGATGACCGGGATACATGACAGGCAGAGCAGCTCATCATTAGCGATATGAAGCAATACCGGGAATGGTCACTCACGTAGGTACGCTTGTTGGTGGTCCTACTTACAGGCCATGTGAATAGATAGATGGTGACACAAGTCACGAATCCTCCCGGGATCAAGAGGGCGATACTATCCAAAGCACTATACCCGAACCCTTTGATGATCCTCGCTCCGAAAGCTGTGATTGACCCATTACATATCTGTAATCAGCATTATCAAGGTGTGTTTGACTCACGTAGATAGCACTGGCCATAAGGAAATAGATGTACGTCTTGATATCCATTACCGCCTCTCTGACCTGATCAACCTTCAACGGTTGTCGATCACGTCCATATGGATTTTCCTCGAATCGCCTCACTAGAACCTCTCTCTCTCGAGTATTGAAGAACCTCCCTGGATCGAGCGGAGAGTTGGGTAAGAAGAAGTATACCACGAATGACCAGGCAATAGTGACTGCTCCACAGAAGTAATACAGTGCTTTCCAGGGATGATCGCTATGAGCGTGACCTAGACCGAAATTGATGACCCCAGAGAACATTGAGAAGATCTTTTCATCAGCCCTAACTCCATCAAAAGACGTACACCGGTGGCAGAGTACCATATCCCCAACCTTGCAGCTTGTTCTCGAGGTTTGTACCATAATGCAGTGATCGCTACGAACGCCGGCGAGACCGCCGATTCAGTGAGACCGAGGAAGATCCTCTGAACTACGAATCCGGGATAATTGTCGCATGTGACTGTTAGGATACAGACGATGCCCCATATGAGGACTATGATACCGGCTGTGCGAGCTAGTGGGAGTCGAGCGAAGAGGAGGGCAAATGGAAGGACTGCGACGATGTAGCCGTAGTAGAACTGTGCATCAGCTCCGGGATGGGGCCATCGAGGTGGAGGACTCACAGCAGCAGTAGCGGTACTATATCTAGTCGTGTACACCACACCATTACGAGTCTCGGACAGATCCTACTGGTCAACCCTCATCCGAAGGTGGGGCACGCACGAGATCCTCAATAATCCCAAAGACGGCAGCGTTCCCAAGAACGGCTTTATCGTAGTACTACCCCAATCAGCTTTTCGAATCACAGAGGGTGACATGAACACACCTGGAGTCCTAGAGTAATAGTCAAGATAGGCATCAAGATCCAATCAATCTTCCTAACCAACTTCTTCTCTTCCAACCTAAATTCCTCCTCTGCATTCTGAGCTTCTAATGTCGCACCAGCTTGTGGAAGTGCCGAAGCTACATCATGTTCTTTCGATTCCATGTTGTCCAAATTCCAGCTGATAGATACGTTGACCGCTACTGGTCTTATAGTTGATCGAATCAAGTGTCGAAAGGATAGCGGCTAAGAATCAACCTTTGACGGAGTTCCGCAAAACCCAAAGAATGGGCCGAGATTGCGAATCGGCAATGGCAAGAGCGTCGTGTATAGATCGCTAGACACCTCCAACGCTATAGGTCCTCGATACGGCTAGGGCGAATACCTCATCCCTTTGGATTTGAAGATGACTCGAGACGGATGTGCGAAGTGCGGGATTCCGTTATCGAATTACGGTTGATTATTGAAAATCATGTCAGATCAGATCCGCCGAGATCAGATCTCATTCCTGAGCGACTTTCACTCTGGTCTATTCTTAAAGGCTCAAAGCCGGATTTCCCAGTGAGCATGATAGAGGGGAGTCTCGACTCCACCCCTCTTACTAGCATGCGACCTCTCAAGCGCTCGATGCGTTATACTATAGCTTCGCTTGCGTCGACCGAATATCTAAATATCTTTACAATCTGATAAAACCCCGGCGCCTCTTTTCGTAATTCGCAGCGCTTGCTACCTTATGAATTAACCCACTTCTCTCTTTCATATGACAATATTCCAATCATGTCACCCACACTCTCCGGCACGCTATCGCTCTTTACAGCCCCTCCTGCTCCAAGGATACCGAGATCTGCTAAAGATGTTACCTCAGAAGGATCGGGTTCGTCGAGGAAATACCCATATTTCACTTCTGGTGACCTTGATTCTGAGAAGGCGGTAATCTTTTTAGGGGGCTTGACGAATGGGATGGGGGCTGTCCCTTATGTACATAAACTCTCGGAAGAGCTTAAAGGAGCTGGGTGGAGATTGTATGTTGTTCGAGAGAGGGCAAAGTTGACGAGCAGAATACAACCTCATTGGACCTCTGCTTATGATGGTTACGGACTGAGTAGTCTGGAAACGGATGTTACTGAGATGGGAGCTTTGGTAGACCATATCCGTTCCGAAGATGGTAAGTGCCTCTCCACTTATTCAGATTAGCAAGCTGATAATTAGGTATAAAGACAGTAGTAATAATGGGCCACTCTACCGGATCTCAAGATGTAATCCATTACCTCACCTCCCCTTTTACCTCTTCCTCATCCCGCCCAAAAGTAGATGGCGGTATAATGCAAGCTCCAGCATCCGACCGTGAATACTTTTCAGGAGGGGACGATACGGGTTTAAACGCCTGGTTGAGTAATTTACCCATTGCTGAGCAAATGATGAAAGATGGAAAAGGGGATCAGATTATGGATGATAAAGCATGTGAAGCTATGGGGATTCGGATTACAGCGT
>Ga0308160_10007346_pt1 | contig 10968 bp, 8 predicted proteins | sample PhyFR1_FD_201036 | JGI IMG/M metagenome (GOLD analysis project Ga0308160, IMG submission 201036) | Phyllosphere microbial communities from UC Gill Tract Community Farm, Albany, California, United States - DLSLF.R1 | ecosystem: Host-associated > Plants > Phyllosphere > Unclassified | place: USA... | reverse complement strand
GATGAACGAGTACGTCCTCGGCCGGACCGGTTTCGACGCCGTGAAGTCGGGCATCGCCTCGTGGAAGAAGTCGACGAACGACAAGGTCCGTGCGGAGTACCAGGAGCAGCTCGAGAAGCTGTCCTGAGCGGCGATCAGGTGCTCGGGCCTCGACGCATGGCGATCGCGTACCAGGTGATGATCGCCGCGACAGCGAGGCCGAGCATCGCGAGGAGGACGCCACCGAACGGGTCGTCGCCCGCGATGCCGGTCAGGGTCCAGACACCGAGCACCGCCGCGGCGACGAGGGTCGACGGGGTCAGCCAACGCACCGCGTCGCGGAGGAGGCCCGGCTCCCGGACCCGGCCCCGCTGGCGGATCGTCCCGAGCCCACCGATCGCGGAACCGAGGACCGAGACTGCGGCGAAGACGAGGGTGAGGAGCCCCGGTGCGAGTGCCGCCATCCTGACGAGGCTGCCGGAACCGGCATCGGTCCCGGCGACGGTTCCGGCGGGGAGGTCGAGGACCACACCGAGGTCGTCGAAACGGACGTCGGACGACCACCGGCCGTCGTCGTCAGGTGCGAGGTCGAGCGTCGCCGTCTGACGGCCCGAACCGTCCTCGGCTGCCGCCGGTCGCCACCTCGCGGCCTCGTCCGGGGTCCACCCGACGCTCACGGCGTCGTCGAGGAACGCGTCGTCCGCGGTGAAGCCGAGTCGGAACGGTTCCGGCGGGTCGTCCTCGTCGAACGGGACGCTGTTCGACCAGCCGTCGAGGAGTGCGACCCAACGGATCCGGTCGACCTCCCGGCCATCGACGGTCGCGGCGACCGCCGGCCTCGTGGCGGTCGTCTGGATCACGACGTCGTGCAGGCCGGTACGGACGTCGTCGAAGGTCGTCCGCAGCAGCAGTCGGCCGTCCTCGCGTTCCGTCGTGAAGGGCGCGTCATCGCCGTCGATCGTCACCCGGTCGACAGTGAGGCCCAGGTCCTGGCCGTCGACGACGGCGGGCCACTCGCGGACCACCTGTGCGGGCGCCGAGCCCTCGTCCGAGAAGTCGACCCCGAGGCGTTCCGTCACCCGCAGGCGCGCACCGTCGCCCTCGGACCGGGTCAGCTGTGCGTCGAACTCGGCCGAGGCGATCGTCGTGAGGGTCGACCCGAGGACGTCGCCCGTGTAGGAGCGTGGTGTCTCGGACCCCAGCGACGGTTCCGGGAGGACGTTCACGGCGACGATCGCGCCGGCGACCAGCAGCAGCGCGAGCACCCGGACGGCGATGCGCGGTCCGGTCAGGAAGTTCGAGCCGGGCCCGCCGGCGGGTTCGGCCGCCGCGTTCCCCGCCGTCGGCTTGGTGATCTCCGGCGCGATCAGTGCCGCCACGCGCCGGCCGGTCGTCCGGGGCGGCGCGCCGAGCACGGCGTAGGGCAGGAGGCGGTCGCGGAAGGCCGCGCGGTCGAGCAGCTGCGTCCGCTCCGCGAAGACCCGCACGCCGAGGAGGTGCTGCTTCACGAGCGCACCCCGGCGGGTCAGCGGCCGGGACGTCAGGGCGATCGCGAGAACGATGACGGCGAACACGGTCGAGAGCAGGACGAAGGCGACCGGCCACCACACCACGGCCAGGACGGCCTGGTGAGAGAGCTGCCTGACGATACCCCACTGGAGGAGCGTCAGGGCGATCGGGGCGGCGATGAACCAGTCGCGGACGAAGCCCTTCGGAACGCGGCGCAGTCCGGCCCGCAGCTGTCCCGTCCGCTCGGTCGCGGTCAGGTACCGGCGCAGGGCGCGGGGGCGGTCGCCCAGCCGTCCGGCCCGCTTCGCGGCGCTCGCCGCGGCGACGAGGCGCTGCTGGCGATCAGCCTGCCGCTTCGGGGCACCGACGACGTCCTGGAGTCGTTCGGCGAGTTCCATGGTGGCCGGCGATCGGAGCAGCTGCGCGGCCATCCGCGGGGTGACACCGGCCGGCGGTTCCGACTGCGCCACGTACCACGGTCGTCCGCGGGCGTCGCCCCACGCGACCGCGCGGGCGGCGAACGACAGCAGGAGCGTCGCCGCCAGGACGAGCATCGGCAGGACGGGCCCGAAGGTCTGCAGCCAGAAGATCCAGGACTGCGGCGGCATCGTGATCGAGCCCGCCGCGAAGGGCATGGTGAACCGCGCCTGCGCGTGCGGTGGGGCCGTGTCGTCGCTGGAGAACGCGTAGGCGACCTCGCCGGGAGGCGTGTCGGCCTCCGGGCTCAGCCACTGCCCGCCGCCGGCGATCGCCCAGGCGAGGGAGCCGCGCGGCTGGCGGACGAGCTGCTCGTCGAGCTCCTGCGGGATGGTCACCCGCACGTCGAGCTTCGCGACGGCCTGCTGCAGGTCCGGTCCGAAGACGTCCCACGCGAGCAGGTCGACGGGGCGTCCGGTGGCGGGGTCCGGGGTGACGTAGGCGAGATCGGAGAGCCGGTAGCGGATGACGAGCTCATGGTCGCCCGTGAGCTGCCGGCCGGGGTCGACGACGAGGCGGAGGAAGACCGCCGCCCGCTCCCTGACGATGTCCTGCCGCACACCGTCCAAGGTCACGGAGATCCCCGAGGGGTCGAGCGCATGTCCCTGATACTCGGTCGCGAGCACCCGCTCGATCGTGCGCTCGTCGAGGTCCTCGGGGAAGAACGCGTCGATGCGTTCCTCGACGTCCGTGACCAGGCGTCCGTCGTCGTCCGTCGTCACCCGGTAGTCGGCGTCGAAGGAGCGGGCGATCCACGTGTCGGTGACGTCGGAGGCCGACTCGGTGAGGTCGTCCAGCGTGAGGGGTGGATTGATGACCGGGCCGACGAGCAGGAGGATCCCGCCGACGGCGACGAGCCCCCAGAGCTGCCACAGCCCGCCGCGGAGGCGGGAGCCGCCACGGGACTGCAACCATCGCTCGACGCGCAGCAGCCAGGCCGAGAGGACGGTCCACAGTGGTGTGTGCCGAGGCGCGGGATCCGGGATGCGGGTGTCGGGTTCGCCCACGCCGTCCGGTTCCGTCACGTCGTCGAGTGTAATCCCGTGGCGTCGCGCGCCCGGACGCCAGCCGTCGCTCGGCGCCGCCGGGAGCTCAGCGACGCCGGGACGTGAAGGCGACCGCCTGGTGGCCCGTCTCGGTGACGTCGCGCTCGGCCGCCGCACGCTCGCGCCCGAGGTCGAGCGACCGGGAGAGAAGCACATAGGCGATCGCGGAGGCGGCGAGACCGATGAACAGGGCCAGGTCCGCCCCGCCGAGCAGCTGCGCGATCGGACCGGTGAACCACACCGTCACGACGAACGGGATCATCGCCACGATGCCGATCGCGTAGGCGAGGAGGCCACGCCAGCCCCACGCGCCGTAGACGCCGTTCGGGGTGAAGATGTCACGGACCGCGTAGTGGCCCTTCCGCACGAGGTAGTAGTCGACGAGGTTGATCGAGGTCCACGGCACGAGGACGTAGAGCAGGACGACGAGGAAGCTGCTGAAGTTCGCGAGGAACTCGCCGGTGCTGAGCAAGGAGCCGATGACGGCTGCCGTGGCGATCGCGAGACACGTGACGACCCGCAGCGTGCGTGTCGGCCGGACCGGTCGGATGGAGTCGATGATCGTGATCGTCTCGATCGAGGCCGCGTAGATGTTGACCGTGATGACGCTGATGAGTCCGGGTAGCGCTGCCACGAGCAGCCAGGTGCCGGAGCCGGGCAGGATGGCGTCCGCGGCGTCACGGACCCCTTCGAGCGGGTCGGCGCCCTGGAACGCACTGGCGACGAAGGCACCGAGCCCCATGAGCCAGACGGCGCCGACGAACACACCGCCGTAGGTGTAGAAGAGTGCCCGCCCGGGGTTCGTCTGCGGCGGGAGGTAGCGCGAGTAGTCGGACACGTACGGCGCCCAACCGAGCGCGTAGGCCGCGGCACCACCGAACTGCACGAGGAACGCCACCCAGCTGAAGTTCGTCAGTGACAGCGCATCGGCCGGGAGCGGCACGACGAAGGGGACGACGACCGTGAACAGCCCGAAGGTGATGAGGAACAGCGCGGTGAGCCACGACTGCGTCCGGTGGATCCAGGAGTACCCGAAGATCGCGAGGAGGACGGCGACGCCGCTGATGAGCACATACCAGCCCGCACCGGCGTCGACTCCGGTCGTCATGGTGAGGACGTCCGCGCCGAGCATCTGGTTGAACATGTTGAAGCCGACGAGGCTGAAGACGACGATCGCGCAGATGAGGACGACGCCGCGGTAGCCGAACTGCGCACGCGACTGGATCATCTGCGGGAGTCCCAGCTGCGGCCCCTGTGCGGAGTGGAAGGCCGTGAACACGGTGCCGACGGCGACGCCGAGGACGATCGCGAGGAGGGACGTCGCGAGGTTCGCGCCGAGCGCCGCACCGAGCATGCCGGTCGCCAGGGTCGTGACCTGCGCGTTCGACATGAACCAGAGCGAGAACAGCGAGCGCGGGCGACCGTGACGCTCATTGAGCGGGACCCAGTCGATGGAGCGGGATTCGACGAGGGACGGCTGGGCGTCACCCGCTCCGGCGGCGGAACCGGACGGGGGAGTGGGGGCGGCGGGTGTCGCCATGGCTGGCCTCCAGGGCTCGGGCGGTCGAGGAGTGCGACGGGCAGCCGGGGGTCTGCCTCAGGTCGGGGACTCGCTCGTGCCGACGACGGTATCCGCAGCCCACGGACCGGCACAATCGGCCATGCCCCGATCCCAGCCATCGGGGAACACGATGGTCCCGTCCGCGAGGGCTTCGTATGATCGCTGGATGACCAGCACCGACCCCACGGGGTCCACCGACCACAGCGACCCCGACGCGCACAGCATCCGGGTCCGCGCTCAGGAACTCGCCCCCGTCCTCGGCGACCTCGACGGTAACCTGCGCACGATCGAAACGGCCGTCCGGGACGCTGTCACGGACGGGGTGCAGCTCCTCGTGCTGCCCGAACTCGCGACGAGCGGCTACTACCTGGGCAGCCCGGAGGCGGCTCGCGCCGTCGCGCTCCCGAGCGACGCGTCGGTGTTCACCGAGTGGGCGTTGCTGCTCCCCGAGGACGCCGTGGTGGTCGTCGGGTTCTGCGAGCTCGACGGCGAGGAGATCCGCAACAGCGCCCTGGTGCTCGGCGCCTCGGGTGTGCTCGGGGTCTACCGGAAGGTGCACCTGTGGGACGAGGAGCAGTCCGTCTTCGTGGCGGGTCGCGAGACCCAGCCGGTGGTCGAGACGCCGCTCGGCCGGCTCGGCATCCTCGTCTGCTACGACCTCGAGTTCCCCGAGGTGCCGCGGGGCCTGGCGCTCAGGGGCGCGGACCTCCTCGTCGTCCCGACGAACTGGCCCCTGGTCGAGCGCCCGGAGGGCGAGCGGGCACCCGAGGTCGTCCAGGCGATGGCGGCGGCACGAGCGTCCGCGATCCCGATCGTGTGCTGCGACCGCTCCGGCACCGAGGCCGGCAACCCCTGGACCGAGGGAACCACGATCATCCCGGCCGACGGGTGGCCCGTCGGTGGGAAGGACGCGCGGGGACGGGTGGACGCGACCGTCCGGATCGACCGGGGCGCGACCAGAATCGGACCACGCAACGACGTGCTCGCCGACCGGCGGCCCGAGCTGTACGGCGCCGTGACGGGAGAGCGCTCCTCGCTAGGCTGACCGCATGACCCTCGCGCAACTCCGCGCCTTCCTCGCCGCCTACGAGAGCGGTTCCTTCACCGCCGCGGCCGCCGAGCTCGACAGCAGCCAGGCCTCCGTGTCCGAGCTCGTCAGCCGCCTCGAACGCGAGATCGGCCTGCAGTTGTTCGCCCGTGGTGCGCGTCGGCTCGTCCCGACGGCGGCCGCCGAGGAGCTGCGCGAGCACGCCAGACGCGCGGTCGCCGCGATCGACGGCGGGCTCGACGCGCTCTCGGCGATCACCTCCCTCGACGGCGGCGTGTGCACCTTCGGCGTCCTGCGCAACGCCGCCTACTACGAGCTGTCCGACCTCGTGCAGCGCTTCCACCAGCGGTACCCCAACGTGCGCGTGCGACTCGTGGGGCTGAACTCGGCGCTCGTCGCGGACTCCGTGGCGAGCGGCGAGATCGAGGCCGGGCTCGTCGTCCTCCCGGTGCCCGTCGCGGGCCTCGCCATCCGGCCACTCTTCCGCGACGAGGTCTTCTACGCCTCCACCACCAGGGATCCCGCGACGGGCCCGGTCGGGATCGACGAGTTCGCGGAGGCCAAGCTCGTGCTCTACGACGCTTACGCCGGATGGCGGGATCCCACTCGGCTGCAACTGCTCGAGCGCGCTCGCCTGCAGGGACGGTCGATCGAACCGGCCGTCGAGGTCGAGCACGTGGAGACCGCCCTGAGCCTCGCGGCGACCGGGGCCGCGGACACGATCGTCTCCGGCACGGTCGCCCGCACCGGCGGGTTCCCGGAGCAGCTCACGCTCACCCCCTTCGCCGAACCGCTCTACGACACGATCGCGCTCGTCCAGCGCGAGGGCGCCTATCTGTCGCCGGCCACCGCGCGGATCGCGGAGCTCGCCGAGCACACGCTGCTCGCGGCGGCCGAGCCCGACCAGGTGATCGCGACCACCCCGAGGCGCTGAGCGTCGCTTGCGAACCGGCGTATCGGATGACCCGATGGCTCGCGCAGGCACGTCCCCCGTTGTCGCCCTCACGCCGCGTTCGTACGCTCGCACCATGCGTTTCAGTCCTCCTGTGCTCCAGTCCCTCGACGGCTCCTTCCGTCACCTCAAGACCCCGCTCGTCGACGCCCCACCGGCCCAGCGCGACCCGGCCGTCATCGAGACCGTCTCCGCGATGCTCCTCGACATCGAGCGGCGCGGCATGGACGCCGTGCTCGACGCCGCGCGACGGCTCGACCGGTACGAGGGCGGCGACGTCGAGCTGACGGCCGAGCAGATCGCGACCAGCGGCGACCGCCTCCCCGCCGACCTCCGCGCCGCCATCGACCTCGGCGGCGAGCGCACCCGGGCCTTCGCCCAGGAGCAGCGCTCCCACCTGCAGGACTTCGAGACCGAGCTCGTCCCCGGGCTCGTCACGGGCGTGAAGTACGTGCCCGTCTCCCGCGTGGGCGCCTACCTCCCGGCCGGTCGCTTCCCGCTCACCGCGAGCGCGTTCATGACGGTCGGCGTCGCCAAGCAGGCTGGCGTGCCGACGGTCATCGCCTGCACCCCGCCGCAGCCCGACGGCGGCGCGAACGACGCCGTCGTCTACGCCGCGCACGTGTCCGGCGTCGACCGCGTCTTCGTCCTCGGCGGTGTGCAGGCGCTCGCCGCGATGGCCTACGGTCTGCTCGGCGAACTGCCGATCGACATGCTCGTCGGTGCGGGCAACGCCTTCGTCGCCGAGGCCAAGCGGCAGCTGTTCGGCACGGTCGCGATCGACCTCCTCGCCGGTCCGTCCGAGGTGGCCGTCCTCGCGGACGAGACCGCGGACCCGATCCTGGTGGCCGCCGACCTGCTCGGGCAGGCCGAGCACGGTCCGAACTCGCCGGCCGCCCTCGTGACGACGTCGGAGGAGCTCGGCCGCGCGGTCATCGCCGAGGTCGAACGCCAGCTCCCGACGCTCTCGACCGAGTCGATCTGCGGGCCCGCCTGGCGCGACTACGGCTCGGTGACCGTGGCCGACGACCGCGAGACCGCCGCGGCGCTCATGGACGACCTCGCCCCGGAGCACCTCGAGGTCATCACGGCGGACGACGCCTGGTACCACGAGCGGTTGCTCAACTACGGGTCGATCTTCCTCGGCGCGTGGAGCACCGTGGCGTACTCGGACAAGGGCATGGCCGGCACGAACCACGTGCTCCCGACCGCCGGCGGCGCCAAGCACAGTGCCGGGCTCTCGGTGTCGCGGTTCCTGAAGCCGCTCACCTACCAGCGGATCGCCGAGACGGCGACGCCCGAGCTCGCCGACGCGGTGCAGGTCATCTCCGATTCGGAGGGGATGGCGGCGCACAGCGCGACGGCGACGCTCCGCACGGCCCGGCTCAGCTGAGGCGGTCGGCGGCACGACCCCACTCCGGTCCCGGAGTTCCGATCTACGGTCCCTGAGCTTGTCGAAGGGCATTTCGACAGGCTCAATGACCGGGTTGGTGGTGGCTCAATGACCGGGGTGGTGGTGGCTCAATGACCGGGGCGGTGGCTCAGTCGCCCTGGCGAAGCGAGTGCTGGGCCTCCTGCATCGCCTCGTCGAAGTCCAGTTCGGGGTCGTGGAGAATCCGGGCGGTCGCGCGAGCGTGCGCACGGGCCTCGCGTTCGAACGCCTCGGATGCGGCCGCTTCTTCGACGGGTTCGATCGAGGGCTCGCCGATCGTGGCGAACGCACGCGTGAGGCTGAGCTGCACCTCGCGGTCGCCCCGGCCGAACTGCCTCGCCAGCAGCTCGGCGAGCGCCGACGCCTCCCGCTCCGGGACGACCCCTGCGGCGGTGCGCCAGGCGGCTCGGGCGACCTGATCCTCCTCGTCCTCCAGCAGTGCGAGGGTGATGGCCGACCAGGTGCGGGGGTCTCCGGTCTTCGAGAGGGTGTGGAGCGCCTGACTGCGTGCCTGTGGGAAGACCGACCCGAGTTCCTCCATCAGCCGAGGAACGGTCACCTCGGGGTCGTGCCGCACGAGTGCCCAGGTGAGCATGTCGCGCACGAAGAAGTCGGGCTCCACGGCGCAGCGGTCGACGAGGACCTCGATATAGGCGGTCCTCGGGGTGGTGCCCGCGGCGAGTGCAGCCTGGAGCCGGTCTGAAGAGGCCGGCACGCGGAGGGCGCGGGCGAGCCCGTTCGCGGCGGCGTCGTCGTATTCCGAGGACATCTCGACCACCTTCCGGGGTGTGGGGACGGGTTTCCAGCGTAGGTGTCCGGTGACGCCGACGGCCCCCTATGACGGCGCTCGTCGTGCGGACAGCCAGACTGGACCCATGATCACCATCCACCTCCGCTACCAGATCGACCCCGAGCAGCTCGACACCTTCACCGAGTACGGGCGGCGCTGGATCCGCCTCGTGAACCGGCTCGGTGGCGACCACCACGGCTACTTCCTCCCAGCGGAGGGCGACAACGACGAGGCGTTCGCGCTGTTCAGCTTCCCCTCGCTCGCCGCGTACGAGCAGTACCGCATCGCCGCGACGACGGATCCGGAGTGCATCGAGGCCTACGAGCTCGTACGGGGCACCGGCTGCATCGTGCGCTTCGAGCGTCGTTTCCAGACACCGCTCTTCGGCGACGAGGCGGACCGCCGACCCTGAGCCTCGGTGACCCTGGGCCTCGGTGGCCCTGAGCCACGGTGAGCGTCAGTAGGGCGCGCGGAACGTCAGGGTGAACCGGGTCGGCGCGTCCTCGGTGAGGAGGGACCCGTTCAGGAGTTCGGCGCGTTCGCTCAAGCCGACGAGGCCGTGGCCCGCGGACGACCACGAGCTGTCCGACGTGCGTGCGGGTCGGGCGTTCCGGATGACCACGGTGACCTCGTCTGCGGAGGCTTCGGCGCGCACGTCGACCGCGGCGCCCGGCGCATGCTTCCGCGCGTTCGTCAGTCCCTCCTGCACGGTCCGGTAGATCGCCCGCTGCACGGGTGCGGGGAGGCCGTCCGGCAGCTCGATGGCGGAGGTGACGGCGATGCCGCTGTCCGCGATCAACCGGTCGAGGTCGTCGACCGTCGGTTGCGGGGCCAGCGGCGCATGACCGGTCTCCGCGCGCAGCAGCGTCACCATGTCCCGCAGCTCGTCGAGCGTGCGCGACGCGAGCGAACGGATCGTCACCGCCATCCGCTTCGTCCCGGGTTCCTCGGTCTGCACCTGGATCGCGCCGGCCTGGACAGCGATCAGACTGACCTGGTGGGAGACGACGTCGTGCATCTCCCGGGCGATGCGCGTGCGCTCCTCGACGAGGACGTCGGAGGCGATGCGCGCCCGCTCGCTGCGTCGGACCTGTTCGAGGTCGTGTATGCGGTCGAACAGTTCGCGGCGGGTGCGGACGAGCAGGCCGAAGGCGATCGGTGCCGCTGCGTAGAGCGCGGCGTACACGATGGACAGGATCGTGTAGTTGGGCGACGTCCACCCCCACCACGGCACCGCGGCGAGGACGAAGACCACGGCGCCCGTCGTGACGAGCCGCCAGCGTCGCCGTTCCCGCACCGCGACGGAGAAGAGCGACGCCAACCCGGCCAGGGTGGCGAGGTTGAGGGTGAAGGCCGGCACGGCGAGGAGGAGCGACAGCCACGGCCAGCGTCGCCGGAAGATCAGACCGACGGCAGCGGCGATGGCCAGGCCGGACTCCCAGGGCGTCGCCCACTCGAGCGTCGTCAGGCTCTCGACGGCCGCCGCCGCGATGAGGGCGAGTTCGAGGAGGACCGACCAGAGCCGGGAGCGCCGCTTCACCGGGGGTCCGCCTCGTCGCCGCGGACCCCGGCACGCTCGGCGATGATGGCGGCTTCGAGTCGGGTCGTCACCTCGAGTTTGCCGAGGATGGCACTCACGTGGTCCTTCACGGTCGCGCGGCTGAGGTGCAGTGCCTCGCCGATCTCGGTGTTGGACGCGCCCGTCCGGAGCGCCGCGAGCACGTCCTGTTCGCGGCCGGTCAGCCCGGACAGTCGCTTCGCCGCCTCGCGGTCGGCGGTGCGGGCGAATCCGCCGACGAGGGTCCGGGACACCTGCGGGGAGAGCACGATGCCGCCCGCGGAGAGGGATCGGAGCAGCATGGGGAGCTGCTCCGGGTCCGTGTCCTTCACGAGGAACCCCGCGGCGCCGCTGCGCAGAGCTCGGGCGATGTAGTCGTCGGAGTCGAAGGTGGTGAGGATCGCGACGACGGGCGGGTCGTCCCAGGTCTGCAGCTCGTCGAGGATGTCGAGCCCGTTGCGCCCGGGCATGCGGACGTCCAGGAGGACCACGTCGGGACGGCTCGAGCGGATCGCCTCCACGGCGCCGATCCCGTCGACCGAGGCGACGACCTCGATGTCCTCGACGGCACCCAGGATGAGTTCGAATCCGGACCGCACCAACGCCTCGTCGTCGA
>Ga0308160_10007344_pt1 | contig 10969 bp, 17 predicted proteins | sample PhyFR1_FD_201036 | JGI IMG/M metagenome (GOLD analysis project Ga0308160, IMG submission 201036) | Phyllosphere microbial communities from UC Gill Tract Community Farm, Albany, California, United States - DLSLF.R1 | ecosystem: Host-associated > Plants > Phyllosphere > Unclassified | place: USA... | reverse complement strand
GAGCATGTCGTGACACGGTTCGCCGAGCAGGGATGGAGTTTTCTCTATTGCACCATCTTTTGGTCGCTTGGTTGTGTGAGTGCAAAGCGTGTCGAAAGCCCCCATCCCCACTGACAACAGTACGTCCTGTCACTCACGCCCGCGCCGTTCTCTACCGAATCAATGTGGGGGTCGTACCCGAACAGACTCATTCCGTTTCCGACGAAATTCTACTACCTCGCGCAGCTCGGATGGTGGTTTCACCAAATCTACGTGATCATGTCGGAAAAGCGACGAAACGACCACTGGCAAATGTTCGGCCACCACGTCCTCACCATCACGCTCATGTCGACGAGCTACATCGGTAATTTTACCCGTGTCGGAACGGTCATCCATAACTTGATGGACTTGTGTGATATCTTCCTACCGGTAGGTCGTTGAGTCCGAGCCTCACTGACGCCAGCTTGCGAAGATGCTGCGCTACCTCTCGTTCACCACTGCATGCGACATAACCTTTGTCGTGTTCCTCGTCGCTTGGCTCTTCTCTCGTCAAATTGGACTCGCTTTTGTCATCCGCTCGGTGTACCTTGAAGTTCCTCGCAACATTCCGTATGTCTGGGATCCAGAAGCTGGGCTCTACCTCAACAGAGTGACCTACTGGGGATTCGTCATCATGCTCTCCATCCTGTGGGTCCTTGCGACGATTTGGTTCTACACCGCGTGCATGGTCGCGGTACGTGTGGTGCGCGGGCTTGGCGCAGAAGACACCCGAAGCGACGGCGAGGATGAAGATGAGGACGCGCTGGCGGACGTCCCGGAGAGCGCGTCGATTACGGTGAAAGACGGCCAGGCGGGTGTGAGGAAGCGGAAATAGAGGTGAGCTCGGGTCAGGTCCGAGCTCGGTTCAGATTTGTAGGTTCACTGGGCGCTGGGGGGGATCATCGAGACACATATCATATCATGCATGCACACTGACGCTGGTGAGGTGGGATGTTGTGCTGATACGGGGGACGCGGGTGGCCCTGGTCCGTGGGCAGGCTTGTGGTACTGACAAGAGGGTCCACGGTGAGGGGGGTGCGAGTGCTGACTCGGCGTGAGGTCAATGTCGAGGCGGAAGACGTTTAGGTTCAAATTCGCCAACGACCCATTGATGCATATCAATCACCATTGGGCGCCGGCGACACGTCTATCGCACTGATACATTCACGTTGACAGACAGGACTAAGCTCGACCCGACGATAGGCCACAAAGCGCAAGTCACTTGCCTCTCGGCGTGCTCACCTCACGGGGCTCACTATCGTCAGCACCGACAGCGCGCTGGAAACCCACTAGCACCCCCGCAAGCCCTTGCGGCATCCCGAACGGCCTGGGTGACTCGGCCTTGGTCGGACGTATCCAAGGCTTGTCGAGGCGAGACCTGCAGGAACTGATCGGTAGCGTCTCCAGCCCCGTACCGGTTGGCCACATCGGCGTTTGGACGAGAAAAGTGGAGAGTCACTTGGGCATGGGTGCCTTGAATCAGCGGAGATTGCGCTTGGCGAGCGACTCGCCGACTCACCGAATGCATGGTCGAAGGCATGACGAAACTTCGCTTCGTCCCAGTTGGAGAAGCCGTACACCACGAAGCTCTAGCCGTCAGCGTGGGTCGCAGGCGATCTAACCACTGAGAAAAGCACGACCACCCTCATCAGGGTACCAGGGTGATCCGTCTAAGTCGACATGTGGTAGTGCAGGGAGGTATGGATCACGCCACGGGAAGAGTGCGGCATACAGGCCCAGAAGGGTAGTCGCGCCGATCTGTGGACGAGATGCCACGACTCACCTGTGCGACGGGCTGCTCAGCCTTGGAAGAATGATGGAATAATCCCATTTGAAAAAGGTCAGTCTGGTCTGTCCGGTCCAATCGGCGCAAGGATCAAGATGGACGACGGGCGACGCTTTATACTTCATCTCTGATCTGCTCGCTCTACGGGACAAAGGAGACGATCACGCCGAGAGGGAAAGGAGGGGTTGGTAGAAAGTTCCAGACTGACGTGGAGCCATAGGGTGGGGAGATGAAACGGGGTTAGGATGAGACGATCGTGTGACCGGATGCCCCAATGATCGAGGTGAGAGGGGTGTTATGGGCGATCAGGGTTGGTTGGGCGAAGGGGGTCGGTATCGAGTCTGAGTTGGGAAGTGGGGACCCGGTACACGGGGAGGTGGGGACTCGGGAGGATGACGGATCGGCGGAGAGCAAGGGAGGTCGTTGTCAATTTGCATACAGTCCTCGATCAGACCGTCCTAGAGGATCCATTGTGCCGAAGCTGGCAGTGTCGAAGTAGGCTATTCTCAAACCCAGCGGAATCGCGTCTCGTGTGTCCGCGCGAAGCCACGTTATTCGTCCGTTGCATGCTGTTACAAACCAGGAGCAAAAACCAGGAGCACAGCCTGGCATATGACGGCGTTTGATGTAGACAGCATCGGCGAGAACACAAGCGCGACCGTCACAGGCGTGCGAACTCAATCTCGGTCCTCCAACATAGCGCACCCTCGCCCTCATACGGCGGGCTCTTACATCGCTCTGAGCGCGTTCACCCCAGCGCACGCGGCTCAACGCTGCAGCATCGCCCCTTGCTCATCTTGCTTATACCTACAAGCCTCGTTGATATTTCATATCCGCGTTCACCAAACGACGGAAAGGATAGATACGGCCGGCTACACCGCTTTCGCCAAGACTCGTGCCTGATGCCGTAATGGGCATGTGCCTTGTGCGGCAGGCTGCCCCGTGCTATAAAGGTATAAACAGCAACAACCCCGCGCATGTCCCTCTCATCCATGTCCTCTCCGTCCACTGTCAATTTCCTCTGCATCCACCATCCATCCATCTCACCTGATACACCATGTTCTCCACTACCCGCGATACTGCCGGTAAAGATGGCAAGCCGGTCAAGCCATACCGTGAGACCCTCAGCACAGTCGGGTCCGAAGAGAAGAGTGAGTGTGCTCGACGCACATGGACGTTCACTGACGAATAGCGCTCATGGGGAAGATAGGAGGTGAGCTTGGGGGGTCCTTCGGTGTAATCAGTGTTTGGCGTACTGATGATAGCCAAAGCTGGATACTTGTTCGACATGTTCGGAGAACAGTCGGCTCAGGCGGGGGGCGTTGCGCTGTCCGGTCGAACTGAGCCGTTGCCGAAAAAGAAGTAGGGGACTTTGGGTGGTCGTGGCGCAGAATTACGAGGTTGTCACCCCTATCTCGACGGGACAGAAGGATGGAACCGCTACGAATTGTATTGGATCGGTAACACAGTTGTATGAGGAATATAAGAAGGCTCGGAGAGACGGACGGTCGACGGTAGTCATAGCGATCTAGCGAGAATGTATCTGCGATAACCCGTTGCGTTCACTCTTGACCAGTCTATACGGGGAGCCGGGAACGAGCAGTGATGTGCGCCATGATCCGCATTGTCTAGCAGAGCACTCAAGCGGAGTTCATTCCCGTCAATCAGGCTCGTATCGCTCCTCTTACTGTTCGGATTGTTCGGCGACATTGCCCGCTCATCGAGACACCGCATAAAGTTTGCATAAGATTGCTCCAGATATACCAAATCACCAATCATCGTCCGGCGGATCGATACCAGACCTCGGCGGCTCGTCATCGCTGCTCTCGTCCATTTTCGCCTTTCGGAACAACGCGTCCATCTCCCTGCGTTTCTTCTCCTGTTCTGACAAGACATCCTTTGCCGGGATAAACTTTCGTGTCGACTGCGTACTGGTTTGAGGGGCTTGCGATACTGTCATCAGTCGAGTCGCAGCTACAACACCCCCGCATTTACTTACAAGGCTGCATTCCGCCGGGGTTGAGGCTGATTCGGCCGAGAGGCGCGTTCGTCCCGGCCAGCCAGTCTGACGCCGTCGTCGAAGACGTCTCGACGTCGAGGGTATCCGCGTAGATATCATCTTGGAAAAAGTCGGGCTGTTGTGAGTCCTAAGCGGATAAACCAACCCACCTTGTTCCTCGGGATAGAGAAAGAGACCTCTTCGATCGTTTTCCCTGTCAGACGCAACGTCTTGGCCACTTCGACCTTCTTCACATCGACCGCACGCTTGGGGAAGAATGCGAGACCCAACTGGGGCGTCCCAGCAGTAAAGTTGGGTAATTTCGCAACTGGCTCAGTCGCGTGATCGGGGTGGACTTCGTACGCCTGTATCTGCCGTTCACCCTTACCCCAAACGTAGAGTATGGACGTGTCAGGGTCGTACACCGGGAAGAGGACCGAAGGGGACACATCGATCAGCATCGAGTGCGCTGTGGTGATCTCGTTGTCGTCGACTCGGTACAGGTTGATACGTCGCTGTGATCCGCGGGAGAAGCCGACGCTGAGCAAGGTGGCCGCATCGAGCCAAGTGATTTGGAAGGATCGCGGGCTGTCGTGCGCTTTGCCCGAGACGGCGGACGAACGGTCTCGAGGATCCATAACGATGATTCTCCCGTCTTTCGTTGCGGCTGCGAGCCGGCTGCCATCGGGTGACAGCGCGACGTTGAACACACTCGCTTCGAGGGGAGTAACGAGCGACTCGGACGAAGTCGCCAGGTCGAAGAATCGGATATTGGCGGACCCATTGTCATTCGACACGGCGACCAAAAGATCGCTCGCGGTCGGGTGGAAGAGGATCTGCGCGATTTTGTCGATGCCCTTGCCTAGAATCAGCGCCGTCCGGTGCCGAATTGCCCCTACTTACCTTTCAAGACGACTTGCGGCTCGGCAGCACCGTCTACTCCATCCTCACCCACCGACCATACTCTGATTACACCATCTTCCCCCGCGAGGGCCACTCTCGTACCCTCCTTCCGCTTGAAGGGCTCTACGGCAAAATCGGTAACCTCGACGCCACCGCTCAGATACCCTTCACCGCCTACTTGCATCCTGCCTTTCTTCTTCAACGGGTGCACTCCAATTCTACCTCCCGGACCTTGTATCGGGAAGAACACAAGGTCGCAAGTTGCCGCAAGACACTGCGAGTCTTGGTGCAGAGTAGACAGCGCCGGGATCTGGTCGTACGATGGGATCAGGGGAGACTTCCCGGCTAGGAACTTGCGAGACCATCCCGGGTTGAAGGGCTTGCTGTCGGTCGGCGAGACTTTTTGAATAGGTATCGAAATCGACGTGGGTTTTTCGTTTATGGTGTTGTCGGCTTTTGCTGACGCAGAGACAGTGGGCGCAGACGCAGAGACCCCTTTGGGCGCCGAAGTGGGTTCCTTTTTGAAAGGGGCCACGACTTTGGCGGGCAGAGATTCAGTCTTGGCAGATACTGGCGATGGTACAGATTCCTTCTCGGCTGTAGCGTCGACTTTGGCGGGGCCGCCGTTTGCAGCGACTCCGACCGATGACGATACGCTATCTGCGACGGCAGGCGACGCTGCGTTCTGGTGTGCCGGACGGCCCGACTCTGGGGCTTCTACCTTGATCACCTCCCTGTCCTTGCCGTACCTCAGTCTTAACCCCTTACCCGCCCAAGGTCGCTCTTGACCCCACACGCCCTCCTTCCACAGCTCGTATCCCGGCATGTACCTCTCCACGAATGCCTGAACCTGCTCATCGGTCATGCCTTTCCCTCCGTTGGCTCTTTTCATATTGCGCTCCTGCTCCAAGCGCCAGGCAAACACATAGCGGTAGCTATCCGGTTCGATCTGGACGATGGTCGAGAATGGTGGGTACACTTGCGAAGAGAAGTCGGACAGGTATGAATTCAGCGTGATGAGGGAGGAGAGAGGTTGGTCGAGGAAGTAAGACGTATCGGACAACGAGGTTTTGCTCTCGTATCGCTGACGCAGTTCCTCCTCCGACAGAGCAGCAAAACCCATAGACCATCCTTCTAGGATGAAGACGTCGAGAGGGCCTTTAACGTCAACACTCTCAGAGCTTCTATCGCCTTGCCCTCCACACAGGCTTTTGTCGAAGATCGGCAGTTTGACCGTCGGGTTGCCCTGATTGACCCTCTGCACAGCAGTAAGGACATCCATGGCCAGCTGCGGGTCATGGGTACCTGGTGGACCGCGCCCGGCCAGCAGCTTGTTGTCGGGATGATGCGACGCGATATCTTTGAGTCCTTGGTTCGTTTTGTACAGGTCTGTATTTAGCTGAGAATGATCGCAACCCACCATCTAGCGAGAGTACGGCGATCTTCAGATTGTGCGGAGCTTCTTGGAGGTAGCTGAGAAGAGCATTGCACAACGTTGTCTTGCCTGATCTCAGCGGGGTCATTTTCGCACTCACCACAACCCTGCGGCCCTTGCAGTCCGACCATCAGCGGGCCGGTATTCTTCGCCGCCTTATGCGACTGCAGCTGCTCGGCAATGTGTTTGCCCATGATTCGACCTTTGTAACTGGTCGATGCGTATGTCTCACCATCTTCTAAAGCGGGAAGGGAGGGATCGGTCGATTTAGACGGTTCCTGCTCCGAGGCGACTGGCGTTTTCTCGAGACTCGATGACTGTGATTGCGACTTTTCAGGTTCACGTGGGGCTTCATTAGATTCGTTTGGTGTTGCTGGAGCTGCAGCTGCAGCTGGGCCGGGGGTGGGGGCGTCCGCCGTCTTTGCTTCGGTTTTTATAGTACGTCGAGGTCCCTCAGCTAGCTTCTTTTCCCAGACCCCTCTTCTCGAAGGATCCAGCGAGATGAGCAGAGGTGCCTTATCACCTCCTTTGAGCCACTCGTCAGCTGTCTGTTCGGGCACTGGAGTCAGCTCAGCCAGGACGCGGACTCACCAGTCCCGACGGTCTCGGGATACAGGTCATCGTGATAATCGATCAATTGCCTTCGAGGTACGCGGACTCCAAGAGGTAGCAGCGCATCTCCATCCTTATCCACCTGCGGAACGAGCAACGTGGCAATCTGCGCGGTCATGACTGGCAGAGTCGAAGGATGGGCCAAAGCGAAAGAAGTAGACGCAAGCTGAGATGGTAGCGTGTGAATCGTCTCTTGATATCCTTGTGGACCGGTCAGCTCGACCTGACGTATTGACATGTCACCTCGAGCGGCAAGATAGACGATCTTGCGCTCGTCGTCCACGAGCGGGATGAGCAGGCCGGGGGAGGTATCGAGCGTGTGAGTGAAGATTGTCGTGAGTGTTGAGCCGGAGAAGAGGTGGTACTCTCTGTTACGAGACCGAGAGAATGCAGTGACAAAGACGTCCTCACCCACAAACACCGCTCGGGCGGGCTTGATCGGCTGAATAGGGAGGGTCCGGGTTACGGTCGGTTCTGACGATGTTCGAGGCGACCAGAGGTAGAGTGTGCCGGAACGTCCGATACCTGCGACTTTCGTACCGTCCAAAGACCACGCGGTGGACCAGAATCCTTTTGGCTCGGCGGCAGTAAGCGATATGGCAGGTTTCGACGGGTCTGCGAGGTTGTAGACCATTGTTCCGGCTAAAGTCGACACGAGCAAGACATCCGGGGTGGTCGGGTGGAACGCCACAGTGGTTACTGCTGAAGATCCAGAGATGGTACAGACCGACTCAGGACTACCTTGAGTCGATCCAGGCAAAGCGTACACGAATACCTGTCTCAGCGTAGTCGGGCGCACAACTCACCTTTCCATCTGTACTCCCCACAGCCAGTAATCCGCCTTCGAGCCCGCTCACGTCCCAATCTCCGACAGTACCACTGCCAACCTTTGCCTTGCCCACATCTTCACCCTTGTAGCTTCTCCATGATAGCTCTCCTCCCGAAGTCAGCGTCACAACCCACTCCCGGGTCGTCTTGACCTCGGACGAGAACGTTGTGACTGAGCCGGACGAGCTCGTCGGAGGTAGTTGCCCACGATACCATTCTTCCTTCGCAGTTACATGTGGCGTAGCGTTGCGATACTTTGACGCGCCGAAGCGCGATAGCGGAGGCATGGTAGATGAAGAGTAGATGTTATGGTTATGACGACGACCTCCACCGCTACTATAGACCGGGACTTCCGGCGGAAGACAGTCATCCGCTATCATCTCCGAGGGCTGGCTCTGATTATTGCATGTGTTCTACATCGCACAAGCCAAGGGCAGGCTGTGCGTGCGTCCGCTATCAGACGTCTACCTTGCTCGCGATGAGCTGCCTGAGTCTTACGGTCCCTCGCCCCGCTTGATTAGGGCCCTGGATAGTCCATGCACGTCTCTATATCCACTTCCCCCTGGTCACGTCTTTCCCGCCTGTCTTCTCCTCCAATAGCCGGACACCCTCCCAAGCGAAGTCTTGCTCCCATTGCGGACTTTGCGGCTTCTTCAGAGTCGACCGTTGTTCCGTCTTCTGACTCTTCTCCTCGCCTTTTCCTTTGACAAACTTGGCGATGAACGGGAAGGTGAGCTTTTTGCCCGAGATGAATTCGAGATCGTCAAGGAGTGTTGCGCGGGGTCTCGGATCAAAGATTGCCAGGTCGGAAGGTAGAGTGAATGGACCCTTTTGGTGATCGCGGGTCAAACCCATCGATGTTGGCGAAGGGGAACCGTTTCTAGAGGATGTATGGCTACCGAGTGATCCTGAGGACGCAGATGAGGCGCTGCCTATGGTGCTGGACGATCTGTTCGGGTGGAATGAACCGTAGGAAGAGGTACATGGCTGCGGACGCAGCGGGGTGGAGATGCTCGAACACTTGGAGGTCATTTTGCTTGATCGATCGCGGAGGTGAGAGCAAGTGCGTGAAAGCTTGGCTGTGGATGAAGACACTCAGCCCTCCATCGACCCTACATATACCTCAACCATCCCTTCGCTATCTCTTCCATCTCAACACTACTTGACATGGAATGGATGAGGTGTCGACGTGAGTTGTCGAGGACGAGATGTTGACGGCGATTCAGGGTCAGACGTGTTTCAGTCACAAAGAGGTCTGATCAATCCTCATACTGATGCGATATTACCCTGGTTCGTTCAAGCGTCTAAGATGTCTCTGCTTGGGATTCTGACCGGAGAAGAAGAGCAGGTGAGGATCGAAGGAGATGAGGCTGTATTCTTTGTGACACTTCAGAATGTCGCGAATCAAGCGCAACTTCAGTAATGACCCAGCTACTCGAGTAAACGGCGTGCCTCGATTGTTTTGATGAATCACCATTGGTATCAAGTGCAACAACTCTACGCGAAGTATGGTTACTCGGTCTTGTGGTTGATAGTCGCGGTCGCCTGACTGACAGGTAGAATGACTAAATGAGCGAGGTAGTTGCGTGTACTTACGGACTTGAGCAATGTTGACGTGGTCAGGTCTGGAAGCTGCCCATACAATCTCCTCGGCGATGTCCTCTCCGCTGACTGCCGTTAGTGATGCCACCTCGGCGCGATTTTGCCGACTCACGCGGCTGGAGGCCTTTGTACACAGCGTCCGCAGCGGACTTATCGCCTCGGAATCGGACGAGAGAGAACTCAGTCTCGACCATACCTACATCAGCTCAGCTTTGACAAAGCTCACCTGGCTGGATCTCGCAGACTCGGATCGGCGTATTGACCAGCTCCCGCAGCAAGGTGTGGTTGAAGGCCGACACCGCGTGCTTTGTCGCACAGTAGATCGCACCACCCGCGTACGCCTCACGTCCAGCGACCGAACCAAGGTTGATGACCATGCCCGAGTTGCGCTTCTTGAACTCTCGCACAAAGATCTGCGTGAGGTGGATGAGCCCAACAACATTGGTGTTCATCATGACGTCGATGTCCTCGTCTTCAATCGCTCCGATGTGCTCCCTGCCACGGACCATCCCGGCGTTGTTGACGAGAATATCCACGGTGAGACCCTCGAGCTTGCCAAGGATCCCGTCGAGGTCTTTGCGGTTCTGCATGTCGGCTTCGACTACCACGACTTTGCCCTTGCCGAGGGACTCGGCTTCCGCCTTGACCTCGGCGAGCTTGTCAGCCCGACGCGCAGTGAGGACGAGGTTGGAGCCGGCACGAGCGAAGAGTTTTGCGGTGGCAGCACCGATACCGGCTGATGCACCGGTGATCAGGACTGATATCAGCGAACTACACCCCAGCGTGTCTCACCGGTCTTGCCCTCGAGCCTATAATCAGTGCGATCTCGCGCATCACTCACCTGGAGGTGTTGAAGATTGACATTGTGCGTATCGCGAGGAGGCTTTTTGATAAGTTGAGGGGATGTTTGCGCGATATGACTCTTGTCCACATGCAGAAGCTGAATACAAAGGATGAGGTGATTCGGAGCGAAGTAGCGGATATAGCCGTCGGATCCCGTTAGCCGCTCGAACGTGAGTCGGTCATTCAGCTGGGTCCAAATGACCCGGTGTAGCTTGGAGATGTAGCTGTCCGATATATTCGCACGTCGGACACTACAGTGATCTCTCTCAGGACCGATGCATAGCTAGCATGCATTCTGCAAACACGGTAAAAGGACGTGCGGCTGTATAATGCGACTGCAGTCACGTGACTGCCCACCTCCGCCGGAAATCACTCTTCGTCAACTTTTACTTCACCACCACTCATCAGTATGCCAGCCGAATCGTCCAAAAAGGCGCAAAAGCGCAAGTCGATGGCTGATGCCGCGCCGACCACGTCTGTTCGGATCGCCGAGGCGTCAAGCTCTGTCGGTCCGGTCTTTGGTGAGAAGCAATACTGTAATACCTGCTAATATCAGTCAACTTCCCATCCGTCCGACCGAATGGCAACATACCATTCGAATTGTACTCTCGTGATCCCGGATCTGCGAACGATATCACAAAGCAACACACCATTCTCGCCGGAGAGACAGACGATGTGGAATTCTTCTCGACGAACCGTGATCGACACGGCGGATCAGAAGGCGCAGACTGTCAATACCTTCCGGCGGTATTCAACCCTGCTACAGGCTCGCTCGACATTTACCCCTCGACCCCGCTCTACCTTCTCGGTCATCGTGTCAAACGACTGCGGAACGCTGGTTTGACGACGCAATCGCGCGCGGCCGACTACAAAGCCAGACGAAATGACCTGGGCGATACGTTCGGAACGAAAAAGGCAAAATCCCAGATCCGCGCAGAGGAAC
>Ga0308160_10007343_pt1 | contig 10971 bp, 11 predicted proteins | sample PhyFR1_FD_201036 | JGI IMG/M metagenome (GOLD analysis project Ga0308160, IMG submission 201036) | Phyllosphere microbial communities from UC Gill Tract Community Farm, Albany, California, United States - DLSLF.R1 | ecosystem: Host-associated > Plants > Phyllosphere > Unclassified | place: USA... | reverse complement strand
GAAGGTGTCTCGAAGTCACATGGGAACGCACGAATTCTGATAGACCCTATACTGGCCTGCTATAGGGGCTTGCAGCTACGAACGTCACGGACGCCACGTTGCAAGCCATGGCCCCGCTCATCCTCTCAGACTCTGTGCCGAACGAAGGTAAATAGGGCACAGGTCCATCTAGAAAACGAAACGGCGGCATTCTGAAACTTCGTCCTCGGAATCCAGTTGTCGAGACGGCCCTCAAAGAGATGCTCAGAGTGGTCCTCACGCCAGACTACGGTGCAGATATGAGCAATCACAGCCGGTAAGCAGGAGGGGCTGTTCAATTTTGATGCGCGCTTCAAGTCCCTTACGAGATGAGCCAATGTAGCTGGATCCGAGCAATCGTGGACCTTCTAATCCACCAAGCAAACGGAAGTTCGTATGATAATGCTCTTCACTATGCTAAACAAGCGGCGGCATGCATGGAGAGGGGAGGCAAGGTGAACCTCCAGTTCTGCAAAGATCGACAGTCAAAAAACGCGACACTTACGCAATGAGGCCGTCATAGACCTACCCGAAGGATGAGATCGAATGGCTCTGGAAGACAAGCTACAATCTAGGTCTAGATCTTGCAGAGTGAGCAAACGGATTGCTACAAGTCGAGAGGACGACAGTGCTGATGAGGCCGCAACAGTCTGGGGGACGGAGACAGGTCGCGCCAATGGTTCGAGATCTCGATGGCTTTGGCCGGATATGCCTCAAACTGTGCCTCTATCAAAGCTCAAGTCAGTGGGCTTTATCTCTTACATTAGAATGTTGTTTCACTGATACGCCTGCTTTCCAGCTCCACTCCCAGTATCAGAAGATTCTGGCGAGACTCGCGGCTTGAAAGAGCCGCATGTTATATCGTTGCGGCTGATGTTTCATCCGCGCAGCCTCGTATGCTACTGTACCGGTTCAACCGCTTGATGATGTGCTAACCAGCTCTCTGTATCTGTATGTTCGTGATACATCGCAAGTTATAGAGGCTGTCTATTTGCATAGTGAAACACGTCGAGCAGGTGCGCGTCCACGCCTCCTGCGCTTCTGTTTGGTCAAATTGTTAGGCTCAGGCATTCGACGTCATCTCGTAATTGAGCAATAAGCCAGAAGCTAGAAAGTATATCACAACGATTTCGCATGAAAGGCAATTCGGTCTCAATTTGCCGTACCTTGATAAATACCAACAAAGGAAGACGTCGGGCCACTGACATCCTGATATACAAAGTGAACCGGACGAGGTCTTGCTAGGGCATCTAAGAAACATGGCGGAACGAACAGAAGAGGAGCAGAGCAAGCTCAAGGCATACCTTCTGAAGGCTGTTAGCATCCAGTAAGTCCTTCGTCATAGCCATGAGAACGGATTATACCAATCAGAATACAATCGAATGATCTAACGCTCGGTACTCATGTATTGCTATACTACTTGCTCGCTTATCGCAGGAATGACGCTGAGCCGCAGCTTTTGGCGGACTACTTGTTTGCGTTCCTTCAGAACAATGCCAAAACCAGTTTAGAAGAGCTGTCCAATGTGAGTCTGGTTGAGAAGGTCGTAGCCTTGCCTCGTAAGTGTACCCTAATGACGTCTATGATGTAGGAAATATCCGATTTCGTTGAGACAGACGCTCCTCAACTAGCCAAGAACCTTTATTCTGCCATCCAGTCCAAATCGTATCTAAACCCACCAGCCGGACCTTCTACCCCCGCTTCCAAGCCTATCCCAACTGGACCATCTTCTGCAAGCAAGAAGAGAAGGTTGTCTGAATCTGGAGATGTCGAGATGTCGGACGCGGCTTCTGGGCCTGGACACAAGATTACGAGACTGAACGACGGCAACCAGGGAACGGGCCGGATAGGTGGCGATGTAGGGCACGATGCGGCTTTCGCTGGGCGAGGCAGGCGAGGCAGAGGAGGCAGCAATTTTGGGCCTGGGATGCAGGGCCAGCCAAGAAAACAGCCATGTTTTGACTATCATAGTGAGTTTCATAAGCGGGCGGCTTGAACAAGTTTCAGCAGGCTGAAAGGACGGGTCTTGTCAGACAAAGGCTTTTGTGCTCGAGGCATGCAATGTCGATATGAGCATGGCCCGGATACGATGTACGCCATGCCTAATGGCAATATGCCTCCCATGCCCTTCCCCTTCATGATGCCGTTCCCGCCCAACGGACCCGCTCAAGGAGGATCTGCAGGTCCGGTAGACGGCTCTCAACCGGGAGGTCCACCACTTTCGGGGGATGCGATGCAAGTAGACGCATCCCGAGCCGGCGGAGTGAAGTCGGAAGAATATTCGCCGGACCAACCAGGAATGGGTGGACCATCTGCTCCGTACTCAGGCATGGGATCACCCAATGGTGGCCCTCCCTTCCCATTCCCTCCGGGCGGGCCACCACCACCTGGATTGATGCCTTTCATGATGGGCATGCCCGGCATGCCGGGAATGTTCCCTCCCCCTTTCGATCAGGGAGGTCTTCGAGGAAATGGTCGGGGACGAGGTGGATCTCGGGGAGGTCGTGGCGGACGTGCTGGAGGGGAGGGATTCAACGACTGGGATGGTGACTTGTCGAATCGACCACCAAACGATAATGGATCTTCGACCTTGGTCGTTGCCGAAATCCCTACGGCGAGCCTCAACTTGGAATCCATCCACAAACAATTCAAACAATTCGGAACCGTCACCAATGTGGCTGTAGAGGCTCGAGCGAAGAAGGCTCTTGTGGCGTTTGCCAGTAACCGAGAAGCCCACGCTGCATGGTCGAGCAAGGAATCGTTCTTTGGCGATCGACATGTCAAGGTGCTATGGCACCGACCGAGAGATGGTCAAGGAGGTGCTGGGCAAAAGGCGTTGACGGATTCAGCGCCATTGTTGGAGAACCTGCGAAAGATCGATCAGGAGGGGGTCGACGCGTTCCAGGCTGCCGCACGACCAGATCTACCCAAGGTCGACCCGGAGATCAAAGCTCAACTCGTTCAAGTCAAGGAACGTGGGCTGCAACTGGAGAAGATTGTCGCCGAACAAAAAGTCTTGATGAAGCGACTTGAGGGTGCGAAGGAAGCCGAGGAAAAGACTCAATTGAAGACGAGGCTGAAGGAGTTGATTGGTGAATCGACTGCGATTAAACAAGCCAACGCGGGGATCGATGTCGAAAAGCTACAAGCGATTATAGAAGCTCAACAGAAGGCCAGGGACGAAGCTCAGGCGAAAGCGAGAGAAGCGGCCAAGGCCAGAAGGAGTGCTCATAATATGAACGATCTGTTGGATTTGGAGATGGAAGAGCACAACATCCAGGCTCAATTGGAAGGTAGTAAAGACATCAAGGACGAAGACGTGGATGAGGAGACGCTCAAGTTGAGGGCACAGTTGGCCGCTCTGAAAAATCAGGTATGTGGCCATGACCACCAGACTCTTATACCGGCACGATTGCTGACTATCATTAACTTTCTCTTTACTCAGGCTTCGAGTCTCGGGATCAATCCTGACGCTTCGACATTCACCCCGCGAGGTAGTTACCGCGGTGGTCGAGGTCGCGGTGGTGGCCGAGGAGGAGCCGGAGCCGGTCCCATGCGTTCTCTCAAGCTAGACAACCGACCGAAATCCCTCGTGATCACCAGTCCGGCTATCCAGAGTGATCGGGATGAGACGCTCAAGCATATTGTGGAGTGGTATGCTGGTTTGGCCGACAATATGGTTAGGGAACCGATGGTGGTGGATGACAAGGTGGTGGTCGCGTTCTCCAATCGAGGTTCGGCCGAGACCGTGAGTAATCAGCTATCGTTCGAATCTGGAAGGCTCGTCGAGGCTGATATGTTTGCATCTCATTTGATGGACAGGCTATGGCTATGGGAACGAATATCCCTAGCATCTCGTCCCCTGTGACAATTGGGTGGCATGCTGCTCCTGTGCCCGCAGCCGGAGCACCCAACACCTCTGTCAAGATGGAAGGTGTGGAGTCGACCCCAGTAAAGGAGGAACCGGTCATCAAGGAAGAACCGATGGTCGCGAGGGGCGAGAGGGATATGGATGAGTGACATGGGGGTTCCACGCTCCTTGGTACTAGCTAGAATGGAGCGGCTTTTCTTGATTGTACCATTAGGGGGGTAATTAGTTGATCGATGCATTGATGATGGGTACGATATCACGTGAGAATCCGCGGAACCGGATGCGCTTAGATTGCAGAAGAACGCGGTATCATGCCGTTATCTCGAAGCCTGATTCGCGCGCTTCTACTTGGTCCCACTTGTCACCTGGACACGATGATCTCGCCGCGCTAACAAATCATCACCTCCCGCTTGGTCGCTGCCGTCACTTTTGCTTTGCTCAGGTTTTGACAATTTTGGAATTATCGCGAGGTTTTGATGCGCGCAGAGGAGAGAGTTGCGAGCAGCCAAGGTTGAGGTTATCATCATCCCCCCCTTTCTAATCGACGTATCCTACGTCTCGTCCTCGTCTTCCTCTCTCTACCACTCTCACACATACACTCAGTCCTTGTTCCGTTTCTTTTTCGACGCACAAGACACCGGCGTCTGTAAATTAATACACAAACCCCGGCTCACATCGCTCGACTAGAGGAAACCAGGGGGCAGACAAACACAACACACACACATAGACATACACGGTCGAACGCAAAAGATCTTTCTCTTCAGAGGTCCGACTACCTTCCTTTGATCTTTCAAGAGATAAACCGAAGGAAACCCAGAGCTCTCAAGACCTAGATCGTTCTTGCATACGTATCAAACGGAATTTCTCAACGAAAAGCTATCTCGCGGATTTGCATCTAGCCAATTCCGCCTGTGCAAACTTTCTACCTCGAAAGAGAAAAAATGTCCTCTAAACCAGAAGACACCAAGTCCGGCGGTGCCGAAGACAAGACCACCTCGGTCGATGTTCCTTCCACTACCACGACGGATTTGAAATCCCCTTCGCCTAACCGTTCATCGACTCTTCCTGGACTCAACGGCGCCGCGTCTTCCCCGTCCCAGAACAAATCGAGGTTCAACCTCGGCGCATCTGGAGTCAACGGGTCTGCTACCGGAGCTGGTGAGGCTGTTGGTATGGGCGCCAAGTCTATGCCGGGAAGCAGGAGGACCAGTGCCATGGTCGGCTCGGGGGGAGCTGCTGGGCAGGATGGGACGTTTGGGTTGGACAAGTTGAGCTTGAGTACGGGTCAGGTCACCGAGGGCCGAGAGGAGGATGTTGGTGCTGAAGGTGCTCGAGGTGAGTTGGGTTGGAATTGCTGGAGGGGAGATTGTAGGGAAGCAGATATCTGGAGAGGGAGATGCTGATTGGTGGGGATCTGTTTAGACTCGGTCAACTTTTTGAACCTGGGTAACGAGGATGAAGGTTTCGTCCCTGCCGGTGCTCGTGAGACCAACAAGGTGAGCCGAATTCGGCCCACGTTACGGTTATCATCACAAAGCTGATCAGCGCGTTTCGAGTACAGGCCTCCAAGCTCTCCACTTCCTCGGCTGCCCTCGACCTCGCTCCCTTGGCTCAGACCAACCAGAGGTTCCCTCACCGACCGTTCGACACGGGTCTCAAAACCTCGGAATGGCCTCAATTCTCCGGTGTGCCTAAATCAGCCAACGATGCTGGTGCTCCTCGACCAGGCTCTGCCGTCGTTCCCGGTTCCGCTCAGTCGACTGGACCTACCGCCAACGCTTCGAGCAACGGAACCAGTGGACCCAACAACGCAACCAGTGCCAGCGTATCCCGAAGGGAGTCTCCTACGGGCCCCAACACCGGTGCCGACATGTCTGCATCCATCGCTTCCCTTCCTCCTATGCCTAGCCGATCGGTTCCAGGGACCCCTGGTGCCGCTTTGAACTCGGCCGGTGCGTTGGGTGGTCTGTCTAGCTTCAAGAGGAATGGCGGAGGTCCTCCCACCACCGCTGGGATTGCCGGTGGACAAGCTCTTGAGGGTCTTACGGCTAGTCAGCGAGGCTTCTCTAACCCGGACTTGGCAAAGGCTTTCCAGAAGGTTGGAAGTGGGTTTGGATCGATCGCTTCGGGTCCCAGGGTGAGTAATATGAGGTAGAGGCGGGAATTTTCACATGCCATCTGAAAGCTGACATCTCATTCGTCGTCTTCTGCGTCCTCAGGGCAAGAAGCCTTACGGTCAACCCGACCCACTCTACGCCGGAATGGAAGGCGGTGCTCCCGGTGGAATTGCTCCTCTAGGTGGACACCAGTTCGGAGGTTACGAGTCGTACGGATTCGACGATGACAACTTTGGTTCGGGTGCACTTTACCCTGGAGGTGGAATGGGGATGCGATCGAAGAAGGCTGACATGGAGCGAGAGTGTGAGTTTCGGTCGGTCGAGGATCAAGCCGAAGCTTGCGCAAAGGCTAATGTGGTGACCCGTGTGTTCAGACAACCGTTTCGCTGGTATGCGATTGGAAGACCTTCAAGGCGAGATCTTGTCGCTGTCCAAGGACCAGCACGGCTGTCGATACTTGCAAAAGAAGCTAGAGGAGGAGGTTCCAGAGCACAGGGATATGATCTTCAGGGAGACCTACGGCCATTTCCCCGAGCTCATGACCGGTAAGTCGATCAATATTCGCCTAACCGCGATATCTGAGACAAGAGGCTTATTTGCAACGATCCCTATCTTGTCCCTCTCAGACCCCTTCGGTAACTACCTCTGCCAGAAGCTCTTGGAATACTCTACCGAGGAGCAACGAAATGTCATCTGCGAGTCGGTCGCCAACGATCTCGTCGGCATCTCCTTGAACATGCACGGTACCCGAGCTGTTCAAAAGATGATCGACTTCCTTAGCAACCCCAGGCAGCCCAACCAGATCAGGAGCATCATCTTGGCGCTCAGTTTGAATGTCGTCGCTCTCATCAAGGATCTCAACGGAAACCACGTCATCCAGAAGTGTTTGAACCGATTGATCCCCGAGGACAACCAAGTGAGTGGGCACGATATGCTACCACGAATGGCTTGGGTCCTGACGGCTGCTTCTTCCCGCCTCCCAGTTCATTTACAACGCTGTTGCCGCTCATTGTGTCGAGGTTGCCACCCACCGACACGGATGTTGTGTCCTCCAGCGATGTATCGACCATGCCACTGACTCGCAGCGAGTCCAGCTCGTTACCGAGATCACTTTCCACGCTTTGACCTTGGTTCAGGATCCCTTCGGAAACTACGTCGTCCGTAAGTATTCGTGTGATGGGAGATTGCACTTATTATCAGGATAGCTCATTGATCTATTTCGCTATTGGCTTGCAGAATACGTTCTTGACTTGAACGACGTTCGATTCAGCGAGCCTTTGATCCGTCAATTCGTTGGCAACGTCTGTGTCTTGTCGGTGCAAAAGTTCAGTTCGAACGTTATTGAAAAGGTAAACAATCGAGAAGGCCGTTGAATCACGTGATTCTGCGATGGACGCTAATCCGGACATCTCAATTCACAGTGCATCCGTGTCGCCGACCCCGAGCTCAGAAAGATCTTGGTCGCCGAGCTCTTGAGCCGAGGTCGATTAGAAAAGTTGTTGCGCGATTCGTTTGCCAACTACGTCGTCCAGACCGCTTTGGACTACGCCGACCCCGCTCAACGAATGGCCCTCGTCGATCACATCCGACCGATCCTCCCCATGATCCGCAACACGCCTTACGGCAAGCGAATCCAATCAAAGCTGCAGCGTGAACAACACGGTCATCACGATCACTACGGTGGTGGTGGCGGTGCTGGTGTTGGTTCTGGTGGTGGAAACGGAGGCGGAAACGGTGGCGGTGGTGGTGGATACCAGGGTCAGCAGGGTATGATGAACCTGGGCATGAACAACTACGGCAACGGCCATGGAGGTGGATACGGTGGACATGGTGGAAACCACGGCGGCAACCACGGTGGCCGAGGAGGTGGACATTACTCTCACCCTCGTCATATGGGCGGTCACCCCAACATGCATCACAACGGGATGAACGACATGTACGGTCCTGGTCCTGGTCAAGGCATGGGCGGGTACGGTGGATACCAAGGTGCCATGGGAGGTGGCTACGATATGGGATTCCAACCTCAACACATGGGTCAACAACCCTTTGGTGGACCTCCTCACGGTGGATACGCACCTCCTCCTCAAGGCCAAGCTGGTTTCGCCCCCGCTGGTGCCAACGGTAGCGAGAATGCCGCATTCGGAGGACCAGGATACAATGCCAACGGACCCGTCGAACAGGGCGGTGCCGAGATGGGCATGGTCGGTGTCCCCCTCGAGAATGGAAACTTGGGAGGATTCCCTCCTCAACAGGCTTTCGCGCCTTACATGTAGACCAAGGGAAAGATCTGAAATGTAACCTGGCAGAATGAAAATCACTACCCGCTCAACAACACAGAGGAAAGACTTGGATGGTTATTGGCTTTTGGCTCGCGCTGCGTGCATGTACGTCGTGCGTGTATGTGTTTCGTGTATATGTATATAGTTGGTTTATATATATGAGTGTTTGGGCAATCTCGGTCAGCTCGGCTAGCAAAGTGCGCTATTTGCTGCTTGTTTGACGTGGTGGATCCTGCGTTGGTCGGTGGAATGAGATGGTGTTTTAGCCGAGGGGCCTTACGGCATGGGGCGTCCATGCAATCGCTGGGTAGATGATTGACCGTCGTGACGTGGGATGGGTGACCTGTAAACGAACAGGATGACAATCTCATTCGGCAGCTAGATAGCAGTAGTAGTAGTACGAAGACCGGGTTCGGGCACTCCCCCCCGGGAATATACGGTAGCTGTTACGAAGTCTGATCGGGACGTGATATCCATTTCGATTTCTTCCCTCGTCGTGGTCAACTTTGCAACTCTTGTTTGGTTTGTGCCGCGTCGAAATATTTCAAAAAGAGCGAAACCCATTAGAAATTCCCGCGTGAATGTTGCCCGAACAAACGAGCAGCACGGAAATTTCAACGAGTCGACCACAAAGAAGGTGAACAAGGCTGGATGGTTCAATAATGTCACCCTCATCTGAACGCTTCATACTTTCATTCTGATATCCTCGCCGTGTCATCCTAGTCCTTGTCTTGGTAGTCTCCTGTTCTTCTGCTCTCCATCCTCCTCGACTCCTCTCAAAAACCTCATACTGTCTCTCAACGCCGAACCGGACCGATAAATAATCAATTCAAGTCCAACTTTGAAATCTCATCCGCAGACGTCGATAAGCTCCAGGACCTACAATCAGCACATCCGACAACGATCTCTATCGCATTCCATACCAAACGAACCTAGACTGCAGTCTATCATGTCCGCTGTTACCGCTCTCCCACCTGTCTCGAGGACCGCAGCGTCGGTACCCAAGACCGCCAGTGGTCAAAAGAAATCTTATCCCTTCATGTGAGTGTCGACGACGGGTTCTTTGACCTTTTCGGGAATCCTACACGTGTGACGTCTGGACGGAAAGCTGATCCTTTCTTCTCTGTATCCGTATGTACCTATATCGAAATGGTTCCATCCGACCTCGTACTATGATATACCATCATTACCGACCGTTTTACGACTTTCAGGCTCGGAGGTGAGCAACCAGACCCAAGCGTCCAAGTGTCACAACGCTTACAAAGTCATCTATCCAATTGCGTATAAACAGGTTTCGCATCCGGCATGGCTACTTGTTTCACGTAAGCCCTAACCTCCTCAACCCCACACATGCTCTGCTCGTTCTGACCCACACCTATCTACCTTACTCTCCCTTCATCTTCCCATACGTCAATGACATTGAATTCCATCTCGAATGTCTATCAACAGCCACCCACTCGACCTGACGAAAGTACAGATGCAGACTGCCAAGGCGAACGATAAGAGCACTTTAGGCTTCATCGGAGGGATTATCAGGACGCATGGTGAGTCTATCATGATGACGTCTGGGAGGGATACGATGTGGGTACGAGATGAGAGAGACTGATCATGAGGTTTCTTTGATGGTCTGTTGTGCGATGATTAGGTGTACGGGGGGTGTACGACGGGTTAACGGCTGCGATGCTCCGAGCGTGAGTCAATATTCTATTCCAGAATCCGGCCTGGGGATCTTTCCGTCGCTCACAGAATCCTGTTACGTTCGACGCTTCACAGATTAACCTACTCGACATTCCGATTTGGTGCCTACGAGTTCGCCAAGGGTCACTTTTTATCCCCCAACCCTGGTCTGGTCTCGATGATCGGAGCGAGTGCCGCAGCAGGTGGAATGGCAGGTCTACTGGGTGTTCCTGCAGGTGAGTCCTGTACCATCGCACGCCCTCGGTGTGGGCCCGATGACTGATTGATTACATTCGATCTCGTTCAGAGGTGGTCTTGATCAGGATGGCTTCGGATCGAGCTAAACCCCTCGGAGAGAGGTTCATGTACCGGAATTGCGTACACGGGCTCTACCGAATTGTCAAGGACGAAGGAGTCTTGGCCCTCTACCGTGGTTGGCAACCCAACACCGTGCGAGCGATCTTGATGAACGCTTCGCAGTTGGCTTCGTATGACGTCTTCAAGAAGATGTTGTTGAGCGTCCAGGGTTCAAAGGATGGTCCGATTTTGCAATTCGGAGCGAGTTTCTTGGCGGGTACCGTGGCTACCAGTGAGTTGGGCGGAGCCGAGATCGTTCTACACTTTACACGGGGCTGACAGAAGACTCCAACGTCTCCGTGTAGCTATCTGTGCTCCGGCAGATGTGGTCAAGTCTCGTGTGATGGCTGCCAAGGGAGGTGCGAGCATACCTACAATCATATCGACCGCGGTGAAACAAGAAGGATTGAGATTCTTTTTCCGAGGTTGGACGGCGGCATGGTATGTTCGAGGTCGTCAATCGGGAACACGATTACGCGAGCTGAAGTGACTTTTTGCAAACAGGGTTCGACTTTGCCCCCAGACGGTTTTGACCCTGGTGTTCCTGGAACAACTGCGGTTAGCTGTGGACACGTATCGAGCCAAGGCGTAGACGATCGACCAAGTCGAGCATCGAATCCTTACAGTAGGACACGGAAGGGGACCAGGGCAG
>Ga0308160_10007341_pt1 | contig 10973 bp, 10 predicted proteins | sample PhyFR1_FD_201036 | JGI IMG/M metagenome (GOLD analysis project Ga0308160, IMG submission 201036) | Phyllosphere microbial communities from UC Gill Tract Community Farm, Albany, California, United States - DLSLF.R1 | ecosystem: Host-associated > Plants > Phyllosphere > Unclassified | place: USA... | reverse complement strand
AACTCGGCGTGCACGTGGTGCGCTTCAACTTCCGCAGCGTCGGCGCCTCCGCCGGCAGTTTCGACCATGGCGACGGCGAACAACAGGACCTGGCCGCGGTGGCGGAGTGGGTGCGCGCGCAGCGCCCGCACGATGCGCTGTGGCTGGCCGGCTTCAGCTTCGGCGCCTACGTGTCGCTGCGCGCCAGCGCCGCGCTGCAGCCGCAGGCGCTGGTGTCGATCGCCCCGCCTGCCGGGCGCTGGGACTTCGCCGGCGTGGAACCGCCGCCGCAGTGGCTGGTGATCCAGGGCGACGCCGACGAGATCGTCGATCCGCAGGCCGTCTACGATTGGCTGGAGACGCTGGAGCAGCAGCCCGAGCTGGTGCGCATGCCCGACACCAGCCATTTCTTCCACCGCAAGCTGATCGACCTGCGCGGCGCCTTGCAGCACGAGGTCAAGGCATGGCTGCCGGCAAGACAGGCGTGAGCGCGGTGCGTGGACAGGCGGCCGCATGGCCGCAGGCAGGGCGTTGCGCGGGCGCGCGCCGATGAGCGCCGCAGACACGCCTTCGCAACGCTACGCCGCCGGCGTGGCGCGCGGCGACTGGCGCGACGACCCGGCGCAGCACGCCGCGCTGGCCGAACTGGACCGCATCCACGCTGCGATCGTGGACAGTGACCAGGACGGCTGGCTGGATCGCCTGGCCGCGTTCTGGAAGAAGCCCGAGCCGGTGCGCGGCCTGTATTTCTGGGGTGGCGTGGGCCGCGGCAAGACCTTCCTGGTCGATCTGTTCTACGACGGCCTGCCGATCGAGCAGAAGTACCGCACCCACTTCCACCGTTTCATGCGCGGCGTGCACGAGCGCCTGCGCGAGCACGCCGGGCAGAGCGATCCGCTGGCCAAGATCGCGCAGGAATGGCGCACGCAATTGCGCGTGCTGGTGCTGGACGAATTCTTCGTCACCGACATCGGCGATGCGATGCTGCTGGCGCGCTTGCTGGAGCGCCTGTTCGCCGAGGGCGTGACCCTGGTCACCACCTCCAACACCGCGCCGCAGAACCTGTACCTCAACGGCCTGCAGCGCGAGAGCTTCCTGCCGGCGATCGCGCTGCTGCAGAAGTACTGCGTGGAGCTGTACGCCGAAGGCACCGAGGACTACCGCATGCGCGCGCTGACCCGCTCGCCGGTGTACCGCGCGCCGCTGGACGCGCAGTCCGACGCGTGGCTGGACGGGCGCTGGGGCGAACTCAGCGGGAATGAAGCGGCGCGCAGCGGCAACATCGTCATCGAGGCGCGCAAGATCCCGGTGCGCGGCCGCGGCAAGAGCATCGCCTGGTTCGATTTCGCCGCGCTGTGCGAAGGCCCGCGCGGGCCGGCCGACTACATCGAGATCGCGCGCGAGTTCAACACCGTGCTGCTCGGCGGCATCCCGCACTTCGACCGCATGAACGAAGACGCGGCGCGGCGTTTCGTCAACCTGATCGACGAACTGTACGACCGCCAGGTCAACCTGGTCTGCACTGCGCAGGACGCGCCGCCGCAGCTGTACAGCGGCGAGCGCTTGGCCGGCGCGTTCGAGCGCACCGCCTCGCGCCTGATCGAGATGCAGAGCGCCGACTACCTGGCCACCGCGCACCGCGCCTGAGCGCGGTGGGGCCACAGCGGAAGCAGCCTCCGCTCGCAAGGGCGAACGCCCGATGTGCCGTCAGACCTTTGTAGTAGCGGCTTCAGCCGCGACGAACGAAGCGACGGCACTGCCGGCACGATGCAGTCGGGACTGAAGTCCCTCCCACAAGGGCCGGCATGTCTGGAGCATCGCGATGCTTCCTGTGGGAGCGACTTCAGTCGCGACGAGCGAAGCGGTAAACCGGCAAGCATGTGAAGTCCCCTCATAAGCACAGGTAGGCCCGATGCGCCGTCGGGCTTGCCTGTGGGAGCGAACCCGGATGACCGGACCGACGATCGGTCGCGATGCGGTAGACATTCCGATCCATGTAGAACGAAGTGCTTGCAATTAAATAGTGCGCTATGTAAATTGCGCCCATGCCGAAGAAGCGCACCCCTGCCGAGATCCCCAGCCGCGACGCGGCGCTGCAGCTGGATCAACAGCTGTGCTTCGCGCTGTACTCGGCCAATCTGGCGATGCACAAGCTCTACCGCGGCCTGCTGAAGACGTTGGACCTGACCTATCCGCAGTACCTGGTGATGCTGGTGCTGTGGGAAGGGGATGCGCGCACGGTCGGGGCGATCGGCGAGCGCCTGTTCCTGGATTCGGCCACGCTGACGCCGCTGCTGAAGCGCCTGCAGGCCGGCGGCCTGGTCACGCGCGAACGCTCGGCCGACGACGAACGCCAGGTCGTGGTGCGCCTGACCGCAGCCGGCCGCGCGTTGCGCAACAAGGCCGGCGCGGTGCCCGAACAGGTGTTCTGTGCGGCGGCGTGCTCACTGCAGGACCTGCGCCAGCTCAAGCAGCAACTGGAAACCTTGCGCGGCAACCTGGGCGGCGGCTGATGCCACCGCCACGCAGCCGACATCGGTCCATGACGTTCCGTTAATTAAGTAGTGTGCTATTAAATAGCTGTCAATCAACCGGCGCGACGCGCCTCACCAGGAGCAACCACCATGGCCTCACCCGAAAAGATCCTCTACACCGCCCACGCCACCGCGACCGGCGGCCGCGAAGGCCGCGCCGTGTCCTCCGACAAGGCGCTGGACGTGAAGCTGTCCACCCCGCGCGAGCTGGGCGGCGCTGGCGGCGACGGCACCAATCCGGAGCAGCTGTTCGCGGCCGGCTATTCGGCCTGCTTCATCGGCGCGATGAAGGCGGTGGCGGCGCAGGACAAGCAGAAGTTGCCGGGCGAGGTCAGCATCGAAGGCAGCGTCGGCATCGGCCAGATCCCGGGCGGCTTCGGTATCGCGGTGGAGTTGCGCATCGCGGTGCCGGGCATGCCGCGCGAGGAGCTGCAGGCGCTGGTCGACAAGGCGCACCAGGTCTGCCCGTACTCCAACGCGACCCGCGGCAACATCGACGTGAATCTGGTCGTCCTCGACTGATCGATGCGGCTTGTCCGAAGACCCCGTCGCGCCATGCGCGGCGGGGTTTTTTGCTGTCTGCAATACGGCAGTGGCCGAGCCAGCATGGCGCATGCGCTGCGACGCCATCGAGAGCAAGGGCGGCAGTTGGTCGGCCGAGAACAGACTACCTTCAAGACGCCGATCTGCGAGCAGCTCGAACGCTAGAGTCATCCGTGCTACGCGCTCGCACGGTTTTGCGACGACGGCATCATCGATCCGGCGCAGCAGTGGCGATTGCTGGAATTGGGTTGTCGGCAGCGCTGAACGGGCCGGCGACGATCCGGTTCGGAGTATTCCAGATGTGAGCACGCGCTGCGGTTATTGGCTGTCCCGCCGACCGTGGCTGCCAGCTCCGCTGTTGCTTCTGCTGTTGCTTCTGCTGTTGCCATTGCTGTCGCCTTTGCTTTGCTTTTGATCTACCGGGTCCCCTCAGCGCGGCAGCCCCGGCGGGCGAATACCCGAAGGGCGGCGCGCAGGATGCGCGACGTTTTTCGTTGGCACATGGATGTGCCATCGAAAAATGCCCGTTGGGGCTGCGGACCTGGAGCGCGAAGCGCGGAAGGCGCGCTGCGGGGTGTGCTTTCTTTTGGTTACTTTTCTTTGCACAAGCAAAGAAAAGTGACCCGCGCCAGCGGAAGCTGTTGCTCTTGCTTCAAAGCTTCAAAGCTTCAAAGCCTCAAAGCCTCAAAGCCTCAAAGCCAGAACCAAGATAACGGCAACCGCAAAGGCAAAAGCTTTCGCCTTGCGGCGAGTCACTTTTCTTTGCTCGCGCAAAGAAAAGTAACCAAAAGAAAGCGCGCCCTGCCTTGCGCCCTCCGCGCTGCGCGCTCCGGGTCCGCGTCCATATCGGGGATTCGCGGAAGGGGCATCCTGCCCCTGCCGCGAACGGCGCACATCCTTGTGCGCCGCCCTTCGGGTTTTTCCCCGCCATGGCCGCCGCTTCGGAAGGGAACCCGGTAGGTCAAAGGCAACAGCACCAGCCACAGCCACAGCACCAGCACCAGCACCAGCACCAGCAACAGCAACAGCAACAGCAACAGCAACAGCAACAGCAACAGCAACAGCAACAGCAACAGCAACAGCAATGCCTCACGCGATGACGCTGGCGACAGCGCCAACGGCGGAGAGTCGCATGTCATGGCGACAGTGATCGCATCGCCTTCGCCCCGAGCCTTTTGCGATGCCCACAACCACGGCGGCATTGCTGTGCTGCAGATTGAGGTGGAACTGGGTCAATGCAATAGTGCGAAGACCATCACCTTTGTGTGCGCCATGCTCAGCTCCGCCTACAACGCCGATACCGTTGCTGCCTTCATCCAGGGCGCGCGCCGCCTGCTGGTCCTCACCGGTGCCGGCATGTCCGCCGAGAGCGGCGTGCCGACCTTCCGTGGCCAGGACGACAGCATGTGGGCGCGCTTCGATCCGCAGCAGCTGGCCACCGAGGAAGCGTGGCGCGCGGACCCGGCGCTGGTCTGGGGCTGGTATCGCTGGCGCATGGCGATCGTCGCCCAGGCGCAGCCGCATGCCGGACACCACGCACTGGTGCGCCTGGCCGGACTGAAAAGCACCACCCTGGCGACGCAGAACGTGGACGACCTGCACCAGCGCGCCGGCAGCGAGGTCGCCGCGCATGTGCATGGGCGCCTGTCGGCGCTGCGCTGCGGCGACTGCGGCCAGGCCTGGCACGGCCTGCTGCCGCCGATCGACGTGCAGGCCCCGACCCAGCGCCTGGCGCCGCCGGTGTGCGCGGCCTGCGGTGGTGCGGTGCGTCCGGGCGTGGTGTGGTTCGGCGAGGCATTGCCGGCCGCCGACTGGGCCCGCGCCGAGAGCGCCGCCGACGCGGCCGACCTGGTGCTGGTGATCGGCAGTTCCGGCCTGGTCCATCCGTCCGCCGGGCTGCCGCTGCGCGCCAAGGAGCGCGGCGCCTACGTGGTCGAAATCAATCCCGAGCCCAGCGGCCTGTCCTCGCGCGCCGACCTGCACTGGCGCGACAGCGCGGCGGTGGCCTTGCCGCTGTTGTTGCAGCGCTGGCCGGCTGGCTGAGGCCAGGCGCAGGCGATCCGCGCCGGCCAGAGGTCAGCGCAACGCGCGCAGGAACGCGTCCACCGCGTCGGTATAGGCCGATGGCAGGCCCAGGTCGTGGTTGATCTCGGCGTGGCTGCGGTCCTGCGGCAACACCTCGACGCGGATCCGCCGCGTCGTCGCCTTGTCGGCCAGGTGCCGGGCCTGCGCGCAGGCATCGGCGCGGCGGCTCGAGCACACCGCCAGCAGCGGCGGCGCGGCGGTACCCATCTGGTGATACGGCGAGGCGGTGATCCAGTCGCTGCGCTGGCTGCCGAAGGCGCGGTCGTACAGCGGCAGGTGCCGCGCCTGCATCACCTGTTCAACGTCCATCGCGGCGCTGTCCAGCGCCACGGTGGCCAGCGGCGCGTGCGCGCCGGCCTGCGCCAGCAGCGTCGGCGACAGGTCCAGCAGTGCCACCAGGTGCGCGCCGGCCGAGTGCCCCATCAACACCATCCTCGCGCCATCGGCGCCCCAGCCTGCGGCCAGCGCCTGCACCTTGGCCACCGCGAGGGCGACATCGCCGGCCTGTTGCAGCGGCGTGGCCTGCGGCAGCAGGCGGTAGTTCACCGACACCAGCGCATAGCCCTGCGGCAACCAGTGCGCGACCTTGTTGGCGGCGACGCCGGGATTGTCCTTGTCGCCGTTCGCCCAGCCGCCGCCATGCACCATCACGATCAGCGGCGCGTTGCGCGCATTGGCGGGCAGGTAGACATCGAAGCGTTGCGCTGGATCGGCGCCGTAGGCGACATCGCGCAGCACGCGCGCTCCCTCGGGCAGCGGCGCGCGCGGCGCGGCGGCCGACTGCGCCAGCCGTTCGCGCAGCCGTTCGCGCAGGCGGCCATCCTGCGCATGCAGTGTTGCCGCGGATAGTGTGGTCAGCAGCAGCGAGACGCCGAGCAAGGTGCGGGCGAGCGAAGTCATTGGCGGAGTCCTTGGAGGGCGGCGGCGGGGAAGGGAGGGGGCAGGTGGCGCGGTAGCGATCCGTTTCCGGCGCGAACGCAACGCCGTGCGTCCTCGGGTGCAGCGGCTGCCTCGACGCGCATGGCTAGCTACGCCGTCGCCGTCGCCGTCGCCGTGGCGCCGGCGCTCATGCCTCGCGCACCAGCAGCGTCGCGCGCAGCCCGTGCGGGGCGGCATTGTCCAGGCGCAGTTCGCCGTGGTGCTGGCGGGCGACGCGCTCGACGATCGCCAGGCCCAATCCGCTGCCGCCGTGGCCGCCGTGCACGAAGGGTTGCTGCGCGCTTGCGGCCAGTGCCGGATCCAGCCCAGGGCCGTGGTCGCGCACCTCGATGCGCCAGCCATCGCCGTCGCGCGCCAGGCGCAACTGGAACGGTGCGGCGCCGTGGCGCTCGGCATTGCCGATCAGGTTGCCGAGCGCGCGCTGCAGCGCCATCGGCTTGGCGTACAGCGGCGCCTGCTCCGGTAACTCGGCCTCCCAGGCCGCGCGCGTCGCGCCCAGCGCATGCCGGCACAGTTCGGCCAGGTCCAGCGGCGCGCTGGACTCGTCGCGGCCGTCGCGGGCATAGGCGATGAACTGCGCCAGGATCGCGTCGATCTCGCCGATGTCGCGCTCCATGCCGTCGCGCAGCTCCGGCTCCACCTGCGGCAGCAGCGCGAGCGCGTATTGCAGGCGGGTCAGCGGCGTGCGCACGTCGTGCGAGATGCCGGCCAACAGCAAGCTGCGCTCGGCCGCTGCGCTGCGGACGTCGGCACTGGCGTCGGCCAGGGCGCGCGCCAGGTCGTTGACCTCGCGCGGGCCGCCGCCGGCGATCGGCACGGCGCCGTCGCCGCGCACGATATGCGGCGCCGCCAGGGCCAGTTGCCGCAGCGGCAGCACCAGGCGCCGTGCGAAATACGCCGCGGCCAGCCAGACCAGCAGCGCGCAGGCGGCCAGCAACGCCACCGAGAAGCGGCGCACGCCATGGCCGCGGCGTTCGCCGGAAAACGCCACCCACAGCGGATCGGGCGTGGCCAGCTTGAGCCACACCGCACCGTCTTCGCCGCGGCGCAGTTCGCGCCCCGGGCCGAGCTGGCCGGCGGCGCGCCGCTGCACTTCGTCGGCCAGCGGGCCAGCGCGCGTGGCGGCCGGCGGCGGCGGAGCGTGCCGGACCTGCAGCCCGGCCTCGCGCAGTGCCGGCTCCAACGCCGCGGCCGACGGCGAGCGCTGCAGCGCCTCGGCGACATTGGCGAACCCGTCCAGCGTGCGCAGCAGCTGTTGCGCGGCAGGACGCAGCGCCAGTTCGCGGCCGAGCAGCAGCGCCATCAGGCCGGCGCCGGCCAGTACCAGCGCGATCACCAGCGCCAGTTGCCCGAACAGGCTACGCGGCCAGCCATCGCCGGTGCGGCGGATGCGGCTCATGGCGCGGCCTGCGGCGGCACGTAGACGTAGCCGATGCCCCACACGGTCTGGATCAGCCGCGGCGTGCGCGCGTCGTCTTCGAGCAACTTGCGCAATCGCGCCACGGTGACGTCGATGCTGCGCGCGAAGGCATCGTGTTCGCGGCCATGCGCCAGGCTCATCAGGCGGTCGCGGCTGAGCGGCTGCTGCGGATGCCGCAGCAGCACCGACAACACCGCGAATTCGGCGGTGGTCAGTTTCAGCGGTTGCCCATCGCAGCTCAGTTCGCGCCGGCCCAGGTGCAGGCGGAAGCGGCCGAAGCCGATCTCGCCGCCGTCCGGCTGCGGCGCGCCGGCACCGGCCGGCCGCGTGCGGCGCAGTACCGCGCGGATCCGCGCCAGCAACTCGCGCGGGTTGACCGGCTTGGGCAGATAGTCGTCGGCGCCGATCTCCAGGCCGACGATGCGGTCGATCTCGTCGCCCTTGGCGGTGAGCATCACGATCGGCGTGGTGTCGCCCTGGCCGCGCAGGCGCCGGCAGATCTCCAGGCCGTTCTCGCCGGGCAGCATCAGGTCCAGCACCACCAGGTCGTAATGGCCGCGCGCCAGCGCCTGCTGCAACTGGGCGCCGTCGGCCACCGCCTTCACCGAAAAGTCCTGGCTTTCCAGGTAGCGGCGCAGCAGTTCGCGCAGACGTTCGTCGTCGTCGACCAGGAGCAGGCGGGCAGGGGCGTCGTTCATGACCGCCACTATCGGTTGCGCCGCGGTCGCCCGGCAACGCCCGCCGCCCGGATTGTGTAAGCGGATGTTTCCGCCGCCGCCTGCGGAAACATCCGCTGGCCAGAACGCAACACCTTGCGCCTGCGCGCGGCCTACCGTGTCTCCACCGCAGCGCCCGCGCTGCTCCACGGAGAACGACGATGACTCTCTCGCTACGCAATTCGCTGCTGCTGCTCGCCCTGGCCATGGGCGGCCTGACCGCCCTGGCGGCACCCGAGGCGCAGGCGCGCGAACGCACGCGTACCCGCACTGCCAGCCATGTGGACGGTGCCCGCAGTGCCGCAGTGAATGCCAGCGCCAGCGGCACTCACGGCAGCCGCACGCGTGCGCGGCAATGGCAGGCCGATGGCCAGGGCAACGCGGCGGGCAGCAGCGGCGCGACTGCCAGCGGCGCCAACGGCGGCTCCGCCACGCGCCAGGGCAGCTTCTACCGCAACGCCGACGGCAGCGCCGGCCGCCAGGGCAGCGCCAGCGTCACCACTGCCAACGGCGGCAGCGCCAGCAGCAGCGGCAGCATCGCCAAGAGCGCCGACGGCAGCGTCGCCGGCAGCCGCCAGACCAGCGCTACCGGTGCCAATGGCGGCAGCTACCAGGGCTCGACCACCGTCAGCGACGGCAGCGTCAGCCACACCGGGACCTGCACCAATGCCGCTGGCGAGGTCGTGGCCTGCCGTCCGTAGCCGGCCGCCCAGGGCGTTGCGATCGCGCGCCCGCGGCGGGCCAGTCCACCGCGTTGGGGCCTCGCCCCACTTCGCAATTTTCCGTCCACCCGTTATCCGAGAACCGCCATGAAGACAGCCATTGCCCATGGAATGCTGTGCAGCCTGTTGTTGGCCGGCACCGCGGCCGCACAGACTGCGCCGAGCGCCGCACAGAAGGAGAAACTGCAGCAAAAGCTCGAGACCGCCGATGCCAACGGCGATGGCCTGATCAGCCGCAGCGAAGCCGACGCGTCGCTGCCGCGCGTCGCCAAGCGTTTCGACGCGCTCGACCGCAACCACGACGGCCAGCTGTCGCCGGACGAACTGCGCGCGGCCGTGCAGCAGGCCAAGCAGCAGGCCGGACAGCGCGCGCGCTGAGCCGGCGCGGCGTGGCGGGCGGCGGCATCGCGCCTGCAATCCGAGTCCCTGCGGCGGCCGGTACCGCTTGCATTCCATGGGCGGGCGTCCGCTCGCGCGGCTGCCGCTCGCCCGCCCCCGGCGTGGCGGTTGCCCGCGCCCCGCGCAGTTGGCGCAGATGGGCGCGGACCGCCATGCACGGGTAGCCGCCGACAGGCTCGCCGAGGCCCTTGCGGCATGGGCGCTCCGGCCGTTTTCAGGCCCACTCCGGCGCCCCGCTGCAGGGATTTGCCGCGTTGTCACGGCAAACGGTTGTCCCGCTTGGCTTTTCGAATTTATGACTACATTTAGCGTTGACGACGCCCGGGGACCCCACTATCTTGTGGTGGTCGGTTCCAGCAGCCACCAGGCTGCGGGATCAAAAGGGAAGCCGGTGCGGCGCGCGAGCGCTCAGGCCGGCGCTGCCCCGCAGCGGTAATTGGGAACGAACCCGTCACCCGCACTGAGGCGCCCTGCCTTGGGAAGCGACGGGCTAGGAAACCGGCCATCGGCCGTCGCCCATAAGCCCGAAGACCTGCCGACAGCCGCGCGATGCACACAGCGCGGCGCCGACCGTTGAATCTCCGGGGGGAGATGGTCGGTGAAGCGTTGACCGCCCGCAGGCTCGCGCCTGCGCCGTCGCGGTCTCTGCGACACCGCGTCTCCACCCTGCTGATCCGGTCGGAGCGTTGCCTGCGAGGGTCGGGCAGCCAGGTGCACCACGCTTGGAGACCTTCATGAGCCAGACCCACAGCCTGCCGGCCGCAGCCCCCCTCGACACCGCCGATGTCGATCCCACGCCTGCTGCCGCCGCTGCCGCGCAGCCCGATGCGGCCGCCAGCGAGCCGAGCAACGACCAGCGCGCCGTGACCTGGATCGTCAAGGACGGCGGCAACCGCCGCATGGCCTTCGACCGCTCGCGCCTGCAGCGCACCCTGGACCGGATCCATGCCGAGTTCCCGCAGCTGGACGTGGCCGACTACGAGCGCAAGGCGTTCGCCTTCGTCGAGAAGAAGGAAAGCCTGTCGGCCGACGAGATGGTCGACTACCTGATCCGCGAGGCCGAGTCGCGCGTGGACATCGCCACGCCGGAGTGGGAGTACTTCGCCGCGCGCCTGTACCTGCACCGCCTGTACAAGCGCGCCAGCAAGAACCGCTTCTACGATGCCGGCGAGAAGTACGGCTCCTACGTCGGCCTGCAGGAGAGCCTGGCCGACCGCGGCGTGTACTCGATCGACATCCTCAAGAACTACTCCAAGGACGAGCTGGCCGAAGCCGGCAAGATGATCGACCCGGAGCGCGACAAGCTGTTCGCCTACAACGGCCTGTACCTGTTGGCTACGCGCTACCTGGCCACCGACAACTCGCGCAAGGTCTACGAACTGCCGCAGGAGCGCTGGCTGACCATCGCGCTGTACCTGATGCAGGACGAGGGCAAGTCCGGTAAAGGCGGCCGCGAGCGCCGCATGCAGCTGGTCGGCGAGGCCTACTGGGCGCTGTCCAACCTGTTCATGACCGTGGCCACGCCCACGCTGGCCAACGCCGGCAAGATCGGCGGGCAGCTGTCGAGCTGCTTCATCGACACCGTCGACGACAGCCTGCAGGGCATCTACGACTCCAACACCGACGTGGCGCGCGT
>Ga0308160_10007339_pt1 | contig 10974 bp, 13 predicted proteins | sample PhyFR1_FD_201036 | JGI IMG/M metagenome (GOLD analysis project Ga0308160, IMG submission 201036) | Phyllosphere microbial communities from UC Gill Tract Community Farm, Albany, California, United States - DLSLF.R1 | ecosystem: Host-associated > Plants > Phyllosphere > Unclassified | place: USA... | reverse complement strand
AGCCGGAGCAGCCTCAAATCCCAGTCCCGGCGATAAATCTGTGACGCTCTCAACAACAGATTACGCGTCTCTTCAAACATTGTTCGCCCTGCTACCCCGTTTAGATCCCCTTTTGCCCATCGTCCCGCCCCTTCTCGCCAGATTACAGAGCCTGTCAGGCTTGCACGCCACGGCGAGTGAAGTTGCGGACGGGCTCTCAAAGCTCAAGGACTCGGAGAAGAAGGGTGGAGAGGAAGTCAAGGAGCTGCAGAGTGTGGTGGAAGGCGTGCAGAGGGGGCTGAACGACGCTGGAAAGGCGGTTGTGGCGAACTGGGATGGGCTGGAGAAACGGATGAAGGAGCTGGAAGTAAGGGTGAAGGCGCTAGACCAATGATCGGTTGGGCGAAGACTTGGATGGGGAAGGATCTCCCGGAGATATCACGCTTATACGCACTTCACGAATGTATCGAACTTAACGCTGTCGCGTCGTGATCGAATGGGTTTGATGTGTCATTCAGACTGAACCCCCAAAGCGGTGACTGACTGACCCTCGGCAAGTGGTGTTCCAGCAGCATCAAAGGGCGTGCTCTGCGTCATACTGGAGAAGTTGCACACACGGTCGTTTTCGCGTAGTGGCGACTAATGCTGAGGTGATCTCCTGCCGCCATACATAGGCGACAGCTATCTTGGTGCGATACTCAGTGAGACGTATGCGTCACAGGACGCAACTTGTAGACACAGCCGATCCCTGGGCCACGCCACGATGCTTTTGCAGTCTCATATGCCATGCCCATCGGAGATGGCCCCCGGCGCACGTAAGTGATCCGTGGCGGCGGGGATGAGTTCGGCGGAGAAACCCAGATAGATAGACTTATGCATCACGAAATACACAAATCCTAGGTACGCTCGGCACGACTATTGTCGAGCAGGTCTAGCCGGACGCTATGAGCTCGGCGATGGTTTGATCACGACCGTCTCTTCTGCTTTCGCCTCGGGATCCTCGGGTTTTTGCCTCAACAGCGGTGGCATATCCTCCGGCTTGGGGAACGGATACACCTCGACCTCTGGATTCGTCGTCGTGATACCCATGACTTGGTACTGACTCCCCATACCCAGTGCGTCGATGAGTCGCGTCGCGCCTTTCCTGATATCATCTTTACGTTCCGGCGTGGCGGCCGTGTCCATCAGCTTTTGCAGTCGCGCCTGTAGTCCCAAGCGGAGAAGGAAGGCGGATTGTGGGATAGGTCCGAGCGCATGTGTACCTGGTATAAGCAGCTGTATTTTGATTGATGCAGTCTAGCTGCTCACCTGTGTCTGCGAGTGATTCGGTCAAATAGGCGAAATCGACGTTCGCGGTCAGATCCGCCGATCCTGGTTCGGCGAAGACGTCTACGATTTCGTGGTTCTTGAACGCCTGCTGTCAGCCGAGCTCGCCAGCAACGATTCTCGACTTGTGTCATGGGAGAATCGCAGAGATCAACGCACTCTGAAGCTCGAGTCGAACGACCTTGCCGCTCCGTAATCGATGATTAGGCCGGCCCCTCCGATACCCTCCTTCGACCCGATCACCTCGCCCACTTTCCGCATGATCTGGAAAGACTCTTGCGCAATCTCTACTCGTGCACCGACAGGGAGATCGGGGAAACGTGGCGATGAAGCCGGGAGGACGGTTGAGAGGGAGTTTTGCTCGCGGTTGAGGGCGAGACGCAGCCCCGAGGGCGCGGACGATGTCGGCAGAGAAGGGTCATATGTCGGATCAATGTCCACGCAGACTTCTCGGAATCCATCGGTCGTTTTCTATCCGTCAGCGATGAAGCTGGCCAGGTCGCACGACAGCTCACTTCGAACACATTGAACGGCATCGCATCGAAGAATTCATGTGCGATGAACAACGTGTACTCGTCGGCTGGCTATGAGCTGGACCACCGTAGTCGGGATCTAAACTTACACGACTGCACCTCCTCGAACTTGTCACACCACGTTAGAGCCGCGCCCATGTCCTCGCACCGTTTCCCCAGCTTCTCCTTCTGCAGCCGTTGCATCTTCTCCGAGTTCTCCACCAGATGCACACTCGTGATGGCGTCTTTGATAGCGGGGAACGTTCCCAGTGTCTAATGATCAGTATCATCACCCCTACATTCCCCATCTCATCATGACTCACCCGTAAGACATCGTCCATGAGCGTCCCCCGCCCTGGTCCCAGCTCGATCAATCGGCACTTCTTCGGACTCCCTGCTGCCATATACCGCGTCAACAGCCATATCGCAACGAGCTGGAATCAGCATTCAGGATCGCCGACATCGGGCATTCCACTCACCTCGCCGAAGATCTGCGAGATCTCAGGTGACGTGATGAAGTCCCCTTTCCGACCGAAGACATCGCCTTGAGCATAGTAGCCGTATGTAGGGTGCGACAGGCAGAACTGCATGTATCGAGAGATCGGAAGGGGCCCTGTTGCCTAATACCGATCAGTTCCATCACACAGCTCTCGGCGAGGACTCACCTTGATAGACGTCCGAAGCAGATGGGCGAGAGGTCCGCCTGTCTTCTGCTCGGAGACAGGTACGACCGAGCTCGAGCTCGAGCTCGATGCTTCCGCGGACGAGTAGCATCTACCGCATGATGAGGGTCGAGATACTCTGCGCAGAGCTCTCAAGCTCGATAGTACGCTCCGAGAGGCCAGTCTAGGCGCGAATGACATGGCAGGGAGGGAGGGTGAACGATCGGATCTCAAAATATCGAGATTTCGGGTGTTGTCCGAACCGAACGTCCATCAATCTTCTCGGCGTCATACTTGTTCAACTTTCTCTTCCTCCAACCAGACGCACGTCTTGTGACACGGAACGCCCTTCTCTACTTGCACATAATGTTCAAGCCCTTAGGGCTTTTCAATGCCCGGTGCCCAGATCCGACTTGTCGAAGACCGACCTGCTTCTTCGCTCACGGTGAATCGTCTTCTTCGGGCGAAGTACCGTCCAAGCTTGCTGCTTCGACAACGTCCAAGCCTGTCAAGGCTGAGCGTGGAATAAGCGTGGAAGTTCTGAAGCGAGAAGACAAGGGTGTGAGCACCGGCACCCGTGATTCAAGGGGAGATACCGCCCAAGAAGCGAAACCACCGGTCGCCGTCGAGAGAGTTGAAAAGGTAGTCAAGAAGGCGAAGGTGGAGATGTCGGGTAAGGGCACGCCTCAGTCAGTCCTACCAGGAGCTCGACCTAAAGGCGTCATCACGAAACCACAGCCCGTTTCCAAGCCGACTGTGAGTGTAGACAAGATTTGATTAAGCGTTGACCCATCAGCCAAAGCAGCCTGTCACAGCTACAACTACGACATCTCAGTCGCCTTCCATGGCTACATCGTCGAGCGTGATCGATGCCTCCAAGCCGCCCATTATCACTATGACTGCGAAGATCTCCCCGCAACCCTTTGTCGACCGGCAGAAAGGCCGTGAGTTGGCCGCCTGAAGATGGAAAGGGAATTTGCTGATAGCAGTCCTCACTCTGTATACGCAGTTTCAGAAGCTGGTGCGGTATCTTGCATATACTATAGTCCGAACTAACGGCAGTACGCGAAGATCCTCCACTCGGTGCCGGACATTGCCCACAAATCTGCTCTCGCGCAAGAAGCCGAAGTGTCCGCAACATCGGCCAATGTCCGGGCGTACAAGATGGCAGTCCATCAAGCCGCTGTCTCCGTCTCTCGCCGATCTCCGCCTGACTCCCTGTCACACCCTTCGGTCGGTACCAACAAAGAGTCACGAATCGCACACGAAGCTGCTGAGAAGGCCAAAGCATCCCGACCCACCCGTGAACGTATCGAGGGTTACTGCATGGCTCTGGACGATTTCAAGGATTGGGTGTATCCCGATCCCACCGATACGAGCTTGGTCGTCGGCGGCGGCGAAGAGCCCGACGGGGAGGGAACGACGCAAGATTGCTCGAGATGTAAAGTTCAGTTCACCGTCTCTTCGAAAGATCTCGAGGAACGTATTGGGGAATGCAAGTTTCATTACGGACGGATCGCGCCGGAACGTGTCGACGGGCGGAGATTGTGGATCTACTCTTGCTGTAAGCGAGAGAGGGGCGAGGCGGGCTGTGAGGATGGCGTGCACGTGTTCAACGAAAAGGAAAACGACGAGAAGCTCAAGAAAAGGGTGGGGTACAAGTGCGTCAAGCAGATCGCGGAGACTATGCGAGGGCCGAAGGGATGGGTCGATGTTGTGGCAATGGATTGCGAGATGGTTCGTGAGTTGATGGGCTGGGATCTGGCTGAAGACAGAAACGACGGCGGGATCGAGTCTGGCCAGAGCGACCATTGTCGATGAAGATGGGAATATACTGCTGGATGAGCTCGTTCGGCAGAAAGTGCCGATATTGTGGGTATCTCGGTCGGATCCAGGCTGATGAACAGAGACCTCAACTCAAGGTTCTCCGGTGTCAATCCCGGTGATCTGGACAAAGCGCTCATGGATCTCGAAGCTGTCCGGGCTGCTGCGTGTATGTTCATCGGGCCGGATACCGTTATGGTGGGGCACGGGTGAGTTGGACGCTGCGTCCGAAGTGCGGCACTCATGAGTAGACTGGAAAACGACTTGCGGGCGCTGAGATTGGTGCACGACAAAGTCATCGATACGGCCATTGTAAGAACATTTCGTCTGTGCCTGGCGCTGATTGCCAGCTGTTCCCGCATGATAAGGGCAAACCATTCCGACGTGCTTTACGAGACATGTACGTGTGCCCCTACTGCGTCGAACAGCCACTGACAACCAGCGTCAAGGAGAAGCTGGGCTACTTCATCCAAGACCGAACGGCCGATTTGGGCCACAGCTCTGCAGAAGATGCCAAGGCTACGCTGGAGTGTTTGAAGTGGAAGATCCGGTACGATGCGGAGTGACGAAACTGTGTTGGCCTGGAGGACTCGGTCAGAACCGAGGTATTATGTAAAAGTCGAGGGTGGAGGCCGGTCCGATGACTACCAAAGCTTGGTCCGGAGAGTCATCCTGATGTCATTTCCCTCTCGCATATATGTAACCATCATGATGCAGACAGACGTCTACCCATCATGTCAGCGAGAACTATAAGACCATTCATCTCTGCCTGTCTGCGACATACTCCATCCCGAACAGCTTCAGCATTTCGACCAGTCTTTATCCCCAATCGACCACTTAGCACAACCATACCCAAGATGAGCAACCAAACCGGAGAACACAAACACCTGAAGGCTTCCGAGCTGTTCAGCTGCAAGGGGCTTACAGCCGTCGTCACTGGTATGTCGCGGGGTGCCCGGTTGCTAGTCCGAATATGAGCCTTTTCTGACATTACAGGCGGTGGAACCGGTATCGGACTGATGCAGACGCTTGCGCTTGTTGAGAACGGCGCCAAGGTCTTCGTCACTTCGCGAAACGCCGACAAGCTCAAAGACGTCGCGAAGAAGTTCGGCGGAGACGGCCAGGAGCGGGGCGAGATTATCCCGTGAGTCGATGTGTAGTGCGGATCCGGTTGCAAAGCTGACATCAGGATTGCCGCCGATATCACCAAGAAGGAAGATATCACCAAGCTCTTTGAAGAGGTCAAGAAGGCTTCGCCGAACGGTATCAACATCCTGTAAGTCCCGCGCTAGGAGTCATTACCCGCTCTGACACACAGGATTAACAACGCCGGTGTCGCCGGTGAAGGTTCGCGTGAAGGCTACGAGGATGTCAGCAAGGAAGATGCAGATGCATACAAGTCCCAGCTCTGGAAGTCCGAGTTCAGCGAGTGGTCCAACATCTACGAGACGAATGTCATCTCGTACTACGTGAGTTGCACGCCTCCTGCTTGACCACGTGCTTACTCCAGTTCGTCTCTGCTGCGTTCTTGCCCCTGCTCAATGCCGGTGCGAAGTCAGTCAAGGGATACGCTTCGCAGATCATCAACACCTCGTCCATCTCAGGTATCATGAAGAACGCGTCTGGCGGTCAGTTCGCCTATGCCGGGTCTAAGCAAGCCGTTGTCCAGGTGAGCAGAGATTGGTCGTGTCATCCCTGCCAACACTGACGTCAGATGTCAAAGGTCATGGCGCAGGAGTTCCTCCCGCTCAAGATCCGTGTCAACCAGATTGCCGTAAGTCGTCGCGTCATCTTTTTAGAGACGTACTGATGCTCAGCCTGGAATCTTCCCATCCGAGATGACTGCTGGCGAGTCGGACGAGCACACCCACAAGTCCGACTTGAGCGACACTGAGAAGGGCAAGGGTCTTCCTGCGGGTCGTCCAGGTTGCGAGGACGATATGGCCGCTGCGACGCTTTACCTCGCATCGTACGGAGGTGTCTTGTGAGTGGTTTCCCACGCGACTGGGCATACTCGGAATGCCAGATGGTCGAGCCACGCTGACGTCAGTGCCAATGGCCAGATGCTGCACCCGGACGGAGGCGCCACAGTCCAGAACCCATCTTCCCTTTGAGCGTCGCAGACGGTTTGAAAAGGAGCCAGTAAGGAACGTACTAGCAATCCGAGGAGAATTGTGTAGCATAGTCATCAAGTCGAGCATGAATGTGCGTCACCTGTGTGAAGATGCGGATTTAGACAGAGAGTGCATGCCGTAGGCACCAACGCCAACAGAAGCTTTTGATTGGCTTTCGACCTTCGATGATCGTGGTGAGATACAAAGGAGCGAATGAGACAGGGGTCGCGAGACTTCCGAACTATTATCCCGAAGGATGGTCGGTGACATCGGGCAGACTGTCAATGAAGTTACGGAAGTCTGACCGAGGGAACGTACGTTAGTGTCCGATCTCTCATCGAAGGTTGAGGCACTCGCACGCTCACCTTCCGCGCCACAAGTGCGAAATGTTCCGACACGTACAAAGTCAGACACGGGCGAGTCAGGTGACATGGAGGAATAATCTGGGCGTAGATCGCTTCTGCCCGATTGACTATACTTCGCTGGAATCCCTCGCAAGTCACGCTGAGGAGTAAATTGCATTGACTGCGCCTCTCAACCACCCGTCGTCACATGGAGAGGAACAGCTGTCGAGAATAAGATTGCGGCACCGGAGACATGTGGACCCTGAACGTCGCGTTTCAGGTTGCTTCTTCGCGTATACTCATTGCCGGTCGATCTGACATTTTCGCCGTTCACACCTGTGTGAGAAGAGCGAAGGCTGCGCGACGAGCATCTTGAAGCAGCTCGTGAGATCAATCATAGCCTTCTGCATGGATGAGAGCTTCGCAATGCAGCGTTACAGGTATATTGGCGGTCACGACACTTAGACTCATCGGAGGGTGACACAAAGCGCCGCCCTCAGGGAAGAGTGTATGAAGCATATTGCAACCCGCCTACCTTTGCACTGCGAGGTGTCTTGAACAGTTCCGTGTGGCTCCAGTGGGGGATCCCGCAGATCTGAACTTGTTACGTATCTAATGGATCTACCCCGCGTCCACTAAGATCGTCTGAATCCCGAGACACACGCTGCGACTTGTCCCGACTCGACCCATCGTTCCAATCCCTGTCTGGTCACTATCGAGGGTGCTTATCGCGACGAGTCTGGTGACTTGATGTGAATCAGTGAGTAATGCCGAACGGAAGCCACTCACTGGCGCACCCACACGAAACAACATACATCGGGACCCGAATCATGTCATTGCTTATAACCTTGGTGTCCAGCCCCGTCAATTGCAGTCGTCCATCGTTGAAACAACCTTCCCCTGCCCTTCCCACGCCGTGTTTTGCTCCGCTCCGTGATCTCGTGCTCCACTCCGTCTTACCCATTCTTGTTTGTATCTTGTCGTCAGCTGTCGTCCCGGTTTGACCGATCTACAGGTGGCCGCCTGTCTGGTTATATTGTACCGTCTTTCCAATCACACCTCATCTCGCCCCCCCTGTCGATAATCTCCACCTAAAAATCCCATCCTTCTCTACTTTGTAACCTGACCAAACGTGGTCCGGATCTCGACACCGTATCGCCCTTCCTCGCCGTCACGTCGATTACGCTTGCGCGGTACACACGTCACAGGAGTTCGTGTCCGACGCTGCCGGAGCCGTGAGTCTTGATCTTTCTCCTCAATCACGTATCTTCCTCCACAATCCTTCGAGTCGTCCAAACCGCATCGCCACCTAGAGAAAACCATCGCTGATGCAGTTTTCTCCGTCGTCACCTCTCTTCCACCTCGAATGCCTCGCTCTGCCCTCTCCTCCTACTATCCCAATCATCAACACGCCTGGCCCGCAATTGAATCCCTCCTCTGTTACAACGACTCATCTTCGTCCAACGTCTATCCAACACGCGGAATCGTTCACATCATCTAGGCAGACCTATCTCGCCACACATCACCCTTCCATCCCGATCATCGACAATGGCGACGTATTACTACCAGCCCGACGGATCGGTGTACACCGGTATGGAAGCTCATCAACCAGCTTACTATACCCAGGAGCATCTTATTGCCGGACCACCCGACCATATGGCCATGATGTCCCACGGTCAGGTGCAACACGAATACCAAGAAGCATACATCCCCCTTCCCGCCAACACCCATCCCTCCGAGCCACAGCCCATCCCACAGGACATGCCACGACCAACAGTGTCAGCTCATCGTCGTCATGGCTCTCTATCATCGTCTCAAGGCCGATACTCTGAGGATGATTCTTCTCCTTACATCGCCGGCGCCGACGCTCTTAACACGCCACCCCATGCCGACTCGGAAGCACAGCGCACTTGCGATCCGAACTTTCCGACACCGCAAGAGTTTGAAAACCTCGTGCATGAATACTTGAGCGCATTGTCGCCCAAGAAGCGCGACAAGGCTCTTCTCACCCAAAAGATGTACGACAACATCATGGTCGTGCTACAAGACCCAAAGTCGACCGACACCAAGACGGCTCAATTTCGCTTCTGGGCCAAGAAAATGTTCACGCTCACCACATTCGGCGGCGAGCATGTCATATGCCACGACAACAAGCCGGTCGCTGTAAAGGAGCAGATTTTCGAAGTGCTCGTCCATTGCCACCAGCAGGCATTACACGGAGGGCGGGACAAGACGAGCGCACAGGTACGTCTCTCGCTGTTCGTCATAGGGTAGTACTGATGACAGGTCCGCAAATTCTACTCGTGGATACCCAAAGAGATTATCGCCCGATTCGTTCGTGACTGCCCTTTCTGTAAGGCAAAAAGGACACACACTTCCGAGTCTGTCGGGCCTATCTCGGAAGCTCAAGCAAGGATACTGTACGCTACTCTGCCATACGCTATGACCCTGCTGACTCGCAGATCCCTTCAACACACTGGCGATAAACGCAAGGGCGAAGAAAAGGTGTCGCTGGCGCGCGCAAAGGCAGAGCTGTACGCTACCGGATACAAGCCGTACAGCAAGCCCTCCCGCGTCGAACAGCCCACTGGACGCGTGCACATGGTTGGCGGAACAGATCGCTCCTCGGTCTCGTACCTCAACGGCATGAACATGAACACTGTCGCCTACGAGCAATACGTCGGATCGTCAAGCATGGGCATCTCTGGCTCACAACCAAACTTCCAAACGCTGCCCTACCAGCCGTACGCTCCCGGCTCTACAGCTATGGTCCAGTGTAACTCGAATGGCTCGACCAGCTCTCTCGTCTCGATGGGTGCTCAAGGAGCGAACGCGTATGTTCACAACCACCTTACGACCGCGATGCACCCTGGCATGCGACGCGTGAGCTCCTTCCAGGCAGGTCCACACTCTGGCAGCCATGAGTCGATGCTTCGCCGGGCTAGCGAGTCGGCCGCTCAACCACCTCAAACTGCCTATGCCCCGTTCTCGGCGTACCCCGCTCCGCAGATGACATACCAGCCTACGGGTCTCGGTATCTATCAAGATTACAACCCCTCACACCTCGTCCCGCAAGTAGACGCTCAGCATGCCGCCGGCAACTTTGGGGCACACTCAACGGAGCGCGCCATGTCGCACGACTCGACCGCTCCTATCAACCACGAGGACTCGCTGCAAGATATTCGCGAGCAGTGCCGGGAGATCGCGCAGATCAAGGCTGAGGACATGGTCTCTGATACGTCTCATCAATCTCCCAAATCCAGTCTTCTCGGCGGCGGCCCGGCGGACGGAGGTGACGGTTATAACACCTATCAGTCCTTCGCCTCGCCAGTTTCGGACCACGCGGCATTCCCCAACGCGCTCCGGAACGAGCATGTCGACCCATTCTCAGGCCTGCATGATGATACTCTTGGTCTGGATGAGACCTACAACCACGCAGACCCCGACGCCTCTGGTCATTTCTCCGAGGTTAGCTTACCCGAGATCAGCGACGCCGCCCAATTCGCGCCGTACACCACCCAGAATGCCGATTTCGCCATCAACGGTACTTCGGACTTTGCCAACATGCAGGACCAACAGGCTTCGATATTTGACAACGAACATCCGTTTGACCAAGGATCGGGCTTTTGCGAGCAGAGCTCGATCTCGCACGCGGACATGCAAGCTCTGTTCATGGCGCACGCGCAAAATTGGTCCGGGGACGGCCCGGAGCCGACTTTCGCGGCGCTCGCGGCGAGCGAGGCGGCCAATCACTCGCAGCTTTCCGACCAGCGCGACAACTCCACACAGGACTTTGACCATGCCGACGTCTTCGGCTTCTCGAACGCCGCCGCTACGGGTCAGTAGCGTGGGCGCGTAGCGCATCGGTCGTTGAGCGATACTTTCGCAAACACCGCAGCCGTAATGCTACGGCTGGGCAGCCCTTGGTCCTGTGCCAATAACTGGGAAATCCGACACAAAAAGTACGGTCGCGCTTCTCGGTATCAGCCTTTCGCGCTCTTTCCCGACTCCTTCATGTGGCCCAATCTCACGCAGGAGAGAGTCAATGACCATACGTCGACACGGTCAACCGTAATCGTCACACATCCCCATCATCGAGATTCCCGGATCCTTCTCATCATGTCGATCGCGACTTGCGAGCCCGTCGTACTTGTCGCAAACTTTTGTTGTTCTTGTTATCGGTGTATTGTCGCGTTTTGCCATACTTTTTCGG
>Ga0308160_10007338_pt1 | contig 10974 bp, 16 predicted proteins | sample PhyFR1_FD_201036 | JGI IMG/M metagenome (GOLD analysis project Ga0308160, IMG submission 201036) | Phyllosphere microbial communities from UC Gill Tract Community Farm, Albany, California, United States - DLSLF.R1 | ecosystem: Host-associated > Plants > Phyllosphere > Unclassified | place: USA... | reverse complement strand
GGAGCAGACTTTTTGACCTGATGACCGGCGTAAACACCAGTAGGCACGCTGAACACCTGATCTAGCTCCTCCAATGTCAACCTCTTTGTCTCGGGCACCCATAGGAATATGAAGATGAAGGCGAGGACGTTGAGACCTATAGGATCAGCTCCGATATGGGAGAGACGTCGAGAAAGGGCGAAAAGCATATACACTCTCGGGACACGACACCTGGAAAGGTGCCACTTTCTTTGGGTGTATATGCTTATGCCCCAACATACTCACCTCCGTAGAAGAAGAACGATCCGGCGGGGGTGAAGGCTCGGAGCATCCTGGGGAAAGTGAGACCGAGGACGGCAGCCCAGAGGAAACACCATGAAGTGGCAAATGCCATTCCCTGCTCCCTCTGAACGAGCGGGAACACCTCTGCCGAATACATAAACGGTACGGGCCCCTCACCGATCGAATAGGCGATAGTAAAGAGGTAAACGAATAGAGCGACTAGCGCGAGTCGAGTAGTCTCAGAGGTAATGTATAGACATCCACCGGCGACAAACAATGTCCAAGCCATATTTGGGAAAGTGGCGAGTAGGAGGGATCGTCGACCGAAAGTATCGATTGTAAAGATGGCTGGAATTGCGAAAACGAAGTTGAGAGCCCCAAATCCGATCGAAGCATATAGAGCTTGGTTATTGTTGAAGCCAGACTCGACAAAGATGGTCGAGGAGTAAAATGCCATGACTAGTTGTAAGCTGGCTACAAACGAAGAGTGGAAAGAGAGGACATACTGTTGATACCACACATTTGCTGAGCAATCATGACAACACCAGCAGCAAGGGTAGCTCGTCGACATCTAGGAATGGTAAACAATTCGGAAAGTCTAGTAAAGTAATTGACACCCTGGACAATTTTCATCTCCTCGGCAAATTGGACATAAGCGTAATAAAGATCTCGAGAAGCTTGTAATTCGGTAGTTCGTAATTTCTTCATCGAGGTCCAAGCTTCCGCAAGTCGGCCTTTCTTCATATACCATCGAGGAGACTCTGGGCAAAAGTAGATACCAATAGCAAGGGGAAGGGCGGGGATGAAAGCGGATCCAAGCTGAAGTCGCCATGCGATTCTTGGTACCTGGGACATCAGCGACGGTTCACAACTCTGCATAAGGACTTACATCCTTGACGACGGCGTTGGCACAAGTACCGATGAAAATACCGAAAGCGGTCCACAATTGCCATCCCATAACAAGAGCACCTCGGACAACAGCAGGAGAAAGCTCAGCAGCGTACATTGGAACAGTAGCGGCTTTGGCACCCATTCCAATACCGAGAACAAGACGAATGGCGAAGAGTTGGTACCAGTTTTGAGAGAATCCAGATCCGATAGGGGTCAAAATGAGAATGATCGAAGTGATGAAGATTTCACCTCGTCGGCCGAACCAATTGTTGAGAGGATCAGACACCCAACATCCGATCAATGCAGCTCCGATGTAGGGAGCACCATTGATCGCTCCGACTTTCCACTTTCTGTCAGCCATCTTCCCTGACCCTGTGAGTAGAGACTTACCTCGTCCGCCTCTCCTCCTGGCTGGTCGACCGCAGTGGCGATACCGAACTCGGTGGGGAAAGACAGGTCTGATCGTCAACACTGTCCCCCCAACCCTGATTGTGGACCTACTTGCACCGTTGGATCCGGTCTGATCCCACCCTTGGGTTGCGGCACCAATGGCACACATGAGTACGGAGAAGTAGAGCATCTTTGGGTAACTCCATTTATGGGTGTGCTCGTACCTGTTCATCAGCTGGTCGCCCACGCAATATAAAGAGGGAGTAGCTCACTCAATAGCATCCTTGTCCTCCTGACTCAACTCATCTATGAACTGGAAATCATGAGGTTTCTGAGCGAGTAGAGCTCCCTTTCGAAAGATTTCTCGGTCGGCCTGAAGACCGAATTTATCGCAGAAAGCATCGGCCTCGGCGATGACTTGTTCCTTGGGTTGTCCGTGGAGGACATTCTGAATCTTGGCAGAGGCGCTGATCATATCATCGCTGCCAGTCCTTTGAGCTTCGGGATGAGCGATCCCTTTCTCGAATCGATCGTCGCGGAATGTATCTTTCACTTCAGTCATGTTGAATTATTTGGAAGAGTATAAGAGTATGATTCCCAGACCGGTAAACACCAGACTTATATATCTTGCCATACGTTGCTATGACCCCCACCTCCAAGATTACGATAGAGTCTGACCGGAGGACCATCCTTACCCATTGTTTGTCTCCCTTACCCCAAGTCGTATGCTCCATTCTCGTCATTGTAGCCTCCACTACACGCCAAGCAAGTTGGACCTTAAGGTTGACGCTAACGATCAACTGTAAATAGAACGGCAAGTACGCGCCTCTTTACTCAATTAGGTGATTTGCGTATGTGGGAATTAGTCGACTTGCTTGGCGTATTCCGCAAAGAGGAGACCGCATGGCTTCTTCCTACCCTGTCTACAGTTGTTGACGGTCAAGGTTTGGAATATTAGATACCAAGTGATTGTTGATTGCCAATCGAACGAAAATCATTGGATATTGATCATCAGTCTGTAGAGTCTCGAGCGCCTTGGCATGTTGCTGAGCAGGTACCAATCATGTACATCATCAGCAAGACCGGGAGCGGCCGGTCCACGGGCCTCCCCAGTGGACTTGAGAAGTCTCTAATATGAGCAATTCGTTCGATGGGCTCCAAGATCCGATTCCCAAACAGGGGCCAAGGGGGTGGTGGCGCACCTGGCGCAGAACCCGGGGACTCGTTAAGTGTTGCAGGTCTCCGCGGCATACAAGTTGCTTCCCGTGGAGCAACGAGCAGTCGTACACCCGGAACGGCCCGAAGCGACCCACCAGGCTGAGCAGAGAGACGGTCATTGATCGTGAAGCTTGCATGGTAATCCTGATAGTACAACTCTTTCCAAAATCCCAAATTTCATTCACTATTGCAAGAATCCAGTCTGTTTCCAGTTCTTTGCCCACAGGGCCACTAGATCCGCATCAATCGGTTTACACTCGCCAATAGTAGGCGAGACCTTTGCCGTCTGCTCAATTTCAAAGTCCATATGCGATCTCTCGCTCTCTTTTCCAATTCTACCTTGGTAGAAACCCTGCTTGATTAGCTACATCCCACATATCACATATTTGACGAGTCGACTCACCAGGAGCTTATAAGTTGGATTGCTCTGAACATCACTATCACTCGCCGCAAGTTGTTGTAGCCACTCCCTTCTTTCTACCGCTTGGAACTTGATTCCGCCCTGCTCCAATCCTTCCAAAACTGCAGACCATGGAGCTGGTGCGGCGTTGAGGACGTGGTATACTGTCGCACTTGGCTCTGCTCGAGATGGCTGGGAGTAGGAAGTGACGATTTCAGAGATGGCTTTACCGGCTAGATCGACGGGTAACCAATTAGGACGCTCTTCAAGGATGGGTAGGTGGCCTGTCGTATTGGCTGATCGGAACATCAAGGGCCAAGCTTCCGTCTCGTTCCAAACTCCACTAGACTGTAAGCTTGTCATCACCATTGATATAAAGTGACATACGTCTCAGTATCACCAGCCAGCTGTCCGATCCTGAGCACACCCACTCGAGCTTTCGTCTCTGCCCCCGCCCGCTCCAGAATCTTTTCAACAACCCATTTACTCCTTCCATATCCCATCCCACCAGCTGTGACAGGACTATCAGAGAAAGTCTCATGAACAACAGGGTCCGGTCTTCCTTGAACAGTTCCAACACTCGAGGAGAAGAAGAACGCAGGCTTGACCTTCCTCGGCGATTTCAGAGCGAGATTGAGGAGATTGACGGCTCCCCCAATATGTTCGTCGAATGAAGCTAGGGACAAGACAAAATTGACTGGCCAGGCGTTGTGGATAATCGATGTTGATTGCTGGCGTAAGAGCTCATATTGATCATTATCAAGACCGAAATCGGATTTATTGACGTCGGCAGCGAAAGAGACGACCTTCTTCATTGCTTCTGGACTAAGTTCCCGACGCCTTTGTTGGAGTGAATCTTGGATACGGCGAAGCGAGTCTTCGTGAGACTTGGCTCGAGAAAGACAAATGACCATAGCGACATCACTGCGTCGGGTGAGCTGATCAAGGACATGGGCTCCCAAAGAACCAGTAGCACCTGTGAGGATAATAACTTCGCCAGTAGGCTCGGCAGGTGCGACATAACCATTTAGATCCTCCTTGACCAGCTTCGATGCCCATTTGTCGACAAGGGAGAGCATGAGCTTATGAGCCGCCTCTGGCGAGCTTGCATCTTCAGCGGACGAGCTGCCAGACTTGAGATCGAGTAGGTATTGAGCGAGCTGAGAGATCGAAGCTTGTTCATATACGATATTCTGGCCGAGCGAAGCGTTTCCAAGCTCGAGCGATTTCGAAATGACATTCCTGACCCGAGTAGCTTGTAGCGAGTCGACCCCAAAAGCGAATAGATCGGTGTCACTGCTCAAGTCCGGTGCAGCTTTATCGCCAAGAGCACCGAGAATGGTCTCACGAAGGAATTTCTCCATCTCTCCTTTATCACTGATACCACGCTTAGGAGCGCCTGTGCCACGTTCGAATCGCTCATAAATTTCATCGATGATCCCTGCAAACTTCTTGTAACATGCCGGTCGTAAGATTGAGAGCTTGGTAGCGACTGGGATATCGGTGCCGTAGGGGAGAACTTCGACCATTTCTGGTAGGATTCGAGAGTGTGTGGGAGCGGCGGCATTGGCTTCCGCAATGACGGGCCAGATGGCTTGAATGTAGGCCTTCTTATCTTTACTTAATTCGGCTCCGGCATCGGAAGGGAGGATGAGAGCTCCAGTCTGGGGTCTACCGTCACCAAAGACGATACACTCCTGGACCAAGGGTGAGTTTCCCCGCTGATCATCAGCTTGAGTCATCGCTCACTTTCAAGGATTAAGAGAGCTTACAATAGCCAGCTCGATAGGTACTGGATTGGTCTTTTCACCCAGAGTCTGCGTTAAAGTATCATCCAGTCGACCAATGTACTTGAACCAACTCTTCTGCTCTGGATGTCGAAGTACCAGATCCTTCGTACAATACGCCCCATCTTCACGATTTGACAAGATTTTGGCTGGCCAGCCATCGAGAACGACCACTTCGAAGGTATCGGAACCATGAGGGATGAGTTCCATATACTGTTTGATTGGTCCTTCGACTCGTAGCCAATTCCAGCCCTTGTCGGTATCGAAGTCTCGTCGCGAGGTCAAGAGTGCTCCAGTCTCTTCATATCATCAGCCTTGACAACAACATGACCATAAGACGTTGAACCCACCTGTTGTACCATATTGAGACATTAAATTGACACCCGCTGCTACCAGCCTATCTCCCAGATCATCGGGGACCGCAGCACCAGCAAAAGATACAGCCTCAAAGGATGCTAGCGTCTCTACACCTTCTTGCGTCTCGCCCAGGAGTTTGAGGACGTATGGTACGGCAAAGTGTTGAGCTGGAGGAGATGGCGAGTTCCGGATCACTCGGCAGATATTGGCGGATGTAAGAGGGAGATGAGGAGGCATAAGTGTGAATGCCATGCCGTGATATAAGCATCGGAATCTGCTTATTAGCCGTGTGATCTCATCCTAGATGCAGATGGCGAGGACTTACATTGAGAAATGGCCAAAACCATGAAAGAGGGGTAGAGCACTGAATCCAGTCTTGGGGAACGAAGCCGCCATGTTTGCGATGAGACCGTAGTGGGTGATGAATACTGGCTTTGGGAACCCAGTCGATCCGGAGGAATGTAGGATGACACAAGTCCTCTTTGCTTCTTGTTCCGGCGTCAAGCGAGCAGGGACAGAGGGAGCCTTGGAATCTCTAATCCCTCCTTCACCCCAGAGTGGGAACCTCTTCTCTGCTACTAACCCAACTTCAATCCCGTCTTCCTTCAGCAAAGCTTGCGCTTCTCGTGCTGCGGCTTCATACTTGGTTCCGTATATTAGATGTGTCGCCTTCGTCTGTTTACACAGATGGGCGACGGCAGCGACGGAGTTGTTGATGGAGAGTAGAAGGGCGCAGAGACCGAGCTTGGCAAGTGCGATCTCGAGAAGGGATTCATCGACTGCAGTAGAGGTGAGGACCGCAATAACCTGTTCTGGAGGGACTTCATTGGCGGGGCATGGAAGGGGGAGGTCGAGCGAGGAGTAGTAAGCTGCAAGTCTATCGACTGATTTAGCGAGATCTGAGTATCTAGATATCAGCACTTCCTAAATTGGTGTGAGGAACATACGTCAAGGTCATGAGCTCCTCGCCGAACTCGGCGGCACCTGTATGAACAGCCCAATCATCAGGTTGCGTCGCTGCCATCAGCCACTACTTGACGGACTGCGACTCACTAGCTCTCAGCTGTACAAGCTCAGTCAGCGACTTGGCATAGAATGTAGGCGCAGGCATATCGATATGGAATGTATGTATGAGTACAAGGCAGAAATGGTACTTGACCGGGCCGGTTATAAGTAACTTGATTAGGTGGATACAAGTGGATCTTGGGTGGATTCAGGTGGGTGGGGTTTGCCACGTGGAAAGTGGGTAGGATTCTGAGTGGCGGCTTGCCATGGGTCACTTATGTGTTGCGAGCTGAACAAGCACAAGCTTCCACTCTCCCTTGAGGTGGAACAGCATGATATGGCCCAGTCTATCAGAGGTCCACAGTGAGAGGCACTGTGTTCATTGACGGCATTACATTCTTTTGACTTTACTTGACTACCAAAAAGTCAAACTAACTCTGATACCCGTTATCCGCTTCCTATGCGATCTTACTAACTCTGATAACTGTCATCCGTTTCCTATGCGATCTGCTCAACGTGATCGGTGGAGGCTTTCCTGTCATCCATCGCCTGGACCTTCTCGACGTGCTCGAAGTCGGCGAATTCTACATTTCGTCAGTTTTCGTTTCTCGGTCGCGAAATGCGACTCACGATCGGCCTTGGTGTATTTGAACTTCCTAGCTGGGATCTTGTGCTCAAAGAGTACGTCGATCTCCCCAAATGTGCGATCCTTCTGGTCAGGCTCATGCCGAAATGAAGGGATGGAGTGACTGACCTTAGTCTCGGGAAGCCTGAACCAACACCAGATAAGTGAGAGGAGATTGGTTCCTGCGTAAAAGAACCCAGCACCGAGAGGCCCCCAGCCCCATCCACCTGCTGCCTTGGGTTGGATCATTCGTGGAGTTACCGAATTCGAAAAGATACCAGTCAAATTGTAGACAAATCGACCAAGGGTGATAGTCTTGTACCTCAATCGACCACTTGGTACCTCCGCAACAATAGGATAACAAGCTGGACCGGTGGTGATCTATCGATCAGCTCTCTCCCAGCCTGGATTACATGTGACGTACCATGTTGAAGAGAGTACAGATGACGAGGACGATTCCAATACCCAGCGAGGCTCCGGATACTTTTGTCTGAACGGCTCCGAGAGCGCCGATGATGACGAGACAGATGAACATTGCGACGAGACCACCCATGTAGATTGTAGCGCGACCAAATCGGGCCAATAGGAACCAACAACAGACTCCACCGATGAGGTAACAGCAAGACAAGGCAATGTTGACGTTGAAAGCATTCTCTTCACTGAATCCAGCTTGTCGCAAGCTATCGGTCAGCTTTATTTCGCTTACTACACCGGAGGGCACTCACAAAGTGACGGCAAATCCGAGAATGGCGTTACCACAGAGAATCTGAATAGCCCAAACAGCCATGTTGATTTCCGTTCGTCGAAGATTGGTACCCTTGAAACATTCGAGATAAGTTGCACCTGCAGTCTCGGCGCGCTCGAGTTGAGTGGTGTGAACGATCAAAGCAAGTGTAGCTTCGATCTCCTCCACGGAAGTCGCCGTCTCTTGTCGAAGTCGTCGTAAGCTGATTCGGGCGTCTTCGATCTTGTCCCTTCGAACACATGACCAAGGAGAGTCGGGGGCAAAGTAGGCCACGATGAGCAAAGGGATTGGCCAGACCCATTGAAGGGCGAATGGGAGTCGCCACCCTGTCTATCAGCACAGCCTTTGTTTCTCGTGATATAAGACTCACCTAGGTCACCTTGTACATCGACGACGGCTCTGACGACGGCGGAAGAAATGAGGATACCTAGACCCCAACACATACATACCCATGCAGTGACGTAGGGTCGTAGGACGGTGGGTACGACTTCACTAGCGTAGGCGGTAGTCATGGTCTGGAAAGATCCCCATCCAACACCACACATGGCCATGCCGAAAGCCAGGACGGGAAGTGAAGGCGCAAAGAAAGTGGCAAAGACGGCAGCGGTCATCCAGCAGAGGAAACACATTGTTGTCTTCCTGGGACCGATTCGGTCACATAGCCATCCACTGACCATTAGACCGAATAGTTGACCGACGACTGAAGAGTTGGAGAGACCCGATTGCCAGGCTGCAGGGATTGCAAATCCGCCGTTACCATCGGGGATACCGAATCGACGCTGGAACTGTGTTTGACCGTAGAATGAAGTGATAACGACAACCTGGTCTTAGCTTCCTCCTCTGAATCCGGGATTAACTCACATCGTAGCCGTCCATGACTAGACATAAGGAGAGGGCAAAAGCCCACGCGACAGCTTTCTTGTACCGTTTCAAAGCCTGCTTGATAGTCAAGCCATGTTCAGCGATATCGGCTTCCTGAGCTTTTCGAACTAGCTCAAGTCGCTCGGGAGTAGCTTCAGTGATATCGAAAGTCTGATGATTGGTGGTGACTGTTGTCATTGCTGTTCGAGTAGTTTGTCGCTTGTGGAGAAACCAATAGTTCCCCCCGGGGTCCACGTTATATACCTGTACAGTCGATGCTCGCTCCGCTTGTCCGCTTGTTGCTTGATACACGACTAGACATGTATGGCCGAGTGTGGGGTAGCGAGTACGTATTTAGCTTCCCCTCGGCGGCCCTTCTTTGCTGATCGGCGGAGCCAGGCGCAACACACCAGTTCTCGGCGGGACTCTTGAACTGGCAATTCCCCGGATGTAAACGGTTACCGGCAACGGTGGCCGGTATCCCGGAAGATGGGATCTACAATTCTCGGTCTCTCTCTTCTATGCTATTCTTATAGTGCAGTACAAGCCACGTTACGATAAGATGTACATGGAACCGTTCAACTTGATCACCTTCTCGGCGAGATACTGGTAGTTGAAATGGGGACCTCACGAGCTGGTATTACCGATACACCAGAGACAGTCAGGCGCGCCTGTGATCGGTGTCATGAGCGGAAAGTCAAGGTGAGTGCCAAGTACCTTATGAGTAGTGCCGACATGGCGCTGATAGATAGTGCGATGGACAACATCCGTGTGCGAGGTGTGTGAGGAAGAAGGAGATTTGTGCATTCGATAAACCAGTACTCCCAAAGGGACCAACGCCGAGGTAAGGCCGATATCCTTTTCGAGGCTTTTGTGCTATTCGTATCACCGTTTCTAACGGACAGGCGAGATAGGCGCGATGAAAGTGCAAGATATCGTCCGTATCGTGCTAGTACAGCCGATCAAAGTGCTACACCAACGATACTGGAAAGACTCGAAGACCTTGAGCACATTGGCATCAGCCAGCCTGTCGAGGTGGATCAGGTGGAAACATGGGATGAAACTATGTTGGACCCATTTGCAGATTGGACGGCATTCTTGGCAAGTCGTCCATCTTCACGTCCTGGTTCGAGACCATCATCACGACCGACCAGTCGTCCCCCTAGCCGGTCAGGGTCTCGCCAAGTCAGCCCAATGACGAAAAGCGAATCGCAATGGATGATAGTTAGATCACGCCCGCCCACTCCACCTTCTCTCGCATTATCAGATTACGTCCAGCAAGGCCTCATATCTACCCTTGAACCTACACCTCTCGGCCTCTCTGTACCGCTATTTAATGTACCCTTCACCCCACCTGAGGATATATCACCGATCTTGACTCTCACGCTAGAGACATTAGTCAAACCCCAGCTTGATGTCTTCTTCGTGAGAATCTTTCCAATGATGCCGGTCTTTCCGCCTTCCTATACATTCTCGAAACTATCCGATCCAAATGCAATCCGCTGTCCCGATTTCGTCGCCATGATCTTGTCGATGTGCGCCCTCAGTCTCATCCATCCATTGATGAGTCACGAGATGGTGGAAAAAGTCGCGAGGGCCAAGAAAGCAAAAGTCCTCTTGGACGAGGCATGTAGATTGATGGCGAGATGGGATCATGGATCTAATGTTACGCTTGAAGCTGTCATGGCGAAATACCTGATGTTCGGTACGTTGTTCGAGCTGGGACATACTGGACCGGCGAGGTTGAGGCTAAAAGAGGCTGTTCACCTGGGGGCTGAAATGTGTCTGGATAGAGTGGAGAGTTATCAAGGATTGGAGCCTTTGGAACGAAAACGCCGGTTGAGAATGTACTGGGTGTTGGCTGTAACAGAACGGTGAGTTTGATGTCTCTCGGTTTGCTAACGAATAGGGCATATGCACTACAAAGGTCAGGCGGAGTAGTATTCAGCGGTAACATCAAACGAATCACCCATATCGACCTCGACCCGCCGTCAATCTCATTACACTACCTCACTCAAATCTTCTCCTACCTCGATCAAGATATAATAACATGCTGGAACAACCAATGCCCCCGAGCATCAGGTCAAACATGCCACCATCTGACCAGCGATCGAGTAATCTTGATTTTGTCCGCATTAAACGGCTCTGCGCCGGATGTATTTGGGGAGGGATCCGAGACCGACTTCAAGCAGTTGACAGATAGTCAACGGGCGGATCTTTTCATCACTTGGCAATGGGTCAAGAATCGGATTTGGCGTCTAGCGGCCATTCACGGTCTCACTACCGAGGATGGCGCGCCGGAGCTGGGAGTGGGATATGTGGTATCGGCAGCAATGACCACTGTGGCCATCTGTAGGAGGCTTCCGCTATCAGCGATGGAATCGCACGGAACGGGATTCGTGAGTGACGTTCCCCTCCTGAACGCAATCGCTGA
>Ga0308160_10007336_pt1 | contig 10976 bp, 13 predicted proteins | sample PhyFR1_FD_201036 | JGI IMG/M metagenome (GOLD analysis project Ga0308160, IMG submission 201036) | Phyllosphere microbial communities from UC Gill Tract Community Farm, Albany, California, United States - DLSLF.R1 | ecosystem: Host-associated > Plants > Phyllosphere > Unclassified | place: USA... | reverse complement strand
ACAGTTTCGTCGAATCGCTGGCTAGATGTGTAGCATTTGATGCGGCTGGTGGAAAGTCTGGATCAGCTTTCTTGAAGACTAAAGGTGAGTTCGCTGACTAGCCTTTATGCGTCCGTAGCTGATCGACAGACGACCGATTCATTGCGAAGGAGATATCGAGACTAGAGATGGACGCATTGACCAAGTTCGCCCCAGCATATTTCGACTACACCAGGAAAGCCTTCCAAGGACACGTAAGCTTTGTATCGCAGAATATGGATTCCCCAAGCTGACAACTCCAGCGCCCAAGTGTGCTAGCTAAGATTTACGGGTTCTTCAAGATTGGATATAGGAATGCGGTAACTGGCCGTTCGATGCGGATGAATGTCCTGATTATGGAGAATCTGTTCTATGATCGGAGGTTCTCCAAGGTGAGTCTGATAGCCCTCTCACTCGGACATACGCTTATTCTCAGATCTATGACCTTAAAGGTAGTACTAGAAATCGATTGATCCAGCCAACGGGCAAGATCAATGAAGTCCTGTAAGTCCGGCTTGCTTCCGATCCGGATTGCGCTAATCTTGTAGTCTTGACGAAAATTTGATGGAGCGTCAGTCGTCGCATCGTTTCTAAGAAGTTCTGACTGACTTTCAGTTGTCTACAAGCACCCACTCTACTTGCGAGAACACTCGAAGCGGATCCTGCGATCCGCTCTTTTCAACGACAGTAGGTTTAGCACCCAGGGACCAACGACATGCTGATGTCCAGCCCTTTTCTTATCCAACTTGAATGTCATGGACTATTCTCTTGTGGTAGGGGTAGATTCTGAGAAAGGAGAACTAGTCATTGGAATAGTCGACTATATCAGAACATTCACCTGGTAAGTGCTTCCCCCTCCGGCAGCAGATATCGGCTGACCAGTAGGGACAAGAAACTGGAGTCGTGGGTCAAAGATTCCGCTTTCCTAGGTGGAGCAGGTAAAGGTGAACCTACCATTGTCACACCCAAACAATGTAAGCAACATCACACATGGTCGAGACAATGCTGATGGAATAGACAAGACACGATTCCGAACTGCAATGGAGAGATTCTATTTCCCATCCGTACCTGACAGATGGTCCAAGGCTAGTCCTGACGATTTCCCCGTGGAGGAAGAAACAACCACGACCACTTGATGAACTTTTAACGACATAGAAAGCAGTTGTATATATCTTGTAACTTTTGTGGAATGCAGTATTTTGCATATTCATCAAGACATTATCTATATTCGTTTCGCATCGTCATTGTCCTCCAACTCTTCTCTTGTGTTTTCATGACTGTCGTTCCCTTCTTGATCTACTGCTTCACGCATCATATCTGACATTAGCCCTCACTCTTGTAATGGTGGATATCTGCTTACCACCCCAAACGGAAGTCTGCATCTGCTCAAACATCCCTTCCTGATCTTCCACCTCGTCAACAGACGGGCTTCTCCGATAATGCGCATCATCAGAGGACAGTAGGCTGCCAGACCTCGATCGCTGGCCCATCCCAGGATGTGTCGAAACGGATAATGAAGGCGACATGCGACCGTCAGTCAATCCATATGGTTTCAATTCCGGCGAGTAGGTGTGAGAGTGGGTAGGTGATCCAGGAGGTGAGGGGGATGGAGCGAGGTCTCGTTCATCTGCAAAAGGGTTCCCATCTGTATCCAGCGGCGGGGTCAATGGAGTGGGCTGTAGAACGATGGCGGGGATGCCTAGGAGTCAGATGTGCGACTATGGAAGGAGTTTGGATATCTTACCTTCCCCGTGACCGTTCAAGATTCGCCTCTGTTCATCCCGATGCGCCAGGAACTTCCGTCTCCAGTAGATGGTACGTAGGAACCCACGGACCCGATCGAAATTCACTAAATCCGTTACTCTTTCCTTCTTCGCTCTTCTCATCAATAAGTCGTCCAGCCTATATATCAGTACATGCTAGAAGTAGCCGAGGGCGGACATACTGCAAAGCTTCTTCATCCTCAATCAACTTGTGGTGAGCAAGTAACATCAACATGGCCGTGAAACCAATTCCCTTGCCTGGCTCCTCCGAGATTCGAGCTTCATTATACAGCCTAGCAAATACTCGTCGTCTTTCTCTGACTTTGCTGTAGTCGATCTGAGAGATGATCTCTTGAAGTCGATTAACATCTACTGCGGTCTTGACTCCCGTGGCAGTCAGGAGGCGGCCAGAGGCGTTCATCACTGGGTCGGGGATTGATGAGCGGATAAGATTGGGGATACTGAATTCGGCGGGGTACAGTCGTAGCTCGAAGACTCCGGATAGACGCTAGGCATTAGCTGAGGCAATTTGAAGGTGAGGTAAAAACGTACCGAGAAGAATCGTATGTAGTCTTTGCGCTTGATATACCCAGTTCGTTCAGTATCGATGGAGGACCAGACTTTCTTAAATGCTCCTAAGATTTTCAGTTTCTGGTGACTGCTGTGGCAAGACAACTTACTGAGCTCCTCTCGGTTCACAGAGACTCCCCCAGGTCGCTGATAAACATATGCAAAAGACTCAACGACCACACCGGTGAACATGTTCATGAAGATGTACCTGATGATCAGCGTCTCTCCTTGCAAGATGTTGGGAGGACCCACATAGAAATGATGTTCCAACTGATGAAAAGACCATAAGCCCAGGAGGCACTTCCACAATCAGAATTGAAGTAATTCTCATCTTCTGTACATCGTGGATAGGACATTTTGCTACCGATCAGCTACGATCACTTGATCTCAGGAATACTCACTAGTCATGCATATACCCATTCCATCCTTCACTGCAAAGATCAGCTCAATATGAGGGACCCGAAACGCTGGCTTACCCAGTAGACATGAAAGCCAGCATCACAAGGGCGTTACCGAATGTCCAGTAGTTTTGAAACCGGGAGAAGTTGGCTCCGCCTTCTTTCGTCAAGCCGAATACTTCCATGTAGAGGATCGAGAAGAAGATGAACAGAGTAGCCCAAAGTAAGAACAGATTACCGATGGCTGGTAGACTCGCACTATCATCATCAGCTGGATCCCCGAGGCCAAGATGTTAGCTTACACTGAGGTCTTGAATAGCTGATTCAACGAGCTGACCCGCTGAACTAGCTTGAACGCGATCGACACAAGGAACAGCTTTTGGAGCTGAGTGTTGATCTGGTTCGGCCGCCCACCGGTCAAAGCGGTATGTAAAGCAGGAATAGTCGTGGCGAAACTACCGGTAATAACGATCAGATCAAAGATGTTCCATCCATTTGTTCGGAACGACTTGAAGCCGAGGCCGTAAAATCGGACAATCAGGTCGAAGGCGTATAACAAAGTGAGGAATAGGAAGACGCAATCGGCCTGAGCGTCCGTCATGATGTTATCGGAGTAATCTTCTGTCCTGACCGTCAGCCCTGTTTGTCAGGGAGGTGCTTACATTAAGAGGATGATGTGAATGTAGTAGATTACGGTGAATCCTCGTGCCCAGTATCCATGTTTGTGAGTAGCCCGATTATAACACCATGATTTAAAGCCATATTGCGGGCGGGACTTGGGCAGTTGGGAGGGCGATTGAGCCTTGATGAACTTTTGTAGATCCACCCAACGCCTCTGAGCCGCAGTAAGGAGAGCTGTTCCAGACCTCGAGGAGAAGTTCTCGATGATGATACTGCTTGATCAGCTGATACCTCTTGGTCGTGGTTGAACGTACCTGACGAAGAGCGCCAACACCACACACCCTCCCAGAAGATGAAAGACAAGGAAGAATATCGAATTCCATTGTGAATGTAAATCTTCAGGCTGCTGATCCCGCCCAACAATGGCCATTGCGGTCGACATGACGTCAATCCACCCTTCCAGTGATATGATCTCGAATAGAACGAGGAGTGATGCTGGAAAATCATCAAAGCTGAAATGGGTTTCCCCGATCTTTTGTGGATTTGACCAGACTCGTGGAACGAGGTAGCTAAGGGAACTGTCGATGGATGAGGTGAGGTATAGGCCGACACATTGGGCTTTGCCGGCTACGGTATCGTCATTGCAAGAGTATAGCAGGCCGGAAAAGATGTTCAACCTACTCATCAGCTCTCGTGTCACTCGTCAATGTTAGCTTACCCCCAGACAGCAAAAGGCACGAGATACAAAATGGTCAAAACCGAAGCGTCGAGGATCTTGAGTGCGCCAGCGAACAATACAGCGTGTAATGTATCCCTCAACCGACTGAACAGAGTGATCAGCCGTAACGCTCGGAAAGCCTTAAGGGCTCGCGTCACCCGACTGAGACCGCCAATAAAGATGAGCGAGGTGGTAGTATTGACCATAAGCGTCCCGAGAACGATAAAGTCCATGATATTCCAGATCGACAAGAGATACGCGTTTGGCGCAAAGATAAACCCATCGGCGATAATCTTGATCCCCGCCTCGACAACCAGGACCATACCCAAAGCGACTTCGGTAAGGTTGAACCATGTATCCCGATGCACTCCGTTTTCGGAATAGTAGTCTTTTCGATATAGTGGGGTGGCAATTGCAGCGACCACCACACTGGCGACGACTGCCGCTAGGACGAAACCTCGCATGACGAGTTCAAAGACTGGATTGGCTTTCCGACCAAAGATCCTATCGCCGTATGCGGGAGGTACGCATGCTTGGCAGAAGCGCCTGATTGGGTTGGATTGCTTGAAGATCCATAGACTGTGGTCGAAGGACGGGTGAGCAGCGATAAAGTCTGCTTGTTGATTACGTCGTTCACGCAGCGCATCCATGTGCTCATCCACCGAAGGTCCAGCATTGAGAGGTGGCAGTAAGTCGGTTCTGCGGATCAGTGACTGTCAAGTTCGATCACTCACAGTCCACGAGTATCGTCCCTGTCCTCTAAATCTTCGATTCGTACCGATCTTCGCTGATTGAGGGTTCGGTAATCCAAAGCGGGTGCGGAAGAGTCGAGGCCTAGTAAACGGCGCATAGCCTTCTTTGATTTACTAGTCGAATCCAGTTCATCGGTCAACTGAGCGTCAGCGCTAATTCACTTCCCTCAACATACGGTAGTACCCGTCCCAACATCCAGGCCGACATTCTGCTTTAGGGGAAGCACAAGGTTAGGCGGCAGTGTCTCGACCTTTATAGAATGATGGTGCGCCTTCATGAGTCGGTATGGATTCAGGCGGTCGATCCAGCTGACATGCGCCGAGGCAGGTTCTGATTTTCGAATGAATGCTTCAATCTGCTCTTTACGTTTTTCTTCCTCAGCCACTGCAAAGTTCTATGAGTCAGCTTGGCATTACATCAGCGACGTCGAGCTTACCTCGTTAATGACGGCGATGAACATTTGCAACAGAATGACTATCGATCAGATTGGCCACACTGCCTAGACGCCGACTCACAGAACGAAAACAGTAACCAGCCACAGAGAAAGATAGCAGCAATCCACTTCTGTTTCCACCTCTCCGACCCGGACATCTAGCTGTCAATTGCCGGCTCTTTCTTCACAAGCGAGACTCACAGCTCCAAACAACACATCAGTCCAATTCTCCGACGAGAACACCTATTGTCAGCGGCGTCATTGATGATAAGCGAATGACGAACCTGATACATCCCCAGAAACGAGTTGTATGTCTGGGAGAATGTGATGGTGTCTCCCTCTGGGATATCGCCTCGGAGTAATTGAACCGCCACGAGCGATGCGATCAGAGTCACCAACATCAGGAATATAACTAGGTTGAGTAGACCACCGAAAGATCCAAATACCATTGCCTGCAGGTAAGCCAAGCCCAACTCGTGGAACCTACCAATAAGGGTCGCATTCTGGGCACTTCCATGACGAATCTGTACCACCTCATCAATTGGAAGATTGTGAACCAGTCGTGTACCATTGAAGATGGTATTGGTGGGATCTGGATGATTGTCGTCACTACTGCCAGCAGAAGATCGAATGAATTATGATATCCCGAAGTGAAGAAACCTTTCCAGTCGGGCAGGTAGCCGATGAAACGTATGATAATTTCCAGGTCGAAAGCAAGAGTGAATCCTAACTCTAGATTACCTGACTTATGAGCTACCGCCTGAGCTCGGGTGAGGGACCTACGAAGTAGATTCAAGGTAGATTGATCCGAGTTTGCTGTTTTGCAAGCTTGAGCAACTAGGTCGACGAATACCAAGACGACCCAGAACCATCGAGTCTTGTGGTATAATCGCAGAACCTGATTGCCCTTCTCTCGACGATCTGTACCCCATTGACCATCAGTCTTGGCCTCGAGTCTGACGATCAGCCAAACTCCGATCAGTAGCCGGAAGCTGATACCTTTCCGCTCCGAAAGCTGATCTTTTGGTGCTAGCCCTGATGTCTTTGAACGTGTTGACAACGACGGCGACGACCAGATTGATCATCCACAGATTGATGACGATGACTCCGACGACAAAGTATATGCAGGATCCGAAGTAATCCGAGTCCATGGAATTGTACATTCCATCAGACCAACTGTTGACTGATCTATCAGCAAAAGTAGAGAAGTGAAACAAGACGCACTAGACGCGATGATGACGACCTGTAGGATAGAGTAAAATATATTGTCGAAACTCATTGCATTCCCTTCTGGATTTTCAGACTGCTCCTGCACGTCAGCCACTTTTTTTCAGTACAGCGACTCACCTGGCAGACCTGCCCAAGAGGACAGATGTAGCCTTTAGGACGTGCATCAGATTCCGAACCATCTTGAAGCAAATAACGCGCATTTTCGAGAGATGTGACATTAAGATGCCCACCACAAATTTGTTCCAGTACAATCTGGTTGGTCGAGTTCTTCGGGTCGGTCAAGACGCAAGATCGTCGGAATGATCCTCTGAAAGATTGAACACCGATGATGGAGAAAAGGATGACGGCAAAGATAACGTAGAAAGCGACGGTAATGAGCATCGGTCCGGCTATCTTGAGTGAATGTAGGATCGTGCTGGTACCGCTAGTGATGACGAGCAAACGCCCGGCTCGAAGGACACTGAGCGACCGGAAGATATAGATATGATGACTCGCCGTTGCTTCTTGGTGTGTGATGGCGAGGAAAAAGGTGATCCAGAACGCAATGACCGCTAGCATATCGATACGATGCCACGAGTGTCGTAGATATGGTCGACCAGCGGAATACAGCGACTGCTGTTTCGCTACAGCATGCTGGAAAGGCGCTTCAACAGTCACCCCAGCGAAGCTCCGACTTTGTAGAACTTCTGTACTATCCGTCCGGTCCCTCCATGCGGCGCGTTTGGGCGTGGATTTCGATAAGGTCCTCTGTAGAGAGCTCTTTCCCCGGTTCAGCTTGTTGGTTACTGAAGGTAATATCCCAGTTGATCCGACCCAGTATTCCTTCGTCGAGGTGTCGGGATCGAGGACGAGGCCAGTGACCACTATTCGAGCAAACATCTCGATAGTGAATACCCCGAATAGACCGAGGATGGCAAAGTCTTCCCAAGAGTGAAAGTATCCGTTTCCTGGTCTTGGCTCGTTGAGTGGGTCGGCCGCTTGGATAGACAGGATGACGACATTGGCGATGATGAGGAGAAGAATGACGGGTTCTGTGACACTAAATTATTAGTCTTTTTGACGTTTCTAGCCTAGCATAGTACACGTACGGATGCCGCATGAGTCGGTCCATTGTCCGCCTGACCGCACTCTTTGGGCCAAACAACCCCAATGTCGTCCCCCTCAGTCTTTCCGGCGGCATCGCCTCTGGCCTCGGTCTCGCCATAGGCGTCTCGACCATCTGTATCCTATCCGTCCGCTTCAAATCATCCATACTATCCCCATCAACTCCATCATCATCCGGTAATCTCGATAATCCTTCATCCTTGTCCTTGCCCATTATATTGACTACTCGAACACTTGCACTGCGTAATTTCCTCGTTACGGAGCGTAGAGTCGGATTGCGGGTCACTGAAGCTGCCAGTCTACTTGGTGATCCTCGTGGTAGACCCGACTCATCATATGGTTTCCTGTGGGATGTCGAATACGGCAGACTGGATGGACCGGGGGATAACCATCGCTGATCATCATTTGCTTCGTTTTGCTGTCTTTGACCAGGTAAGTCGAGGTCGGATTGGCTGGAATTCAAGTCGGCAGATTCCAGTGATGCCTGCGATGGATATGGATGGGCGAATGGCGGAGCAGTCCGACTGATCCCTTTATCCTGCTCATCATACCCAGAGCCCACGCCTAGATGTGCTCGAGACGAATCAGCCGACCCGAGAGGGTGTAGTGGAGCATCACTTCGTTGAGTGTTCGTATCTTCACGATTTCTGTTCCAGCTATGACGTCTCGAAAGGCCTTGATCACCACTTGCAAGTGAGGGCGAGATGGGTGAAGCAGAGGGTGAAGGTGAGCGAGATGAAGTCCGGAACGCCGAAGCTGTCGAGAACGCTGAGCTGTGCCGGTGATGCTGATGGCTACTCATCTCTAGGCCATGTGCCGACCTGCGGCTGGTCTAGTAGCTGATGTATATATGCTGTAGAAGTCGTCAAGGTGGTTCAAAGGAGCATTCATCGCAACTTTACGGCTATGCTGCGTGAGAGTGGGGTAATGCGGGGTAGATTTGTGATATGCATATGATGATAATGAATTACAACAGCCAGCATGAAGTACAACAATCTTCGCACGGAGACGGGTAAGAGAAGAAGCATGCAGGGATAGACGTGGACATTCTCACTGGGGAAGAATTCGCTTCATAGCCCACTCGACAGCGTCGGGCGTAAACAGCGCTTCGCCTCCCTCCTGTCCGCTGTAGATATCGCTAGGTACCTTTATAAGTATGATACCCATGCTCTGATAGTCAGCTTGATGAAGATGCATCGACATACCTTCATAGCGAACTCGTCGACCTTCACATTCCCACCCTCGAGGTAAACCACATGCGTGATTAAGCGGTTGGCCCGTTGATCACTTGTAATGACATGCGGTCTGCGGGGTTTATCGTATCGCCGCAGCATCTCTAGAATTGTTGCAGCGTATTCCGATGCTGTGTAGCCGGGAGTTTCGCGGTCGTTGCTGGAGTTGACTAACATCAGGATGATTTGGATCATCATGGAACCAAACCAAGGGACTTACGCAGGAGGACCTTAGCTTTCAGAGTGGAAGAGGTCGAGATGGCGGTTGCGAGCCCACGAAGGGTAAGGCAAGGGACTATACTTGTAAAGAGCGATCCACAGGAGTAGACCAGTACATCCCGCTTAGCCAAAGATTCCATGTAATCCGGATTTGGGTCCGGGAAGATTTCCTAAATCATCAGCGATAGTAAATATAGACAGAGTGGAATACATACCTGACCATAGAGGTTGATATAGAATATCCTCTCAATCCTTGCTTCAAGCGGAATCTCCCCTTGTCCTTTCGTATAACTTATATTCCCACCTTCTTCTTCTTCTATACTTGGTGAACTGGTTGGATCCCATGGTTTCCCATTACTCGAGATCAACGGAGAAGGACTATCGGCCGTGTCGAAGGTCCTTGAATCTCGTCTGAAATGTGTCCCCGGGCCCACTGGTTTGCCATGTCGAATGACACTCCTCTGTCTACCCAGGCCTGATGTAGTAGGTTCAACAGTCGGGTGAGAGATATTACATTGCCCGACTAATGTTTCGCCATTGACGAGTTGAGCGGCAATGATTACTGATTGATTGGTGTTGATCACCGGGATAACCTGGACCGAGGGGGCTACACCGGCTATCGACTTGAAGAGGAAGATTGCGGATGGTAGGGAACCGAACAAGTCGCGTGCGCCAGTGAGGAAACCGTTTCCCAAGCTGAAATTACGGTAAGAGAAACGCTTATGGGCGCGACGCAATGAGAGGGTCTGAAAGTGGACCAAGAAGGCTGTTCGTCAGATTCGCTCAGACTGTTATTCATTGAGAGAAACTTACCCCGTATACACTCCTTCTTGTCTTCCCCTATCCCATCCCATAATCCACTTTTCCCCTCTACTATATCCATCCAGAGATCTTTCACCACTCTCTCATACGCATCGACTGGGAACCGATATGACATCAGATTATATATCGCTTCCTGTTCCAGCTCTCCCTTTGTACGGGCATTCTCAGGAAGTGGAATCAGCCTAATCAGACGAGATCCTACATTTCAGCTTCTATCCGCATGGGCAAGATAAGCTCACGAATATCCCCTATCGATGGTCCGCCAAAACATCTCAGGATCTCGGCTGATGATCCCCCGTCATCCGATACTGGGAGTACGAAGGATGGCGAGGTACCGAAAGCAGTAGCGATCGAGTTCGCACCAGTACCTCCGGAAATCACGACATAAGATAATTCAGATGATTCCCTTCCCGCTCTTGTGGCTATCGGAATCGATGATGAAGGCGAAGGCGGCCCTGGTGCATCGCTCATTGCTAAAGACAGAGCACGATAGCTGATAATCGATAAGCCAAGTGACTTGAGTGGGACTCCACACGGAATCAAATTTACTAATTATCTTTATGCACCGCCGTTCTCTTTACCGGTCACAATCACTACCTCCCATGGCAAAATGTCAGGCGACTACAGCCACAGCAACCTCGCCAACCTCCCAGGCCCTCAGTCCCTGACATCACAACTCCAATCCCTCGATCTCTTAGCTTCTCGCTTGAGCTCATTGGCTACAAAGGCAGAATGGGAGTCGAAGCTACCTCTTGATTCATCTGTCAAGGGGAAGACTGTAGAGAATGTAAGGATCAATGTTGGAGGGGAGTGGTGGGTTGACATGACCCCTTCAGAGGGTATGGCATGGGTCAGGAGGCGGAAGACTGGTACGTCATGCGTGTTATGTAGGTGTAGAGGCTGATAAGAAGCTATTATGGAGGAACATGCAAAGATCCTGGAGGGATGGAAGGCTGAGACGAATGCTGCCAAGGCGGAATCTGCGAAGGTCATGGAGAGCTCGCAGTCTGCCAAACCTATAGCTCAACCCCACTCCGTCAACCAGCCGACTGTCGTACCACGAGAGCAACAGAAAACCGAATCCAGCGTCCGACG
>Ga0308160_10007335_pt1 | contig 10976 bp, 8 predicted proteins | sample PhyFR1_FD_201036 | JGI IMG/M metagenome (GOLD analysis project Ga0308160, IMG submission 201036) | Phyllosphere microbial communities from UC Gill Tract Community Farm, Albany, California, United States - DLSLF.R1 | ecosystem: Host-associated > Plants > Phyllosphere > Unclassified | place: USA... | reverse complement strand
TAGCTGCCAGGACCATTTAACCAGGGCAAATCGCTCGCCCGACTTCCACAGAACATTCTCAACAATCACAACCTATCCAAACCACAACTCCTCTTTCCCGATACAGTCGACAATACAAACGATTCGAGAGTGTGGAAACCAACTCTACCCACCAAAGAGCATGCAATGGTCCCTCTGGACTTTGACGTCCCGCTAGAATACGAATTGACGGCAGAAGAAGCTGCCGAACCTGAAATGGCGGAATCTAGAAAGGTCAGAGAGATGAAATTGGCTCAACACCCGTACTACTACGAAACTCGACATTTACCCTACCCCACCTCAATGTTTACCATTACCGAACCTCGAGAACCTGCTTCTTTTGAAGACACCCCATACACTTGGGTCGACACGCCCGAAGCGCTAGAGGCGATGGTCGTCAAACTCCAACAAGCCAGGGAAATCGCGGTCGATCTCGAACATCACAGTATGCGGACATATTACGGTATCACTTGTTTGATGCAGATCTCGGACCGAAACGAGGATTGGGTCGTCGATACATTGGCCCTAAGAGGGGAATTGAAGGAAAAGAAGTTAGGGGGAGTTATGACCGATCCAGCTATCATCAAAGTTTTCCACGGAGCCGATTCCGATATACTCTGGCTTCAACGTGATTTCGACATTTATATCGTCAACCTGTTCGATACGTTCCATGCTACCAAAGTTCTGGATTTTACTCAACATTCCCTCGCCTACCTCCTTTCGCACTATTGTCAATTCGAGGCTGATAAGCGATATCAAATGGCAGATTGGCGTGCTAGGCCCCTGCCAGAAGCGATGGCCCATTATGCTCGGTCCGATACGCATTTCCTCCTGTACGTCTATGATCGACTTCGGAACGCTTTACTGGAAGAATCATCGCGACCACCATCACCCGTCGAGGGCGCTACCGAAGTGGATATGACTAAACAGAGGCGGAACCCGCAGGAAGCGATGCGGCAGGTACTGGAACGAAGTGGTGATACCGCTTTACGACTATATGAGCGAGAAGTATACGACACTGTGAATGGAAGAGGCAGTGGTGGATGGGCCACTTCGGCTCGAAAGCTACTGGCACAAGGAGTCATCAACGAAGAGACAGGAGCGGTATTTAAAGCACTACACGCCTGGCGAGACAGCGTGGCGAGGACTGAAGATGAAGCACCACAGTAAGTCCACTCTCTTTGCCTGCCTCACCACTAACGGTTCACAGCTTTATCATGCCCGCCGAGATGATCAAGATGTTATCGACTCGACAGTTTGCTTCTGCCTCTCAGATCGAGAGTGCTCTGCCAAACAGATTCCCAGCTGCTGCTTCTCGCTCCAAGAAGATTTTCGAAACCATCACTGAGGCCCGACAATCGTTTAGAAATGCTTCAACTACCGATTCGACTCTTGCCAACTCCGCCTCGGGAACCGATTCAGTCGCGTCGGCAACAGCTACAATCCCATCGACCAGGAATATAGTCGACGACGTCTGGGCAGACTTCACTTCGACAGCCGTGCCCGAAAAGCCTATTGCTTCAGCGGCAACTCCCAAATCATCACTGTTTGGCTCTACGATCTCGTCCAAGTCCAAGCCCAAGTCGAGCAGCTCCAGTATCACTCGCCCCAAGGGAAAGAAATCGGCTCTTTTCGGAAGTACCATCTCTGCCCGATCTTCCAAAGCTGCTTCGCCGTCATACGAGGAAGTATCCAGTCGGATCTTCCAGGATCTCGTTCCTGCAAAGGAGTCCATGCGCGAGGTGGTCACAACGGATGAGCCGGTGAAAGCCAAGGCCGCCATGCCGCAGCCTCTAGCAATCAGTTCATCCCATCTTCAATCCATCCCCAGCTCCGACGCTTTCGATCAAACCGCAATTCCTCAAGGGATCGATTCGAGCGAAGTACATGAACCATCACCTCCTAAACGACCCAAAACCGAAGAAATCGTACAAGTCAAGAAATCATCCAAATCGAAATCAAAGCCCAAGTCGACCGTCGACCAGGCGGAATCATCGACATCAAAGCGAATCGAGACCCCCGGGTCCAACTGGAGATTATTGAAACCCACTCTCAAAACAAAGAAACGTACTGCCGACGTACCCGAATTCGATTACTCGGCCGCTCCAAATCTACTGGATAACCCCAAATCGGGTATCAAAGATCAAGACAAGAAGAAGAAAAAGAAGGAGAAGAAGGAACGTAAAGGTCTGTTCTTTCCTGTCTTGTCATGTCGGTATTTGGAATGAGTACTGATGAGTAGAATTCTCTGGTGATTTCGGACCGACACCTAAGGAGAAGAGTAATATGCGAGCGGGTAATAAGTCGGGGACCTTCTGAGTTGCCGATATGAGATTTTGTACTAGTACTGTACGTATCGGCCCTTTAGCCGTATGACTACTCTATCATGTATCTTTGCATTGAGCAGGAGGCAACAAAATGATTCAGGCTCATTCTCTCGGGTATATGGTTCATACCCGAATACAAAATGATAGCCGAAATGGCATCATCTGTGACCATATTGTGCAATATCGCCCACTCTTACCAAGGATATATAACCAGCTGGGATCATGTACGCATTCATCTCACCTCTCAAGTCCTTCAGTATCTCGACCTATACAATATGGCCCCAACCGCAATTCACGATCAGCCTACCACCTATCCAGAGCATGACAAGATCCTCCCCCTCCCTACCTCTGCTCTCGGTCCTCTTAAAGCCGACCCGTCCATCTTCCCCGATGGACTCAAAACCTCAGGCCAGCATTCCCCTATCGCTTCTCTTATTAGACCGTACGGTGACTACCCAACAAAGATAGAGGGTAGGACAGTATGGAGTAAATCCGAGTTTGAGGGGAAAGACGACAAATGGCAAAGACCGTTCACGAAGGACGAGATTGAAGAGATTGGAAAGGCTGCGGATGATTATATCGCTTCTGGTCGACCTTTGACCGGAATCTCTCAGGTCAGTCATATTTCCCGTCACTGTACTGACAGATAGGACCAATTTCCACTACCGAACCTCCAAGCCGACCTAGCTATTATCCGAGACGATATCATCAATGGAAAGGGATTTGTCTTGTTTCGAAATATCCCAGTCACCGAGTGGGGACTTCAAAAATCGGCAACTGCCTATATGGGTCTGGGGACTTATTTCGGTTATTTCACAGCTCAGAATGGACGTGGGCATGTTTTGGGACATGTCAAGGATCTCAGCGCCAAGGCCGATCCCAACGACAAGACAGTAAGTCTTTCGCTCGTGGAGACACTCGATTTGGGAGTTGAGTCGCTAGCCGGTCCGGATATACCGTACGAATCAACGACAACTGTTTCATACAGACGGTGCCGACCTTGTTGGACTGCTATGTATAGCCCAAGCCCCCGAGGGTGGTGAATCCGATATAGCCTCGACCCACGCCGTGTGGAACTACCTCCAACAACACCATCCTGACGCTGCACAACTCCTCTCTTCGCCTGTATGGTACATCGATCGAAAGGGCGAACAATCAGAAGGTCAAGCACCATATTATAGGACAGCACCGTTCATGCTGGAAAACGACCCGTCCGGATCGCCTAGGGTATATGCCAGGTTCGACCCGAAAAATGCTGATTCATTATCTCGATTCTGGCAAGGTCTTAATTCGGAATTACCACCACTTTCGCAAGCACAGATTCACGCAATGGAGTGTTTTGAAGAAGCAGCAAGAGCGACGAGTTTACATATGGTCCTCCAACCTGGGGACATTCAATTACTAGCCAACACACACGTTTTCCACGCTAGGACACCTTATACCGATTGGCCCGCTGGATCGGTTGATGATGAGGGTAGACCGAGAGCTCAGAGGCACTTGATGAGATTGTGGTTGGCGACGCCCGAAACGGAAGGTGGATGGAAGTTGGCGACCCCGGATAGTAAGCGGAAGAAGAGAGGTGGGATTCAGGTGAATGATAATGCCCCAACGTGCCCTCTGGATGCAGAGTAGGGGAGATCAAAGCCGAACTTAGAGCATCCAATGGAGTATACAGTATCTCTGGATTCCCACGAGGTTGACAGTCATAGAGACGGAGGTGACTTTGCCGGATACGTGTGGAACGGAGCAAGGGAAGCCATATGTCTAGCAATATTGATGCATGCAATGCGAACAATGCGTCGAAATACTTAACACCTGCTACGGTTCTGGGGCATTCTCAAGCAAAGATGTCCTACATTATCAGTCGAAACTCCAGACTCTGGAAGCGCATCAGACTGACCAAAATGGATCCTGGGCCAAAGCCAAGTCGCCCTCATTTCCAAAGAAACCCCCACCAGCCCCAATCCCACTCAACCAACCAAATCCATCATTTCCCCGATGAGAGCCATCGTTCAGCCCCACACCCATACCAATACCCGTCCCCCATCCAAAGTCGGGTTCGAGTACTGACATATCCACCCCGGTCAGTGGGCCAGTATGATGACCGTTGGTATTGGTCACAAGGTCCGGCGGTGGGTTCTGAGCGGTAAACCCTAGAACGGGTGTTTGTGGACGAGTTGTACTTTGCGTTTGGGTAATTGCACTCGGACCAGTAGGTGGCCAAGGGGTTTTAGAGAGATCGGCATCGATACTCTGCCCAAAGGCCTCGAAATCAATCATTGCAAACCCATTGACTGCAGTAGTAGCCGGCTTGGACCGAGAATCAATCAATCGAGTCAAGAAAGAATGTTGTATCGCGGGTAGATGATCTGGAGTCGCTGCTGATCGAGATAATATTCCGGCTGCTTTCCGAGCGAGGACAATGAGCGAATCTCGGTTCGGTTCAAGATGGGCGTATTGCGGTTGTACACCTTTGAGAAGCGAGACCGCTCCGAATGTTAGGAAGGTGAAGATGAAATCTGGACATCCGCGAGCGAGACCTGCAGTTTCAAAATCGGATTCAAAGTCTTCGATCAGCCGAATGGCGGATGTCTGGTACTATCTCATCAGCGCTCATCTACGAATCAAGCAGGAAGGGACTGACCTCGGCGAAAGCAGATGGCAGATCCGCTTTTCTCGAATCTGAAGCCCGCTGAAGTCCAAACGAATGAACGATGAGTCGAGCATACCGATTGTACAGAACAACATTTGCGGTCATACACCTTGACCCTCTTCCACTATCGATATGCTCAAAGTTTTTCGCGTTGGCCACCGATGATTCGCACAATTGATGGAATTGTTTTTGAAAGACGTGAACCAAGTCGGGGAACTGCGAAGAGACCGATCGAGCGGCTGGGTAATCGGAGGAATCGGATCCGAAAACATCATGCACCCTTCCTAGGACCTGAGTCCATTCCTATCTATCAGCACTGAACCTTCCGAAAAGGAGGTGACATACAGCCAGAGACGAGACCCAGGCATCATCAATCGTCTTCATACCCTCTCCTCGCGAGATCAGGTCAGAGTATAGCTGGAAACTATGTTCACCTCTCAAGGTGGTCGGTTTTCCAAGTTGTGCACTTAGGGTCCTATCGATGACATAGGTCAGTAACCAAGTTCGAATGATCATACGGAGCAACCAGTTCGGTAGGCCTTGACGAGCGGATTTCGAAAGGGCGACGCGATGTAGGTTGATATCGATCCCTGTGCGAATTGCTATCCCGACTCGTAACCATGATTTATCTTGCTCGAATGTCTTTGGCCCTGTAATACTGACGGTCAGACGTACTACAAGGAGACAAGTTACAATTGCTTACTTCCATACAGAGTAGATGAGATGGCCTTGTACTACATCGATATTCTTGTCTTTTGGGAATCTGTCCATTTCGAATCGTGCAAACTCCTTGAGACGGTCCCAGAGCATCGGATTGGTAGCTCGAGCCGCCACACAACATACTGTAAAGTCAGTCGAGCGCACCAACTGGGACGCTGAAGACATACTAGCATTGAAGAGAAAGTTGTTTCGCTGTGCCAGTGCAGCAGGCGTGGAGTGTTCCCGGTCCAGAAATGGGAGATGGGGATGAAGAAGCTTGAAATAAGTGTCGAACAGCTGTTCCGCTCTAAGCTGTCAGTTCATCTCCCCCGCTATACGGAAACACTCACTCGGCAATAGATATCAAGGACATGATATGGGGGGCGTCCTTTTTCAAGACCCTCTCGAGGGGTACATAGTACCCATTGAAGCCTCCTTCTTCTGGACCAGGTCGATCACCGGGTCCACCCGTAGGTTGAAAAGGTGACTGATCAGTGATCCCCTCCTTGGCATTGCCTGCACTAGCTGATGCTTCGGCTAGCACTCCTAGCGGATTGTGCGCATCTCCGGGATATGGTAGGGTAGTGTAACGGTCCGGGAGGATATCGTGCCCAATCGAAGAAACCGACCGACGCCTGGATGGCCCGTTGGTCGTTGACGACGAGGCTCCAAGTGGATGACCGGTTTCGCCATTTGTCCAGAGATTATGATTCCGAGGACCATTCATTGTAATATCCTCGTAATCTTTCCATTTCTCAAAATCCTCCTTCATGCTGCTCATTGTCCACCCTTGATCCCACTGCCTCGTATCCTGGCCTTGATCCCCATGCTGACCAGAAGACGATGGGCGTGCGCGTTTCTGCGAAGACCGTTCCAGTGTAGCTATTCGACCGCCCTGCGACGATGCACCCTCTGGTCGACGGTCCCCTTCAGTCTCCGACTTTTTACGCCTAGTCTTTCCCCTCATTGAAGGTGGATAAACACAATAATCCTCACTAGAGAGATTGAGTGACGAGCACCTTCCACATGGTGTTTCACCATTACATTTCAGCTTGACTCTCCGGCAGGGTACACACGCTTTCGAGATTCGTATACGACCTTCTCGGCTAGCTTGTGCGACGTTGGTGGGTGATGCGAGAGTTGCATCAATCTCGGTAGAGGTCGACCGTGACGGGCCTGGATTGACTTGTGTGCTATTCCCCAGGTCCCCGAGCGGGTCATGGGCGGTGCTGGTGGTGTCGAAGTGGACTTGCTGCCTCGTCGGGATGTCGCTCGGCTGATGGCTCATCCTATATGGGCGTATGTTTGTATACACTGGTCGAGTAGATTACGAAAGATGATTGTCTGTACCGAGAATTGGATAACCGAAGTAGCCTTTTTGTTAGGCGGGTTTCATATTACCGGAACGTAGATCTTTCGATACCAAATTTTGATCATTATGCATGTTTCTTCCAGACAGACAGGTCAGGCCCTAGCAATCCCTGTGGGTCGGGCAATGCACATATCCTGAGACTGCCAATATGCATGCATTGTGTCTACGGGCTAGGTCTTTAGTCAGCAAACCCATGTAATCTCATGGTTGTGCCTGCTTTCGGTGAAATCCGACTCTGATCAAACGATCTACAACCTCATCTTTCGACTCATCAATCACTCTAAAATGTTCACAGGGATCGTACGTCCTTTCCATCTTGATCCTGAACTCCTGACTGACCCGCAGATCGAGCACACGTCCCGAGTTGCGTCCATCTTGCTACCCAGCGAAAATGCTGGTTGTACCATGACATTCGACCAGGCCGGTCCGATCCTTGAGGATTGTCATGTTGGAGATTCGATATGTGTCAATGGGACTTGTTTGACGGCTACTGTCTTTGATTCCGGAAAGGGGACGTTCGATGTCGGACTAGCACCCGAGACTCTATCTCGAACAAATCTTGGTAAGCAATTTCTGGACAGGCTCGATTTATTGGTACTTGGCTGACAAAGTAGGCAAGTTGGTAGAAGGGGATAAAGTGAACTGCGAAAGGGCAATGGCTGGACATACACGTTTCGGAGGACATATGGTCCAGGCAAGTCAATCCTCAGTTTAGAGACAACCGCTGACAAGCAGGGTCACGTAGATACAACAGCGACCATCATATCAAAAAAGCCAGATGGTGATTCGATACGATACAATTTCAAATTGACCGATCCCGTCCAAATGCCTTATATCATCGAGAAGGGATATGTCACCATTGACGGAGCGAGTTTGACGGTTACGGAGGTCGATGACACATCGGCCAGTTTTGGTATCATGCTCATTAGTCATTCTCAGACCATCCTTACCCTGACGAACAAAGAAGTGAGCCCAAGTCAGCAAGCAGGTTATCGGGGCTATGCTGACTGCTGCAGGTGGGAGATACTGTCAATATCGAGGTGGATGTGGTTGGCAAGTATGTGCTCGGATCTACAGAGAGGCTCGAAGCGATGGTGGATCGTATAGTAGAAAAGCGTCTCAAGGAGAAGGGCCTGTGATCCGACTTAGTGATGCATAGACGTATACATACCGCTGCGCTTGCAAAACTACTACCGCCCGGTAGCAATCGTACGAAACGCGGAGAGTGACGCATTGACCAACATAGTTTGACCAGGCACCAACTCCCCCTTTTCCAGCTACGAATACCATTGTTCATCAAACGCTTATCCTGCATATCTCACTCGGCAATGCTGCATCCCTCGATTCTCTCGGCAAGCTTCCAATGTCAAGTTGATGGCTTACCAAAAGAACAATAGTCAATTACCCACTGACCAAAGGAAACCCAAACCGCCATCCCGACGCCTCCGCCACCGGCCAAGCCCGGAAGTAGTATTTCATGACTCGACCCCTTCAAACCTCTAATGCAATTCTCCTCTTTACCTTTCCACGGCGGGCTTGAATCCAAAGAACATGGCGTAATAGCAAGACATCCACCTTCAGCCTCATTTGTTGACTCTCCGCGTTTCAACCTAAAAGACAAAGCAATGCTGATCAAGCCAAAACGAATCATGGCGGTGGCTCCGTTTTTCTTGTGGCGGACAATACCTCAAGAAGCTTTAGGGCGTTTGAGAAGTTCAATGTGCTCAGTGTAGCTAGCTAGGTCATGTGTGGGTATATACTGACGAGTCAAAGCTGGAATGTAATCGTTATATCATCTGCTCTTGATCTTTCGACTCGACCCAAACCCGCTTACAATGTGGTCAATCCCTCTAATTGTCATGGCTCTACTGAGCACCGTCAGTGCCGCTCCACTCGCTGTTGTCAGGTAAGTCACAATCTGCCCGCGCTGTGTCGGTGCTGACAGTATAGTGCCGACGTAGCCGGCGCACCGGTCTACACCGAGACTGGAATCGCCGACCTCAATGCAGCACAGGAGCATCTGGCATCATCACTCACTGGTGGACTGTACATTCAGGCAGACAAGCCTCAGAGATTGAGCACCTCAGAAGCGGGATTGGTCAAAGCGGAAGGAGGTAAGTTCGTGGATCGTGTGCTGTGACAAACGACTAACAGGTCAGGAAGCGGATGGGTCCGAATCAAGCGAAGGAGACATCTCGACTACTAGACGAGGGGACCAGGAGACAACATTATACACCGGACAGGACAGGACATTTTCCTTCAATCAGGCTTCCATCTCGCTCTTCCTTCTATTCAACCCTAATGTAATATACAACTTATTCTCTCTGATTATATACAATAATGGTATGCTATCTATACACAGGTCCCAAGATAAAATTTCTATGCTATTGGATTTGAACGTTTCGTAACGACTCCGTCAATCATGACGAGCCCCTTTTTGGCCATATATACCGCCCCAAGCCCCTCGGGTATTGGCATATCCACCTCCCCCCTTTCCTCATTCTTCTTTCTTCTAGCCCATGTACTTTCTGCCGTTTCCCACGCTTCTTGCGGACCCAGCTTGCTCGTATCCACCAAACCCAACTCGAATAGATCGTCCAGGTACCACAATGCGGGAACAGTCGCTGATACCTTGTATGGATCCCATGGATGGAGTGCTTTCGTGACCAACAATCCAGCCAAGACGGCTTGTTGGATCACATCCTCTTCTTCTTGCGGCGATGCAAGTCCTCGCTCATACTCGGATGCGATTCGTTGAATCATATTATCCGGAGGTTGAACGACTTCTCGTTTCCGTTTACGAAATTTCGGTTTTGGTACTGGTGAAGAGTCAACCAAAACATCCCAATGTCCCTTGAGATGGTACGAGGCGATGCGTTCTTTGATTTCGTCGGGATTGAGAAAGACCTCGGGAAGAGTATCGTTACCGAACCCTCGGAAGAATAGTCGTAAAGACATGTCGAGCAGTCTTTCGGTTTCTTCCACCTCGCCCACGCCCAGGATCGCATCTCGATCGGCGTAGTGGAAGAGATCCATGTTGATTGCGCATACTGATCGAGGAATTATATGATGTGGGATCTGCTTTGACCCGACTCCGGCCCGCAGCAGCGTTTCGATAGGTGATTGTCGGTCAATGTTGGTCTTGATCAGATCTCGCAATTCGGGATCCCGCTTCCTGACCAATGCGGTCGTTGCGATGGAACCAGACTGTTTCTGCCTTTCAAGCCAGAGGTCCATCGATTTGACGACGTCGATATCCGCAGCGACTTGCACCGCATGTCGCACCGTCTCGAATGTTTTGCCAATTTGGAAATACTGCTTTTTCTCCCGGATAAGCACACCAGTATGATCGTTCAGGTGCCTTCGTCCCCGCCTGATGGCCTCGCGTTCGGCACGAGCACTGGGTAGTGCACCATTGGTAAATGTCGCAGGAGCCGGCGTAAGTGTCGCTCGTAAAGGTGCAGGACGGCGTGCGATCGATGATGTTGCCGAGCCAGCTGAAGGGGTCGCCGATAGTTGACGTGCCATCGGAAGGCCTTTCAGAGCCGGATCAACGTCGTCCGAGTTGACGCTCACGACTGATTGAGCTCGACTCGAGACTGACGAAGAAGACGCTGCAGCTGGCGTAGCAGCGGGTGTAGGGAGTGTCTGCGATTGGGTCTTTTCGACGGAGAAGCCCTCTTTACCTATACTAAAAGCGAATGGTTGTGGCAATTCACCGATATGAGAGGCATCGGCAGTGTGTCTCGCACGCTTGGCGGTTGGTTCCGGGGTATCATTGTTTCCAACATCGTCCTCACTACTATCACCTTCTTCCGACGAAGAAGCATCACCATTCTCGATCCATGCTTGAATCATATCGGGCTTGTTGATGATTGACTGGAATCGTTCGACCCCAAGAGCTCGA
>Ga0308160_10007334_pt1 | contig 10976 bp, 5 predicted proteins | sample PhyFR1_FD_201036 | JGI IMG/M metagenome (GOLD analysis project Ga0308160, IMG submission 201036) | Phyllosphere microbial communities from UC Gill Tract Community Farm, Albany, California, United States - DLSLF.R1 | ecosystem: Host-associated > Plants > Phyllosphere > Unclassified | place: USA... | reverse complement strand
GCGTGACTTCCTGCAGGATGTCCTTGAATTTGCCTTGCTGCGCCATCGCCTTGCCCATCATCGGCAGGACACGCTCGGCAGGGATGCCGAGCGAGCGCGCCTTGCGGAATTCCTTCTCGGCCGAGGGGACGTCGCCCATGGCCAGTTCGAGATTGCCGAGTGCGATACGGGCTTCGCCGTTCTCCGGGCTCTTCTCGACCGCATTCTTCAACTGGATCAGGGCTGCCTTGACGTCGCCTTTCTGCTGGTATTGCTGGGCTTCGGCAAGCAGCGATTCGGTAGTCTGGGTCTTGCCGCAGGCACCCAGGCCTGCGATCAGGAAAGCGCTGGAAACTAGTGCAGCGGTGAGTTTGAGCTTGTTGGCGTGACGCGGCATTCGGGATTCCTCGAGGATAGGGATGAGAAGCGCTGGCTGAGCGGATTCCTCACAACAATAATACCTTAAGGAACAGATTTTAAGCCGCCTTGGCGGGCTATGCCGTACAAATCGATCATTTGTAAAGACAGTAGTGGCGGATGCGCCACCGTTTACGACAGTTTGTCGCTTATTCGAGATACCAATTACTGGCCCTCATCATTTTCGCCTTTTTTCAAGCGCTGGAGCAGGGCCTCGACGTCGTTGCCGACTGGTAAACCATCGCGGCGCAGTAGTTGTATATGTAGCACCATGTTCTCCAGCACCAGCTTGGCCGACACGGCCAGCAGGGTCATCAACTTGTCTTCGGTACTGAAACCGTCCATCGACGCCGCCATGTCGCACAGCTGGATGGCGACGAGCTGGCGCAGTTCGTCTTCGGGGAAGGGCAGGTCGGCGAAATCGATCGGGTCTTCCTGCTCGACTTCCTGCATCAGGGCGGTGAGGTCTTCCGGCTTGATCGGCATGGCAAGGCTCCGTGGTGGTGGCGGAACCATTCTAGGCCACGCCGTCGAGCATTGCCCACAGGATTGACGCAGGGTGGGCGGCCGCCGCCCACCCTTACCTCCATCGCTTACATATTGCGGCGGTACTGGCCGCCGACTTCGAACAGCGCCGTCGTGATCTGCCCCAGCGAGCACACGCGCACGGCATCCATCAGGCGCGCGAACACGTTGTCGTTGTCGATCGCCGCCTGCTGCAGCGCCGCCAGGGCCGCGGGCGCCGCCTGGGCGTTGCGGGCGTGGAAGGCGTCCAGGCGCGCCAGCTGCGACTGCTTTTCGTCGTCGGTCGAGCGTGCCAGTTCGATGACGGCCGGCGCGCCTTCGCCTTTCGGGTTGCGGAAGGTGTTGACGCCGATGATGGGCAGCGAGCCGTCGTGTTTCTTGTGCTCGTAGAGCATCGACTCTTCCTGGATCTTGCCGCGCTGGTAGCCGGTTTCCATCGCGCCCAGCACGCCGCCGCGCTCGGCGATGCGCTCGAACTCCTGCAGCACCGCTTCCTCGACCAGGTCGGTCAGTTCGTCGATGACGAAGGCGCCCTGGTTCGGATTCTCGTTCCTGGCCAGGCCCCACTCGCGGTTGATGATCAATTGGATCGCCAGGGCGCGCCGCACCGATTCGTCGGTCGGCGTGGTGATCGCTTCGTCATACGCATTGGTGTGCAGCGAGTTGCAGTTGTCGTAGATCGCGATCAGCGCCTGCAGCGTGGTGCGGATATCGTTGAAGTCGATTTCCTGGGCATGCAGCGAGCGGCCGGAGGTCTGCACGTGGTACTTCAGCTTTTGCGAACGGTCGTTGGCGCCGTATTTGTCGCGCATGGCGACCGCCCAGATGCGGCGCGCCACGCGGCCCAAGACCGTGTATTCCGGGTCCATGCCGTTCGAGAAGAAGAACGACAGATTGGGCGCGAAATCGTCGATGTGCATGCCGCGCGCCAGATACGCTTCGACGAAAGTAAAGCCGTTCGACAGGGTGAACGCCAGCTGCGAGATCGGATTCGCGCCGGCTTCGGCGATGTGGTAGCCCGAGATCGACACCGAGTAAAAGTTGCGTACCTGGTGGTGCACGAAATATTCCTGGATGTCGCCCATCACCTTCAGCGAGAACTCGGTCGAGAAGATGCAGGTGTTCTGGCCCTGGTCTTCCTTCAGGATGTCGGCCTGCACGGTGCCGCGCACGTTGGCCAGCACCCACGCCTTGATCTTGGCCGCTTCGTCGGCGGTCGGCTGGCGCCCGTTGTCGCGCACGAACCGGTCGATCTGCTGGTCGATGGCGGTGTTCATGAACATCGCCAGGATGGTCGGCGCCGGGCCGTTGATCGTCATCGAGACGGACGTGCTCGGGCTGCACAGGTCGAAACCGTCGTACAGCACCTTCATGTCGTCCAGCGTGGCGATCGAGACGCCCGAATTGCCGACCTTGCCGTAGATGTCCGGACGCAGCGCCGGGTCGGCGCCGTACAGGGTGACGGAGTCGAAGGCGGTCGACAAGCGCTTCGCCTCCATGCCAGTTGATACTAATTTGAACCGGCGGTTGGTGCGGAAGGCGTCGCCTTCGCCGGCGAACATGCGGGTCGGGTCTTCACCCTCGCGTTTGAACGCGAACACGCCGGCCGTGAACGGGAAGGAACCCGGCACGTTTTCCAGCATCAGGAAGCGCAGCACTTCGCCGTGGTCTTCGTACTTCGGCAGCGCCACCTTGCGGATGGTGGTGCCGGACAGGGTTTTCTGTACCAGCCGGGTGCGGATTTCCTTGTCGCGGATTTTCACCACGTAATCGTCGCCGGCGTAGGCCGCCTGCATGTCCGGCCACATCGCCAGCAGTTTTTTCGCGCCGGCGTCCATGGCGCTGTCGCGTTCCGTGATCAGGTCGTCGAGGACCACTTCCCGGTTCACGAGCGCCAGCATGCGCTTGGTCTCGCTCAGTTGCTGGCGCTCGCGTGCCAGCTTCACCTGTTTATCGACATTGCGGTGGTAGCCGCGCACGGTGTCGGCGATCTCGGCCAGGTAGCGGATGCGTGCCGGGGGCACGATCACGTGCTTGCCGCTCGAGTAGCGCTGCGCCGGCTGCGGCAGCTTCGGCGTCTCGACCTGCAGGCCGAGCCGGGCCAGCGCCGGCAGCAGGCCGTGGTACAGCGCGGTGACGCCATCGTCGTTGAAGCGCGAAGCCTGGGTACCGTACACCGGCATCTGCTCGGGGCTCAGGCTCCACAGCTCGCGGTTGCGCTGGTACTGTTTCGCCACGTCGCGCAGCGCATCCTGGGCACCCTTGCGGTCGAACTTGTTGATCGCGATGAAATCGGCGAAATCGAGCATGTCGATCTTTTCCAGCTGCGAGGCGGCGCCGAATTCCGGGGTCATCACGTACATCGACAGGTCGACGTGCGGCACGATGGCGGCGTCGCCCTGGCCGATGCCCGAGGTTTCGACGATCACCAGATCGAAGCCGGCCAGCTTGCAGGCGGCGATCACGTCTGGCAGTGCCTGCGAGATCTCGGACCCCGCCTCGCGCGTGGCCAGCGAGCGCATGAACACGCGCGTCTGCCCGTTCCACGGATTGATCGCGTTCATGCGGATGCGGTCGCCGAGCAGGGCGCCGCCGGACTTGCGGCGCGACGGATCGATCGAGATCACGGCGATGTGCAGGCGGTCGTTCTGGTCCAGGCGGATGCGGCGGATGAGTTCATCGGTCAGCGAGGATTTACCCGCGCCGCCGGTGCCGGTGATGCCGAGCACGGGCACCTTCAAACCTTCGCTCAGGTCCATTATCTGCTTGCGCAGGCCGCCATCCACTTTGCCGTTTTCGAGCGCCGTGATCAGTTGGGCCAGCGGCCGGTGGCGCGCTTCGAGCGGACCCGTTTGCAGCGGTTCGACCGTGGTCGGCGCATACGGAGAGAGGTCGACGTCGCAGGCTTCCAGCATCGAGCGGATCATGCCGACCAAGCCCATGCGCTGGCCGTCTTCCGGGCTGAAGATGCGGGTCACGCCATAGGCGTGCAGTTCCTCGATCTCGGCCGGGACGATCACGCCGCCGCCGCCGCCGAACACTTTGATATGCGCGCCGCCGCGCTGGCGCAGCAGGTCGATCATGTACTTGAAATATTCGACGTGGCCGCCCTGGTAGCTGGAGATGGCGATGCCTTGCACGTCTTCGGCCAGCGCCGCGGTGACGACTTCGTCGACCGAACGGTTGTGGCCCAGGTGGACGACTTCGGCGCCGTTCGATTGCAGGATGCGGCGCATGATGTTGATCGAGGCGTCATGGCCGTCGAACAGCGAGGCTGCGGTGACGAAGCGCACTTTGTTGGCCAGTTTCGGTTGTTCCGGGAGCTCGAGCCTGGCGGCGGGGGTGATGTCGTTCATGGTGTTCCTTGAGGGTCGGAAGCGAACAGGTGTTCTTGTACGGTATATGACGTTAACGTTAACGTCAAGAATAGGACGGTGAGCTGGAACACGTGCTTGCGTTGGCGGCCGGATCAGGCGGCGCGTTTCTTCAAATTGCCGCTGAGCAGCTCCGCCTTGCGCATGCGGTATTCGGCCACCGCTTTCTCCTTCACGTGCCCGAAACCGCGGATCTGCTCCGGCAGCGCCGCCAGTTCGACCGCGGTCGCGTGGTTTGCCGCATCCAGCGCCGGCAGAAGGCCCTCGACCATGGCGCGGTATTCCGCGATCAGCGCCCGTTCCATCCTGCGCTCGGCGCTGTAGCCGAACACGTCGAAGGCGCCGCCGCGCAAGCCTTTCAGTTTGGCCAGCAGCTTGAAGGCGGTCCACATCCACGATCCGAATTCGGCTTTCACCAGGTGGCCCCTGGCATCCTTTTTGGCGAACAGCGGCGGTGCCAGGTTGAACTTCAGCGAGAAATCGCCTTCGAACTGGGTTTTCAGCTGTTCGACGAAGCGGCCGTCGGTATACAGGCGCGCCACTTCGTACTCGTCCTTGTAGGCCATCAGCTTGAACAGTGACCTGGCCACCGCCATTGTCAGCTTGTTGCCCAGGCCGGCTGCACGCTCGGCCTCGCGCACGCGCGTGACCACCGATTCGTATTGCGTGGCATAGGCGGCATCCTGGTAGCCGGTCAGGAACTCGGCGCGCTTGCGAATGACCGCATCCAGTCCTTGCGGCATCTGCACCACCACCGCCTGGGCCGGCATCGCGACCTTCTCGACACGCGCCAGGTCGGCGGCGGCACGGCGGCCCCACAGGAAGCTGCGCTGGTTGGACGCGACGGCCACGCCGTTCAATTCGATCGCACCCAGCAGCGAAGCTTCCGACAGCGGCACCAGGCCCTTTTGCCAGGCATAGCCGAGCATGAACAGGTTGGCCGCGATCGAATCGCCCATCAGCGCGGTTGCCAGCTTGGTAGCATCGAGGAAGTCGACGCCAGCAGCACCGCCGACAGCTTCCTCGATCAGGCCACGCACCTGCGCCGCCGGGAATTCCCAGTCGCGCTGTTGCGCAAAGGTGCCGGTCGGCTGTTCGTGCAGGTTGACCACGACGGTCGTGCGGCCCGGGCGCATCTTCGAGATCGCGTCCGCCGCGCCGGCGGTCAGCATGTCGCAGCCCAGCACGAGGTCAGCCTCGCCGGTGGCGATGCGCTGGGCGCGCAGGCGTTCCGGCGTTTCGGCGATTTTCACGTGCGAGGTGACCGAGCCGTTCTTCTGGCTCATGCCGGTCATGTCCAGCACCGACGCACCCTTGCCTTCCAGGTGGGCCGCCATGCCCATCAGCGCGCCGACGGTGATCACGCCGGTGCCGCCGATGCCGTTGATCAGGATGTTGTAGGGATGCGCGATCGACGGCAGCGCCGGCTCGGGCAGCGCGCCCCAGCCGTCGTCCGCATCGCCCTTGCTGACGCCGGCCTTGTTCTTCTTCAGCGTGCCGCCTTCGACGGTGACGAAGCTCGGACAAAAACCCTTGGCGCACGAATAATCCTTGTTGCAGGACGACTGGTCGATGCTGCGCTTGCGGCCGAATTCCGTTTCCTTGGGCAGGATCGAGACGCAGTTCGACTGCACGCCGCAATCGCCGCAGCCTTCGCACACGGCTTCGTTGATCACCATGCGTTTCGCCACGTCCGGAAATTCGTTTTTCTTGCGACGGCGGCGCTTCTCGGCGGCGCAGGTCTGGTCGTAGATCAGGACCGTCACGCCGGGCAGTTCGCGCAATTCGCGCTGCACCTCATCCATGTGCTTGCGATCGTGGATCGTGACCAGCGCCGGCAACGAAGAACGGTCTTGGTAGCGCGACAGGTCCTCGGTGACCAGGGCGATGCGTTTTACCCCTTCGGCGGCCATCTGCTGGGCGATCAGCGGCACCGAGGTGACGCCGTCGACCGGCTGGCCGCCGGTCATCGCCACCGCATCGTTGTACAGGATTTTATAGGTAATGTTCACCCTGGCTGCGATCGCCGCGCGGATGGCGAGATAGCCCGAGTGGAAATAGGTGCCGTCGCCCAGGTTCTGGAACACGTGCGGCACCTTCGAGAACGCAGCCTGGCCGATCCAGGGCGTGCCTTCGCCGCCCATGTGGGTGGTCAGCTTGTTCATCTCCGGATAGATCGAGGTCGCCATCACGTGGCAGCCGATGCCGGCCAGCGCGAACGAGCCGTCCGGCACCTTGGTCGAAGTGTTGTGCGGGCAGCCGGAGCAATAGAAGGCGGGACGGAAGGGCGTGCTCACGGCTTTCATCAGCACCGCATCCTTGGCTTCCAAGAAGGCCAGGCGGGCTTTGATGAGGTCGCGCGTGCGCTCGTCCAGGTTCAGGCGCGCGATGCGGCCGGCGATCACGCGCGCCACTTGCGCCACCGAGAAATCGGCCTTGGGCGGCAGCAGCCATTCGCCGCGCGGCGATACCCATTCGCCCTTGTCGTCGAACTTGCCGACGATGTGCGGCCGGACGTCGTCGCGCCAGTTGTACAGCTGTTCCTTGAGCTGGTATTCGACAACCTGGCGCTTTTCCTCGACCACCAGGATTTCCTCGAGACCCTGGGCGAATTCGCGCACGCCTTCCGGCTCCAGCGGCCAGATCATGGCGACCTTGAACAGGCGCAGGCCGACCTGAGCCGCCATCGCTTCGTCGATGCCGAGTTCTTCCAGGGCTTCCAGCACGTCGACGTAGGACTTGCCGGAGGCGACGATGCCGAGCTTGGCATCCGGGCTGTCGATGACGGTACGGTTCAGTTTATTTTCGCGCGCATAGGCCAGGGCTGCGTAGATCTTATAGTCCTGCATCAGCGCTTCCTGGTTGCGCGCCTGGGTCCCCAGCGGCACCGACGAGAGGCGCGTATTCAGGCCGCCTTCCGGCATCGCGAAATCCTGCGGGATCCTGACCTCGACCCGGAACGGATCGGCATCGACCGAGGCGCTCGATTCGACCGTGTCGGCCAGCGCTTTAAAAGCCACCGCGCAGCCGGAAAAGCGCGACATCGCCCAGCCGTGTACGCCCAGGTCCAGGTATTCCTGCACATTGGATGGGTACAGGACCGGGATCATGCAGGCGGCGAAGATGTGGTCGGACTGGTGCGGCAGCGTCGAGGAATAGGCGCCGTGGTCGTCGCCGGCCACCAGCAGCACGCCCCCATGCCTGCTGGTGCCGGCATGGTTCATGTGTTTGAAAACGTCGCCGCAGCGGTCCACGCCCGGCCCTTTGGCATACCACATGGCGAATACGCCGTCGTGCTTGGCCGGGCCGATCAGGTCGACGGTCTGGGTACCCCAGACGGCGGTGGCGGCCAGGTCTTCGTTCACGCCCGGCACGAACTGGATGCTTTTGGCTTCCAGGTGTCCCTTGGCCTTCCACAGGTTTTCGTCCAGGCCGCCCAGCGGCGAGCCGCGGTAGCCGGACACGAAACCGGCCGTGTTCAAGCCCGCCTGTTCGTCGCGCAGCTTCTGGATCATCGGCAGGCGCACCAGCGCCTGGATCCCGGACAGGAAGATCCTGCCTTCGGTGGCGGTGTACTTGTCGTCGAGGCTGACGTCTTTGCGTGCGGGCGTCTGCGCAGGCGTGGCAGGGGGGACGGCAGGCGCGTGCGCGCCTTGGCCGAGGACGGTGTCGGGCATGGTGTCTCCAATGGTATGGTGAACTGGCCCGCCTTCGCTCCAGCGCCGGGTAGGCGCCTGGCGGGGCAGGCCGTCATCCGCTTTTTGCGGCTTTTATTGGAGTGTAGCCACGAGTTGACGTATACGGAAATACCGATTGGGGATGGGGGTATAAGAAAAAATGATGCCCCGGTGCTGCTCAGCGTTTCCGCTTCCGGCGCTCTTCCTGGAAGCGCATCTCCGTACCGGCTTCGGTGCGCTGGCCGAACGCATAGTTGGTCTCGAGCCAGATGGCATTGATGATGGCGACCGTGATGGCGAAGCCGAGGCCGAGCATCCATGAGAAGTACCACATGATCGTATTCCTTCGTTCTTTATGAATTAATAAGCGGTGTGCTGGTTGTCCTGGATGTGCTGGTGCGTGACCTTGCCGCGCATGACGCGGTACACCCAGCCCGTATACAAGCTGACGATCGGCAGCATCACGATCACGACCCAGAACATCACGGACAGGGTGCGGTGGCTGGACACCGCATCCCAGGCGGTCAGGCTGTGGGCCGGCAGCAGCGAGGAGGGCATCACGAACGGGAACATGGCGGCACCGGCGGTCAGCACGACGCCGGTCACTGCCAGGCCGCTGGACAGGAAGGCCGGCAGCGAACGGCGCGCGGCGCTGAACACGCAGGAAAGAAGCGCGCCGGCCAGGCCCAGGATCGGCAGGATCCACAGCAGCGGCCAGCGGTAGAAGTTGTCGAGCCAGGCGCCAGCGGCGCGGGTCACCGTCTTGGCGGCGGGCAGGAACACGCTGTTCGCGTCCGGCATGGCGGCGATGCGGTAACCCTCGATGCCGGTGGCGATCCACAGCCCGCCGGCCACGAACAGCGCGATGGTCAGCATCGCTGCGCCCATCGCCATCAGGCGTGCCCGTTCGGCCACGGCGCCTTCGGTCTTTTGCTGCAGCCAGGTCGCGCCGTGCAGCGCCAGCATGGCAAGGGACAGCACGCCGCACAGCAGGCCGAAGGGATTCAACAGGTCGAAGAAGCTGCCCGTGTATTCGAGGCGCAGCATGTCGTCGTATCTGAAAGGGACGCCCTGCAGCAGATTGCCGAAGGCGACGCCGAAGATGACCGGCGGGACGAAGCCGCCGGCGAACAGGCACCAGTCCCAGGTGCTTCTCCAGCGCGGGTCCTGCAGCTTGTTGCGGTAGTCGAAGCCGACCGGGCGGAAGAACAGCGCGAACAGGCACAGCAGAAGGGCGACGTAGAAGCCGGAAAAGGCGGCCGCGTACACCAGCGGCCAGGCCGCGAACAGGGCGCCGCCGGCGGTGATCAGCCAGGTCTGGTTGCCTTCCCAGGTGGCGCCGATCGAATTGATGACGATGCGGCGTTCGGTGTCGGTGCGGCCGACGAAGGGCAATGCAATGCCGACGCCGAAATCGAAGCCGTCGGTCAGCGCGAAGCCGAGCAGCAGCACGCCGACGAAGGCCCACCAGATCAGTTTATAAGTCTCGTAATCGAACAGCATGATGGTTCCTTATCTATGTCAGGCGTTCAGACGGCGGCGATCTGGTCGTCCGCCAGGTGTGCAGGTTTGTCCGCGCCCGCTGCGCCGCTCGCTTCCCCGTGATAGCGGCCGGTGTGCAGGCTGGCCGGGCCGATCCTGGCGTACTTGATCATCAGGCCCATCTCGACCACCAGCAGCAGCGTGTAGAAGCCGAGGAAGCCGAACAGCGAAAACCACAGGCTGCCCGGGCTCAGGCTCGATGCCGACAGATGGGTCGGCAGCACGCCGGCGATGGTCCACGGCTGGCGGCCGTATTCGGCCACGATCCAGCCCAGTTCGGCGGCGACCCACGGCAGCGGGATCGAGATCACGCACAGTTTCAACAGCCAGCGCTGCGGTGCCAGATTACGGCGCACCATGAACCACACCGAAGCGCAGAAGATGAACAGGAACAGGAAGCCGAGGAAGACCATGCCGCGGAAGGACCAGAACAGCGGCGCCACTTTCGGGATCGTGTCGGCCGCGGCCTGCTTGATCTGCGCTTCGCTGGCGTCGACCACGTTCGGCGCGTACTTCTTCAGCAGCAGGCCGTAGCCGAGGTCGGCCTTGACCGCCTCGAAGGCGGCTTTCGCGTCGGGCGACTTGTCGCCGCCCTTCAGGCGCAGCAGGGCGGCGTAGGCCGTCATGCCGGTGCGGATGCGCGCTTCGTTTTCCATGCGCAGATCCTTCAGGCCGGTCACCTTGCCGTCATAGGAACGGGTGGCGATCAGGCCCAGCACCCAGGGCAGTTCGACCGCGTATGCGGTGGTCTGCTTCGCATCGTCGGGGAAACCGAACAGCGTGAGGCCGGCCGGCGCCGGCTGGGTTTCCCAGGCCGCTTCGATGGCGGCCAGTTTCACCTTGTTGACTTCGCCGGCGGTGTAGCCGGATTCGTCGCCCAGCACGATCACGGACAGGGTCGAGGCCAGGCCGAAGGCGGCGGCGATGGCGAACGAGCGCAGCGCGAACGGCACGTCGCGCGCCTTCAGCAGGTACAGCGCCGAGATGCCGAGCACGAACATCGAGGCCGTCACGTAGCCGGCGGCGGCGGTGTGGACGAACTTGACCTGCGCCACCGGATTGAAGATCACTTCCGAGATCGAGACCAGCTCCATGCGCATGGTGTCGAAGTTGAATGCGGCGCCGACCGGGTGGTTCATCCAGCCGTTGGCGATCAGGATCCACAGTGCCGACAGGCTGGAGCCGAGCGCCACGAAGAAGGTCACCATCAGGTGCTTGCGCGGAGAGAGGCGGTTCCAGCCGAGGAAGAACAGGCCGACCATGGTCGATTCGAGGAAGAAGGCCATCAAGCCCTCGATCGCCAGCGGCGCGCCGAAGATGTCGCCGACGTAGTGAGAGTAATAGGCCCAGTTGGTGCCGAACTGGAATTCCATCGTGATGCCGGTGGTGACGCCCATCGCGAAGTTAATGCCGAACAGCTTGCCCCAGAACTGGGTCATGTCCTTGTACACCTGGCGGCCGG
>Ga0308160_10007333_pt1 | contig 10977 bp, 11 predicted proteins | sample PhyFR1_FD_201036 | JGI IMG/M metagenome (GOLD analysis project Ga0308160, IMG submission 201036) | Phyllosphere microbial communities from UC Gill Tract Community Farm, Albany, California, United States - DLSLF.R1 | ecosystem: Host-associated > Plants > Phyllosphere > Unclassified | place: USA... | reverse complement strand
AGTCCGATGCGACAACCGTTCTCGGGAGACACGGTGAGTACACCGCCTTCGATGTCCTCTACGCGGGCGACGCAGGAACACTCGGCGCAGCGGCGGCTCCGACCGATTGGAAGAACGTCGACCTCATTGCCGGGTCCCCGGATCTCGCGCGGATTGAGTCGGAGTCGCTTCTGACGCCCGAGTTGCGGCTCAAGACGTCCGCTTGGGGAAGCGCGCAACTCGACGCCTACGACGACATCCTGATCGACACGCCACCGGCGCTCGGACGACTCACCCTCAATGCGCTGCTCTGGGCGGACAGCACCATCGTCGTCACCGACCCCACCGCCTTCGGCCTCACCGGCGTTGGACAGTACCTCGAGACAGTTGCGAAGGTGCGGGCGCTCCCGCACCTGAACCCCTCCCTGCGGTTCGCCGGTATCGTCGTCAACCGAGTCACACCCCGACTGACCTCAGAGCACCGATACCGCCTGGAAGAACTCGAGGCCACCTACGGCGAAGTCCTGCTCCGCCCGTTCCTGCCAGAACGCACGGCGATGCAAGATGCGGAGAGCCGCCGTCGGCCGCTCAGCTCGTTGACGACTCCCGGTGCACTGGCGCTGACCGAGCGATTCGCTGCACTCACAGAGGCGTTGCACGGAGTGGCAGCATGAGCGCGGCCGACCGTCACCCCGCGCTCAGGAAAGCGCCGGCGGTCGACGACCTCACCGCGCTGACTTCGCCGGCAGGTCGCTCAGGCGGTGTGGGGCAGTCCGGTGACCTCGCATCCCGTCGGCCAGGACCTGGCCGACCACGCGGTCGCCGTCGGATGGAACCGTTCTCATCGAAGATCGAGATCTCCCTCCGGGACGAACTCGACCGCTACCTCGCGATCCACGACATCAGCATCGTCGACTTCCTTGACGAGGCGATTCGCGACCGCCTCAACCGCAATCCGTCATGACAGACGGAAAGACACACGGACGGGCAGCCGGATGTCCTGCTGGCCGTCCGGACAGACAAACGGACATCGCATGCTGATCGCGTATCTCGATGAGTCCTACACGCGCGACTACTACTACATTGCTGCCGTGGTCATCGATGCGGAGCACGAGGATCGGCTCCGAGAGGCGATCGTCCGCGCGGCGGGCATTGCCGAGGCGTTCGGTCTCCCCCGCGACGTCGAACTGCACGCTCACGAGATGACCGCGGGCAAAGGCGCATGGTCACCTCTGCGTGGTCGCCACCGAGCGGTCGCGACAATCTACCGTCGAACACTCGAACTGCTCGTCGAGGTTCCTGTCGAGGTCTTTGTCCGGGGACTCGACGTTGCAAGGTTGCACGCGCGGTACCGGTATCCGCGCCGGCCGCATGAGGTCGTCCTGCAGCACCTTCTCGAAGAGCTCAGCGACCATGCTGTTGCGCGGGGGACGTGGCTGACCGTCGTTGCCGACGAGCTTCCCGACCAGACCGCCCTGCACACACTCGTGCGCCGATTCCGCGACATCGGGACGCCGGGCTATGCCTCGTCGACGCTCACCGGGATCGAGCTGCCGCTGAGCTTCCGAGCGTCGCGAGGCACTCCGGGGATCCAGGCAGCAGACCTGGTCGCCTACCTGTACCACCGGCTGGATGGACACCCCGAAGGAGACGCGCGCGCACGGCGCTCCGCGGAGCGGTTGTGGGCCGCGATCGAGCCAGCGGTCGTCCACGTCTGGGTCTGGCGCCCTTAAGCACGAAAGCCCCGCGAGGCGGGGCATCCGGCGAACAACGTTCTGGTGACCAGCCCGTCGTGACATCAAAGATACATCACGCACAAAGGGTTCGGTCTACGTAGCGAGATCGTTGACGAGGCCCACGGCTCCGGACACGAATCCGACGAGCTCGACGCCCGCCCCGACAAGTAATGGAACGAGCTTCGAATCTCTGGACCTGGTCCACCTGTAGCCACCTACGGCGACGATGAGGAGACCGGACAACGTCAACGGGCTCGATCGTGGGCGCCTGGACCGGGGCTCAAGCACTGCGCCCCGGCCCGTCGATCCGAGCACGTTTCCGGAGCTCGTAGAAGGACTTACGCGAGATGCCCTGTTCGGCACAGAACATCGAGACCGCACCACGCGGCGCATCATCGGGCCACTGTGCGGTCGCGAGACGGACACGAGGATCAATAGGTTCGTTGATAGACACCATCCGAGCCTCACCTGTTCTCGGCACCCCGCGACTCTGCAATGGGCCGACCGAATGACATGATGGGTCATGCTTTCCGACCGGCGCTCCACCGTGCCAACTCCACTGCTCTCAATCGACTACGAGACGACAGGCGAAGCCTCAGGGCCCGCCGTCATCCTGTTGCATGGATTCCCCTACGACGTCCGCGCATATGACGACGTCGCGGAGCTCGTCAGCGCGGCAGGTGCATTCGTGGTCGCGCCTTACCTGAGAGGTTTCGGGCGAACGCGCTTTCTCGACGAAAACACAGCTCGATCAGGACAACAAGCTGCGCTCGGACAAGACCTCATCGACCTGCTTGATGCCCTGAACATCGAGACGGCAGTGGTCGCGGGGTATGACTGGGGAGGCCGCGCCGCATGCATCGCCGCTGCGCTGTTCCCCGAACGCGTGGAAGGCTTGGTCACCGTTGACGGATACAACATTCAAGACATCACGCACGCCGACTCCCCGTCGCCTCCCGAATGGGAGAAGACCTATTGGTACCAGTACTACTTGCACTCGCCTCGGGGGCGGCGTGGCCTCTCGGAGAACCGCGAAGCGCTCTGCGAACTGCTCTGGCGCGACTGGTCACCTACCTGGCTTGACGCGGCGAAGGCCTTTCCAGCTTCCGCCGTGTCCCTGCATAACCCGGACTTCGTCGATGTCGTCATTCACTCCTACCGCCATCGATTCGGGCTCGAATCAGGTGACCCGCGCTACGACGAGCTGGAGCAGCGCCTCGCAGCAGATCCCACGATCAGTGTGCCCACCGTCGTCTTAGAAAGCGGGGCGGACGGCGTCGCGGGGGCCAGCGCCGCGGGTGATCGGGGGTACTTCACCGGGAAGTACGAGCACCGTCTGCTGCCCAACATCGGGCACAACGTCCCGCAGGAAGACCCTGAGTCGTTCGCTCACGCCGTGCTCTCCCTACTCCCGTAGCGCCCGTCGACCCAACAACGCGAGCCAGGTCGTTCCTCGGAGCAGCGAGCAGCGAGAACGATCGAAATGTCACCACTACGGCTTTGAGAAGCGTCACCGATGTGCTGATGCAAACTCGTCACCGATGTCCTGCGACATGACACGTTGTCCCGGCGACAGTGATGTCTCACGACACCGGTGGCAGCTCTGCAGCGGGACACCGGTCACAATCGATGTGACGGGATAGGTTCGTTCCATGTGGCAATCTGACGCGTCCGACTTCTTGATAGTGCAGGATGCGGAGCTTGCATTGTTGTCCTCGACGGTGCGAAGTGACGCGGACCAAGTCTCGGCCTTTCTCGCCGTTGACTTCGCCGAGATCGGTCGTTCAGGTCGCCGCTGGACCTACGACGAGATGGTCGCGGCGCTGCGGGACGAGGGGCCTCGCGCCGCTCCTGCGACGTCGGAGTGGCTGTTCAATCGGCTTTCCCCACAACTGGTCCTCGTCACCTATCGAATTCATGGCACCGATCACGACAGTCGACACTCGTCGCTGTGGGATCTTGCCGGCCCGGTGTTGCGGTTTCACCAAGGCACGATCATTCCCAGCAGCTAATCAAGAGGATGCAGGGTGGAACGACCCCTTCTCCAAGACCTCCCGCTCCGTGATACCCGGAGCCCTCAAATGCTCGCTCCGGCGATGGCCCCTCTACAGGCCGCGCGCTCAAGATCGACCCGCGCCGCGTGTCGTGTGGCATTCACGGTCGGTTCCGAAGCACCGAGCGCAAGCAACTCGGCGATCTGCTCACGGAGGTCGAAGACCCTCGGCGGGAGCACCAGTGTGTTCTGGAGCTTTCCGCGAGTGAGACCGACGTAGACGGCCGCGCCGTTCACTGCACCCGACGTGTAGCTGACGTCCGTGGTCTCACCCTGGGCACCATGCGCGGTGGATGCGTAGGCCAGATGAACGTGTTCAGCGATGTAGCTCGCGGGCACGCTCCGGACACGGCTTGGGTTCGAAACAGATTCGAGCGAGGCGTGCTCGCCGGCGATGCTGCGAACTCGCCAGAGCTGACGGTTGCTCACGCCTAAGTTCTTCTCGTTGGCTCGGCTCTGAACGAGGTCCCCCTCGTAGATGGGTTGCGAGTCCTGCGCGTAGAGCGCGGAACGTGGCTGCAGCTCGCCTCGCGAGAGTCGGAGTCGCTGGATCGTGTCGTTGATGCGCTGCGCCTCCTCGTTCGTCGCTGTCACCAACGCAACACGCAGCCCTGCCGCGGTGTCTGCGAGATACCGTTCGGCGAGGTAGGCCGTCGGATCATGACCAGGATCCAACTCGACGACATGGCCGCCAGCGATGAGACGATCTGCCACGGCAAGCCGATCATCTTCGCTCCGTACATCGCGCAGGGCAATCGTGAGCTGCGCGTACTCGCGGTCGATCGCTTCATCTGGCTTGCGGAAGCGGTGCACGTCCTCGAGGTCGACGCGTGCTGTCGCGGCTTCGGTCGCCAACAGCATCGCTCCCGAGTGCCCGACTGGGCGCAACTGCATCGGGTCGCCGACGAAAGCCAGGTCGATGCCGGTTTGCTCTGCGGTGATGCAGAGCGCGCGGGCGGCCTCGAGGTCGAGCATGCCGGCCTCGTCGACGATGACGCGGTCATTGCGTCGGAGTCGGTAGCGGGGAGCGATCGGGTTCGCTGGATGTTCCCATGTCCAGACCTCGCGGCCGGCATCATCCGTATCCCAAGTCCAGCCGTAGGCTCGGAGCAGCTCATGCACACTCGCTGCATCGGCGCCCGTCTCGGCACCAGCGACCTGTGCGGCCTTCCGCGTCGGTGCGAGCAGGAGCGGGCGACGGCCGTTGCGGCGCAGCAGGTCGCAGGCGACGCGCAGCATGGTCGTCTTGCCCGTTCCGGCTGGGCCTGTCACGGTGACGAGCCGATCGTTGCCCGCCAGCGCTACGGCGGCGGCTCGTTGCCCTTCATCGAGCGAGCGACCGGTTGGAAGGGACGCGCGCTCGGCGCGGAAGACCGCCTCTGCGGTCATAGACCGTCCGGGGGACGCGAGTTCGATCATGCGGCGCTCGACGTCCCGTTTGAGCGTCGCGGTGTGATTCGAGAGGTAGCCCTTCACCTGTGGCGGCACTTCATCTGCGCCGAGCAGGTCCGTGCAGCCCTCATCGACGGCGCGCTGAAGCACCTGCTCGATCAGTGGCTCGAGCTGGGATCGTTCAGCGACGACACCTGTTGTGGCGAGTGCCCGGAGCACGCCCGCGCGGACATCGAATCGGCTGAATCGTCCTCCGCTCGGCGTCGAGCGTCGGTCAGCATCTGCGATCGCCCGCCTCGCGAGCAGATCGACATTGAGGTCATCGAGGCTGCTCACCACCGGCACCATGGGGGCCCGCTTCTCAGCGAGTCTCGCGTCAAGTTCGATGATCTCGTCCCGGGCAAGGTTCAGCCAGTCAGCCTCATCGATCGCGGCAGGCTTCGCCGGGCGCTCGTGCGCGTAGGCCCACTGATCGATGGCGGTCAGGTCCTGCGGCGTAGGTTCAACGCCGGGGTGTTCGAGCCGCCACTCGTCGAGCCGGTTGGCGCGGTTCCGTTCGATCTGACGAGACCGCTTCGACAACGGTCGCACGATGTGGGCGAGCTGTTCGATCTCGCCGTCGTCGCCGATACTGAAACCCCTCCGGGTGAGCGCAGCGATCCACTCCGGGTCTGTCCTGGCAGCGAGGTCGCCTTCAGCGTTGATGACGGTCTGGAAGCGGAGTGCCACGCGGGAATCGATGTTGCTCCAACGCCCGTCCTCTCCGAGCACCTTGATGTTGAGCCACAGGTGCCGGTGCTGGTGGGGATCGAGCGCACGCGAGCGGGCGTGGCGGAGCTCCACGATCTCGATGCGAGTCAGCGGCATGCGACGGTGGCCGGCTTTCCCACGACGGGCGTTGAGCTCACGCTGCCAGGCCAGAATGATGCGTTCGCGGAGGCGATCCTGGAGTGCGTCGTAGGCTGCCGCGACCTCCGGATCGAGGATCGCCGCGACGGAGAACGACTTCGACGCATTGATGGTGGCATCAAGGAGCAGATCTGCTCGAGGTGAGGGGTTCCGGATGCCGCGCATGACCTCGGTGTCGGGATCACGGCCGGCGACCCAGGCGGCGAGTTTCTGTCGGTCGAGCTGGTCAGAGGTGACCTGTTCGTTCTCGACGATGAAGCGGGTGACGGTCTCGGGTGCGTAACCGAGCGCGCGGGCGATGCCAGCTGGCGTGCCGACAGTTGCATCACAAGACCCACCGAGCGCGTAGTCGACGGCCTGCCTGAGCCCCTGCGAGGCGAGGCCTCGCTTCCATCTGACCATGCCACCGCGCACGAGATTCGCCTGCCCTTCGGGCGGCCAATCCACCCCCGATAGCTCTTGGCGCTGGCGCGCGGATCTTGCGGACTTGCCCACCCCGGTGCCTGCGTGCATCCTCCTTCTCGCTCATCTCCGGCGCCACCCTGGGCCACGATGCTTCCGTCGCGCTCTGGGTCCATCAGGCGGAAGTATGAGGGCGACCCTCACTGCCTCCCGGGGTACCTCTGGTACCGGGTCAACGCCGCGTGGGGAAATCGGCCGGCGTCATTGGACAGCCTTCTTTCGTTTTGGAGCGAAGCGTCTCGAACCGGCGCTGGCGGCCTCCTCGTCGAATAACGGTTGGACCACGCGACGGATGTTGCAACAATGGCCTGTGCTCCGCGCGACTCAGGGCGTCCTGCCGCAAGCCTGCGGCACGCGCTGCGCGAACCAAATCAGCGCCGAACGGTTCCACTGGTCTACTCGGGTCGTTCAGCCTCCTGACCTGACGCGTCGAGCAGCTGGGATTGGCGCCCTCACTTGCAGCACGGACTTGACGCCGCGCTCAGCACCGCCTCACCTTCGCTTCAGGGCTTAGCCGCGCAGCGAACGATCGCGTCAACACTGTCGCTGATGATGCGGACTATCCGGTGGCTCGCGATAGCGCGGCATTCGCCTGCGCGGAGAGATACTGTAGGCGGACGCCGCAGGATGCATCTCGCGATGCCTCGGCGGGGAGCCGATCGGAGAGGGTGGGGTCATGGTGCAGCAAGTCGTTATGCGCGTCGGCGGCGGCACACCGACGTTTGAGACAAAGGAAAACCCTTCAAGTAAGGCGCCTCTGTCTTTCGAGGACGCTTCGCACGGCGTGCGCATCCCGCGCCTCGGCACCCAGGACATTTTGCGTATCGCTGAGTTCGCAGTGTCGTCCGGATTTGCGCTCGACGGCTTCCAGGTATCGGACCACACGATGACGAGCGTGCAGGATCCTCTCGCATCAAAAGTGTCGCGCGAGCTAGTCAAAAAGTTGACGAACGGCGTTCGGGCAGCAGATGTGGAGGATCTCCTCCTACAACGATGGCCGAGCTTGTCGGTTACTGGCGTGACCTTGACGACACCGGACCATCGAACTGCACGCCTGCAACGCCAGGGGGTGTTCTGGGCCCCCAGCGGGTGGTCGCCCACACGCTTCCTGAGCGATGCTTGGCAGGCCGTGCACTTTTGGTGATCCGCCGCATCCTGAACGCCGTCGAGCTAGGATTCATCGCCGCCGCTTCCCTCTTTGTGGTTCCGATGGTTGAGGACGCGCTCCCGGATGTCCCCGGCATTGTGGTAGAGATCGTCACACCCGTTGTGATCGCCGTCGCAGTTGTCGTGGTGTCGATCCTCTTCTGGCAGCGACCGGTCATCACCGCTACATGGAGCGAGGAGACCGGCCCAGATCTCGAAAACATCCGCGTCCAGCTGCACCCGGCCACACTGGTCAGCCCCCTCTACGAAGTGGGCTTCACTGGTGTCCCAAGAGGCCTGATGACGCAATGGTTGATGTGGACACTACGAAGGCGCGGCTTGCGCTTGACGTTCGAGGTGCCAGGCGCACTCGTGTCAACTACTATGAGGCATTCCACGCGAGACGAGTCGGGCGCACCGGTAGGCCTCAGCGACTATCGCAACGGCTTCTCGATGAAGGTAAACGAACCCGCTGCCTCGCATACGTGGCTCCTCGCGAAGGTGTTTTTCCAGGCGGAGACACGGATGAACCAAAGGTCCTTCTCAGCGAAACACAAAGCTGTAGCCCGCGGTTTTCTGCCCGGACTCCTCGCACGTCTCGTCAAGGTTGATTCACCTACGAAGATGCTCACCTTCTACTGAGAGGTGGAGCTGGCACCACCTGGGGCCTCCCTCGGTTGCTGGTCCGCTATTGTTCAACGTGACCACCGACTTCTCAAGGACACATTTTGACCACCTTCACCAACAGCCGATCCAGTGCCATCATGGTCTCGATCGTCGGCGATGTCACTCTGAATAGTTTGCGTGACGCGTTGATTGGGAAAAAGCCTGATCACACGCACCTCACTGGAGGCTGGGCGAGCGTGGACGACACCGCGACGAATATCGGTGTCCGCAACGTCGCGCCCCCGCTGTCGGATCCGGACATTTTGCCTGAGACAGGCGCCTACCCACGGCGCCTCGCCGCTCGTTTCTATTTCTTTCGTACAAACAAGCAGCTCAGGGCCTCGTTTCCCGATTCGGAGCAAGAGCATCACTACGTCGACGCGTTCGACATGTACGTCAATGAGAGTCCAGCCGGTCACCTGGTCGCATTGCTATCCAGCCGCACCGCAAACGCGGCCGGCCGTCTTATAAAGGCTCTGCGGGAAGCCGTAACTGAAATCGACGAGAGCGGACGCGTCGAGATAGACGGTGGCGATCTCGCGTTTAGCGCCGACCTCTTCTTCTGGCTGATCGTCCGCAGCCGCGACAACCGCCAGCTCGACGGCGACACCAGCGTCGATGCAGTTCTTGCCGTAAACGGTCAGGACAGCGTAAGCCGAACGACTCTTCTGTCTGACGGAGTGGATTTTAGCCGCCCCGCTCTTCTGGTAGCAGTCGCGGAGATCGAGCAGCTCGGACCACTGCGCGTGGCTCTACGCGATTCGGCCCTCAGCGCCAAGGTGACGGCCGACATCTGGTCCAGCGGAGTGTTTAGCGTTCTGAAAGGGGAGACGCACTACAGCGATACTGTCGATAGCCCTGAGCTGCGCCTTCAGTCCGTCCAAGACTTTGCCTACGAACTGCTCCCGAAACTCATACTCACGTATGCAACCGATGCCTCGTGGGATGATGACCGCCGTGAGTCTGAAATCCATGATGCCGCTCGCGTCATCGTCGAAAGATACCTCACCCGGTACCCGGCCGTCCGATCCGCACGTGATGAATGAGCAGTCCTGTCTGCTGTCCAAGTATCTTGGGCAACCGACGGCATTGAGCAGCTGGGACATCATGTCCCATGACTAAGTCACACTGGCGTTCGGTGGAAGGCGTTCTGATGACCAGTGAGCGGATCCCTGCGTACGGTGGAATATCGATCCCCTCGGAGACGCTCCAAGCTCTCGCGGAGCAGATGAATGCGCGACCCGTGCCCGTCCACCTTGACCACGATCTCTCGAAGCCCGTTCGCTTCCGAGGCACTCGGGTATTCGTCGCGGCCCGCCCTGACGGAATCGATGAGCTACGGTTTGCAGCGGAGATCCACGAAGAAGACTTGCCCCTGTTTGAAGAGCGGAAGGCGATGTCGGCCACTCTTCGGACCCCGATAGAACGGGACGCAGAATCAGTCGTGCGGGAGGGAGCGGCGCTGGAGATTAGCGGCGACCATGCATGGTTCGACGACGCCGCGCTCATCGACGCCGAGCTGCAGTTCTTGAATCTCGGGGTCAGCCGCGACGTGATTCGAGTTCAACGCGCGTATCAGTTCGGACTGCTTCCGGAGCCCCAGATCTTCTTGGACATCATCTACCCGCTCTTGGTTTCTGTCGGATCTGCCTCAGTTTGGGATGGTATCAAGAGTACATTCAAGCGCCGCAAGACACCCCGTGGTGGGTCAGCTGAGACACCCACCGTAATTAATCTTGAAATTCTCGACGGAAACCGATCGCTTCGGGCCGTGGTCACCACGCACGATGAAGCCGTGATTCAACTGTCCCGCTGCACGCTGGGCCATCAGTGACGACGTGGGATGTTGACTCGAACAGTTGGACCTCGCCTAACTAGGGATGTCAACGCGCTGGCCAACGGCTCCCTGGTGTGCCCCATGGAGAGGCGAGGTCGGGGAGAATCAATCGCATCCCTCGACGAGTTGAGGTTCGTAACGGGGTACGGCGTCAGCGGCGGATGCCGGTCCGCTGGAACACTCTCCGACCAGTATCGACGCAGACATTTTGCGCAGGGCAGAGCAGGTCTCGGCGTTCGCATGGGCGCGGTCAATCTCGTGGTTGCGACAGACGACGCTGGAGTGCCCCCCCCCGAAATAAGGTCGATCGCCCTCTGTTCGAGACCATGCCCACGGTCACCGCAGGTCGCATCTAACATGCATCCATGATCGCTGTCCTCAGCTGATTGGGCGCTGCGCTGCGCCAGCCGGCCTGGGCGTGACGGTTCGCCTTCAACCATCTCGTCCGCTGTTTTCGTGGCGCTACCGCAAGACGAAGAGGTGCTGCAGAAGCAGTGCCTCGACGACTCGCGCAAGCGATGGAAGGACAGCATGAATCTGCTCATCTCCCTGCACCTCTTGGCGACAACGCTGAGCGCCAGTGTGATCGCTGCCGCCGGCGCCGCATCGCTCTCGCACGCCCAAGAGCCTCTGCCGATCGTGACGGCGACCGGTTCGGCAAGCCCCTCGGTAGCGGAAGTAGGCGACTGCGTCGGATTCGCGCTCGATGTCGCCGGGACCCAGGACGGCATCGCCATCGAACCGATCACCGCCGCGCTCACCGGACCCTACGACGGCTGGCCTCCGGTCGGCTCGGT
>Ga0308160_10007332_pt1 | contig 10981 bp, 11 predicted proteins | sample PhyFR1_FD_201036 | JGI IMG/M metagenome (GOLD analysis project Ga0308160, IMG submission 201036) | Phyllosphere microbial communities from UC Gill Tract Community Farm, Albany, California, United States - DLSLF.R1 | ecosystem: Host-associated > Plants > Phyllosphere > Unclassified | place: USA... | reverse complement strand
CGGCCAAGTTTGGACGTGATACTACCGGTACCGGTAATGCAATGCTACCGCCACCGCACAACACCCGACCTGTCGCTAGTATCATCCAACTGAACGGTGCTCTACAACAGACCCTTGGTCCCGAACGAGCCCCCTCATTCGGTTCAACACCCAGTACCGAAAAGACGAACCCTACTTCCAACTGGTCACGCACACCGTCCAAGCTCGCTTCTAGGACGTCCATGACCACAGCAGCCGCTCGACCAGGTAACAAACGGATGCCAAGTCAGACTCTAGGCCCCGAGGCCAAGAAACGCTCAGCCTCGTTTTCCGCATGGGATGAATCCGATACGGGTATACTGGGCGATACGGAAGATAACGACATTGTCAACAATTCGTCAGCTTTCGAATACGATCCATCGTCCTTTCATAATATCGCAAATTTCCACATGCCGCATACCAGTACTGGTGCCGGTAATTTGAATGGTGGACAAGGGAATGGACATCAGTACTCGCATTATCACGCTCGATCAGCTTCAATGAGCGCAATGGGCGGATTGGATCTGTCGATGTTTATCAACCCGAATCAAACTTCTTACGCATCTGTACCAGAGCCAAGTTCGAATATGAACAAGTCAACACAACCCATGTAGATTGTACCACCACCACTTGGGAATACATCATTATTGCCTTTATAACAATGCCGACCCGACCGGTTTGTAGCCTTAGGAACTCATGTAGCTATATCTCTTCAGATAATCAATATGTATAAAGAAGTCAAGAGTCAACGTGCACGATGCAGATGTGGACAATACGTCGCGATGATGGGAGATGCGAGAACGAGTCAGGAGGTGTTTACATGAGTCAGGAAGTACCATATCTAAGTCATGAAGTGCGTTTATGACTCATATAGCACTCTTCCAAGTCAGAACAGCGGAAATAGCGCTACGTGGATCAATAACCCCGAGCGCAGAGCCAAGCCAATGCCTCCACTCTGTGTGTATTTCAATCGGTACACACACCTCTATTGTCCTCCTTCACCGGCCAATCCGGAAGGATGACCGAGCACTACTGGGGTCCACTGGCAAGTTCGATGGTCAGTGCATATGAGATCAGCAGCTCCCATCTATCTCATCTTTCTTACCCATCTTTACACTTTACAATTCACTCACTGCGAACATGACCAGAGCGGCTCACCGGTTCTACAGGGACGACGATGTCTTTCGCAATCTCATACAACACTGCGCAAAGCCTACGCTGGTGAAAGTGATGATGATTGAGAAGAAAGGCACAATCTTTGATTCTTGTGTGAAGGAATTGTATCGAGAAGTTCATTTCGAGGCAATCAAGGATATGGTCAGGGATACCGTGAGCTCTACCAAGCTGCCGATGTCAGTCTCTTACTGATGGTCAACAGCTCAGGAAGGCACAGTACCTCGACGCAGTCATTCAGGTCAAGGCTGAACCTGCTCGCGGTCGACTATCCGAATTTGACTTTCCTACAAGTGGCCGCGCCAACAACCCCGAACCGTGTTCACCAAATGCGATAGGCAACCTGCGGCTGAAATGTCCAAATCTGAGGCTCGTCACTCGTCATAACGCTGGACAGTCTGACGCAAGATTCACGATCATCCTCCAAAAAGGGAAACACACTGGAACGGTGCGCTTCCACGAGCATCTCGATATCGTTCCCTCCATCTACAATCGGCATGTCGAGACTCCGGAAATCGTCATGCCTGCACTATGGCTTGGCTGGATAATCAAGCACACTGTCGGCCTCACTCTTCTTGGCGCTGGTGGACTCACTCCACAAATGAACGATGATCTCAAAAACCTATTGATGGACAAAGACCGGCTCGACGGGCGAATCACAGAATTCCAGACTGGATGGCTACCTTTTACGTTGTCGGAACTAAGCGAAATCGTCACGTCGAGACCCGCGGGCAAGAATCCGATTTCGCGCATCAGCTCGACCGTCGAGCCGTTCACCCTTGACCAGTTGAGGCAATTCATCATGATGGCCGGCAAGAACCTCTACCAGCTTCACCTGCATACCCAGCCACATCCCAGCAAGATCACTCCTGGCGACCTGCCATCTATCGTGAAGCTCGTGCGCACCCAATGCCCGAAGTTGGTCGACTTGCGACTACCGATGACAGTCACGCTGGGTGGTGTGAGGTTCACAGACCAAGATATCGATCTGCCTCCGTACGATATTGCTTCTGGACCGGGGACGATTCGCAAATTGACGATCTTGGGCTACAAATTCGACTCGTCGTCACACGATGGTCTGAAAAAGCTATGTCACTGGAACTTTGCGCGTAACCTGGCGTGTTTACTCGCCTCCGACTTCGAAATTTCCTTCAACGAAGGGCCCGTGACCAAGCCGCTAGGTTCCACGTACGGCCAGAGCGGAATGGCATCTCTAAGTTGGTTCGGAATACGGCACGATCTGATCAAGGCTATCAAGTTTTTCCAGAGGTGAGCTTTGAGCCCTTCAGTTCCACAAGGTAATTTCATGCTGATCAGCAAGCCTTGGTCCTATTCTGGAACCGCATTTCGCAACTCCATCCCTCGATCACCTGGGTCTCGAGACATTCGGTCAGCTCAATGAATTGAGGTATACCCAGTCCGGGAAACCACATGTCGTCATGCCGAAACAAACTTGGTCATCCGGGATGAAATGGACCTGGGAGGAGTATAGAGATGATGACGACCCGTATGATTATCAGTCGTACAACGAGCGTTACGGAAGCGACGACGATGAAGACCGCGCTGGTGGCTGTGGACAGCAGTAGATGGAAGACCACGATTTGTGTATGGGAAAGAGTTGCTTGTAGGAGGATTGCCAGCGGAATCGGCGAGGAGCTGTGGATACCAAAGAGTAGGACAGAAGAATGTAAGGCGACTGTGGGACTCGGGAAGTGATACTTGGGCTGTTTTTCCGGTAGACACTTGGTTTTGATTATTCTTGTTTGATTTCGGTGTTTGTTATCCTACCATGACCTTTGCTAGGTCCTTATCTTGTGCTTGTAGTCTCCCATACCCCTTGTTCTATTGTCTTGTGTCCTCATGTATAGGTTGTTTCCCGCTTGAAAAGTTATTTACCGGTTTGATGACATCCGAGAGAACAATAAGAAAATGACAAAAGTGGCCAAAATTCAGCCACCAGGAGTGAGCGTTTCAAGCATCCAACTCTTCCATCTTCATAACATCCATATATGGGCAGGTCGTCAACCACAATGCTTCTCTTCGTCCTTATATCTCTTCTCTCTTCGACATGACCCAACGATACAATATTGTTCCTCGATACGCTCGACAAAAGCGCTCATGCCGGACCAATAAGGATTCCTCCGTGACTATCACTCTAAACAAGCCTGATAGTCAAACGGCGCCATCGGGGACGATTCGCAGGAAAGGGCAGTGCCCCGAACCAGCCAGCCCTTGCTCGGAGGAATGGGAGTCCGATGATTGGACGTCAAGACTTCCAACCAAAAGTATCAAGGCGGTCGATAAGAAGATACATTCCCGGCCAAGCGGTATCGCCAGTACTTCCAACATCACTCATCAAAGCCAGAAGCACTTGGACACCGAGATCGTGTCCCCGAGCCATGCAGTAAGCCCGACAATCCTGGTGACAGAGTCAACGCTAATAGTCCAGAACGGTACAAGCAAAGAGTCGGAAGCCTACCACGCCAAACTCGCCCAAGTCGTTGCTGAATATCTTCATAGTCGACCCAATTTTGAAAAGCACTTGGTCGAGGCGGTCTGGATACATGTAGACCGGATGATCGGACGGATCAGCAAGAAAGAGATAGAAGACCTACACACGCCCAAGAAGATACACGCAAGACTAGAGACCGCTCGTATGGTTGTTTATGGAATTTTATCAATGTCGGATCCCGAAGAAAGTCTGGCGTACAAAGTTTACCACTTTCGAGTTGTCGGAGATGATGGCGGTTGTGACTCTCAGGTACCTAGGAGGACATAGGGAGCGGACGAGATTCACAGTCACTTGTCAGAGTCAGGGAGGTGACGTTGGGGGATTCCTAGATTGGGTCGAAAACAAGATATTGCCGACACTGTCCAATGCATGATATTTCACTGGATAGGTATAGGAGCCAGGAGTCCAAGCTCGAAGTCATCAATGGCCAAAGACATACGCAGCAGCAGCACAAGCACACAAGGCGACGGCGAGATGGGTGACGACAAGCGCCCATTTGAACGGTCCGTCCTGTCGATCAGTCAAAACTCCGGGCGCTGGAGGCAAAAAGGCTCACCTGTACATTTGATTTCTTGCCCTCGACAGAGACCATATCTGCTCTCAATGTCGAGATAGCATCTACTAGATCCAGCCTCTTCTCGGCTTCGACCCTCAACAAAGCCTTGTAGGCATCTACCAAAGCCGTATGATCCTGTGATGGGGACGACAGGTGTTTAGCCGCCATGTCGGTCTCTAATTTGCCGACTCGTTGCGTGAGCATTTTTACTGAATGATCAGTCATACAGCAAGGGGACTTGTGAAAGACGAACTCTCTGCTCGTTGATCTGCAAGCTCCGACGCCAAAAGCTTGCTGCCGTCTCCTTGACTTGCCTGCGTCCCCACATCACAAGTGGTAGGGCCTGTCTTTGTTAGAGACGACGGGGCCGTAAACTCACTAGGCACCAATACTTGTACCGCCATGTCGCAGTACGCCCTGAGATTCTCATCCGTCTGCATGGCTGCGTCCACCATGTGAGATGTCGAGTCGCTGGATCCGCAGGCTTCTGGAACCGGGGTGATCGATGGCTCGCTTTGCGAGGATACCGAAGTATAATTGTCGGCTACTTTCAATGAGGTTCCTTCCTCTACATCGGTGGATTCCTTGACTAGGCTGGAAGTATAAGAATCATTTGCAGTCGAGATATTATCGAGATATGCACCGGCTTGAGCTGCATCGAGTGATATGCCCTCAATCAATGAAATATCGCCAAGAGATAGTTCGGGGTCGAAAGTCGGTGGGGGATTGAGGGGCTTTCTCGCTGAACCAATAGAGTCCCTATTCGTGTCATGTTCCTGGTTCTCGCATTGCTCATCCTGCATAATCTCCATTGCGTCCTGGTCGAGCACCGTGCTACCGTCTGAGAAACTGTCGAATCGGAGCTCGGTCCTCAATCCCGATGAAGGTCGTCCCTGCATACTCATCCTGAGCAGCTTGCGAGCAAGTGCTGGTACAGGTGGACTAGCGAATGTCGTGTTCTCTTCGGCACCAGTGAGCGATGGACAGACATTGGGCGAGTCGAAGGGCGAATCGTGAAATTGTGTATTGTGAGATCGGGCGGGAGTAGAAGGGGATGGTTTGGAGGAGAGTAAGAGATCGTATTTGAGTTCGACAAAGTTTGCCTCGGTCGTAGATACTGTAGGTTCAGCCTCAATTGAGTATAGGGGTACGAGGGGACTTACGCCTATCGCTCAATGTCTTTTGATCAATGACGGTCCGCTCGTTCTTCTTCTGAAGCACCTTCACCGCAGCCTCCAGGTTCTTCATCCTATCCATCCTGGCACCATCCTTTCCAACTTGTTCCTCTGCCGCCTTCCTGCCAGCTGAGAGTTGATTCTTGTCTTCGAAGACAGTGAACAAGTCTGGATTCTTGCCTAGGAGGATGGAACCTCGCTGTTTGTTTGATTTGATCGGTTGGGGTCGAGCTGAAACGTCTCTCGCGTGTCGGGAGGGTAGTAGGGTGTTCTCGTCGACGGAAGGCATATCGATTGATAACGCGAAGAAGGTGGTCAGTGATGATAAAGGCGTCACATGATGGCATGATGGGCCAGGCTGTCCTCGTCGCGTTGTTGATCTTCAACGACAACGTTCAACGAGATACACATACACATCACACACACGATCCGGCATACACGAGGACCTGTCCCCTAGTGGAAGCTTGTGCCTGCGGACTATAGACCCATGAGGATGCGCTCATCGTCGATAGATTGTGATCGACGTCTGTGCTCTACTGCAAGAACAAGGTGAATGAAGGCATATGATAGTTGCTGCGTCCCTACCAAAGCCAAAAAGGGCAATTACCGGTTGTACAGATTACAGTTTGCAAAGATCGACAGAACAATGGCTTACACTGGAGTCTTACAGTCACTCTCGAGCGTGACTATGCATGTATTAGCTGCCATCTATGCATGAGGTCAGGTATCCCTAGCTCATGCTCTTCTCCTTCTGGTTCCTATAGTATAGTGGTACTGAAAATGACCGAGTGTCGAGACTGTTTCATGACGGAAGTAAAGTATAATCTCGTGTTATCGTAACTAAAGAAAGAAGCGCGCAGTAACTCTCTACCTCTCTCTCTCTTTCTCTTCTATTGACTACTCGTCAATATCACATTCCTATACTTGTAGGCACTTCACTGCCTTGTACTTGTCTATCTTCTGCATTGTCACTTGTACTGCCGGTCATCCTTTCGAATCCTGCTTCCAAGACGATCGCCGCAAATATTGAAAGGATCCGGTCATCGCGACGTTACAGCCGAATCATCCTTTGTGTTCTTCGGTCCTTAGCCTGTATCAATCGGTCTCGCATCTATCGATAGATCCGCCACTCGACCTCCCTGTGTCCCGATTTGATATCGACGACACTTGTTTTGCATTCGTTTGACTATCGCCATAGTCGACATCCGTAACAACGTTCCTGTTCGACTGGTCATCATCACAGGATGACCACTAAAGAAGCGAGCTCTCGATCGCCCGTTGAGCCCTCACTTGTCTCGGCATCGAGTACGACTACCCCCGATACTGCTTCCCTCGTTACTCCCAACGAATTTCGAGCCGATTCCGCGACTCCTCAGCCAGACAAGCTTAAGAAGGAGACGGAAGGAGGAAAGTCAAAGTCAAAAATGCCACCACCACCTTTGCCTATCAATGTTGTCCAGCCTACTCCGTAAGTGATTAATTCCCACACATGTCCCTTGAAACAGACACCGACTGATGAATCAGCCCCCGAATGACGCGACTTCCGTCACTCCAGCAGATATCTTCCCATCTCCACATCAGCTCATCCCCTACCAATCCCGCTACTGCCGTCATGACTCCGGCTACTGGATCTAATGGAGATGCGGCAGATAATGGACGACCTAGCTTGTCGCTCGCCACAGGCGTTCCAGCCTCCGCTTCATCTGGCCAAGGCTTTGCGTCGTCCCCGTCTGGTCGACTGAAGATGCCGGTCTCGGCAATGAAGAGGACAATGAGCAGTCAAGGCAACAATCCGCTACCCACTCCTCTTTCCGAGAGTGCGACAGCCAATACCTTTTTCAACACTTCGGATCCCTTCCAATCGCCAGTTCCGATCAATGGCTCGGCCGAGATTCCCAAAACGGCCGACCAAACTGCCGCTGTCCCTCCCCCAATGGCCAGAAGTGCGAGCAAGGATTATGTTGCGGGCTACAAAGCGGTACCCAGCTTGGCTCAAATCAAGCAGCGACACCAGGAGAAGTCGCCTAGTCTTGATCAAGGAAAGGAGAATATCGCCAGATCCCCTGGGGCTGAGGTCGAAACGCGAAAGCCAGAGGTAAACGGCAAAGATAAGGATAGCAGCTCGAGCAAGGCGGATGAGAGCACAGCCAAGTCAGAGAATGTGAACCAGCCAAACATCATTATCAATCAAGCCGATACGACACCCGGAAAGACCGGAGATGTCAAGACGGGTCATCCTCTCGCCAGCACCTGGTAAGTCGTTTGAAGCCTGAATGACAACACCCGCTGACCACGCTCTAGGACAATGTATTTTGACTCCAAGACTTATCAGCCACCTCCTTCTGACGCTGCCAAAGATGGAAAGGTGCTTCTAGACCACTGGGAGGCATCTCTGTTGAAAGTCGGGGACATCGATACCGTTAGTCGTCCTTTGTTGCAGATAGTCCAGTATCTAACCCTACAGGTGGAAAGCTTTTGCCGACATTTCAACAACATACGTTTGCCAAGCCGACTCAACAAGGGTGCCAATTATCACTTGTTCAAGAAAGGTATCCGACCCGTGAGTCCCGGCCTGCTTAGCACTCTCACTTTCAATCTCGGCTGATGAGGTAGATGTGGGAAGATCCTGCAAATGCCAAGGTGAGCTAAATCGAGAGAATCATAGGTCCGAGGTCCTCTGACTAACAATTAGGGTGGAAAATGGGTAGTCCTGGTCAGGACCGCGCCTCACCTTACCGATTTCGCCTGGGCGAACCTTGTCATGGGTCTCGTTGGCAATACGCTCGATCCTGACGACGAGGTCTGTGGGCTCGTGGCGTCGGCTCGGCCCAAGATAGACAGAATCTCGCTCTGGACCCGATCACGAGCTGACGCCGACGCTAAATCCCTCAACGCCCTCGGACAGAGAATGAAGGAATGCATGGGTCTGGAAGACGGCGATCAGAATTCTGTATCTTTCGAGTTCCAGGTGAGTCCTCCATGAGTAAAGCTACTTGGAGGTGTCGTAAACTGACAATGTGCAGTACCATGCCAGCGACGCCCACCCTCCCCCCGGCATGTTCTGGAAACAGACCTTCCCTCCAAATGCGAGGGCTTATCCGAGCAACATCCCGTCCACCCCAAGTCGACTCGGTACTTCACATCTTCCCGATCAGCCAGACTCGCCAGGTTCCCGCAACATGTCGGGTTCGCGCAGTCCACGTTCCACAACTTTAGGTCTTCCTGGTCAAGCGGAACCGATGAGGCGTATCGGAAGTGGTCAAGGCATGGGCGCTTTTGCTGGTCCCATGGGCAGCAAGCGAAACAGTTTCAGCGGCGAGCCGACTGTCAAGACTAGTGCCAATGGAAAGTAGTGACCGACTTTTCTCATCCTACATTTTCCCTTATCTCAATCGTATTCGTTCCGGTAACAATGCGTCATGTTGTCTAGTCCGTATATCATATCAAATCATATCATGCTCATGAATTGAATGCCCAGAAATTGGCCCGAATACTGAGATGTGTGCATGCTGGATGTATAGTGATTGTGGGCCAATTCTCGAAGTCTACTATTTCTACGATTATATGTGTTGCTTCTGCGACTCGATTTGTTTGACGATGTATAGACTGCTATCTAGGAATCGGTCGACGCAATTCTCTAGACACGATGCCTCACCCCTATATATCAGCAGCATCCCTCATGAACAATCACGAACATACCGAGAGAACTTGGTGCTGATGCTCCCGGTGATACACCTTCGAGTCAGTCAATCATCTTTTGAGGAAAATGAGCAGTGTCCAAAACTCACTTCTTCCAACCTATTACCATCAGCTCATTGCGCAGCACTCAGGAATAGTAGTATGACTTACATTTGTCGGTCAACTCGTGAACGCTAGCCTGCATCTTTGCCTTTGCCTGCCTGATCCGTCAGTCTCGGTCGTCCGGAAAAGTCGGCCAAATGGCCTACTCACTCCTGCTCCAAGAACTCCTCGAGCTCTTTCTACACAATCAACTTTGATTTTATGAAGACTTTGGCCGTACTCACCTTTGATGCTGCGTCGAATTGTGGTAGCTGTGCTTGTGATGCCATTGTGGTGCTTGAGTGTATAGTGGCAAGGAAGGCTTTAGAAAGTTGAGATCTAAAGTAAGTCAATCCACAAATTTGGTTCCGTCATTCCGCCGTTCCTCTTAACTGTAGTAGGTCCTGCAATACAACCCTCTCTACTATACATTCGGTCCTCCAGCAACAATGAGCGACTACGCTCATGTACCTGGCGGGTCACTGAAATTCAAAGGCGCCGGTGAGAAGTGCGTCTGTTTAACATACGTTTCGGAATAATGACTGATTATCCCCAGGAAGAAGAAGAAGAAGTCTCATTCCTCTTCTGACCGAGCAAAGGTCGATTCCGAGGTCCAACAATCCGAGAAGAAGGACAAGGGAAAAGCTAGAGAGGAGAGAGAGGATAGTGGAGAGATCACGATCAAGAATGTCGCACCTGGAGAAGGGAGAAAGATGACGGAATCGGAGAGGAAGTTTGAGGAAGTTCAGAGATTACGCGTGAGTCAATCGATCACTTACGGCGCGTGTGCTCATTATTGCAGAGAGAAGAGAGGGCAAAAAAGACGGCTACTCAGAGCCACAAGGATCGGGTTGCGGAGTATAATGCCAAATTGGAGAGATTGAGCGAGCACCACGATATGCCAAAGGTGAGTCCCTTTTCATGCTTTGCGTACCTAGCTAATCTTCATAGATTGGTCCAGGATAGTCAAAGTTGTACATCAGAATGCATCATCACTATGAATACAGACACTACCCTTCTAGGGAGTGATCTGTAGGCTCTACCCTTCTAGGGAGTGACCTGTTGGCTCTACCTTAATCGGAGTGACCTTTATTCATTACATTACACAGAGTATACAATACCACAAATCCTTATAGGGAATTATTACGGGCCTCTACCCTTCTAGGGGGTGACTTGTTGGCTCCATCTTCATCATAGCGACCTTTGTCACATCACACAACGAACAATATCCACGTGCGACATACAACATACACCCGTCCCCCAAGAAGTCATCTGGAGGTGCTGTCCTTGTGGGAAGTGACCTTGGTCACAAGAACAGACCGCACTGTACAGTGTCAGTAGTAACTCCGCTAGGTGACCTCAACTTCTTTGAAACGGCTGTAACTTGGTGATGATGACCCCTTACGCACAAGAAGCTCACTCATCACCCTCACCTGCGGAGTTCAAACTGCTCGAATTCGATGGAAATCAATTTCACCTCGCTCTGGCGGCACCATCGAAACAGGGAATGTGAGTTTTGTCCTGGGATATATTTACCGGTGCGTCTCCTGGTGTGGTCGGTGGTCTCACAACCTTTGAGTAACCTTTGAGTAGTGATCTCGCGGCTACAGCGTCGATACCACATCTTTGTTTTACCGACTGGGATACGATCGCCGACCGCGACCTCATGATCCCGGTCTCGCTAGTCGCACCACGTAAGAAGGTGAAGGAGGCATAAGCATCATGAGCAGCAAGTCGGCCGCTCCACTCCCCCAGTCTCATGGTCGA
>Ga0308160_10007331_pt1 | contig 10983 bp, 12 predicted proteins | sample PhyFR1_FD_201036 | JGI IMG/M metagenome (GOLD analysis project Ga0308160, IMG submission 201036) | Phyllosphere microbial communities from UC Gill Tract Community Farm, Albany, California, United States - DLSLF.R1 | ecosystem: Host-associated > Plants > Phyllosphere > Unclassified | place: USA... | reverse complement strand
CGCTCCCGTTGGCTCGATCTGGCTGTCTGCATTTTCAGGCTTTGTGCGTGACGGGGCAAATTCCGCACGCTGGCGTATGGTGCCGGCAGGCATGCTAGCGTGGCGCGATGCAACTCGATCTGCCCGGTGCCGACGTCCACTGGCTGCCCGGCTGGCTCGCCCCGGCCGAGGCGGCGGCGCTATTGGCGCACTTGCTGGCCGGGGTGGAGTGGGAGGTGCACCGCATCCGCCTGTTCGGGCGGATGGTCGATTCGCCGCGGCTGAGCTGCTGGATCGGCGACCCGGGGGCGAGCTACCGCTATTCCGGCACCCGCTTCGCGCCGCATCCATGGCCGCCAGCGTTGCAGCCGTTGCGCGAACGGCTGGCGGCGGAAACCGGAGTGGCGTTCAACAGCGTGCTGGCCAACCGCTACCGCGACGGCCGCGACGCCATGGGCTGGCACAGCGACGACGAGAAGGAACTGGGGCCGCGTCCGCTGATCGCCTCGCTGAGCCTGGGCGCCACGCGCCGCTTCGTGCTGCGCCATCGCCAGGAGCCGGCGCTGCGCCATGCGCTGGAATTGAGCGCCGGTGGCTTGCTGTTGATGGGCGGGGAGACCCAGCGCCTGTACCGGCATGCCTTGCCGCGGACCGCGAAGCCGGTCGGCGAGCGGATCAATCTGACGTTTCGGAAGATCGCCGCGGGTTAGCTGACACAGATTCACTTCTCCATTGAACCATGCCCCCTTTTTGGGGGAAGGTGCCCCGAAGGGGCGGATGAGAGTACGGGCGAAGCCTCGTGCACCCAAACTCCACGAGTCGCTTCGCGCCGCACCCTCACCCCAACCCCTCTCCCGGGGGGAGAGGGGCTTAAGCCAGCGTCTCAGGCCGCGCAGGTCGAGCTTCCTTCTCCCATCGGGAGAAGGTGCCCCGAAGGGGCGGATGAGGGTACGGGCGCAGCCTCGTGCACCCAAACTCCGCGAGTCGCTTCGCGTCGTACCCTCACCCCAACCCCTCTCTCCCACGGGACTTCCTTCGGTCGCCGGTGGGAGAGGGGCTTCGGGTCAGCGGCGCGGTGCCGGTGCGACCTTCGGCACTGGCGCCAGCGCCGTGGCCGCGTCGGCCTGGCCCTGCTGCAGGGTCCAGCCGACCACGTCGCCGGTCACCTGCGACAGCGCCTGGCTGAAGGCGTCGGCGACCTGCGCCTGTGCGGTGCTGGCCGCCGGTTGCGCGGCGAGGAAGGTGCGCGAGGCGACTACGCGCTGGTCGGGCGTGTACAGCAACTTGGCATTGAGTTCGATCGTGGCCGAGGGCACGTCGTGGCCGGCGTAGTCGGATTCGAAGCGGCGCAGGTCCAGCAACAGTTTGTAGTCGGCGCGGATGCCGGTGCCGAGCCGGGCCACGCCGGGGATGCGGCCGGAATCCTCGAACGCGCGGACCAGGGTGTCCTCCAGCATGTCGGTGGCCGGCTGCGCCCAGCTGACGCCGCTGTAGACCTGCAGTTCGCCCGGGGTGGGGCGCACCGCGATGCGCGGGCTGTCGACCACCCGCGCGGCGCTGGGTTTGGCGATCGCCAGTTGCCAGGTCACCTGCGGCCATGACGGATCCGGCGCGACGCGCACGTTGGGCGCGTAAATCGTCACCGGATCCTTGCTGCCGCCGGTCAGCGCGGAGCAGCCGGCAGCGAGCAGCAGGGCCGGGACGGCGAGCAGCAGGAGGGCGCGCGTCGGCTTCATTTGGGTTTGAACTCCTTCGGGGCGTCGCGGCCGAGCAGGTAGCGCGCGGGGTTGTTGTCCAGGCGGTCGCTGACCCGGCGCAGGTCGCGGATCAGCCCGCGCAGTTCGGTCAGGGTCGGGCCGAGCTGGCCCAGGCCGTCGTTGGCGAAGCTGTTGATCGCCGCGCGGTTCTCGCCCAGGATCTTGTCGGCATTGCCGGACGCCGAATCGAGCTTGCTCAGCGTGCTTTCCAGCTTGTCCAGGATCGGCGGCAGCTGCTGCACCAGGTTCTGGTCCAGGCGCTGGATGGTGCCGTTGGTGGTCTTCAGGGTCACGTCGAGATTGCGCGCGGCATCGCGCGCGCTGAGGATCAGCGATTGCATGCCTTCGTCGCGGTCGGCCAGCGAGCCGCTGATCGTTTCCAGGTTGTGCAGGGTGGCGGTGATGCTGGCCACGTTGCGGTCGCTGAGCACTTCGTCCAGGCGCTCGACGATGCGGTTGGCGGTATCGGTGATGTTCTGCAACGCCGACGGCGTGGTCTGGATGATCGGCGCGTCGCTGGTGTCGATCGTGGTCAGCGCCGGCGCCTCCGGGGTGCCGCCGGAGAGCTGGATGATCGACGGCCCGGTCAGGCTGGTGATGCCCAGTTTGGCACGGGTGTCGCTCTTGATCGGCGTGGTCGAGTTCAGCCGCACCCGCGCCACCACCTGGCGCGGATCGTTCGGCGCCAGGGTCAGTTCGGTGATCGAGCCGACCGCGATGCCGTTGTACTGCACCGGGCTGCCCACCGACAGGCCGGTCACCGCCTCGCGGAACACCACCCGGTATTCCTGCCAGGTGCGGTCGGACGAATACTTGGCGGCCCACAGCCCGAACAGCAGCAGGGCCAGCCCGGCCACGATGGTGAAGGCGCCGATCAGGACGTAGTTGGCTTTGGTTTCCATGGCTCAGTGGGTCTCGGTCCAGGCGGTTTTGGCGTCGCGCGCCGCGCGCGCGCGCGGGCCGTGGAAATAGTCCTGGATCCAGGGGTGGTCGACCTGCTCGATCTCGGCCAGCGGCGCGGTGGCGATGACCTTGCGGTCGGCCAGCACCGCCACGCGGTCGCAGATAGCGTACAAGGTGTCCAGGTCGTGGGTGATGAGGAACACGGTCAGCCCCAGCGCTTCCTGCAGGGTGCGGATCAGGCGGTCGAAGGCGGCCGCGCCGATCGGGTCCAGCCCGGCGGTGGGCTCGTCCAGGAACAGCAGCGGCGGGTCCAGCGCCAGCGCGCGCGCCAGCCCGGCGCGCTTGCGCATGCCGCCGGACAGCTGCGAGGGCAGCTTGTTGATCGCATCGGCCGGCAGTCCGGCCAGCTTCACCTTCAGCAGCGCCAGTTCGTAATGCCAGCTGTCGGGCAGTTCGCCGAAGTGCTCCTTCAGCGGCACCTGCACGTTCTCGCCCACGCTCAGCGAGGAGAACAGCGCGCCGTCCTGGAACAGCACGCCGGTATTGCGCTCCACGTGCAGGCGGTCTTCGCGGCGGCGGGAGTCGGTATCCACGCCGAGCACGCGGATGTGGCCGGCGTCGGGCTCGCGCAGGCCGAGGATGCTGCGCATCAGCACCGACTTGCCGGTGCCCGAGCCGCCGACCACGCCGAGGATCTCGCCGCGGCGCACGTCCAGGTCCAGGTCTTCGTGCACGGTCTGGGTGCCGAAGCGGTTGAGCAGGCCGCGCACCGAGATGGCTAATTCGGGATTCGGGATTGGGGAGTCGGGATTGGTCAAAGCAACGGCTCCCGACGAGGCAGCGCACGGCGCCCGCTTTCTACGAATCCCCAATCCCCAATTTCGAATCCCGGCTCCATCACCACCCCACGTTCATGAACCACAGCGCGGCGATCGCGTCGATGATGATCACCAGCGAGATCGTCTGCACCACGCTGGTGGTGGTGCGCTCGCCGACCGATTGCGCGGTGCCTTCCACGCGCAGGCCTTCCAGGCAGCCGATCAGGCCGATCACGATCGCGAAGATCGGCGCCTTCGACATCCCCACCAGCATGTGCCGCAACTGGATGGTGTCGTGCATGCGCGCCAGGTACATCTGCGGCGGGATGCCCAGGTCGAAGGCACCGACGGTGACGCCGCCGGCCAGGCCGGCGATCATCGCCACGAAGGTCAGCAGCGGCAGCATCACCAGCAGCGCCACCAGTCGCGGGATCACCAGCAGGTCCATCGGGTCCAGACCCAGGGTCTGAATCGCGTCGATCTCCTCGCGCGCCTTCATCGCGCCGATCTGCGCGGTGAACGCGCTGGCGGTGCGCCCGGCCAGCACGATCGCGGTCAGCAGCACCGCGAACTCGCGCAGGAAGGCGATGCTGACCAGTTCCACCACGTAGATCTCGGCGCCGAAGTCGCGCAGGATGGTCGAGCCCAGGAACGCGATCACCGCGCCGACCAGGTAGGACAGCAGGGCGACCAGCGGCACCGCGTCCAGCCCGACCTGTTCCATGTGGTGCACGGTGGCGGTCAGGCGGAAACGCCGCGGTTCGTGCACCAGGCGCAGCACCTTGACCAGGGTTTCGCCGAGGAAGCCGACCAGGTTGACGATTTCCTTGCCGTTGTGGTGTACCGCATAGCCAAGCCGCTCCAGCGCCGCGGCGAAGCCGTAGTCGCGCTTGCGCTTGGGGCGGTCGTCGGCGACGTCCTCGATGGTGCTGACCAGCGCCTGGTGGTCGTGGCGGAAGTTCAGCGCCTCGTGGGCGATGCCGTTGCGGGTGGCGTAGCGCATCAGTTGCAGCACGCCGGCCGAATCCAGCTGGGCGATGCCGCTGGCGTCGATGCCGGTGGTGCCGGCCGGCAGCGTGCGCAGCACGTCGGACGACGCCAGCGCCGTGGCCAGCGTCCAACTGCCGGACAGCCGCACCCGCGAGGGGTCTCGGTCGTCCTGGCTGAGTGTTGGCGGTTGCGGTTCGATCATGGGGCGTCCGGGCGCGAGCATACCTGTTTCGCCTGCACCGCAATGTCGTCGTGCGCCACAGGGTGGCTGTGCGCGGGGTTCGCGCCATACTAGCCGACATGCAAGCCGCGCCCATCGCCAATCCCTCCGCCAGCGCCACCTATGCGCAACGGATCGCCTTCGTCTCCGAGATCGCCGGCCGTCTGCACACCTACGGCACCACCGCGCAACGCCTGGAGGCGGCGGTGGTGGCGCTGTCGCAGCAGCTGGACCTGGATTGCGAGCCCTGGTCCAACCCGACCGGGCTGATCCTCAGCTTCAGCGATCCGACCAAGGCGATCGGCTCCAGCGACATCACCCGGGTGGTGCGGCTGGCGCCGGGCGACAACGATCTGCACAAGCTGAGCGTCGCCGACAGCATCGCCGACGACGTCGCCAGCGGGCGCATGAGCGTAGCCCAGGGCCATACCGCGCTGCGCCAGCTGGACCGCCCGCCGGGGCGGCGCTGGAAGGCGATGCAGGTGCTCGGCTTCGGCCTGGCGGCCTTGGGCGTGGCCGGGCTGTGGCGGCTGCCGTGGCTGGACATCGCCACCGCCGCAGCGATCGGCCTGCTGATCGGCGCGTTGACCCAGCTCACCGACAAGCGCCCGGCGGCCAAGGAGGCCAACGAGGCGCTGGCGGCGCTGCTGGCCGGCGTCGTCGCCGCGCTGGTGGCGACCTTCGTGGCGCCGCTGAACCTCAATTCGGTGATCATCGCCTCGCTGGTGGTGCTGCTGCCGGGGATGGCGCTGACCAATGCGGTCAACGAACTGACCAGCCAGCATTGGGTGTCCGGCACGGCGCGTTTCGCCGGCGCGGTCACCACCATCCTCAAGCTCACCGTGGGCGCGGTGATCGCGGTGACCCTGGCGCAGTTGCTGGGCCTGGAGCCGCTGGTGCACGCGTCGCGGCCGCAGGCGGTGTGGGTGGAATGGGCCTCGCTGCTGGTCGCGGCGTACGCGTTCGCGTTGCTGTTCAAGGCCAACGGCCGCGACTATCCGTGGGTGATGGCGGCCTCGGTGGCCGGCTACGCGATCGCGCGCTTCGCCGGCGAGGCATGGGGCAGCCCGGTCGGGATCTTTCTGTCGGCGATGTCGCTGACCGCGGCCGGCAATCTGTTCGGCCGGCTGGTGCAGCGCCCGGGCGCGTTGATCCGGTTGCCCGGCATCATCATGCTGGTGCCCGGCAGCGCCAGCCTGCGCGGACTGCTGACCCTGGTGCAGCAGCACGACGTGTCCGGCGGGCAGTCGGCGCTGCTGGCGGTGACCAATATCGTGATGGCGCTGGTCGCCGGCCTGCTGTTCGGCAATCTGCTGGTGCCGGCGCGAAAGAATCTCTAGCGGCATCGCGCTTGCGGCAGGCATGAAAAACGCCGGCTTGCGCCGGCGTTTCTTGAATAACCTGCCGATCCCCAATCCGTTGCCGGATCGGTTTTCCGATCAGTTTTTCGGGGTGGCGGACTTGCCGGCTTTCTTGGCGACCTTGGCGACTTTCTTGGTGGCCTTCTTCGCGGTCTTCTTGGCCGGGGCGGCGGACTTGGCCGGCGCTGCGATCAGGAAGTCGTCGACCTTCTTGCCCTTGGCCACCTGCTCGGCCAGCCAGCGCGGCTGCTTGCCGCGGCCGGTCCAGGTTTCCGCCGCATTGGCCGGATTGCGGTACTTCGGCGGCACCTTGCCCAGCTTGCGGCCCGGCTTCGGACCCGGCTTGCCGGCAGCCGGCTTGCGGCCGCGCTTGGCCGGAGCGGCGCCATCGAACACTTCGTCGATGCCGTAACCGTGCGACTTGGCCAGGCGTGCCAGCAGGGTGCGGACCTTGGCGATGGGCGTGCGCTTGGCGACGATGGTCTGTTGCTTCTTGGCCGTCTTGATAAGAGCGCCCAACTGCTTGGCCGACAGGCCACTGAGATCGATGGTCATTTGTACTCCGGAAAATGGGTGATGGACCTGCAGCCATTCCCTGGCTAGAGCGGAATCATAATATCGCTTTATCGGATTGACAAATATTCCGGGTATTTCGATAGGTGCGCCGATCGCTGGATCGGCGTGGGTGTCACTTATACGCACCGAATTCCGATTGTCAAATCAACGCCGGGTAACGCCGCTGATTCGACCGGCATATTGACCCGGCAAATGTCGAGGCCGTGTCGTGGCGATCGGGGGCGCAAGAAAAAAGGCCGGGATATATTCCCGGCCTTTCCGATTAACCCTGCAGGCGCGCCAGCAATGCGGCGCGGTCCAGGTTCTCGGCCTCGCCGCCGCTGCGCGCGCGATATTCGAAGGTGCCGGCGGCCAGCCCGCGCTCGGACACCACCACCCGGTGCGGGATGCCGATCAGTTCGATATCGGCGAACATCGCGCCGGCGCGCAAGCCGCGATCGTCGAGCGCGGCGTCCAGGCCGGCTTGCTGCAGTTCGGCCAGCAGCGCCTCGCCGGCCGCGTCGATCGCCGGATCGCGCTTGGGATTGATCACGCACACCGCCACCGACCACGGCGCCATCGGCTGCGGCCAGCGGATGCCGGCCTCGTCGTGGTTCTGCTCGATCGCCGCGGCGACGATGCGCGAAATGCCGATGCCGTAGCAGCCCATCGCCATCGCCACGGTCTTGCCGTTCTCGTCCAGCACGGTGGCGTCCAGCGCCTGCGCGTACTGGCGGCCGAGCTGGAACACATGGCCGACTTCGATGCCGCGCGCCAGGCGGATCTCGCCGCCGTCGTGCGCGCGCTCTCCCTCGACCACGTTGCGCAGGTCGGCCACAGTGTCCGGCTCGGGCAGGTCGCGGCCCCAGTTGACCCCGGCCAGATGGAAGCCGGCTTCGTTGGCGCCGACCACGAAATCGGCCATCGCCGCCACGTCGCGGTCGGCGACCACGCGGATCGGCTGGCTGGGGTTCAGCGGGCCGAGGAAGCCCGGCTCGCTGCCGAGGTGGACGCGGATCTCGGCTTCGTTGGCCATGCGGTAGCCGGCCAGGCCCGCGACCTTGCCCAGCTTGATCTCGTTGACCGCGTGATCGCCGCGCACCAGCGCCAGCACGAAGGCGTCGCCGGCCATCACCGCGACCGACTTGACCGTGCGCTGCAGCGCGATGCCGAGCAACTCGGCCACGGCCTCGCAGGTCTTCTGGGTGGGCGTGGCGACCTTGCGCAGCGCTTCCTGCGCTGCTGCGCGCGGCGCCGGATCGGCGGCGACCGCGGTCTCGACATTGGCCGCGTAGTCCGAACCGGTGGAGAACGCCAGCGAATCCTCGCCGGACTCGGCCAGCACGTGGAATTCCTGCGAGGCGTCGCCGCCGATGTCGCCGGAATCGGCCTGCACCGCGCGGAACTGCAGGCCCAGGCGGGTGAAGATGCGACTGTAGGCGGCCTTCATGTTCTCGTATTCGCGGGCCAGGTCCTCGTCGCTGACGTGGAACGAATAGGCGTCCTTCATCAGGAACTCGCGCGCGCGCATCACCCCGAAGCGCGGGCGGATCTCGTCGCGGAACTTGGTCTGGATCTGGTAGAAATTGACCGGCAGCTGCTTGTAGCTGCTCAGCTCCTGGCGCGCGAAATCGGCCGCGGCCTCTTCGGCGGTGGGGCTGTAGCAGTATTCCTGCTCCTTGCGGTCCTTCATCCGCAGCATCAGGCCGCCGAACTTCTTCCAGCGCCCGGTGGCTTCCCACAGTTCGCGCGGCTGGATGGTCGGGAACAGCACTTCCACCGCGCCGGCGCGGTTCATTTCCTCGCGCACCACCGCTTCCACCTTGCGCAGCACGCGCAGACCCAGCGGCGACCAGGTGTACAGGCCGGAGGCGAGCTTGCGGATCATGCCGGCGCGCAGCATCAGCCGGTGGCTGACTAGTTCGGCGTCGGCCGGGGTTTCCTTGGTGGTGTGCAGGTGGAACTGGGAAAGGCGCATCGAGGGGCTTCGCTAACGGCGGGCGCCCATTTTGCCAGTCATTGCCGGCGCTGCGGGGATGCGCGGCGGCCCGCGCCGCGTCCGTGCCGCCGCGTCGCGCTCACTCCGCGGCGGCGGGCGGCGTGCAATAGGCCTTGATCGCGGCCTCGGCCAGGGCCTTCTGTGCGTCGCGCTGGGTCTCGTCCAGTTCCCCGTCCGGCTTGCCGTCGCCGTCGCGGTCGGTCATCACCTTGCCCGGCTTGCCGAGAATGTCCAGGTTCTTGCGCGCGCTCAGGCAGTTGGGGTTCTCGGCCGGCGCGGCGGCTTCGGTGGCCTCGGCCGGGGCGCCGCCGCGGCTGTCGACCCGCCGTGCCTGGTACTTGCCGCCCGGCGGCGGGCTCTCCGAATAGTGGGTGACGCCCTGCGCATCCTTCCATTGGTACAGGGTGGCGGCGCCGGCCACGCCGCTGGCGGCGAGCAGGCACAGGCAGCAAAGCCGGGTCAGGGCGCGCATCACGTTCTCCAGGGGTACGGGCGAGGGCCGATTGCAGCACCCGCCGTCGGGCCTGGCAAGTCGATTAAACTGCCGGGCATGGAACCATCCCGACCGCCTCCCCGTTCGCGCACCATCTATCTGCTGCCGAACCTGTTCACCACCGCCGGCCTGTTCTCCGGTTTCTACGCCATCATCGCCGCCGCCAACGGCCAGTTCGTGCACGCCAGCGTGGCGGTGTTCGTCGCCGCGGTGATGGACGGGCTGGACGGGCGGGTGGCCCGGCTGACCGGCACCAGCAGCGAATTCGGCGTGCAGTACGACTCGCTGGCCGACCTGGTCAGCTTCGGCATGGCCCCGGCGCTGGTGATGTACCACTGGTCGCTGTCGGCGCTGAAGTTCGACGGCAGCGTGATGGGCCGGGTCGGCTGGTCGGTGGCGTTCCTGTACGCGGCCTGCGCCGCGCTACGCCTTGCCCGCTTCAACACCCAGGTCGGCACTGTCGACAAGCGCTGGTTCGTCGGCCTGGCCAGTCCGGCCGCGGCGGGGTTGATGATGGCCTTCGTGTGGGCGTTCGCCGACGGCAACCTGGGCTGGGACGGCGAGCAGTTGCGCTACGTGGCGCTGGGCGTGACCGTTGTCGCGGCGCTGCTGATGGTCAGCCGCATCCGTTTCTGGAGTTTCAAGGGCGGCGCCGCCAAAGGCCCGCGCGCCGACCGGGTGCCGTTCCTGATGCTGGTGCTGGCGCCGGTGGTGATCGCGGTGCTGGTCATCGACCTGTCGCGCGCGCTGCTGGCGATCGGCGTGCTGTATGCGTTGTCCGGCCCCTGCTACTGGCTGTGGCGGCGCTGGCGCAAGCTGCCGGACGCGACGTGAGCGAGGCAATAACCAGCGCGGCGCCGCTGTGGTCGGCCGAGCAGCATGGCTGGCTGCAGGCGTTGGGCCATACGCTGTATGTGGGTGCCGACGCCGACGTCGGCGCGGTGGTCGCGCAGCCGGCGCTGGCCGAGGAGCGCGATGCTCCTGCCGCCGCCGCGGCTGCGCCTGCAGCGGTGTCCGCGCACGCAGCACCGGCGTACGCGCCGCGTGCTACAGCGCCCGCGGAGCCGTCGCCGCGCGCGCGCGCGCCGACCGCGCCTGCGGACTATCCGGAGCCGCAACGCGCCGCGCCTGCGCCGGCTGCGCGCCGCGCCGGTCTGCGGCTGCCCGATCGGCTGCAGATCGCGCTGTTGCGCGCCTCCGGGCGCAATCCGAACGATCCAGCCACGCAGACGCTGATGGCAACCTGGCCGCTGGCCGAGCTGCGCGGCAATGCCGCCGCCAAGCGCGCGCTGTGGCCGCAGCTGCGCGCGCTGCGCAAGCAGGCGCCGCGATGAGCGCGCTGGGCTCGGCGTCCTCGCCGGCGGCGGCGACGCTGCGCACGTTGCGCGAGACCGATCTGGACACGGTGATGGAGATCGAGCGCCGCGCCTATCCGTTCCCATGGACGCGCGGCATCTTCCGCGACTGCCTGCAGGCCGGCTATCCGGGCTGGGTGCTGCTGGAACAGGGCCAGATCGTCGGCTACGGCGTGATCAGCGTCGCCGCCGACGAGGCGCACATCCTCAACGTCTGCGTCGCGCCGGAACGGCAATCGCGCGGCTACGGCCGCCTGCTGCTGCGCGCCCTGATCAAGTACGGTGCCGACCTGGGCGCGCGCCGCGTGTTCCTGGAAGTGCGTCCGTCCAATCCCAGCGCGATCGCGCTGTACCACAGCGAAGGCTTCAACGAGATCGGCCGCCGCCCGCGCTACTACCCGGCGGCGAACGGCCGCGAGGACGCGTTGGTGATGGCGATCGAGCTGTTCTTCGAAGGCATGTCGTAGCGCCCGACGGCGTGCCGTCGACGCCGCGCCGGCGAGGGTTTCTGCATGCCTCGCCTTTTTTGTGGCGAGCCGTTTTCCTTCCCTAT
>Ga0308160_10007330_pt1 | contig 10984 bp, 10 predicted proteins | sample PhyFR1_FD_201036 | JGI IMG/M metagenome (GOLD analysis project Ga0308160, IMG submission 201036) | Phyllosphere microbial communities from UC Gill Tract Community Farm, Albany, California, United States - DLSLF.R1 | ecosystem: Host-associated > Plants > Phyllosphere > Unclassified | place: USA... | reverse complement strand
CATTTTCCTTGGCGGCAATGTCCTTGAACCCGGTGGCAAGCACCAGCGCATCCAGCTCCAGTGTCGAGTGCGTGAGTTGATTGACTTCCTTGAGCGCCAACTGCACGTGCCCTGAGGCGTTAACCTGCGCCTGCTCGATGGCGATGTTGTTGAGGATGTGGATGCGCTGCTTGCCCTGCAGCTTTTCCTCATGGATGCGCACGTACAGCGCGTTGATCACATCTTCATCGGCCGAGCTGTAGTTGGTGCCGCGCAGTTGCTTATCCACCCGCGCCTTGGCGTCCGGCGGCAGGTTGAAGTAGTAGTCGATAAATTCCGGGAAATACACCTTGTCGCTGAATGGGCTGGTGTCCTTGAGTCTGAAACTGAAGCTGCGGTGCAGCGAGTAGATTTCCTTGTCCGCAAACCTGGCAGTCAGGTCCAGCACAATCTCCACGGCGCTCTGGCTGGAGCCCACCACACCGATACGCTGCACGCTCGATGGCAACTTGTTGATGCGTTCGAGGTAGTGATTAAGGTGGAACACCTGCGGACCATTCAGGCCCTCGAAAACCGCGGGAATATTCGCTGTGCGCCCGGTACCCAATACCAGGCTGCGCCCATAGATGACCCGCTGATCGTTATAGGTGACCTTCCATACATGCTCGCCCTTTAATAGCAAAGGCTCCACCCGTTGGGCGAACGCCGAGGATTCGACACTGCCCAGAAAATGCCCGGCAACCCATTTGATGTATTCGGCATATTCGCGCCGCAGCGGGTACGTCAGCGGTAGGTTAAGGTAGTCGAACAAGCGGCCGGTTTCTTTCAGGTAATTAACGAAGCCATAACGACTGCGCGGGTTGCGAGGTGTGACCAGGTCCCGCAACGGATTGTTCTGGATGTCCGAGCCGCTGAGCAGCATTTCGTCCTGCCAGTCCGGTGTCTGCTTGGCGTCCAGGAAGCGATAGGTCAGCGCAGAAGCTGACTCCTCCAGGCCTATTGCCAATGCGAGGTTTGACGGGCCGAAACCAATACCCACGATATCGAAAACTGTGTCTGACATGGTAAAGCTCCTATCCCTGGATTGGCTTTAATGGAAGATGGTAATAGTGGTACGCGGTGTTTTCGATAAACCCGAAGCGCGTGTATAAGTTGCGTGCTCTCGGGTTGTCGTCAGCGCCCTCAATGAATAACTGTTTGGCCCCGGCTGTATGCGCGAACGCTTTTGCCGCATTCAATAACGCCAGGCCAACCCCGGCACTGCGCTTAGAGGCTTCGACATATAAGTCATTTAATATCCACAGGCGTTCTAATGTGACACTTGAAAAACTGGGGAAGAGTTGCGTAAACCCAATAACTTCATTGTTGACTTGCGCAACGATGATAATTGACTCGCCGAGAAAGAAGCGCTGTTGAATAAACGCCAGTGAGCGGGCCAGGTCGGGGGCTTCGCCATAGAACTCACGGTATTTGTCCAGCAACGGCGCGATCGCTGCAGCGTCGTCGAGGGACGCGTGACGGGTGATGATGAGATCACTCATGGCGTGGTCACCTCGGCAAAGGCTTGCTTGAGTATGTGCAAGCCTTGGGTGATCTGCGCGGGAGTGATCGTCAACGCCGGGAGGAACTTGAGTACCTGATTGTCGATGCCGGAGGTTTCAATGATCAGCCCGCCAGCATAGGCCCGCGCTGCAATTTTTTGCGCCAGGGCCGAGTCCTCGAACTCGATGCCCCTGAAAAAACCTCGCCCTTTGAGACGGTTGGGTGCCTTTTCGGCAAAGCTCAGGGACAACCCCAGCAACCCCTGATGTAATTGGTCTGCCTTGTCCTTGAGCGTCTGGGCAAACTCCGTGTTGCTCCAGTAGTGATCGATCACCGCCTTGCCCGTGACGAACGCCAGGTTATTGCCGCGAAATGTGCCGTTATGTTCTCCCGGCTCCCACACATCCAGATGGGGCGCCAGCAAGACAAGAGACATGGGTAAGCCATAACCGCTGATGGATTTGGATAAGGTCACGATATCCGGAGTGACCCCGAGGGCTTCGAAGCTGAAGAACTCCCCAGTGCGACCACAGCCGGCCTGGATATCGTCGATGATCAGCAGAATGTCATGCTCGCGGGCGATGGCTTGCACGGCCCGTACCCAGTCGGCCGAAGCGCTGTTCACGCCACCTTCGCCCTGCACCGTTTCCAGTACGATAGCCGCCGGTTTGTCGATCCCGCTGCCGCTGCGCAGCATGTTGGCCAAGTACAAGGATGTGTCCACACCGTCGCCGAAATACCGGTCATACGGCATGAACGTCACATTGTTCAGGCTGACACCGGCCCCGGCGCGTTTACGCGGGTTGCTGGTCAAGGCGAGGCTGCCCAAGGACATGCCATGGAACGCGTTTGTGAAGGCCACGACATTCTGGCGCCCGGTGTACTTACGGGCCAGTTTGATCGCAGCCTCCACCGCGTTGGTGCCAGTGGGGCCGGGAAACTGCACTTTGTAGTGCAGGTTACGCGGTGCCAGGATCTGCTCTTCAAACGTCGTCAGGAAGGCTTTCTTGGCAGTGGTCTTGAAATCCAAGCCATGGGTGATGCCATTGTTGCCGATGTAATCGAGCAACGCGGCCTTCAACACCGTGTTGTTATGCCCATAATTCAAGGCCCCCGCACCACTGAAAAAGTCGATGAACACCTGGCCGTGCTCACTGGTCAGGGTCGAGCCTTCGGCAGTATGGAAAGTGGCGGTAAAGTCTCGGCAGTAGGAACGAACGTTAGATTCTTTAAGCTCGAATATATCCAGAGGCTGTGGCGCCGCAGGCGCAAGTTTTGAAAGCGAGTAATTCAACGTAGCCGTCATGTCAGGTACCGTTTATCAATCCAATTGAATGGACTTTCAACAGGTATAGCTATTTCCCAGTGGCCATGTAGCGAATGCTGAGAAGACTTTAATCCCTTGAAGTCCGCGTGCAACTTTCATCCTATGAAACATGACCCGCTCTGTTGGCCAGCAGGAACAATGACGTCTTTCGCTAATTAAGCTAGCAGCAATTCTGGAAAGAATGACCAATTATAAATTCATATGCTTATGACCTGTTTTTGCACTGCTGGCGGTGACAGGGGTGTCTGCCGCTGATGGCAGCGTTGCTCATACGTGCTCGCTTTCGGTTAGGAGCACAGGGGCGATTCGGGGAATATCAGGGGGGGCTTGCGCCTCGAGTGGTGATCCTGCTGCTGTGCAAATGGGTTCCGAGGTTGCTCGCGTTCTGCGCAGGGGGAGGACGAATATCAGCGGGAATACCAAACGTCTGGAACTCAAAAAGTATGGAACGCCTCCGGCGGCGCTGAAGGCCCGTGTTCACTGGATTTCAGGCACAAAAAAAAGACGTCGGTGGACGTCTTTAGAGCCGGGGTACTTTGAATTCGTTTAGTAAATTGTTGATTTATAACATTAATATCTAATTTGATTTCTAGTTGGAATACCAATTGGAATACTGCACTCCAGTTGACCACCCGTTTGCATTCGATCTGACCAGCACGTTTCGTAACCATGATTGGCAGTGAACTGCCCATAACTGCCCATAACTGCCGGTGGCGGCAGGCAGAAATCGGCCAAAAGCGGGCATTCGATTTCGCTATTCATCAATCTCCCGAGCGTGCGAAATTACCAGCCCTTCAATTTCTCTCAAAGGCAGGCTCATGAGCTCCACCCTGGCAGTCTCGGATATTTTAGGTCCATGGAGTGGGGATGCCCCCACAGGACTCATTCAGCGTTGCAGGGAGGCATGGGACACACCTCTAGAGAGTTTGAATGATCTTATGGTTGCTACTTTTTTGAGTCAGAACATCGCGACCAAACACCTGCTCATCGAGGCGAAGCGCCGCATGAAAGACCAGGAACGAGATGAAACCGAGTACTTCGACGGCCAGCTTCTCGAAGCTATCGAGCGCTTGCAATCCGGAGTAATTCATCCCGACTGTTTGTTGCGTTCGACACAGACTATCTATATTGGGTCGCTTTCTGTCTCACGCGACTGGCAGAGAACGGCCAGAAGTAGTCATTCGAAGACGCCTAGAAAATAACCAGTGTGATTCAAATACGTTTTCCACGCGCGAACCACCGCGGCCGCTTCAATTTTTGTGCGTCCCCCTAACCTGGGCATCCCATCCACACCGGGATTTCGGTAACTGATACTAAAAAGCTCCGGGTTAGAGCTAGAGAAATTAAGGTGTTTTTTAGAACTCTTGACGTTACGATGTGTAGAAATGAGCTCCATAAAATTCGCGGAGAAAATATGCTTAAGCACCTAAGCGTAAAAAATTTTAAGTCATGGAAAGACTTGAATATAGTATTTGGCAACGTAACTGGGCTTTTTGGAACCAATAGTTCTGGGAAGAGTAGCTTGTTGCAATTTTTACTACTCCTGAAACAAACAAAAAATGCTACCGACAGAGGTCTTGTTCTAGACTTCGGAGGCCCAGAGCAATACATAAACTTAGGTAGTTTCCAGGATGTTGTTTTTAAACATGACGTTCAACAAGTAATAGAGTGGTATTTAGAATGGTCTCTGCCTAAAAAAAGAACAATTAGTGACCCGCTCGGAAAGAGAACTGATGTTTTGGCGTCGGACAACAACCTTGCAATGTGGAGCGAGGCGCACTTAAAAAATAAACAAGTATTTTGTACGTACTTAGAATATGTATTTGGTGACTATTCATTTTTCATGCGGCCTAAAAAAAAGGGGGCAACCGAGTTTGAACTAATTGCTGGAACAGATGAAGAGCAAGAAAAATTTCGATTTAAAAGAGTAAAAGCCAGAGCTTGGTCACTTCCTGGTCCAGTGAAGACACACCTGTTTCCCGATCAAGCAAAAACGTATTTTCAAAACTCCGACTTCTTAAGCTTGTTTGAGACGGAATATGAAGCCTTTATGGATAATTTATATTATCTCGGCCCTCTAAGGGAACCACCAAAGCGCGATTACTCTTGGTCAGGCGCGAGCCCATTAGATGTAGGTAAAAAAGGGGAACTCACAGTTGCCGCCCTGCTTTCGGCAACTATTAGAAATGAAGTAAGAAATCTTGGGGGTAGAACACATTACAAAAGCTTTCAAGAGATGATTGCATATTGGCTAAAAGAACTTGGTCTGATACACGAGTTTGAAATTTCTGAAATTGGTGAAGGATCAAATCTTTATCGGGCTTACGTCAAAAAAGATAAGTACAGCGCTCCTGCTCTTCTTACAGATGTTGGCTTCGGTGTATCGCAAGTTCTACCAGCACTTGTGTTGCTCTACTATGTGCCTGAAGGTAGCATAGTTATTATGGAGCAACCTGAAATTCATCTGCATCCGTCTGTCCAGAGCCGCTTTGCTGACCTCATACTCACCGTTTCAAAAACGAGAAAATTGCAAGTAATACTAGAAAGCCACAGCGAACATATTTTAAGGCGCCTCCAGCGGAGAGTTGCTGAGCAAACGGCAGAATCACAGGATATAAAGTTATTCTTCTGTGACCAAGTTCGCGGTGAATCTACTATTTCCGAGCTTGAGCTTACTGAATTTGGTGACATAAAAAACTGGCCAGATAACTTTTTCGGTGACGAAATGGGTGAGATTTCTGCCACCAGAACTGCAGCACTTAAAAGAAAAATTGCGCTGGCAAAAAAATGAAAGTAATTGAAACTAATGTTGCTATATCTGCAAACGGAAAAAATACACATTCGAGTTTAGAGTGCCAACTCGCGTGCGTTGTTTTTTTAAGTGAAGTCGTTGCTCGAAAAGAGTTGATTGCAATAGACGAGCTAGGACTAATGCTTGAGGAATATGCGAGGTACTTAAACTATAGTGGGCAGCCTGAGGTCGGCGATGAGTTCTTCAAATATCTACATGATAACCAATATTACCCGCAGCGAGTTTTAAGAGTCAACATAACACCTAATGACGTTCAAGAAAGAGGCTTCGATGAACTTCCCATAAATACCATGGATCCTTCAGATCGAAAGTTCTTAGCTGTAGCACTTGTTTCAGGCGCTATAGTGGTTAACGCTCTTGATAGTGACTGGGATGAAAACATAGAAGAAATCAATAATATGGGTGTCCAAGTCAGCCAGTTATGCCCGGAGCATGCATGCAAACTACACCCCTGAGGGAAAACAGGGGTCAGACAATAATTCAAAAGCATGGCCCACCCATTTTCCATGTGAGGTCCCTCAGTGTCTGACTCTTATCCTTCTTTAGTCTTTAACGCGACGGCCGTCACTTTACGACTGTGCTGGTCCGGCAAGCCAGCTTGCCAACGGTATAAATTGGCCTGGCTTCGTAGACATCTCGAACGACTGCTTTTCGCCGATTCTGTTGAAAACAGTGCTTAAGCGATCTAGGGAGCCGCCCAAGCCCGGCCACCTGGTAGGCAGCGCTAGTAGAGATGCACCACTTTGCGTCCCAACATCGAAGGGCGAACCGCATGGATGAAATTGCAAAGCTGTCCTAGCGAAGCTGGTCCTACTCGTACACATTGATGACGCGATGGGTTACCTACTCAACGACATCAGTAGCGTAGGTAGCCTCGATGGCACCCCCTATGAAGAAGGCAGGGCCGATGGTATCTGTACTGGCCACTGTTGGCCGGCACACTCCACTAGCCAGTGCTATCACCCCATATAACTCTCAAAATCACTTTCTTCGAGTTTCACAATATTTAGCGAACTTGCCTTGTTGGCATCCAAATTGATTAATATATCACATATGACCGCAAACAAGCCGCACTTGTCAGCACACTCCTCTAGTTTGGGCTTGGATAAATAGCTAGAGGAGGAGTGGGCGCCGACATTTGACAGTCTGACTGCGCTTCCAAAAGCAGCCAGATCTAGTAGATTGTTAAATGTAGTAAACGTGATGCCAGAAATATTAGAGACTTCGCTTAGAAGATTTTGATTCTTTTTTAAAAGAATTAGGACATGTATGACGCCAAGCATCAAAGTCGAGTTTAGCTCTTTCTTCAGTCCTGGACTTAAACTGCCTTTGTTAATGTTGCTAAACCAATTTTTTCGAGTCTTGGATATTTTTATCCATGAAACATCGAATATGCATCTAATAGAGCAGGCTATAAGAGGTAGATATTCATCTTTGTTCCGAGATTGGTATGCTTTATCTATCGCGTAGATTAAATTTGAAATAACGCCCTGGCTAAGGCGATAGCCAGACTCTGACTCAATCGTAAAAATAGACCGTTGTGGTGAGCCAGTTACATTGGAAATTTTCTTACTAAATTGTAGTTTTATCTCAGTAGAAACCAAGCTTGTGTGCGGGTCTTGATATCTAAAGCCTACTAATTTCTCACAAGGGTCTTCAATTGAGTGCAAAACGCCGTTGCTTGACGGTACGCCATCAATAGAAATTTCCACTTCATTTTTGTTTACTTCTTCACCAAGGCTATTTCTAACCTGAAAAATATACTTCTCTAACTCAATTTGATTCGAGGGGGTATAGATTTCCAAAGGCATCTTTCTATTAATTGATATTGACGCTGCCGTTTTCTTCTGTTCCCCTGGTTTCGAAGTTGGGACAGCCTTACCTGTGGGGACCTTTTTCTTATAGTTCTCTTTCTGCAAGTCTCTTTTTAACTCAGAGCCGTTAGTTTGTATAAGATCGTTGAGGGTCTTAAGATTTTTGATCAAGCTTTTGGTTAGAGAGTTTTCGACAAAATTCGTTCTGTCCGAGTTGAACTCAACCTCCTCACTCTGGCTTCTTAAGCTTACCCGCCCAATCATTTGAGGTAATGAACTTCCCGAGCTGGTCTTTCTGAGCAGCTCCGGATCGAATATAACAATATTATTAAAAAGATTTCGATTGAAATAGACCAGTGGGTACAGCGCGTCATCATGTACCCTTTTATTCAATGGAGATATAGATTTTGAATTCCTGCCTCTTTCAAAGTGAAAGATAATAAGTTCTAGGTTTATTGAATAGTCCGTTCTTCGCATGGGCTCAGGTAGACCTGAAATTGACTTTAATAGCTCACCCTTATGATAGAATTCAATATTATTGTCTTCTGAGTCAAAATAAACATAAAAAAGTTGATCGTTATCACTTTCTAGCTTGAAGTCCTTAAGGTTTCTAGTCGAGTATCCAGTTGCCTGATTTTCTATTTCAATTTTTATGTTAAAGTTTTTATCTACGATTGCGGCAGCAAGCTTTTCCGAAACCTTTTCACTGTTTAAATCTTCAAGCAATGCCTCGATATCTTTTGGGCTCGAGGAAATAATGATAGTGGTGCCTTTCCCTTCGTGAGTTTTCGTTATGATTGGTATCCTAGTCCCTGCAAGATCCTGCTTAGCGACTAAGTCTGATTTTTTCAGAGAAAATGTGCTCTGCATCCCACCCTTGCGAGTGATCCATTGAACTTCATCGCCAAACTTAAATGCCGCAAGAAAGCCTAGTCCTTTAGAACCTTGAGTGATCCTGCTAGCGCCATTTTGTTCAATGACGTGGCCGTATTTCTTAGAGCTTTGTGATATGTGAAAAAGACTTTCAATTTCATCAGCTCCCATTCCGTTTCCGTTATCCGAAATAGTCACAGTATTTTTCGAAGCTTCCACTTTAATCGTAACGTCTGGCGAAAAAGCATCATAGGCATTCTTTATCAGCTCGTTAAGCGCAAATAGTGTTGATGGTATCTTCTGCGACAGCTCTTCGATTAACTTCCCGCCAAACTTTAAAGAGACTTCCGACATATGAAATTCCTTTTTACAGATGAGAGCGCATTCATGGGTAGTAGGTGGTCGCTCTGAGGCTTATCAGGTCACCATTTTATAATTGTTACATGTTCTTTTTGCTTATTGTGTAAAGGTTTTTGGTTTTCTCGCGCTGCCAAAAGAGGAATCTATCTCAGGAAGTATAACTTCAGTGCCGACGATCGTAAGAGTTTGAGTATTAATATTTAAAATGATTTGGCTGGCACCTGCGTGGCGAGGTTTTTTTACTAACTTAATAAGGGCTTGTATGTCGTCAGTTATGGGGTCGAAACCAATCTTAAATACTATCGAAGGGTGATCCTCAAGCCGAAGAGTGTCGAAGGCGGCTACCTTGTGCGACACCTTGTCGGCAACTCCTTTCATACGCTCCCCCATGAGCGAGTTACTAAAATCCACTCGGTAGCCATAGTTGATCCTTCACTATTTTTAGATGCCATTCTTTTGCGAGAGCTGGGCAATACACGTTCTATAGTGGTAACTACTTCGTGCCCGTTTGTGGTAAGAAATTCTTTAGTTATATCCACCAGAGGAAAGGTCTTACCTCCTATTCTTCTTTCCCCAAGGGTGAAAAAACAAAATGCCCCGAGCTTGAGTCTAGAGCTAATCATCATTAATGATTCACGATAATCTCGACAGAAAGATAAGGTTTTCTTTCTTAGAGGGGCAGCATGCTCGATTTCTCTTAAGAAATTTGCTAATGAGGGAGAGGCTGTACAAAGTTCATTTCTTGCTTGGTCAGCAAACCTCAACGAACCACCTAAACTTAATGTGTCAATTCGCGAAGTAGTATCTAATAAAAAAGGGTCAAATCCATCATGAAGATCAATCGGATCTATCCAGCGGAGTGGTAAGTAACTATGCTGTCCATAAGGGACTGTGGTTTTATTATCTCCATATGGTGGTGAGGTCATTAATACATCTGCAAGTTTTGGTGCTTTGCCTACACCCGAAACCGATCCAGATGATAGCACTGCGGCAGGAAAGATTTCTTGGTTTGGCCTTGCCGATATTCTTGACCAGTGCAACGACAGTCGAGAAAGATTTTGCTCGCAGACAATCTTGAAGACCTTAATAGCGTCGGTCTCTCTCCTTGCGATATCTTCCTGGCTATATGTATGTAACTTGAATGTTGAAATCCTTGAGTTTGATACCAATCTTACTGTTTCAGCGAAACAGACCCACAGGAATTTTCTAACAACTTTGTTTGGGTGATCGATTATTGATTTACGCAACCTGCTCAGGCCATCTTTTATCTCAAATTTAAACCACTTGTTTATATTGGGGAAGTCGAAATCGCACGGCGCGGAGGCTTCTGCTAAAGTGACCACAAGAGACACTGCATTAGAGGCAGTCTCAACGTCCGGTGGAGCAGATTTCACCTCGCACAATAATATAGCCATTGGATTAATATCGCTTCCATAGTAATTAATCCCTCGGTATAAGCTCTCTAACATAACAGTGCCCGACCCCGAAAAAGGGTCGTACACTAAAGAGATATCGTTTTCCACAGCGATCAAGTCATCCAGCAATGCTCCTTGCAGCTCAGGAACCATCATGGCGGGATACTGAAAGAGAGCATGATTTCCAGATCTGCTTCGCAGCTTAGAAAATTCCCAAAAGTTGCTATCGCAGTCAGTTCTTGAGGATAATCGGCGACGCAGCTCTGCTGATTTTTCATCCGTGCTACCACTTAGGCCGGTTTGCCTAGCAGTCATGTCAACCCCCAATCCATAACCAAGCCCTAAATCCAAAGTTGTCCGAGTTTCTTCCACATTCGCCAGTAATATTTTTGCCTTTGGGCTCATGCTCAAGAAGCTCCTCAGACCCACCCTTCACAGGCTTGTAAGGGCGTCTGCCAAACCACCATGTAGAATAATAGAAAAGTAATTGCAAAGACACTCTAGCCATCAACATATAGCAATTTTCGAAGTGTGGTGACGCATCTGGAGTATCCGCCTGCTCTCTAAGCCTCATCCCTTGCTGCGCCCGAGTCTCCCAAGAGGCCACTCCTGGCACGTTGGAGCGTTCCCTCCAAATCGACATAATGCCATCACATCGTTGCTACGCACTAGTGAGGCAGTTCGCTTGTGAGAGCCCATGGGGTTCTGATTGACACTCATGCTTGTGTTGTCGCCGCTTCACATTTACGCTTTGCTCCGTCGCGGTCAATCCCGCGACCGGGTGTCGCAACCTGAATCGAAACCAAGGCGCGGTATGTGCCATATCGCACAGTCAGCACTTCAAGTGCTAGCTGCTGCTTTT
>Ga0308160_10007329_pt1 | contig 10984 bp, 10 predicted proteins | sample PhyFR1_FD_201036 | JGI IMG/M metagenome (GOLD analysis project Ga0308160, IMG submission 201036) | Phyllosphere microbial communities from UC Gill Tract Community Farm, Albany, California, United States - DLSLF.R1 | ecosystem: Host-associated > Plants > Phyllosphere > Unclassified | place: USA... | reverse complement strand
GCCAGGGCGGTGCGGGTGTCGTACACCACCAGCGCCTGTTGCGCCGGACCGTGTTCGAGCGCGATCGACAGCACGTCGGCCAGGTGGGCGGCGGCGGCATCGACGGCGTGCGAAGGCAGCTCGCAGTCTGGCGCGGTGGCGTGCGGATCGGTAGCGGTCATGGTGGATCTTCTGAATGCGCGGAAGCGTTGGATGAAGCCGCCATTATACGTATGCACGCCGAAAGTTCCCTTCGCGCCGGGCCACGAGTTCGTTTATTGATCCTCACGGGATCGGTCCACGCTACCTTCTGAACAGCGCGCCGCGCGCCCGTCCGCGGCGCTATCATTTGAGCAACAGCAAGGACATCCCGCAGCGTGCGGGTCTTGTTTCGACGAATCCATGGCAGCGCGAACAGCGGAACGATATGGCGTACAGATGGGAAACGCCTGCCAGCATCTGGCAGGAGGATGACAGCAGCGGAGAGTTCTCCCTGGTGGCGAACGAGGGGCTGGGCCAGGTCGACTGGCAGCGCCACGCGCACGCGCGCCTGCCCGACGTGGCCCACCTGCTGGGCGCTTCGCTGCCGCTCGATTGCCGCTGCGCCCCCATCTATCCCGAAGGCTTCGCCTATTGCCCCACCTGCGGGCGTCCGCTGCTGCGCCTGAATGGCACCCCGGCGCGCGGGCGCGGCTGGTGGGGCCCGGGCGGCGACGATGCGCTGCCGCGCCACGTGCCGCATGGCTTGCCGGTCACCTCGCTGCCCCTGGGCGACAGCCTCGAAGAGCGCCCGGCGGCCCCGGCGCCGGGGCGCTACGACCTGACCATGCCGGCCCCGCCCAATGCCTGTTCGGCGTTCGCCGCCGCCGGCTTCGGCTTTCCCGGCGAACGCCTGCTGGCGCTGGCCCATACCCGCGGCGTGCTGCAGTACTGGGATCCGCAGGCCGGCAACTGGCTCGTCCTGGCGCCTGAACCGGGCGCCGCCAGCCTGGTGTTTACCGCTTCGCAGCATGCCTGGATCGCCGCGGTCGAACCGCGCCGCGGCGAAGCCGGCATCGTTCCCGGCGCCGACGGCCTGCAGCGCCTGTGGATCAATCCCGTCAGCGAGACCTACCGCACCGAGTCCGTGCTGGCGGCGCCGGTCGTGGCCGCGCCCGGCCTGATGCGGCGCCACCTGGCTTGCCTGGCCGGCGGCGCCGATGGCATCAAGCTGTGGAGCCTGCGCCTCGATACGCACGAGGTGCGCGAACATGCCTGTCCCGACGTACCTGCCGCCGGCTGGACGCGTCCCCTCGGCTACGACGGCCGCCTGTTCTGGCTGCACGCCTCCGGACAACTCGCCTGGCGGCCCGGCGAAGCGCCGCAGTTCACGCCCTGGCCGCTGCAGTGGCAGCCGCGCCTGGAGTTCGGCGGCCCGACCCAGAGCCGCGACGGGCGCCTGTGGCAGATCGGGCACGACGGCCATGGTTACTCCTATCTCGAGCTGGGCGCGGGCGCCGACCACCTGCCGGCGCGCATGGCGATCGATGGCGCGCGCCTGGGCTTCGCCAACTTCCTGTTCCGGCGCGGGCATCCGGTGCCGGGCGAGCCCTGGTCGCAGGAGCACGTCGAAGACCCGCACCAGGACGACACGCTGGTGCTGCCCCTGCTACGCAGCTTCAATAACAACCGCAGTCAGCCGAGCGGCCTGGTGCTGCGCCTGCACAAGGCGAATTTTCGCGCCGAAGAAGCCTTGGCCGAGCGCGTGATCGCCCGCACCACGGTCGAATGGATCGGCCGCCGCAACGTGATTCTCGACGAGATCCCGCGCCTGACTCGCCCGCTCGACTGCGTGCCGGTGGTGGCCGGCGGCTGCCTGTGGCTGCACCATCCCGACTGGAACCAGATGCGCGGCTGGCGCCTGGACGAGCTGGCGTGATGACGATCCTGCTGCGTCCACTGGCTGCGGCCGCCCTGGCCGGCGCGTCTTTCTGCGCGCAGGCGATCCCGCATGTGTTCCTGGTGCAGAATTCGGGCTGGATGGAGCCGTTCTACAGCGACCCCAGGTCGCCGTTCAAGCCGCTGGTGGCGGCGCTGGCCGGCAGCGTGGTGCAGCCGGGCGAGGCGCTGGTGCTGGCGAGCTTCAATCAATCCGTTCCCGGCGCGCCGTCGCCGCAGGCATTGCTGTCGATGGTGGCCGACGAGGCGTCTACTCGCGGCCGCGTTGCCAAGGCCATCGCCGGCCTGGACACCGCGCGCAAGCCGGGCGGCGCCGCGCTGGCCGACACCGACCTGGGCGAGGCGGTGCGCGCGGCCACCGCGCAGGCCCTGAACGGCAGGCCGGGCATCGTCTGGCTGGTGACCAACAACCGCAACAGCCCCAACAACGACCAGGCCACCGCCGCCCGCAACCGCGAGTTCTATGGCGTGATCCACGGCGGCGACAACATCACCCGCGCGCTGGCCTTCCCGCTGCGCATGCCGGTCCAGGGCCGGCACTACAGCGCGAATGGCCTGATGGTGTATGCCTTTGCGGTCGGCCAGGACGGCGCGGCCGCGCTCGACCGCCTGGTGGCGTCGGGCCGTATCGCGCAAGTGATCACCGAGCCGCCGGCGCGCCTCAAGCCGCTCGACCGGGATACCGTGCGCCTGCGGCCGCGCCGCGTCGTCAACGCCCCCGGCGTGTCGTTCGGCGCAGGGCCGGGCGGCGTGCTGCGCGCGAATGTGGCGCCCGATGCGCGCCAGCCGACGGCGCGCATCGAGTGGCACCTTGAAAACACGATGTACCCGTACACCATCGCCTCGGCCACGCTCAGCGCGCGTTCGACGCTGGGCGGCGAGCGCCGCGCCATCGCGCTCGACGCCGACCAGGTGCGCCTCCTGGCTCCCGGCAAGCCGGCGCCGCTGGGCTCGACCATGGCGCTGCCGGTGGCGCAGATCCCCGACCGATGGTCGCTGGCGGCGCTCAAGTCGGCCGGCTCGGCCTATGTGCTGCCGGGGCGGATCGAACTGCACCTGGCCGACCAGAAGCTGGCGCTGTCCAGCGACTTCCGCCAGCGCATGGCGACGCTGTTCCCGGGTGATCCGCTGCCCGACATCTTCATTCCGCCGGCGCGCGTGCAGGCGTCCACCGCGGTGCTGCCGGTGGAGGTGCGAGTGCACTACGGCATGGGCCCGCTGCTGGCGCTGGGCGGCGCGCTGCTCGCGCTGCTGGCCTTGCTCGCCGCCGGCGCCTGGGCCTGGGCCCGGCCGCGCACCGCCCAGCTGCTGGTCGACGACGAGGCGCGCACGCTGCGCGGCCGCGCCGGCACCATCCAGCCGATCTACGACCGCGCCGGCGAGCAGGTCGGAGAGCTCAAGACCACGCTGTTCGGCCATCAGCTGCGGGGCGTGCGCGAAGGCGCGCGTGTGCAGCTGCGGCCCCGATAAAAAGAAGGAAAGGACGCACCATGCAAGCCACGCCACCAACCGACGCCCCATCGCCGGCCGATCCCGGCTTCAAGCTGCCCGAGGAATCCGCCTCGCCGCAGGATTCGCTGCCGCGCACGATGCCCGACACCGCCACGCGGCCGGTGGAGGTGATGCCGGCCGATCCCTACGCCGGGGGCCCAAACATGCCAGTGGCCGACACCGCAGACCGCGACCTGGCGATCGGCGGCGTGGTGTTCCTGATCCTGATCTGCGTCTACTTCTTCGCGCGCGGCGCCTACGTGCACCACCTGGTGCGCAAGCGGGTCGCGCCCGCGTCCGCCGGCAACGCCGGCTGGCTGCTGTTCGTCGGCCTGGGCTTCCTGTCGGCGGCGGCGGTGCTGGCGATCATCAACGCCAGCCGCTTCCTGACCTTTGCCGTCACCGGCCCGCTGGTGGCGGTGGGCGTGGTGGCGCTGGTCGCCTCGCTGTTCGTCGGCCGCCGCTAAGAGAGAGAGACCATGGCAGAATTCCCGAACCCTTCCGGCCTGGGCGCCCGTCCCGCCGAACTCAAGGTCGACCTGCGCCCGACGCTGTTCATCGGCGCCGGCGGCACCGGCATGGAAGTCATGATGCGCATCCGCCGCCGCATCCTGTCGGCGGTCTGGAACCGGCAGCATCCGACCCGGGTCGAGTCGATCGCCGACTTCCCGGTGGCGCGCTTCCTGCACTTCGACCTCGATAACAACGCCATCATCGACGATGGCAAGTCGCAGCGCACCGATCCCTGGTACGAACTGGTGCGCCTCACTGACGAGGAGCGCCTGGTCGAGCCGCTCGACCTGCCGCAGTACCACGAATCCGACGACAGCCTGGCGCGCTTTCCGCTGATCGAAAGCTGGATGCCGCTGCGGCCCAAGAAACTGCGCTCGCTCGGCATCGATCCGTCCAAGGGCGCCGGCCAGATCCGCGCGCTGGCGCGCCTGTACCTGTTCGACAAGTACCCGAAGCTGCGCGGCCGCATCAAGGGCGCGCTCAACTACCTGGGCAGCAATGCCGGCATCGAGCGCAAGGAGAATTACCAGCGCCTGGGGCTGCAGGTGGACACGTCCAAGTTCCGGATCGTGGTGATCGCGTCCGCCGCCGGCGGCACCGGGGCGGGCAGTGTGCTCGACCTGGGCTGGCTGTCGAAGGCGATCGCGCGCCAGGAGGTGTCCGACAGCCAGGTCGACCTGGTGCTGTTGATGCCTTCCGGCTTTGCCAAGGCCAACAAGGAGCGCACCGAAGCGAACGCCTACGCTACGCTGATGGAACTCGAAACGGCGATGCGCGACATGAACGCGCAGGTGGCGTGGATGGAGCCCGACAGCATCGCCGGCCGCGGCGCGCCCTACGACGACGTGTATTTCGTCGACACCGCCAACCTGGCCAACAAGGCCACGCTCGACGTCAAGGACGCCTACCAGATGGTGGCCGATTCGCTGTTCGAGGATTTCGCCTCGGCCGATTTCGCCAACCGCAAGCGCTCGGTGGCGGTCAACCAGCAGCAGCACAAGCTGGGGCCCTACAACCCGCGCGTGCCCGAGGCCCGCTTCGGCGACATGCGCCTGTCGTATTCGAAGGTGTATTCCAGCTTCGGCCAGGCGGTGCTCGACACGCAGCAAAGCCTGGTCGAGGATATCCGCGCCTATGAACTGGCGGCGCTGATGGTCAAGGCCTTCTTCGGCCTGGCCGGCAGCGACGGCGCCGCCGCCAGCGGCATGGCGCGCCGCGCCGGCGACGCCGAACGCGACGCCTTCATGCGCGACCAGATGGACATGGGCGAGCGGCCGTTCGACGAATTCCCCGACCTGCGCAAGGGCACGGTCGACCTGACCCCATTCACCGAGTACGCGCTGACCAATGCCTTGCTGCTGGACCGCGACGGCCGCTCGCTGCTCGAGCGCGTCGAGAGCCGGGTGCAGCTCGAGATGGACCGCATCATGGCGTCCTACGACATCAAGCTGTGGCGAGAAAAGGTGTCCGAGCTGCTGCCGCAGCTCGAGCGCGATGCGATCCGCGAAGCCGGCGCCACCGCCGAGACCAGCGAGGACCGCATCAAGCGCCATACGGGCGAATTGTCGAACCGCCTGAAGGGCAGGGTGCGCGAGCGCCTGTATGCGCTGCTCGACGACCGCCGCCAGGGCGGGCTCGAATTCGTGCTGTCGCTGCTGGAACAGGTCAAGGCGCGCCTGCAGCAACGCGACCTGGCCAATGCCGAGCGCAATGGCCGCCGTTACCGCGACATCCGCGACGCCCTGCGCACGCGCCAGGTCGAGGAATCGCTGAACAACCTCGGCCAGGCGGCGGGCCGCCTGTTCGGCAAGGAGCCGCAGGCGCGCGAGGTGATGGGCCACCTCAAGCGCGACCTGGCCGACTACCTGCGCTTCCACCTGCTGGCGGTGGCGGCCGGCCAGGCGATCGAGGCGATGCGCGGCCTGTCGGCATGGCTGGGCGACCCGCAGTCCACCGATGACCAGGGCCATGCCCAGTGGAGCGGCGTCGCTGGCGAATTCCAGGAAGGCCGGCGCGCCGTGCAGGCGATGCTGGGGGCGGTGGACCAGCGCATCGGGCAGCTGCGCGCCGACGCGCGCCAGGAACACGCGACCACCATCAAGCTCGGCGCCGACACCACGCCGGCGCCGGTGCGCCTGACGGGCGACAGCGCCGCCTGGAGCGAGGAAGTGCTGCTCGAATTCGGCGGCTCGGCGCGCCTGTTCCCGCAGCTGGGCGACGAGCGCCTGCGCGCCGAACTGCTGCTCAAGCTGTTCCGGCGCGCGCAATTGCAGCTCTCGAGCGAGGAGCTGGGCCGGCAGGAGCCGGTCGACCCGCTGCTCGAGCGCCTGTCAAGCCTGTCGCCGCAAGAGCGCCAGCGCATCTTCGCCGAATGGATCCGCAGCGCGATGCCATGGGTGAACGCGCGCTTCTCGGCCGAATTCACGCCGAACGCCGACCAGTTCAAGTGTTTCATCGGCGTGGGCGATCCGGTCGCCTGGCGCCGCATGGAGCTTGAAATCCGCGCCGCCGTGCCGACCGGGTTCTTCCACGGCGACCTGGTCTCGCTCGTCAACACCGGCGTGAGTGGGCGGGCCGTGTGCTACATCGAGCTGTCCGGCTATCCGATGACGGTGCTGCGCGGCCTGCCGACCTGGCGCGCCTCGTACCAGATCGAGAACCCCAAGATCCCGACCCACCTGCATTTCGACGCCACGCGATTCCGCCATCCGATCTCGCCGTCGATGGACGAGCTGGCGCGGCTGGCCGACGATTACGAGTGGTTCCTGCAGGCGATCGCGCTCGGCGTCATCCGCCGCAAGCCCGAGCTGGGCGAGCGCGAGGCGGCTTTCCAGCCGCGCGGCCAGTACCTGTTCGAGGTCGAGCCGGGGTCCGGCGAGTGGCTCCAGATCGGTAACGAGTTCGCGGTGCGCTCCAACGGCCTGCCGCCGTACTACCGCGAAGGCGTGATCGCGGCCGTGCAGGCGCGCCTGGCCGGGCTCGGGCCGCAGCGCCTGGCCCTGCTGGCGGCGCTGATGCGCTACTACCAGCTGCGTGTCTACGAGCCGCGCCTCGAGGTCGACGAGACCGGCGCCCAGCTGCCGTCGCCATCGCTGCCGAACATCACCGCGCGGCGCCTGTACGACACCTGGATCCGGCGCGCCCAGGCGGCCGACCCTGGCCTGCAGCCGGCGCGCATCGAGGCTTTGCTGGCCGATATCGCGCGCTGGACCGAGGCCGTTCCCGGGTCCGGCCAGGATGCCTACAGCTGGGAAGTCGAACGCCCGCTCGACAAGCGCGTGATCCTGCCGGCGCTGCTGGCGGACGAGCAAGCGGCGCAGCACGCCCTGGACCAGCGCCCGGCCACGGTCGCGCCGCCACCGCTGCCTTCGACCACGCCACGCTTCAAGCTGTTCGTCGGCGGCGCCCAGCGCGGACCGTTCACGGTGCAGGAGGTCGCGCAGCAGGCCGCGCGCGGCGAGATCGACCACGCCACGCGCGCCTGGGACATGCGCTGGCATCCGAAGATCGGCAAATGGAGCACGGTGGGCGAGCTGCCCGAACTGGCTGCCGCGTTGGGCGGCCCGCATGACGACGCGATTCCCGATCCGGACGACGGCGTCCCGGATCCGCGCTGAGGGCACCGATGGCTCCAGACCACTCCACCCATCGCTGCGTGAACATCGGATGCGGACGCGCCTTTCCGCGCCGGGTCGATTTTTGCCCGTGGTGCGGCACGGCGCAGCAGCCGGCGGCGCCTGTGCCGGCCGCGGCGAGGCCGCCTGCGCCTGCGCCTGCCACGGCAATGCCGCCTGCGCCTGCGCCGGCCACACCGGCACTCACCAAACGGCCGGAGCCGGTGTTCGTCGCGGCGCCCGCGCCAACGCCACCGTCACCAGGCCCGGCTGCCGCGCCACCGCAGCCACCGCCGCCGCCAAGGCCGGCTTCCGCGCCGCTGCCGCCCCCGCTCCGTCCCGCCGCCGCGCCACGGCCGCCCGTGCCGGTACGCAAGCCGATCCGCCTGCGCTGGTGGCTGTTCGCCCTCGGCGCCCTGTGGCTGGCGTGGATGCTGACCAAGCCGACCGCGGCGCGCATCGAGCGCAGCATGGGCACGGCGATCGCGCTGGCGAAGGAATGCAAGCCCAAGGAGGCGCAGGACGAGCTGATCGCGCTACGCAAGACCAGGGCCAGCGCCGCGCAGCTGCGCAAGGTACAGGACGCGCTCAACGCCGCCGCTGCCGCCTGCACCCGCGAAGAACGCCGCCGCGCCAGGCACCCGCTGGCCGATCCGAAGCGCGCCGGCTGAGCGCAAGAATCCGCCCGGACAGCACATCGGGCGATGCACGCCGTTGGACGCGGTGTATCATCGGTAGTATTCCAATACAGCAAGGAGCAGGGTATGAAAGCAAGCATCCGATGTGCACTGTTGGCGCCGCTGTTGGCCATGGCGCTGGCCGGCTGCAGCCGCGACGAAGGGGGCGCCGGTCCCGCCGAGCGCCTTGGCAAGGCGGTGGATGACGCCAGCGTCCACGTCGGCAATTCGGTGAAGGACGAACTGGCGAAGGTCGACGACGCTGTCGACGAAGCCCAGGACAAGGTCAAGGATGCGACCCGCGAAGCCAGCCGCGGGCTGGATCGCGCCACCGAGAAGGTCGGCCAGTCGGTCGAGCGCGCCGGCGAGAAAATCCAGGACAAGGCCGAGAAAATGAAGGACGACGATTAAACAGGGCGCGCGGGCGCCATGAATGATTCATCGAATCGATGCAAGTCGAGATACATGACATACGCTGGCACATAGCCGTGTTCAGGATGCGCGAACGCTTCAGGAATCTTGCCTACCTTTTTAAACCCCAATGAACGATACAGCGACAGTGCGGCGAGATTGGTGGCGACAACCTGGTTGAATTGCATTGCCCGAAACCCGGCTGCCTTCGCTTGCGCAAGGCAATGCGTCACGAGTTTGCGTCCAAGGCCTTGCCCTCGACATTGTTGGGCAACCAGGAAAGTGGCGCTTGCAATATGCGCCCCGCGACCTGGCATATTGGCGCCATAGCGGTACATGCCAAGCAGATGGTCGCCGTCATACGCCAGGAAGCAACCGGGTGCACCGAGCCACTGGCTGTCGATGAAGCCAGCATCGATTCCGCCTTGAAAAGGAAGCGTATCGCCTTCGCTCGACACTGAGAGCAGCAGCGCAAGCATTGCGCTCGCATCGACTCGGGTCGCTTCACGAAACCTCAGCTCGCGCATGATATTGCCTCCAGATACGCAACGCGGTTGTCCTGCAACACACCGTCACGATGGCTGCAAAAAATGTCGGATGTGATCCTTGCCCAGGTTTGCTCCTGGCGGATCCCGGCCTTTCATTCTACGGCGGCTGTCGAGCCGAAGCGGATCAAATTACGTGAGTCAGTCCGTCACTCCGTCACGCTGTCGATGAACTGTTGATACGTTACCCATTCCACATCGGCCGAAGCATGGATCTCGACAGGGAATGAAGCCTTGGGTCGGAGCGCCAGGTTCAACCGTTCAAGAAAGGGTTTCGCCGCTTTGGTGTAGTACGTCCATTCCTTGATGTTGTCTCCCGTGGAAACCAACGCCAAGGTCGAAAATCCGTCTTCTTCCAACGGCGAGAGTGCGTCCTCGAAGTCATCCATCTGCTGACGTTCTTCTGTGGAAGGCATCCCTTTCTCGCCCTGGTAAGGCCATACGATGATGATACGGGCGGGCTGCTGACGCCGTACAAGAGACAACTGCGCGCCACGTGTAATGACAGGTATATAGTAGGGAAAACCTCGTTAAGGGGTCGAACAGCGGCCGAGAGGTTCGCTGCAAGTTCAGGCGCTTCTGGAAATCGCGCTCTAGTAGAGGAGCCCGAAGCCGCGCAGCTCTCGTTTGACACCGCAGTGGACAGCCACTTTGCTCTACATTAAGCGGCGCAAGACGCTACGGAGGACCCGTGCAGATCACAGCAATCGTCACCAATTCAGCCGCTGGACACGAAGTCGTCGTTCGGACCGACAACTCCACCCAATCCTTGAGTGTGCCGCCGAAAAGCTCAGGGAAGGGCTCTGCCATCAATGGTGGCGAGTTTCTCATGCTTGCATTGGCAAGCTGCTACTGCAATGATCTGTACCGCGAAGCCGCGCGTCTCGCCATACCAGTCGATGGCGTCGAAGTCGAGGCAAGCGCTGAGTTCCCGGGCATCGGCCTTGCCGCCATGAATATCATCTACCGGGCAACCGTGTCTTCGTCTGCATCGAGCTCCGCAATAGCGCAGCTGCTGCGCGAGACCGACGCAGTCGCCGAAATACACAACACTGTTCGGGCTGGCGTGCCAGTCGAGTTGGTGCGGCGGTAAGTCAGGCAAGTAATCGGGTCCGGAATCGCGACCCACCCTCGATCTATATCATTCGCCCGATTCAGACAGCGTCGGCCGATTGCAGACCGATTCTAACGTCCGCGATCGAACCGAAGCAGTCATAGTGTAGATATTAAAATCTTATCCATAACGTGTAGTCCCTCAGCCTGGTAGCCACAATACTCAGCAACTTGGCGGACAAGTTGCTGAAAAAAATAAACTAAAACTGCGGCAGTTAGTTAGTCAACGCAGCCACGTCATAGTTTTTCGCCCAAGCATTTTTTTCGCCTAAGAAAATCTCTTTGATAAAGAAGAAACGGTCCCAAAAGGGGGTTTCTCGAAGTTTTTCGCAGAAGAGCTGGTAGTTCTCGTGATCTTTAGCTTCGATCATCCAGATGTCGGTAATTGTTGCGGTGTAAAACTCAGTGTCATACCAGTTCAGTGTCACACCTGTGGAAAATTCTTCGAGAATGGGCTGAAACGTTCCGCGCGCGTGAGCGAGTCGTTCCTCAAATGAAAAGCCGAGCCATTCCGGCGAAGTCTTAACAAGAAAAAATGCAGTAAATTTTGCATCGAAGTTAGCGCTTTGTTGCGTCATTTTTATAACCTAATGTGGGGGAAAAGAGGCTATAGTATGCGAGCTTTAACTCACCTTAACAACTCGCCTTCTTGCTTTCCATGCCTTCGACTTCTAAAAATCGGCCTATGCCTCGCAAGAGTCCC
>Ga0308160_10007328_pt1 | contig 10984 bp, 11 predicted proteins | sample PhyFR1_FD_201036 | JGI IMG/M metagenome (GOLD analysis project Ga0308160, IMG submission 201036) | Phyllosphere microbial communities from UC Gill Tract Community Farm, Albany, California, United States - DLSLF.R1 | ecosystem: Host-associated > Plants > Phyllosphere > Unclassified | place: USA... | reverse complement strand
TACGACGTGGTGTACAAGCTGGCGTGTGCCGGTGCCAAGGCGATCAGGCCAAGGCTTGCAGCAAACGCTGCCTGCAAAAGCTTTTTCATCAGGAATCCCTAGTTGTTTTAGTGAAAAATTTATTGATGCAAGAAATGTGCCGACAATAAATTCTTTTTGGAATCAATAGACTAACTATGCCGTCGGAATACCTTGTAAGTTTTTCCGACAGGCATTTACAAAACTTGCCTTACCAGCGCAACAATAAAAAACGCCACGGCAAGCGTGGCGTTTTTATCCGGCAGAAACTGGAGCGGGTCGCTTACACGACGGCGCCGTCGGTTTCGTCGCGTTCCTTGACCGGCTTGATCAGGTCTTCGCGCTTCACGCCCAGCCACATGGCGATGGCCGCCGCCACGAACACCGACGAGTAGATACCGAACAGGATACCGATGGTCAGCGCAACGGCGAAGAAGTGCAGTGCCTGGCCGCCGAAGAACAGCATCGACAGCACCATCATCTCGGTACAGCCGTGGGTGATGATGGTACGCGAGATGGTGCTGGTGATCGCGTGGTCGATGACCTCGGTCACGCTCATCTTGCGCTGTTTGCGGAAGGTTTCGCGGATCCGGTCGAAGATCACGACCGATTCGTTGACCGAATAGCCCAGCACCGCCAGGATCGCCGCCAGCACGGTCAGCGAGAATTCCCACTGGAAGAAGGCGAAGAAGCCGAGGATGATCACCACGTCGTGCAGGTTGGCGATGATCGCCGCCACCGCGAACTTCCACTCGAAGCGCACGGCCAGGTAGATCATCACGCCCACCACCACCATGATCAGCGCGTTCAGGCCGTTCTGGGCCAGCTCGTCGCCGACCTGGGAGCCGACCGAATCCACGCGCTGCAGTTTCACGACTTCCGCGCCGGCCGCGTTGACGCAGCTGGTGCGGGTGATGTTCTCACCCTTGTCGGTGGTTTCCTGGATCTGCTTCGGGGTACCGCTTTCCGATGCGCACAGGGCGTTGAACACGGTCGCCGATGGCGCCACACTGGTGCTGTTCTTGGCTGGCGGCAAGCGCAGCATGATATCGCTGGCGGTGCCGAAGCTGGTTACGACCGGCTCGTAGTGCAGCTGTTCCAGGGTGTGGCGGATCTTGTCCTGATTGGCCGCGTGGTTGTAGCGCAGCTCCATCGTGGTACCGCCGGTGAACTCCACCGAGTAGTTCAGGTTCTTGGTCAGCAGGAAGAACACCGCCGCGACGAAGGTCAGCGCCGAAATCACGTTGAAAATCAACGCGTGGCGCATGAACGGGATGTCCCGCTTGATCTTGAAAAATTCCATGATTGCTCTCGCTTACCTTATTTCTTCACGGCCGGCTTGGTGCCGGCGCTGGTGCCAGTCCCTGCGGTGGCGGTGGTGCCGGCGCTCCACACGGTACCGATCGCCAGCTTGCCCAGCTTCTTGCCGCGGCGGCCGTACCACAGGTTGACCACGCCGCGCGACAGGAACACTGCCGAGAACATCGAGGTCAGGATACCCAGGCAGTGCACGACCGCGAAGCCGCGCACCGCGCCCGAGCCGAACACCAGCAGTGCCAGGCCGACGATCAGGGTGGTGACGTTCGAGTCCAGGATGGTGGCCCAGGCGTGCTCGAAGCCGGCCGCGATCGCCGCCTGCGGGGTATTACCCGCACGCAGCTCTTCACGGATACGCTCGTTGATCAGCACGTTGGCGTCGATCGCCATGCCCAGTGCCAGCGCGATTGCCGCGATACCCGGCAGGGTCAGGGTTGCCTGCAGCATCGACAGCAGGGCCAGCAGGAACAGCAGGTTGCAGGCCAGCGCGATCACGCTGAAGAAGCCGAACAGCTGGTAGTAGATGATCATGAAGATCGCGATGGCGACAAAGCCCCACAGGGTCGAATGCAGGCCCTTGGAGATGTTCTCGGCGCCCAGCTGCGGGCCGACCACGCGTTCTTCGACGAATTCCATCGGTGCCGACAGGGCGCCGGCGCGCAGCAGCAGCGCGGTTTCGGCCGCCTTCTGCGGCGATTCCAGGCCGGTGATGCGGAAGCGCGAACCCAGTTCTTCCTGGATGTTCGGTGCCTGCAGCACGATGTACTTGTTCTTTTCCTTCAGCAGCACGGCCATGCGCTTGCCAACGCGCGGGCGGGTCGCTTCGCGCATCTTGCGGCCGCCGTCGCCGTTCAGGTCGATGCTGATGGCCGGACGCTGGTTTTCGTCGAAGCTGGCGCTGGCGCTGGCGATGTAGTCGCCGGTCAGCACCACATCCTTGTAGACCACGACCGGTGCGGCCGGGCCGTCCTTGAACAGCTCCGAATTCAGCGGAATCGCAGCGGAAAGTTCGGTACCCGGGGTGATCGAATCGTCGACCATGCGGAATTCCAGGGTCGCGGTGCGGCCGATGATGTCCTTCGCATGGGCCACGTCCTGCACGCCCGGCAATTGCACGATGATGCGGTCCTTGCCCTGCTGCTGGATCACCGGCTCGGACACGCCCAACTCGTTGATACGCTTGGACAGGGTCGAGATGTTCTGCTTGACGCCCTCTTCCACCACGCGCTGCAGCGCGTCCGGCTTCATGGTGACGAGCAGTTTCAGGTCGGTGCCGTCGGCGGCTTCGGTGAACAGCAGGTCGCTGTTCTGGTTGGCCAGCACGCTGCGCGCCTTGGCGCGGGTATCGGCGTCGCGGAACTTGATCTCGATGTTGTTGCCGACGCGGTCGATGCCGGCGTGGCGCACGTTCTGGTCGCGCAGCTGGGAACGGGCCGCGGCCTGGATACCCTTGATGCGGGTTTCCTGGACCGCCTTGCCATCCACCTGCAGCAGGAAGTGCACGCCGCCGCGCAGGTCGAGGCCGAGGTTCATGGCCTTGGCGCCCAGCTTCTGCATCCAGACCGGGGTGTTCTTGACCAGGTTGACGGTCACGGTGTAGTCGGGGTCGGCCTGGTCGCGGTTGAGGTCACGCTCGAGCGCCAGCTTGGCCTTGAACTGGGCGTCGGTGCTGTTGAAGCGGGCCAGCACCGCGCTGGTGTCGCCGGCGCCTTCCAGGCTGACCTGTTCGGCAGGCACGCCGTCGCGCTTGAGCGTCTCGGCCACCTGGGTGACGGTGTCGCTGTTGACCCGGACGGTGGCCTTGCCGGTGGTGATCTGCAGTGCCGGCGAGTCGACGAAGTAGTTGGGCGAGGTGTACAACAAGCCCAGCAGTACTGCCACCAGGATCAGTATGTATTTCCAGAGGGGATAGCGATTCATGATGTTCCAGCGTTCAAGAATGGGCAGGTGCGCTCGATCGTCGACCGGCGCGGCCGGCTTACAGCGACTTCAGGGTGCCCTTCGGCAGCAGCGCGGTGACGGCGCTCTTCTGCACCACCATTTCGGTGCCGGGAGCGACTTCGATGGTCACATAGCCTTCGCTGACCTTGGTCACGCGGCCCAGGACGCCACCGACGGTGATGACTTCGTCGTTCTTGGCCAACGCATCCATCATCGTGCGCAGTTCTTTCTGGCGCTTCTGTTGCGGGCGGATCATCAGGAAATACATGAGCACGAACAGGATGACGAACGGGCCGTACATGCCCAGGGTGCCCATGATGCCCGGATCGGCGGCGGCACCAGCGGTTTGCGCGTAAGCGTTGGAAATGAACACAAAGACTCCGATTCTAAGTATAAAAGGTAAAAATTAAGCGCTGTATTCTAGCACCCGTGGTTCGGCGCGGGCCATTACCATCATGTAGTAATGACATGCCTGATTGCAAGAGATTGCAAAAATTTAAACGCCACGGGCCCGATCCGCATTGAACTGCAAACGGAATTCATGGAAGCGATCCGCATCAATCGCGTCGCGGATTTCCTGCATCAGGTTCAAGTAATAGTGCAGGTTGTGGATCGTATTCAGGCGCGCCCCCAGGATTTCCTTCGAGCGGTGCAGGTGGTGCAAGTACGCTCGCGAAAAGTTCTTGCAGCAATAGCAAGTGCAGGACTCGTCCAGCGGCGCCTGGTCATCCTTGTAGCGCGCATTCTTGATCTTGAGGTCGCCGAAGCGGGTGAACAGCCAGCCGTTGCGCGCATTCCGGGTCGGCATCACGCAGTCGAACATGTCGACGCCGTTGGCCACGCCGGCCACCAGGTCTTCGGGCGTGCCGACGCCCATCAGGTAGTGCGGCTTGTTTTCAGGCAGGCGCGGCCCGACGTGCTCGAGGATGCGCATCATGTCTTCCTTCGGCTCGCCGACCGACAGGCCGCCGATCGCCAGGCCGGGGAAGTCGATGTCTTCCAGGCCGGCCAGCGATTCGTCGCGCAGGCGCTCGTACATGCCGCCCTGGACGATGCCGAACAGCGCGTTCGGGTTCTCGCCGGCCTTGAACTCGTTCATCGAGCGCTGGGCCCAGCGCAGCGACATGCGCATCGACTTGGCGGCTTCCTCGCTGGTAGCCGGACGGCCGTCGATTTCATACGGGGTGCATTCGTCGAACTGCATCACGATGTCGGAATTCAGCGAGCGCTGGATCTGCATCGAGATTTCCGGCGACAGGAACTGGCGCGAACCGTCGATCGGCGAAGCGAACTTGACGCCCTCTTCCGTGATCTTGCGCATCGCGCCCAGCGAAAACACCTGGAAGCCGCCGGAGTCGGTCAGGATCGGCTTGTCCCAGCCCATGAAGCCGTGCAGGCCGCCGAATTTGTCCAGCACCTGGGTGCCCGGGCGCAGCCACAGGTGGAAGGTGTTGCCGAGGATGATCTGCGAGCCGACTTCCTTGAGTTCATTCGGATCCATCGCCTTGACCGAGCCGTAGGTGCCGACCGGCATGAAGATCGGGGTCTCGATGGTGCCGTGGTTCAGTTTTAAACGGCCGCGGCGGGCGTGCGACAGGCCGCTCGTGTCTTTCTTGAGGAGGGTAAATTCCAGCATGTAATTAAATAGTGTTGGTTGCGCGTGCCCGCGTGGTCAACAGCATGGCGTCGCCATAGCTGAAGAAGCGGTATTCGCTGGCGATCGCGTGCGCGTAGGCGGCGCGGATTTCGTCGTAGCCGGCAAAGGCCGAGACCAGCATCATCAGCGTCGACTTGGGCAGGTGGAAATTCGTGATCAGGCGGGTCACCGTCTTGAACAGGTAGCCCGGGGTGATGAACAGGCGGGTGTCGCCGCTGCCGGCCTGCAGGGCGCCGCTCTGCGACGCCGACTCCAGCGCGCGCAGCGAGGTCGTGCCGACCGCGACCACGTCGCGGCCCGCGGCCTGGGCGGCGGCTACCAGCTCCACGGTCTCCTGCGGGATCGTGTACCACTCGCTGTGCATGTTGTGCTCGGCCAGGTTCTCGACCCGTACCGGCTGGAAGGTGCCGGCGCCCACGTGCAGCGTCACGTAGGCGATGGTGACCCCCTTGGCGGCCACGCGGTCCAGCAGCGGCTGGTCGAAGTGCAGGCCGGCAGTCGGCGCGGCCACCGCGCCCGGCTCCTTGGAGTACACGGTCTGGTAGCGCTGCTCGTCGAAATCGTCGGCATCGTGCTCGATGTAGGGCGGCAGCGGCAGGCGGCCATGGGCCTCGATCAGCTCGAACACGTCGCCGTCGAAATGCAAGGTAAAAAATTCGCCGGCGCGTTCGCCGACGCCGACCTCGAAGGCGTCGGCCAGGCGGATGCGGGTGCCCGGCTTGGGCGACTTGGACGCCCGCACCTGCGCCAGCACGGTGCGCGGATCGAGCACGCGCTCGACCAGCACCTCGACCTGGCCGCCGGTGTCCTTCTGGCCGAAGAAGCGCGCCTTCAGCACGCGGGTATTGTTCATCACCAGCACGTCGCCGGCTTGCAGCTGGTCGACGATGTCGGAAAAATGGCGGTCCGTGATGCGGTCGCCGTCCAGCTGCAGCAGGCGCGACGCGCTGCGGTCCGGCAGCGGCACCTGGGCGATGCGCTCGGGCGGCAGGTCAAAATCGAAATCGGAAAGGGAATACATTCTGCTCTTCTTTGGAATCATCGCTGCCCCCTTTACAATAGAGGCTCAAGCGTGTACGGCGAACCTTCTATTTTACCCCTGATTTCCGGCCGGAGGGCCGCCGACATGCATCAACAAGCCTTTTATGCCCGCCACCAAAGCCAAAGCCGCACCGACACCGGCAGCGAAAAACATCGAAGCCAAGCTCGCCAAGCTCGGCCTGCGCACCGACATGGACCTGGTCCTGCACCTGCCGATGCGCTACGAAGACGAGACCGAGATCGTCCCGATCCGCGAAGCCTGCCTGCGCGGCGGCCACGTGTCGCAGGTCGAAGGTGTGGTGATCAAGAATGAAATCAGCTACAAGCCGAGGAAGCAGCTGCTGGTATCGATCGCCGACGAGACCTCGGACATCCAGCTGCGCTTCATGAATTTCTACGGCAGCCAGGTCAAGCAGCTGGCCGAAGGCACGCGTGTGCGCGCCCGCGCCGAAGTGCGCCACGGCTTCTTCGGCGCCGAGATGGTGCATCCGGTGTATAAAATCGTCAACGAAGGCGCGCCGCTGCCGACTTCGCTGACGCCGGTGTACCCGGCCGGCGAAGGCCTGTCGCAGACCATCCTGCGGCGCGCGATCAACGATGCGATGAAGCGGGTCGAATGGCAGGACACGGTGCCGCCGTCGGTGCGCACGCGCCTCAACCTGGCCGAGTTCCAGCCGGCGGTGCGCCTGCTGCACTACCCGCCGGCCGACGTCGACACCCATGCGCTGATCGAGCGCAGCCATCCGGCCTGGACCCGCGTGAAATTCGACGAGCTGCTGGCCCAGCAGCTGTCGCTGAAGCGCGCGCAGCAGGCCCGGCGCGAAAAAGGCGCGCCGCACCTGCGCACGGTGGGCGCACTCTCGAAGGCTTTCCTGGAAACCCTGCCGTTCAAGCTGACCGATGCCCAGGCGCGCGTGGTCAAGGAAATCAGCGCCGACCTGCGCGAGGGTTACCCGATGCAGCGCCTGCTGCAGGGCGACGTCGGCAGCGGCAAGACCGTGGTCGCCGCGCTGGCGGCGGCCCAGGCCATCGACAGCGGCTACCAGGCCGCGCTGATGGCGCCGACCGAAATCCTGGCCGAGCAGCACTTCCGCAAGATCGCCGCCTGGATGGAGCCGCTCGGCGTCAAAGTCGCCTGGCTCACCGGCAGCCTGAAGAAAAAGGAAAAGCAGGCGGCCAGCGAGATGGCCGAAACCGGCGCCGCCAACCTGGTGATCGGCACCCACGCATTGATTCAGGACTCGGTGCAGTTCGCGAAGCTGGGCCTGGTGCTGGTCGACGAGCAGCACCGCTTCGGCGTCGGCCAGCGCCTGACCTTGCGCAATAAAGGCAGCGACGGCCTGGTGCCGCACCAATTGATGATGTCGGCCACGCCGATCCCGCGCACGCTGGCAATGACCTATTACGCCGACCTCGAAGTGTCGGTCATCGACGAGCTGCCGCCGGGCCGCACGCCGATCGTCACACGCGCGATCGACCAGAACCGGCGCGATGAAGTGATCGAACGCGTGCACGCGGCCGCGCTCGAGGGCCGGCAGGTGTACTGGGTCTGTCCGCTGATCGAGGAATCGGAAGCGCTGCAGCTGCAGACCGCCACCGACACCTTCGAGACCCTGGCCGCTTCCCTGCCCGACCTCGTGGTCGGCCTGGTGCACGGGCGCATGAAGCCGGCCGAGAAGCAGGTGATCATGGATGCCTTCTCCGCCGGCCATGTGCACGTGCTGGTGGCGACCACCGTGATCGAGGTCGGCGTCGACGTGCCGAACGCGTCATTGATGGTGATCGAGCACGCCGAGCGCTTCGGCCTGTCGCAGCTGCACCAGCTGCGCGGGCGCGTCGGGCGCGGCTCGGCGGCCAGCGTGTGTCTGCTGCTGTATCAGAGCCCGCTCGGCCACGTGGCCAAGCAGCGCCTGATGACGATGCGCGAGACCACCGACGGTTTCGAGATCGCACGGCGCGACCTGGAAATCCGCGGCCCCGGCGAATTCCTGGGCGCGCGCCAGTCGGGCGAAGCGATGCTGCGCTTTGCCAACCTGGAAACCGACCAGTGGATCGTGGAACAGGCGCGCGACGTGGCGCAGTGGCTGCTGGATGCGGGGACGCCGGAGGCGGAGGCGATCGTGGATGCGCACCTGCAAAGGTGGCTTGGGGGGCGGGAGGAGTTCCTCAAGGTTTGAGGCGTGCCTCAAACAGCCTTACTCCATGAACGTCATCCGTTAGCGCGTAAACGTCATCCCCGCGAAGGCGGGGATCCAAGTTCTGCGCGAGCTAACGAAACGCTGGCAAACTCGGATCCCCGCCTGCGCGGGGAGTCGTTTCCGGCAATGCCGGGAACGACGGTTTTATATAGGTGCAAGCGGACTTACTTGGCCGGCGTCGCAGCAGCCACCGTGGTGTGCGCCGCAGCCTTGTGCTCAGCCTTCGCTGCCTTGTGTTCGGCCTTGGCTTCCTTCACCTCGGCCTTCGCTTCGGCCTTGGTCTCTTTCGCATCCGCCTTGGCTTTCTTCACTTCGGTCTTGGCGGTCTGCTTGGCTTCCTTCACGTCGGCCTTGGCGCTCGCTTTTTGCTCGCCCTTGGTCTCTTTCACTTCAGCCTTCGCTGCCTGCTTTTCCTGCTTGGCTTCGGCCTTGGCGGCCGCCGGGGTGGTGGCGGTGGCCGGTGCCGGGGTCTGGGCGAATGCTGCGGTTGCGAACAGGCCGGCGATCAGGGTAGCGATGGTCTTTTTCATGATGAATGGTCCTTTGTTTCGTTTTCGGTTGCAGCGCACGTTCATCGTGTCGCCTGTCCATAAAACGAGGCACCCCATCGCCCTGTTGACGGCCTTTACAAACGCTTACCGTGCTGACAGATGCTTACAACTCGGCCGTATGCGCCTCATTCGACCCTGGTCAGCTCCACGCCATCCACCGTCATCTTCCACTTGCCGCCTTCGCGGTGCGGCGGCTTGCTGACCACGAAGGTGGAGCGCACCAGGCTGAAACCGACGTCGAAGTTGTCGCCGTTGAAGCCTTGCAGGTCGACGTTCAGGTTGAGGTTCTTGCCCGGCTGCTTGCGCGCGTATTCGACGTGGCCATCCGGTTTGAGGTGGATGCGCATGTCCTGGCCGCGCCAGTCTCCCACATAGGCGGCCTTGTCGGCGGGGACCGGCACCGGATCGGCGAAGCTGGGCGCAGCGGCAAGGGAGCCGGCCAGCAGGCAGGCGATAAACAGGACGGCGCGACGGAGCATGGTTTTTCCTTGACGAGTCATGGTGACCGTCAAAGTATCGTGCCGGCCACGCGCACCGTCAAAGCAAACCGCGTATGCATGCGTGGTCAAATGGCGACAGCGCCTGCAGGCGCGCTTACATCCATAAAAAAAGCCCGCACTGGGCGGGCTTGCGATGCGTGGCGACCGGCTTATTTGCTGGTCGACGTCGGCGTGCCCGAGGTGCTCGGGTCGGTCGGACCGGTGGTCGTGGTCTGGGCGTCGGCCGGCATCTTGGCATCGGCTTTCACCGGTGCGTGCTTCTTCGGATGCTTGGCGGTCGCCTTGTGCGCGCCCTTGGTTTCCTTGGCGTCGGCCGCGGCCACTTCCTTGTCATGGGTGGCCTGTGCCTGGGCGACAGCCGGCGAGATCGACGATTGCGGCGTCGCGGTCGACGGAGTGGCCGGGGCCGGCGTGGTCTGGGCGAAAGCTGCGGTGGCGAACAGGCCGGCGATCAAGGTTGCGATGGTCTTTTTCATAATGGAGCGTCTCCTTCATTGTTGAGTTGAGTGCACGTTTGCGTGGCACATTTCCCATTAACGCGGCCTTCGCTCCACTTGTTGACCTGATTTACAAGTACTTACACCACGGTTCAGGCAGCCTTGGACTCGTAGCCGTACCAGGCGTCGAACAGGTGGCTCGCCTTGGCATCCTTGACTTCCGGGCGGGCGCGCAGCCAGGTCACCACGGTCTCGATATCCGCTTCGCCGGCCGAACCGCGATCGGCCCGGGCCACGATGCCGCCGGTTTCCAGCAGCGGCATGCGGCCGCCGAAGCCGCCGGCCAGCAGGCCGTGCGTATCCAGGAAGCTCGAGAATGCGCTCAGGAAATCATCATACGGTTCGCCGTCCATCGGGCTGGCGAACACCAGGTCGACTTCGAAGCTCAGTTCCTGGAATTCGGCGACGCGCTGCTTCTTGCGCTGGCGCGGGCTCAGGCGCCGCACGCGGCAGTTGGCGCAGGGGTTCTTTTTCATGGTCTTCCTTTATTGGTTGAACAGCGCATCGGCTGCATACTTCACCCCGATCTGGCGCCGGATCTCGTCCATCACGCCCATCAGGGCCAGGGTGTCGTCGTGGGTCATGCCCGGGCTTTCGATCAGGCCGGCCTGCCAGCAGCGCTGGGCCTCGATCGCTTCGTGCACGTAGCCGTTGCCCAGGTAAGGCGTGGCCACGGTGCGGGCGACGCCATCCAGGCGCGTCACGGTCACGGTCTGGGCGTGGTGGAACTTGGTGTTCATGCGTACGCGGCCCAGGTCGCCGGCGATCGTCAGTTCGCTCGGCAGGTGCGCGCGCAGCGAGCAGCTGCAGCTGGACATGCCGCCGCCGCGGTGCTTCAGCACGAAGCTGGTCTGCTCGTCGACGCCGGTGGCGCCGATGTCGGCCTGCGCCACCACCGATTCGACCGGCCCCAGCAGCGCCACCGCGATCGACAGCGGGTAGATGCCGATGTCGAGCAGCGCGCCGCCGCCCAGTGCCGGGTTGAACAGGCGGTGCTCGGGACCAGCCTGCGCGGCGAAGCCAAGGTCGGCTATCACCTGCACCGCCTTGCCGATCTCGCCGGATTCCACGATGCGGCGTACCTCGGCCAGGCCCGGCAGGTAGCGCGACCACATCGCTTCCATCAGGAACAGGTTTTTGGCACGCGCCAGCGCCACCAGCTGCTCCGCTTCGGCGCGGTTGACGGTGAACGCCTTTTCGCACAGCACGCCCTTGCCCGCTTCCAGCGCCATGCGCACGTTCTCGAAGTGCATCGGGTGCGGCG
>Ga0308160_10007327_pt1 | contig 10987 bp, 11 predicted proteins | sample PhyFR1_FD_201036 | JGI IMG/M metagenome (GOLD analysis project Ga0308160, IMG submission 201036) | Phyllosphere microbial communities from UC Gill Tract Community Farm, Albany, California, United States - DLSLF.R1 | ecosystem: Host-associated > Plants > Phyllosphere > Unclassified | place: USA... | reverse complement strand
TGACGGCTTGCCATCATTCGACAAGCCGGTCGTGAGCGGCTACACTACGCCCCACTGAAGATTTGCCGCAAAGGAGAGAATATGAGTTGGTTGGAAAAACTGCTGCCCCCTCGGATCCAGCGCTCCGATGCCGCTAACCGCAAGACCATGCCGGAAGGCCTCTGGGTCAAGTGCCCGTCGTGCGAATCGGTGCTGTATCGCGCGGACATCGAGTCCAATCTGCACGTCTGCCCGAAGTGCGACCACCACATGCGCATCCGCGCCCGCGAACGTCTCGATGCCCTGCTCGACGAAGGCGGCCGCTATGATATCGGCCAGGAAACGCTGCCGGTCGATACGCTGAAGTTCAAGGACAGCAAGAAATATCCGGACCGCCTCAAGGCGGCGATGGAGGCCACTGGCGAAACCGATGCGCTGATCGTGCAGGGCGGCTCCATCATGAGCCTGCCGGTCGTCGTCGCCGCGTTCGAATTCGAATTCATGGGCGGCTCGATGGGCTCCGTGGTCGGCGAGCGCTTCGTGCGTGGCGCGCAAGTCGCGCTCGAGCAGAAGGTGCCGTTCATCTGCATCACCGCCACCGGCGGCGCCCGCATGCAGGAAGGCCTGCTGTCGCTGATGCAGATGGCCAAGACCACCGCCATGCTGACCAAGCTGGCGGAGAAGAAGTTGCCGTTCATTAGCGTGCTGACCGACCCGACCATGGGTGGCGTCTCGGCCTCGTTCGCCTTCATGGGCGATGTCGTGATCGCCGAGCCGAAAGCCCTGATCGGTTTCGCCGGTCCGCGCGTGATCGAGAACACCGTGCGCGAGAAGCTGCCCGAAGGCTTCCAGCGCGCCGAGTTCCTCGTCACCAAGGGCGCGGTCGACATGATCGTCGACCGCCGCAAGATGCGCGAAGAAATCGCGCGCCTGCTGGCCCTGCTGCAAAACCAGGCGACCGAAGTCCTGGCCTGATCGAACCACAGGGCGGCCCGTGCGGGCAAGCTGACCAGCTTGCGCGCCGGCCGCCTTTCAGCGCGTCCGCACCGTACCGCATCGCCCATCCAGTAAGCGCTCATCGCCCATGTCCCCATTCCCGACCACCTTGCCCGACTGGCTGGCCCTGCTCGAGTCGCGCCACGCCGAAACCCATATCGACATGGGCCTGGACCGTGTCCGCGCCGTCAAGGAGCGCCTGCAGCTGGCCTTCGGCTGCCCGGTCATCATGGTCGCCGGCACCAACGGCAAGGGTTCCACCTGCGCGATGCTCGAATCGGTCCTGCTGCAGTCGGGCTACCGCGTCGGCCTCTACATCAAGCCGCATTTCCTCGACTTCAACGAGCGCGCCAGGATCAACGGCGAGATGGCCTCGGATGACGCGCTGATCGACGCCTTCAACGCCGTCGAGACCGCGCGCGAGAGCACCGACCTGACCTACTTCGAGTTCACGACGCTGGCGATCGCCCACCTGATCTCGAAAAGCGGCGTCGACGTCGCCATCCTCGAAGTCGGCCTGGGCGGACGCCTGGACGCCGTCAACGTCATCGACCCCGACGTCTCGATCGTCACCAGCATCGACATCGACCATACCGCCTGGCTGGGCGACACCCGCGAAAAAATCGGGGTCGAAAAGGCCGGCATTTTCCGCGCCGGGAAAACCGCCATCTGCAGCGACCCGGTGCCGCCGCAGTCGCTGATCGACCATGCCGAGCGCATCGGCGCCGACCTGTGGCTGCTCGGCCGCGATTTCAACTACCAGGGCGACCAGCAGCAGTGGAGCTATGGCGGGCGCAGCCAGCGCCGCAATTCGCTGGCCTACCCGGCCCTGCGCGGCGCCAACCAGCTGCTCAACGCGTCGGCCGCCCTGGCGGCGCTCGAAGCGCTGCGCATGCAGTTGCCGTGCGGCGCCCAGGAAACCCGCGCCGGCCTGGCCCTGGTCGAGTTGCCGGGCCGCTTCCAGGTGCTGGCGGGCCGTCCGACCCAGGTGCTGGACGTGGCCCACAACCCCCATGCCGCCGCCACGCTCGCGCAGAACCTCGGCAATATGGGCTTCCACCGCTATACCTATGCGGTGTTCGGCATCATGGACGACAAGGATATCGACGCCGTGATCGCCCCGATGGCCGGGATCATCGACCACTGGTGCGTGACCGCGCTCGACTCGCCGCGCGCGGCCCGGCCCGAAGCGCTGCAGGAAAAACTGCTCGAACGCCGCCCCGCGGGGGCCAAGGACGACGATTTTTCGGTGACCGCGTTCGCCACGCCGGCCGACGCCTACGCGAATGCGCTGAGCCGGGCAGGGGAGAATGATAGAATTGTGGTCTTTGGCTCGTTCTACACGGTCGCCGGCGTCATGGCGGCCCGCAAAGCGCGTCTTCACTGAGATTCTTCACCCTACTACCTGAACCACATGGGCTTGTTCTCGTTCGGCAATAAAAACAAGCAAGACACCGCGCGCGACAGCGGTCACTTCGTCAAGGACGACGACGCCGCCTACACCGAGCGCGCCCGTTCCAAGCGCGCCAGTGCGGCCGACGGCGCGCGCCGCACCAGTCGCGGCGACCCGATTCTTCCAGAAAAAAAACGCGCCCGGCGCCGCCTGGTCGGCGCGATCGCGCTGGTGCTGGCCGCCGTCGTGGCGCTGCCGATGCTGCTCGATTCCGAGCCCAAGCCGCTGGCCACCGACATCGCCGTCCATATCCCCGACAAGGAAAGGGCCGCGCCGCTGCCGGTGCCGTCCGAGCAGGTGCCGGCGTCGGCCAGCGTCGACAGCGACGAGGAAATCGTCGAGCCGGTCCCGGCGCCGCCAGCCGCGACCAGCCGCGAGCCGGCCGCCAGCGCGCCGCCGCCGATGCGCATGCTCGAACCCGCCAAGCCGGTCGAGACGCCCAAGCCGGCGCCGAAGCCCGCGCCGGCCAAGGCTGAACCAGCGTCGGACGCCAAGCCGGAACCGAAGCCGGAGCGCAAGAGCGAACCCGTGAAAAAGCCGGAACCGCTCAAGAAGCCGGCCGCCGAGACGCATCCGAAGGCCGAGCAGGTCGCCAAGCCGGCGCCCAAGGCCGACGACGCCGCGCGCGCCATTGCCATCCTGGAAGGCAAGCCAGCCGCTGCCGCCGAGCCGCAGAAACCGCAAGGCCCGGCGCCGAAGTTCGTGGTGCAGGTGGCGGCCCTGGCCAGCCAGGAGAAAGTAGCTGAACTGCAAGACCGCCTGCGCGGGGCCGGAATCGCCTCGTTCACCCAGAAGTCGGGCGAACTGATCCGGGTGCGGATCGGCCCCATGAACAAGGACGAGGCGGACAAGGTACGCGCCAAGCTGGGCGGCATCGGCCTGTCCGGCTCGATGGTGCCGCTCTGATTCGCAGCCAGGCGTGACGATCTTCGACTACCTGGTGCTGTTCGTGCTGATCGCTTCCGTTGTTATCAGCACCTTGCGCGGCATGGTCAAGGAGATCCTGTCCCTGCTGGGCTGGATCGTCGCCTTCGTGGTGGCCAACGCCTACAGCGCGCAGCTGGCGCCGCTGCTGCCGGAGGTGATTCCCGGCGCGACGGCGCGCCTGATCGTGGCCTTCATCGCCCTGTTCCTGGGCGTACGGATTTTGATGGGCCTGCTGTCGATGGCGATCGGCGCCCTGGTGGAAGCCACCGGGCTGTCGCTCGCGGACCGCGGCCTTGGAGGGTTGTTTGGATTGGCGCGCGGCATTGTAATCGTGCTGGCCGGCGTCATATTGTGCGGGATGACGGACATCCCGAAGCAGGCATTCTGGCAACAGGCGCTCTTGTCGCCAATGGCCGAGACCGGCGCCCGCACCGTCAAGCCCTTCCTCCCCGCTGCCATGGCGCAGCATGTGAACTTTTGACAGCCTTATTGACAGCCTATCGTTCAGCGTCATCGCATCAACGTCTTATTCGAACTTTTTTGTAATCAAGCACCCAAGCTTTTAGGAGCACACCATGTGTGGCATCGTCGGCGTCGTCTCGAATTCTCCCGTCAACCAGCTGTTGTATGACGCACTGCTGCTGCTGCAGCACCGCGGCCAGGATGCGGCGGGCATCGCGACCAATCACAGCAGCATGTTCTCGATGTTCAAGGCCAATGGCCTGGTCCGGGACGTGTTCCGCACCCGTAATATGCGTTCGCTGCAAGGCAATACCGGGATCGGCCACTGCCGCTATCCGACCGCGGGTTCGTCGAGCGAAGAAGAAGCGCAGCCGTTCTACGTCAACGCGCCGTTCGGCATCACGCTGGCCCACAACGGCAACCTGACCAACCAGGCGCAGCTGAAGGAGGAGCTGTTCCGCAACGACCGCCGCCACATCAACACCGATTCCGATTCCGAGGTGCTGCTCAACGTGCTGGCGCACGAGATCCAGGAAGCGGCCGACGGTTTCTCGCTCGACGCAGACGCCGTGTTCAAGGCCGTCGCCGCGGTGCACCGCCGGGTGCGCGGCGCCTACGCCGTGGTGGCGCAGATCGCCGGCCATGGCATGCTGGCGTTCCGTGATCCGTTCGGCATTCGTCCGCTGTGCCTGGGTGTGAACGAGACCGAGGGTGGCACCGAATACCTGGTGGCCAGCGAGTCGGTCGCGCTGGAAGGCCTGGGCTTTCGTTTCGTGCGCGATATCGCGCCCGGCGAAGCGGTCTTCATCGGCAACGACGGCACGTTCTCGGAGCGCCAGTGCGCGCAGAATCCGTCGCTCAATCCGTGCGCCTTCGAATTCGTCTACCTGGCCCGTCCGGACTCCGTGATCGACGGCGCCTCGGTCTACGCCACCCGCCTGCGCATGGGCGAATACCTGGCCGACAAGGTCAGGAAGGAAATCCCGGTCGACCAGATCGACGTCGTGATGCCGATTCCCGATTCGTCGCGTCCGGCAGCGATCCAGCTGGCGCTGAAACTGGGCGTGGAGTACCGCGAAGGCTTCATCAAGAACCGCTATATCGGCCGCACCTTCATCATGCCGGGCCAGGGCATGCGCAAGAAGTCGGTGCGCCAGAAGCTCAATGCGATCACGTCCGAATTCAAGGACAAGAACGTGCTGCTGGTCGACGATTCGATCGTGCGCGGCACCACCAGCCGCGAGATCGTGCAGATGGCGCGCGAGGCGGGGGCGCGCAAGGTGTTCTTCGCCTCGGCCGCGCCACCGGTGCTGTACCCGAACGTGTACGGCATCGACATGCCGACACGCGACGAACTCATCGCGCACGGCCGTACCGTCGAAGAGGTCTGCGCCGAGATCACCGCCGACCGCGTGATCTACCAGGACGTCGATGCGCTCAAGCGCGCCATCTCGGACGTCAATCCCGCGCTGAAGAACTTCGAAGCGTCGTGCTTCGACGGTATCTACGTCACCGGCGACGTGACCCCGGAATACCTGGACCGCCAGGAATCGGCGCGCCACAATCCGACCAAGAAGGACATCGAGGATCCGGTGCGCACCCAGCTGAACCTGAACCCGGCGGTGGCCGCCGAATAACGGCAGGATTGCGCATGTCCGATCAAAAGAACTACGGCTTTACCACCACGATCCTGCACAACGATCGCCGCAAGGCGATCGAGCACGGCTCGCTGCACAAGCCGGTCCACACATCGGTCGCGTTCGGCTATGCCGACGCGCGCCAGCTGGCGTCGGTGTTCCAGGGCAAGGAACCGGGTTTCCGCTATGGCCGCCAGGGCAATCCGACGGTGTCGGCCCTCGAGGACAAGATCAGCCGGATGGAAGACGGCGTTGCCACCCTGTGCTTCGGCACCGGCATGGCGGCGATCGGCGCGCTGTTCCAGGCGCTCCTGAAGGCCGGCGACCAGGTCGTCTCGTCCAGCTTCTTGTTCGGAAACACCAACAGCCTGTGGCAGACGGTGGCGGGGCAGGGCGTCGATGTCGCCTTCGTCGACGCCACCGATGCGGCGGCGGTCGAAGCGGCCTTGCAGCCGAATACCCGCATGGTGTTCGTCGAGACCATCGCCAACCCGCGCACGCAGGTGGCCGACCTGGCGCGCATCGGTGAGCTGTGCCGCGCGCGCGGCATCCTGTACGTGGTCGACAATACGATGACCACGCCCTGGCTGTTCCGTCCCAAGGCCGTGCACGCCGGCCTGGTGGTCAATTCGCTGACCAAGTCGATCGGCGGCCACGGCATCGCACTCGGCGGCGCGCTGACCGATACCGGCCTGTTCGACTGGAGCGCCTATCCGAACATCGCCCAGAACTTCCGCAAGCAGCCGTCCGCCGCCCAGGGCATGGCCCAGTTGCGCGCGAAAGCGTTGCGCGATTTCGGCGCCTCGCTCGGCCCCGATGCGGCGCACCACATCGCGGTCGGCGCCGAGACGCTGGCGCTGCGCATGGAGCGCACCTGCGCCAATGCGCTGGCGCTGGCGACCATGCTCGAGCAGGACGAGCGGGTCGCCGCCGTCCATTACCCGGGCCTGGCCTCGCATCCGCAGAACGGCGTCGTAGACGCGCTGTTCCGCGCGGGCGGCTCGCTGCTGAGCTTCGAGCTGGACGCGGCGATCGACCCGTTCGATTACCTCAACCGCCTCAGCATCGCGATTCCCGCCTCGAACCTGGGCGACAACCGCACGCTGGTCATCCCCGTCGCGCACACGATCTTCTTCGAGATGGGGCCGGAGCGCCGCGCCAGCATGGGCATCGCCGAGGGCCTGATCCGCGTGTCGGTCGGCATCGAGGACACCGACGACCTGGTCGGCGACTTCCGCCAGGCGCTGGATGCGTAAAGCGAAGTAAAAGTGCATCGACAAGGCCGGCTCCACGCCGGCCTTGTCATGTTTGCGGTTGAGCCCAGCCGTAAAACAGGGCTATCATGGTATTTTGTCAGCCAGCCTCCCGATGCCCATGAAACGTTTAATCGTCTGCCTCTCTTTCGTTGCCAGCGGCGCCGTCTTTGCCGGTGAACTCGAGGACGCCAACGCCCTGTTCGAGAAAAAGGATTACGCCGGTGCGCTCAAGCTCTACAGCAAGCTGGCCAATGCGGGCGACCCGAAAGCCCAGCAGCAGCTGGGCCAGATGTACTGGTATGGCGAAGCTGGCGCCGTCGACGAGGCCAGGGCCAAAGCCCTGTTCGAGCAGTCGGCTGCCAAGGGCAACAAGATCGCCGCCGATTCGCTGGCGATCATGCAGCAGCGGGTGGAACGCCGCGCCGACATCGATTACTGGATCAAGGGCTACGACGGCGCCGACCTGCAGTCGGGCGAATACCGCTGCCCGTCGCCGCGCATCCCGGCGGTGTCGAAGGTGAACGACGAGATCGAGCGCGTCAACAAGCTGGTGACCAACTGGCAGGATTGCTATAACCGGATGGTGACCAACCTGAACGCGCAGTCGCCGCTGACCAAGCGCATCCCGCCGGACATCGCGCGCCTGATGACCAAACCCGAAACCGACGCGTCGACCGCCTACCTGGAGCAGGTGCGCAAGAATATCGCCGAAGGCGCGAAGGTCAATTCCAAGATGGTACTGGCCGACTTCGCCGCCTGGCGCAGCGCGACCGAGGCATTCGTGAGCGAGCACAATTCGGTGGTCAAGAAAGCCCAGAACTGAGCCACGCACATGACAACGCCGGCGCGAGGCCGGCGTTCGTTTGCAGCGAGGAAGGAGCTCCTCAGTTCCAGCTGCGCATCAGGCCGACTGCCAGGCCCTCGAGCGCGAATTCCTCGTCGGGCGTCACCTGGATGATGTTGAAGTCGGGATTCTCCGGCAGCAGTTCCACCAGTTCGCCCGTCTTGCGGTAGCGCTTGACGGTGACTTCCTCGCCCAGGCGGGCCACCACGATCTGGCCGTTCTTGGCGCTGTCGATCTTCTTGACCGCCAGGAAGTCGCCATCCATGATGCCGGCGTCGCGCATCGACCAACCCTTGACCTTGAGCAGGAAGTCGGGACGCGCCGCGAACATCGCGGTGTCGACGTTGTAGGTGGCTTCGACGTGTTCCTGGGCCAGGATCGGATTGCCCGCGGCGACGCGCCCGACCAGCGGCAGCGACATCAGCGATGGCGGCGGCATCGGGATCTGCTCGACGCTGGCGCCGATCAGGCGGATGCCGCGCGAGGTGCCCGGCGAAATCTCGATCGCGCCCTTGCGCGCCAGGGCTTGCAGGTGTTCCTCGGCGGCGTTGGCCGAACGGAAACCCAATTCAGCCGCGATTTCAGCCCGGGTCGGGGGAAAGCCGGTGTTCTCGATCGCTTCCTTGATCAGGTTGAGGATCTGTTCTTGCCTTGCAGTGAGCTTGAGCATAAATGTGTTGCGGCAATGGGTTATATGAGCAAACTGTATTTTTGTACAGTATTCCGCCGCGCGCAAGGGGAAACACGAAAAATAAGTGAAATACCCGCATTTGCGTCGCCAACGCGCGCTAACACGTGCGCAATTGTCGAGTTAGAGCCGTCAACGGCGCGCTGCCAGGCCGCACTGTCGACCTGGTCGCGGCATCCGGGGGTTTCCAACTCGGCCGAATCCGGGTTATAATTGCCGGCTTTCCCTTCCCACACTCGTCTTGACGCCGAGGTGGGCATTTCAGTAAAACGTCCTCAAGGAGTAATGCATGCGTCATTATGAAATCGTTTTTATCGTCCATCCGGACCAGAGCGAGCAAGTCCCGGCGATGATCGAACGTTACAAGACCACGGTGACCAGCCGCGGCGGTAACATTCATCGCGTGGAAGACTGGGGCCGCCGCCAGATGGCTTACCAGATCCAGAAGCTGCCAAAAGCACACTACATCTGCCTGAACATCGAATGCGACAACGAGACCCTGGTCGAGCTGGAAACCGCATTCAAGTTCAATGATGCTGTCCTGCGTCATCTGACCGTCAAGATGAAGAAAGCAGAAACCGCACCTTCGCCGATGATGAAGTCGGTGCAGCGCGAAGACGCAGCCAAGAGCCACCGTGCAGAAGCCGCTGCTCCAGCAGCAGCCGCTCCAGCCGCCGCAGCTGCCTGAGTTTTTCCCAGGAATTCGTAGTAGCCGTAGTCGTAGAACCGGGTAGACGTTGGAACAGAATCAGCTCCAGCTCGTGGCGATGATCGCCGAGCGCGATGTCCTGCGCTACACCCCGGCCGGTGTGCCGATCGTTTCAGCTGTCTTGCTGCACAGTTCGCAGCAAGAAGAGGCGGGGATCGCCAGGCTGGTCGAGTTCGAAGTCCCCGCGTTTGCCGCGGGAGAGATTTCGGGCAGGTTCGGTAGCGCCGAACTTGGCGCCAGCTACCGGTTCAACGGATTCCTTGCACGGAAAAACCGCAACAGCAAAGCCCTGGTGTTTCACATCATTGATTTCAGTGCCGCCTAGTTCGGCACATTAGATATACAGGAGCCTCAAATGGCATTCGGTAAAAAGTTCGACAAAAACAAAGCTAAAGAAAAACTCAAGCGCAAGCAGCAGAACCCGCTGTTCAAGCGCAAGAAGTTCTGCCGCTTCACCGCCGCTGGCGTTGAGCAGGTGGACTACAAGGACGTCGACACCCTGAAAGACTTCGTCCAGGAAAACGGCAAGATCATGCCAGCACGTCTGACCGGCACCAAGGCGCACTACCAGCGCCAGGTCGACACCGCCATCAAGCGCGCCCGCTATCTGGCGCTGCTGCCGTACACCGACCTGCACCACGGTTAATCGGTTACGTCAGCTATCCTGGAGATAAAACATGCAAATCATTCTGTTGGAAAAAGTCATCAACGTCGGCAACCTGGGCGACGTCGTCAAAGTCAAGGACGGTTACGCACGTAACTTCCTGATCCCGCAAAAGATGGCCCGCCGCGCTACCGCCGGCGCCGTCGCCGAGTTCGAAGCCAAGCGCGCAGAACTGGAAAAAGCAGCCGCTGAAAAGCTGGCAGCTGCCCAAGCCCAAGGCGACAAGCTGAGCGGCATGACCGTCACCATCGGCCAGAAGGCCGGTGTGGATGGCCGTCTGTTCGGTTCGGTCACCAACTTCGACATCGCCGAAGCGCTGACCAAGCAAGGTTTCGCTGTCGAGAAGTCGCAAGTGCGCCTGCCGACCGGCCCACTGAAGACCACTGGCGAATTCCCGATCGCGGTTGCCCTGCATACCGACGTCGTTGCGGAAATCACCATCGCCGTCGTGGGCGAAGCTGCTTGATAGCGTGCTAGTCTGACGTTGCAGCAGTTGTAGAAAAAGCCGGGCTTGCCCGGCTTTTTTGCTTTTGAAACTCACCAATTATGACAGCCGTGTGACAGGAGAAGGTATAATGCCGCCCATGAACGCAGCACCCTCAGACCCGCAGATCGAAGCCCTGCGCATCCCCCCGCACTCCATCGAAGCAGAGCAATCCGTCATCGGCGGCCTGTTGCGCGACAATGCCGCGTGGGACCGGATCGCCGACTTCATGCATGCGGAAGACTTCTACCGCTACGATCACCGCATCATCTTCGAACAGATGGTCCGCCTGATCAACGCCGGCAAGCCGGCCGACGTGATCACGGTGTACGAAGCCTGCAACCAGCTCGGCAAGGCCGACGATGTGGGTGGCCTGCAATATCTCAATGCGATGGCGCAGAACACGCCGTCGGCGGCGAATATCCGCCGCTACGCCGAGATCGTGCGCGACCGCGGCGTCCTGCGCCAGTTGATCACCGTCGCCGACGAAATCTCTGGCAATGCTTTCAATCCGCAGGGCAAGGAAGTCAAGCAGATGCTTGACGAGGCAGAGTCCAAGATCTTCGCCATTGCCGAGCAGGGCGCGCGCGGCCAGCAGGGCTGGGCGCCGATCCAGCCGCTGCTCACGCAAGTGGTCGAGCGCATCGACGAACTGTATTCGCGCGAGAACCAGGGCGAGATCACGGGCGTGCCGACCGGCTTCATCGACCTCGACCGCATGACGTCCGGCCTGCAGCCGGGCGACCTGGTGATCGTGGCGGGCCGTCCTTCGATGGGCAAGACCGCGTTCTCGGTCAATATCGGCGAGAACGTCGCGATCGAAGCCGGCCTGCCGGTCGCCGTGTTCTCGATGGAGATGGGCGGCGCCCAGCTGGCCATGCGTATGCT
>Ga0308160_10007325_pt1 | contig 10991 bp, 17 predicted proteins | sample PhyFR1_FD_201036 | JGI IMG/M metagenome (GOLD analysis project Ga0308160, IMG submission 201036) | Phyllosphere microbial communities from UC Gill Tract Community Farm, Albany, California, United States - DLSLF.R1 | ecosystem: Host-associated > Plants > Phyllosphere > Unclassified | place: USA... | reverse complement strand
ATCGTTCCTGGAGAAGCTACTTCTGCCTCTGCCTCTGCTCCTGCGCCCGTCGCCAAGGACGCTGCTGCACCTGGAACACCATCAAAGACTACCGCCGCTGCCGCTGGTACCAACGGTACCACCTCGACACCCGTTACTCCTGCTGGAACTCCCGCTAAATCAGCACACGGCCGAGAAGCCTCGAATGCAAGTGACGTTAAAAAGAGAAAATCTGGTTTCTTCAGCAAGGTCAGTCCAGTCCATTTGTTTCTATATGATATATCAGCTGACTTGAGTAGGTCAAGAGCGCCTTTTCGCCAAAACACAAGGAGAAGGAGTAAATTACAGGATAGGATCTGTTGGATTGTTGGCTTGGTTTCCGTTTTACATTTTACATTTTACCTCATAAATTAATATACGTTTTATCTTAATTCTGCTCTTACCTCAAAGTGGAGTATTGTCTGGTTTGGAATACCCTCGAATCATAATTTTATAGATTTGCGATAATCTGGATGCACCTGTGAATAATTGTCTCGACTCGGTGCGGAAAGGAAATGCATGCGACGACTATGCAGAACCCCTAGCCATCAACCCTACCATCTCATGCATCACCTTTTCCGGCGTTCCGCCTCCACCGGGCAACAACCCATTCTGACCCATCAAGTAAACAGCCAAATTCTTTTGTGTCTCTGGCAAGTCCGGAAACATGGCCAGAGTCTTTTGTGAGTCCTTCATAACGCATTGTATACAGAGCAAGAGATGATGGACCGCTTGTCGAGCCGAGAGCATCTCGGATGATGTATCGGTTGTAGCCTATTTGATCAGCTTCGGTCTGATATTATGGACACTAGACAGCTTACATCCGTGACAATAGAAGACAGTTTGGGAGCTTCGACCTCGATCACAGGGGCGGGTAGTCGGAGGATACACATCCCCAATCCATTCAGACCAAACAAGTACCCGCTCGCTACAGATTTCGAGGCTCGACTCGAATCCCCGTTCGTGTGCCCATTGGTAGATCCACATTGTTGGATATATCGATCAAGAGAAGCTCGAAGGAGACCGAGCAAGTAGACGGGATCGCAGATCTCAGCCAAGAGCGAAACGAGTGAATTGGTCGATTCCAATATCTGTCATTAGCTCTTTTCCTGTTTCAAGAGGAAGAACGAACCATGGCGTTCTTGGAGGTCCTTAGTGTGAACAAGCAATCCACAAGTACGGCCTCCTGCCCCTCGATCAATGTCCACTGATGCTGAACAAGCTCCCAAAGCAACACGAGACCATGTTCAAGCAGGTCCATCTCCCTCTCTGGCTTCAAATACCCGACGAGTCCCTCAAATACACGAGCGAACAACCTGCCGTCTGTCCAGATCGACTCGTCTTGATCTGTGGATATCGGATGACTAGTCGAGAAAAGGGTTAGTTTCTGCAAGTTGCGTAGTTCAGGTGTACCAGACTGCAGAGCCAAGACATCCGGTTCGACGGCTGAAGCCGGAGCCGGGGATGCAGTCTTGAACGGACTCGCTTTATCCAAGTCTAATCGTCAGCACAGGCAGATAAATGTGGACGACCTACACTGCTGCCTCTTGAGCCACCAACTACGTTCATGCCTCCTTCCCTTCAGCTTATCAACCATCATAGGCGTAACAGCCGTCGGTCCTGGCGAGTCCTCCCACACATTCCCCCTGAATCCATTTACTGGTGTTTGAGGATATAGACTCTTGCTAGATTGACCAGGTCGAGCAGGAGTAACAGGCTGACGCAGGCCGGGGGTAGGTTGTGGACTACTTTGGTTGACCGGAACAGTGTTGGACGATAGCGAGGATCGGGATCCAGAAGGTGTTTTAAGAGCTTGAGAAGCTACGCTGCTAGAAGCAGACATTTGATCGCTAGAGGTCGAGCTCTTTTGAGCTAATGGTGATCGAGTAGGTGATTCTCTCGATGGCGATCCCAGACTCATGTTGGCCATCTTTGACCTCGGCGTTTGCGTCTCTTGAGCGAGTGGTTTGAGTGTTGTGGAAGTACCGTTCGACTTGACCGGCGAGGTATCCTCGAGCTCGTCATCGTGGTTCTTGTCCGACTGCGAGACTGAGCGGATCCGACCTCCACCCAAAGAGGGTGACCCAGGTACAGGCGAAGAAACGGTCCGCTGAGTATCCTGCCGAGCCGCCATGGCCGCTCTACGTTTTTCAGCCAACAAAGCCCCTATCCCCGACGATTTCTTCGCAGCTCCAATCGACGGTCTGGCGGGTGCGATCGCAATCGGCGCAATCTCCTCCGGTCTGACTTTATCAAGTTGTTTCTTTTGCGTAGCGTCCAATTCGCCCAAAATCAGATCACCATGCTTTGGCCAGATTGCGTGGAAGGCCCAGAATGATGGTCGAGCAACTTCTCTGACACCGGGATTGACATCGCTGAGACCCTTTTTGGTAGATTCAACGAGCGTATCAAGCATATGTGGCGTGTTTTCGATCGTCTGTCGATGTTTTGCACCGTGGATATCGAGGAATGTCTTGAGGTGGGACGTTGCGTAGGTACGAGTTTGGACATTTTTGTCTTGTATTCCAGCGTGGATATGCGAGATGAACAGTCGAGGGTGAGCAGTGGTATGGGTGATGATGGTCGTGCATGCCCTCTGGGATTTATCGGCAATAATCTTCTTAGTGTACCCCCTAACGTCAGCCGAACCCGGTATAAGGGACTTACGCCATCTTGGCGAGGATAGGCAAGACATTCTCGACGAATGGATCGAATGCAGATCCGAGCGATTCAGCCAGTTCCTGCATCAGCGCGCAAGATTGCTGCGATACCGTCGTTCTCAGGCTGACGATCTGAGATCAGCTTGGTATATGCGAGTTGACGTACAGTCTTGGACAGTCCTTCAAAGAAGCCAGACTTGAGACCAGAGACAAACGCTTCTGGAAACTGCTCGAATGCCTGACCACGCAACATTCCTCTGAGGCGAATGACAGCTTTCTCCCTTGGATTCCAATTATGTTCAGTCTCTCTTCCCTAGATAGTCAGTCTCATCCTGGCAGCTGTTTGCCTGACTTGCCTGGAAATGAGGCAACATCTGCGCATACTCGCTCTCGATATCCCTCGCACTTGCGACCTTTTATCAGTCACTGACAAGGAACCACGGACAAGGCTGGGACTTACATATACGATGGGAACCTCGTCCCCTGCTGGTGTAGCTGCTCCGCTCCTACTCGCCAGTCCTGGCTCGTCAAGGGTAGGTGGGACTTCTGATGCTGGCGTATTTGCTGTAGAGGCCGCAAAGACTCGAGTGATGATACTATCCGCTATTGAAGCTCGGATCTGTCTCGCTTGCAACAGTTTCTTGAGCTCCGACTTGGCTCCTGCCGGTGTCGTCGCCGGTGTCAGAAGAGCAACCAGTGTCTGCCGTCAGCCAATCCTCAAGATGCCAAACCTACCTCTCTCGCCGTTTCCCTCACGTTCGAATCTCCATCTTCAAGCAATTCCACCAAAGTAGCCAACCATGGTTTCAGACTCATCTTACTCCCAACCTCCCCCTTCAACCCAAGAATCAACTTCATCCCCTCCACTTTCCCTCTCCACCCCTTCCCTACCAGTGCATTATCCTTGACGTTCCTCTCCCAGAATCCAACCAATGACTCCTTTTCTTTCCCTTTGACAGATGCATCTTTGACCGTACCCGATTCCGCTTCGAAACATTTCTTGCCCAAGAGACCAATTGATAATCGTGCTGGATGTGATATTTTCTCTTTTGGATCGTTTAGTTTTTCCAGTAGTGGTGGAAGAAATTGAACGAGGGCGAGCTTTAAATGTGTTTGGCCTTGGGGAGCGGTCGGTGAGGGAATATGAGGGATGAAGAATGGTAAGAAACTCGTTAGGGTTGATTGGATCAATAAGTGGTTGGATGACCTTAATGTCGGTGCGAGGAGTAATGTGATAGCGTCAAGCGTGGTCTCGGGGAGCTGTCCCATCAGCTTCATCATTATCATGTGATAAATCACGTACAGAAGAAGTAGACTCGAGTTGAAGTCCAAACATCTGGACTTGGTCCACACGCTTGTCATTGTCTAGTGGAAGTGTCAGCAGGTGATCACTAGTCTGTGTTGTCGACCTACCAGAAGCTTTGAATTTGGTCAGGAATGTCTCTACTGCATTCTCGTTGAGCTCCATCTTGATATGCTATGTGATATGTGATAGACTAATGTACAATAAAAGGTACGTGAAGGATAGCAACCCGAAGTCAAGTTGAATGACCTCTACGCGTCGTACCTCGTTCAGCATCCTGGTTGTATAGCATTAAGCGTATCTAATAATCATAATCCATCCATCCCCCTCCGCCTTCTTCATCATCCGTCAACCCTTCTTGATCGCCCATGACATATTTCCCACCATTCTCGGGTGCACTACCACTTTCGCTACTAATCAACCCATCTGCTAATTCCGGTTCATGTAGTTTTAAGCCGGGTTTGTAATCCTGATGATCCACCGGTAAGGGTCGACGGGGATATGTCCAGCCATTTGTATGTGGTGGGACTAGTAGTGGGAAGAATAAAGTAGCAATCGGACTGAGGTTAGTACCGGTCGTGGGTGAGGGACTTACTATCCACCTGGTCCGACATTGAAAAAGAGCTGTAGATTACGCTTTCGACCTAGATCATACGGGTTCAGATAGATCTGAATGTATCAGTGATGGCTGAGCGAAGCAGCGAGAAGACGTACCAGACCCTCCGCCTTGGCCTTGCCTTCTAGGTATGAATTATCGTGAGATTCGATAGACGATTCACCTCGAGATGCGAGGTAGACATGCCACCCGCCGAGTACAGGTACAGCGATACCTATCGTCAGCTCGTCACACAACACCTAACTCACCAATAGCAATGACCAAGACATATAGCAGTGTGAACCCGATCCTAGGCGTGTAGCCAGTCCACTACATGTCAGCGTGATCAATTAGGTTCACGTACAGGCGTAACATAGTCGAGAGATTGCCAAGCTCGGTTCCAGCCCAGAGCAAAGACACACCAACATGCCAGACTTAGCCATGCCCTACCCTGTCAGCTTATTAGTCAAGAGTACGGATGAGCTTACATGAAGAGAACGAAATGACGTTGATTCGCAATACCGACCTATACTGGTTGGTGAGCTGTGTCTGACTATAGCGAGTCACTCACGCAACCGTTTATCCCTTTGATGTCAGCTACCACTCATACCCCTTCTGAGTTCGACTTACAAGGACAATGATGGTCCATAAGTAGTACACAGCGTTTACAGACTGAACAATGATGTGTTCGTTCAGGTTTTGGTCCATCACATTTCCTACATCTCCTCACCCTCTTTCTCGATTGGGTCGTGCTACCACCCACTCTGGATTGACCGGTCAACGCCCTCGATTCATGTGTCTGCGACTTCCTCCAACCCCAGTACTCTGGATAACAAGGCGATCTAGGATCATGCGTGAGCCACTTGATCTCCAAATCTGTCGACATTGGTCGGTCGGGTGATTTTTGAAGTGCCCTAGGCGAGGGGTATCCTGGCGGAACGGTTGACGCGAGAAAGTACTGTCCGTACATGTTCACCGGCACCAGTACCAGTATTGGCGACAACAAGATTGTTGTCATCCATGATAAATCCCTTCCTATCGTATCGACTATTCGTCAGCTTTTGCTTTGTGTCTGAAGAGCAATACTGACAGAATGCAATACCCCCAAGACCTATTAATGACCAACAGAAGAATACGAACAATGGCCCAGCAGCTCCAGTCAACCAATCTGCGAAAGTCTCAACTTTCTTGAAACACCTAATGACCAATGCCGAGCATCCTCGAAACACTTTCATGTTCCTGTGCCCTCACGATGTAGCTGGCGTTGTATGTATGACAAGTGTATATGGTGCAGTGGCTGGTTGACTTTTGGCTGATGGGCTGTTCAGGCACAACGCCAACTGGTGGGTCGCGTACCGGATTCAGCAGGTCACTCTATATCCACTAGCTATACTTTGTAGACTATAGTCATTCGTCCTTCTGGCTTCGAATACCATCTACGGATACCACGGTCCCCAGCAACCAGGAAAACAATAGGGACGATGGGCAAAAACAAGTCTGGAAAAAGCAACGGCTCGGCACCGCAGCCCGACGCTGGACCCTCGAGTCCACCACCTCCAGCTACAGAGACAGAAACCGGATCGATTCCCACGGGGACCGAGATACCGACTTCCTCGACGGACGATGCGAGCCGTATCGCCCAACTTGAAGATGAGCTCGAGGCAGTCAGGGGCGAGAAGGAGACTCTAGGAAACCAGTACAGAGCACTACTTGGGAAATTGACGGCGATGCGGCAAAGTCTAGGTGATAAGCTTCGTGAAGATGCGGTATGTCTATAACTCAAACAAATAGGCGGTAGCTGATAACAATCAGGAAGAGCTAGATAGACGAGAAACCCAGATCAATCAATTGACAGGTGATATTACCAGTCTACAGAATACGATAACGACTCTCCAATCCGAATTAGAGAACCAGAGCAACGAGGCCAACTCTTTACAGAACCAGCTCACTCAGCTGAGATCACAATCGGATTCATCGTCCTCCGATGTGTTGTCGTTAACGCGGGAGATGAGGGAACTAAGAGGCGAGATGGAGAGATTGAGAAGCGAGAGGGAAGAATGGGAAGCTGAAGCTGGACGTGAGCGAGAGAGGCGCGAAGAGGCTGAAGAAGAGCTCAGAGCGATCGAATGGCGCGAGAGAGAGGGACGGAAGGAATGGGAAGAAGGTCGTGATCAGCTGGAAAGAGAGAGGGAGAGGGCGGATAACCTCCAAGAGGTCCTTGGGGAATTTCAATCCGGTCAGTCTTGTCCATCAATTACTACATTCTTCGCTGACGAGTATAGCAAAAGAATCGGAACTACAACAAGCAACGTCCGAACTCGAAGTTCAACTTCGTACAGCCGCGACCTCGTTGTCAGAATTCAAGCTACGCGCAGCCAACGCCGAGACTCAATTGGGTGAATTGGCCAATACAGCTTCCAGATCTGCTGGCTTGGAGAAGGAGATTCGGGATCGTAATCAGCTCATTGCCAAACTGAGACATGATGGTGAGTTAGGCTGAATGATACAAGCTAACAGATAGCTGTGGTGAACAATGAACACCTGACGGAAGCGCTGAGACGTCTGCGTAAAACGTCCTCAGATAATAATGTCGATCGGTATGTCCCCTTTCACCGAGAGGGTAGAGATCTCCGCTGATGAGCAGTCGCCTGGTCAACAACATCCTCCTAGCTTTCCTAGCCGCCCCTCGAGCCGATTCAAAGCGATTCGAGATGTTGTCGATACTATCAACAATCCTATCATGGGATGACAGCGAGAGGGAAAAGGCTGGATTACAAAAAGTCGGCAAGGGCAAAGCACCCCCGATGCGTCGAAAGGGAAGTACGAAAGATGTCGAGCGATCCGTAGAAGAGGAAGCTGCCATGAACGAGGTCAGTCTTGACGAATTGTTCGTAGGTTTCCAGCTGATGATCAGTCATTCTCGAACCTGTTTGTCGAGTTCTTGATGAAGGAATCGTCACAGGGTCAAGCTCGTGCTTCACCTTCTCGTCAACCTGGAGATCTGCCTTCACCCGGTATCAAATCTCCTCCCGGCTTCACACTATTCTCACCAACGAGTTCGGGGCAAGCTACACCGGCCCCTTCCAACGAACGCACACGCCGGATGTCGACGGCATCCAATTCTTCGAATATGGGTCCGGGTCAACTCCCGGCTACTGGGAGAAAGGCATCGTATGGTCTATCAGAGGCATTGGAAGGCAGGACATGATTGCATGCATATTTTACGATCTACGACTCTGTGCGAGATCTACACATTTCAACCTAATCTTGACAATGTATCTCTATCCACCCGCCGTCGTGTATTATATACCATACCATCAGGCGTCTACTCGGCCTTTCCACCGTGACCAGCCTTCTCGGCAGCCTTGATGCTGGCGGCATCAGTCTGAGGTCCGGCGGCTTTACCAGTCAAAGACTCCATCAATCCACCAGCAGACTTGAATGGTCGTGCGAGGTCGCCTTCGGCCTTCTTGCCCCAAATGTGGAGCTTGGCGGGGTTGGATTCGAGGACAGACTTGACAGTCATGAGGGACTGGATGAATAGGGGTTGAGTGTATTGCATGTATCCGTGCTGGGAGTCAGCTTCAAGTTGCGGGAGAGGATGGATGACGTACGAGGAAGCACATCATGGCGACACCCATAAAGAGGGACTTCATGGCTTTACCAGTCTCGGCGAGATCGTAATCCTTGACGGTGGTAGTGACCAGCTCAGGCTTGGCATCGGGGTCCTGTCCATCAGCGATAGTCATGCCTCACAGAAACAGCTACTCACAACAGCCGAAGGTGGGTTGACGTATTTCAAGACGGACAAGTCATTCCTTCTTCGGATCTGGCTGTCAGCTGGTCCCAGGCTCCAGAGTAAGATTAGCCTACCTTCAAGGTGATGAAGTAATAGAACAGCAAAGCCAATCCTTGGGAAGCGACATAAGCGATTCGCAAGTAACCGATGAATTCTGGGTCGTTCAATGGCAGCTTTCGTGCGACTGTTTGTCAGCTGAGACCTGCATGCTTGGGCTTCGAGTGACATACCTTGCATACCACCGAGGGAGATGACGAGGTTTGTGATGGCAGGGTTGTTCATTGTGTATGTGTGGGATCTATGGTATATGATATAGAGAACAAGTGACCTACCTTCCACGCCATCAACCTCTTGTGCCGGAAGTGTAAACTATGCAAAGTGCCACACTCGTACCCTGACTCGCGTGGTTGTTCAAAATCCGACATTCCCCGCCAACCACCAGGTAGCTGATTGCTATAACCTCATTCAACCATATCCTATACTCAGATCACACCCCCACACACCAAGATGAGAGCAACACTTCGAGCAACCAGACTGGCAGGTCGAAGGATGAACTCTTCCTCCGCTCCTCAAGTCAACCCACAAGTTCAGAAAGCCGTCGAGGCCGCTTCAAAAGCTTATGCTCAATCTGCCGCGACCGTCAAGCGAGTTGCTGGTCCCGTAGGAGAGAAGATCGGTGGTGCTCTAGGTGGTAGGTCATGTCTTATCAGGCAGATGTACATGCGATCATCCCATCAGCTGGATATTGGCCAGGGATCGCATTTGCAGCTGCCTATATGCGCGTTAAACACAAATCTGACGTGCAGGATACCGAGAACCCATAGTTCACAACTCGAAAGTATTCGCTTCGCTCTGCCGACAAGTCTATCAAGCCGAGAAGATGGCTCCCCCAACTCAGCTCCACACTTGGGCAAACGCATACTCTGCCATCTGGGCTAGGGCAACAAACGTTGGATTCTGGAGGGATCTGCTACGAACTGGTGGATGGGTCGGACTTGGTGTTGCCGTGAGTGTCGGGCAGATTTTGTAATGATCAAAGCTGACGTTTGACCTTTTATTTGATCGACTATCTACATTGTCACGAAATTCACACAAATACTGCTCCTCTCGATCACCCTCTCTCTTTACTTATCGAATTCGCCCAATAGACCGTCGAGGCTTACGGTATCTTCTCCATTGGAGAGATGATCGGCAGAAGGAACGTCGTCGGCTACAAGCTCAAGGACTAGATATAGTATGGTTCAGACCGGTAGGGGGAGGGGGAAGAGTGATTTTGTAGCTGGGTTTTATACCGGGTATAGAATGTCCTGGATGACAGGCAAAATAGGTCTTATATGGCCCTTTTCATGAATTGCATTGACCACCTGGAGCTGTGCATACCTTGCACCGAGTCCTGTCTAATCCTGCATAAGTATATAACCCTGTGTATAAAAGATGCCCGTTGCTGTAATTGACGGAACCAAAATGTTGAATACGAGTCCGAGCTGGAATGAATTGTCCAACTTTGTGTTCAAAGACAGTCTATATCCCTCTAGCACATATACACTCGAACTACAATGGTATGCCAGGCCGCTTTGGTCAACGAAGGCAGTAACTGATCAGTAGCCCACCATCAGTGTTGATAAAACCGAGTTTTACCGTCGTCTCGGCCGTGAATACAGTGAGCGCCAGCGCCTCGCATCTAAGTCAAAATGATACTAACTTCCGTTAGCGGTAGAGGAGCTCGAGGACCTATGTTTCGACTTTGGTATTGAGTACGATGGGGATGTGAGCTATCTGAGCCTTTCCCGGTCCGACAGCTGACAGTGCAGAACAGCAAGGACATCGACAATGCCAAAGCAAAGGGTCTACCGCTACCTGCTGTACAAATCAAGATAGAAATCCCTGCCAATCGGTACGTATGCTGTCAGCGCATAGAGTAGAATTGGACTGATGTTCAGATACGACTTGCTCTGTATCGAGGGTCTTGCTCGTGCATTGCGAATCTTCTTGCAAAAGGACCAACCTCCCACCTACACCCTATCAAACCCAGCTCAGCTTCAGGAAGTCTTTGTCGAGTCCTCTGTAAGTTCTATTCTGTATGAGATAATAGGCGCTGATTGTCAGACATCACCGCTACGACCATACTTTGCTTCTGCAATCCTACGTCTTGCTCGACCTATGAACAACCTTGAATACGAAAGTTTCATTGATCTGCAAGATAAATTACATCAAAACTTGTGTAGGATGAGGAAATTCGTCGCTATTGGAACCCATGATCTCGACACCGTCGAGGGACCTTTCAGGTATGTCACCATGTGGAAATATAGCTGATGCCTAGGTACATGTGTCGTGATCCCAAGCAAATCAAGTTTGCGCCGTTGAACCGTGATACGGAACACACTGCCGAGGAAATGATGACTATCTTTGAGGTACGTTCAGTGTGTGGAACGGAGCTGATGGTAGCACGATAGACATTTGGGCAAATACTTGCATTTGATCAGGGATGCTCCTGCTTATCCCATCATTTATGATTCCAAGGACCGTGTCCTTTCCATGCCACCCATCATCAACTCGCAGCGTGAGTCCAAGTGCCCCGATTGTTCGAGGTGCAACTGAACTGACTGCCAGATTCCA
>Ga0308160_10007322_pt1 | contig 10995 bp, 9 predicted proteins | sample PhyFR1_FD_201036 | JGI IMG/M metagenome (GOLD analysis project Ga0308160, IMG submission 201036) | Phyllosphere microbial communities from UC Gill Tract Community Farm, Albany, California, United States - DLSLF.R1 | ecosystem: Host-associated > Plants > Phyllosphere > Unclassified | place: USA... | reverse complement strand
CCACGCATGGCGACATCGTCATTGCCGAGGTTGGCGGTGAGTTCACAGTTAAGCGCCTGCAGCTGATCCCGAGGGTGGCACTGCTGCCAATGAATCCTGCTTACGCCGCCATCTATCCGGAAGAGCTTCCGCCGGCAAAACAGCAGATAGTCTGTAGCCGCAGCTTCGGAGAGCGCATTACTACAAAAACAGCCATGCAGCAGGCACTGTGTCAGTATGCTGCACGCGCAGCGGAAAAGCTGCGCGGGGAATGTCAGTACTCTCGCAACATCTGCGTGTTTATCCGGACGTCACCACATGCAAGCGGTGAGATGTTTTACGGAAACAGCACCGGTGAGAAGCTGACACTACCAACACAGGACACGCGGGACATCATTGAGTCTGCGATGCGGTCACTCGATCGTATCTGGCTTGAGGGGCGCCGGTACATGAAAGCCGGCATTATGCTTGATAACTTCACGCCGAACGGCGTAAGCCAGCTAAATCTGTTTGGCGATAATCGGCCACGGGCTAACAGCGCACAGCTGATGAAGGTATTGGACGGCATTAACCAGTCAGGACTGGGAAATGTGTGGTTTGCCGGACAGGGGATCAGCATGGAATGGAAAATGAAGCGTGAAATGCTTAGCCCTGCCTGGACCACGCGCTGGTCAGACATTCCTAAAGCACGTGTGCTCTGAGACGGTTATTAATTAAGCTGTTGAATCTGTATTCCACATAAATCATTCTATGAGCACCCGTGTTATGGCCTGCATCGAGGAGATGGTGCCGCGTCTGAAGTGTATTCGGTTGACGAAGGGTTCTGTGACTGCACGGGTATGGAAATGACTATGCCGTATGAAGATTTTGGACGCATGATCCGGGCGCACGTCAGGGACTGTACAGGCCTGACGGTCGGCGTTGGGCTTGGGCCGACGAAGACCCTGGCGAAGTCGGTTCAGTGGGCCGGCAAGAAGTGGCCCCAGTTTGGTGGGATACTGGCGCTCACGCCCGGAAATCCGAGGCGGACAGAAACGCTGCTGTCGCGTCAGCCCGTTGGCGAACTCTGGGGCGTGGGTTCCCGGCTTGAAAAACGCCTGCAGCTGCTCGGCGTGACAACGGCGCTCGATCTGGCACGCACCTCCCTTTCCTTCATCCGTAAGAATTTTGGCGTAGTGCTGGAACGCACGGTACGTGAGCCAAACGGCGAATCCTGCATCCCGATGGAGGATGCTCCCCCGCCTAAACAGCAGATTGTCGTGAGCCGCAGCTTCGGGGAGCGCATTACGGAATATGACGCTATGCGACAGTCCGTCTGCGCGTATGCCCAACGCGTAGCGGAAAAGCTTCGCCAGGATGGGCAATACTGCCACCACATCTCCGTTTTTATCCGTACCTCCCCTTTCGATACCGGGCAGCCAGGTTACGGCAACACAGCCTTCGTAAAACTGCGTGTTGGTACGCAGGACACGCGCAATATCATTGAGGCAGCGGTGAAATCTCTGGACACGATCTGGCGCCCTGGCTATCGCTATGCGAAGGCCGGCATCATGCTGAGCGAGCTGCGGCCGAACGGTGTAGCACAGCTGAACCTGTTTGACGACGAAGCACCGCGTGCCGGCAGCGACGCTCTGATGAGCCTAATGGATTCAATGAACCGATCAGGCCGCTACAGTATTGGCTTTGCGGGTAAAGGTATCGACCCTGAATGGAAGATGAAGCGGGAGATGCTGAGTAAAGCATGGGCGACGAACTGGAAAGAATTACCGGTCGCAAAATTAATCTGACATTCAGCTGCGGGCTGCTCACAACAAGTTAGTGTATATACAAGTATATATACAAAAGCCTAATAGTCATTAGCTTCTCCATAACCCATCAATACAATAATGCCTATACAAATGTATAGGCATTATTCTTTAATTATGTATATACAAAAGAATACTCAGACGTATATACATTAAGGTTGTATTATTTATATACAAATCAGGTATTTTCAACGAGAAGCTGAGCCAGATTATCGATCAACTTATCATCTTCTATGTAGCAGGCGGCCCGGACTACACGCGACCGCGTGATGTTTTTGTTAGGCAGCCTTTCCTGTATTTTTTCAACAAGAATGGATAGCGCATCGTCATCCAGACCAGTAAGGCGAAGGTTCATCTGCTTTCCGGTAGTGATGTTTCTGCGCTCAGCTACGCGCGTCACCCCTTTGGCTATACGATCACTTCTTGCCACTCTCGGCCTCCTCAATCTGCTGCAGGAGCTCTTGCGTTAAAGCTTTGTAATCACGGTAGGGACGTTCATTTTTAGCAAACATCATTACAGGGCGGTGCACCTCTGTTGCCTGCTTGAATAGCTCACTCTGACGGATTTCAGTTTTTGCAACTCTGTAACCCGCCTCACTGATGTATCCATCAATGGCTTTTTTCATTTTAGAATGAGATTCGTTTACCTTTGTCTTTACAAGTGTATATACAAATTTGTCGTTACGTTTTACTTCGCGCACTACCTGAAACAGATCATCAATACCTTTTACAGCCCTGCGGTCCATATCTACGGGTACAACGATCTTATCTGTTATAAGCAGTGCGTTCTCAATACTCAGGTCAATAGCAGGACGCAGATCAATCAAAATGAAGTCATAAACTGTTTTTAACCTGCTTAGTCCTTCATCGAGAATATTCAACCTGTGACGGAAACGTTCGGCACTACGCGCCTCAACAGCAAGGGTTATATCGGCGGGGATAACATCCAAGTTCGGAATGACGGTTTCCCCATCGAGGGCGGTATAAACGAGTTTATTGGTATCGAACTTAGGGTCTTCAAAAAGATCGGTGATTGTATAATCTTCGTCACCACGTCCCACGTCGTCACTCAGGTTTCCCTGGTGGTCCAGATCAACCAGTAAGGTTTTATAACCAGCTGAAGCCAGCGCGCATCCAACCGCAATACAGCTTGTCGTTTTGGCAACACCGCCTTTGCTGTTCGCAAAAGAAATAATGTAGGGCTTCTTCATTTTCCCACCGCTATGTATATACAAAAGTATAGACATATTACATATTAGCAAATCACTGTCAATGTATATACACAAGTATATGCAAATTAAACTTTACTGATATGCTTTTGTATATACATAAGGCATTTGATCCGCCTGCCTATTTCCATGCAGAAAATCCTGCCAGATGAAATTAGGCTTCGCTCATATGTTGCTTAAAACAATCTGAAGAGCGACTTTTAAATTGACAATTATTTAACTATAGTTAAATTTAAAAGGAGTTTAACGTAGAAGGGGAGGGTGGTATGCGAATCAGATTTACGCTGGCGGAAGGGTTTGACAAGATCTATCTTCCATTGCGCTTTAGAGCTTTCTGGAACGATAACGGAGCTTGTTATTTACGCATCCAGATATCTCAGGGAAAGATTTTTTTCACCTGCGCTCAGCTACTGAATTACTACAATACCTCAATAACAAACGCAGTAGAGGATGTACGTATATCAGCTATAGATGCACTTATCCAGAATGGAGCCTTGAAAGTCTCAAATCATAAAAGCTTCTTTGACCTGTTTAAGTCGGAAGAACGTATGGGCAGGGAGTTCGACGCCTGGGTTATTGATTACGTGAATAAGAATTCCGTATGGATTGAGTATTACCATCCAGAAATCAGCATTAATGATGATCATCGCTATACGATAGTCCAGTTTGAAGGCAATTCTGAACCAGACTGGTTTAGTGTTTCTCGGGGTTATCTTGAGCAAAAATACCTTGGCCTAGACTTCTCGATCGATGAAAATCTTTTAAGAAACTGGGTGGGGGCTAAACTCACTACCTCAGGTATAAAAACTCTTTTGAAGGAAAAAAACTGGACCATGAAAGAGGTTGCTGAAAGGTGGAACCGTTCTGAGACATGGATGAGTAAGGTTGTAAATGATTCTGACAGAGACCCCTACTGGGAAGATGCTTTTAGAGGTTTGCCATCTAAATAACCTCAGTTGTAAAAAGGCATTCGCCACACAATATACGTGAGAAGTTAAGTAGAGCTGAGCTGGCTTAGCACTCTAATTCAGGAAGATTCGAATGTGTATATACATAAGCATATACATATGCATACGCATTTAAGTTGTTATTGTATGCACGTATACATAAGCCTCAAGCCGATACATTTATCACCAGGAAACCGGCGCTTACCTGCAGTTGATAACATCATATTTTTTTAAGCATGGCCACCGCCTCCGTGCCAGCCATATGAAACTGCACCCGGTGCTGGGCCGCCACGTCCAGCGCAAACACCTCCGTGTAGACCTCGGTGGATTTCATGCTTTTGTGCCCCATCAGGCTCTGCAGCGCCTTCAGCGGAATGCTCGCGTAGAGCATGTCCATGGCGTAGCTGTGGCGGAAAGTATGCGGCGTTACCGGCACGGAGAACGTGACTCCGTCACCTGCGGCTGCGTCGACGGCCTCGTTCAGCTAGGTGCGCACCGTCCTGTCGGTTACCGTCCAAAGCCTGACCTTCTCGATCCGGCCTGTGTCCGGGTTGCGCCGCTCAAGCGGAATTTTCAGCGTGGCGACCATCATCTCCAGCTAGGCCACGTACTGCGGATCGGACAGCGGCACCAGCCGGTGAGGGACCACGCCTGACGGCGCCCTGCGCCAGTCGCCGAGTTCGCGGTTGAAACTCCGCTCCAGGCGGTGACGAACGTCTTCAGGCAGAACCAGATCAGGAAAGCCAGAAAACAGCCCCAGCGGCAGCATCGTCTTTAGCCGTGCTTCACCGGCTTCACTCCAGCCAGCACAGAAACGACGATGAGTCGTCTTTTGTTCTTTTCGGCCGCTCTCATGTGTTCCCGGTTAGCGATAACCTGCGGCGTATCTTTCATGGCCATGAGCTGCAGGGACTCTTCCAGCGGCACGCGACCAATGCGAATCTGGGTAGCCGTCTGCTGCAGGTGCCAGCTCACCCAGCCAGGGGTGCGTTTCTTTTTATCGAAAGAGGGGTGCCAGACATTGATACCAGACTGCTCCCACAGCAGGTGCAGAAGCCCCAGCAGGCTCATCGCGGGCCGCCGTTTGCATTTCACCAGTTCGTCATCTGAGACGTTTTCAGCTGGTTTTACCCCGGAAGGTACCTTTTTCTGGAGGCCAGTGGGCAGTCTGACCACAATGGTGCCATCTGCTGCAGCACGGACAGCGTCCCCCCAGATAAATCTCTGCCTGGCGTTCATCAGACCACACCGAATAAAACCGGCAGTCATGTTTATGCTCATTACCCGTAAACGCGTATGAAGATAACCAGCAGCGTTCGGTATCCCGGGAGTAGTGAACCTTCAGACGCCTCCTGATCGGATCGCTTTCTGCCGGCAGACACCTACAGGTCACTACTGTGGTTTTTTATTATCCCTTGAGTGCTTAAGCCAACGCTGCCAGGTGGATGTTTCAATTCTGCTGGAAAGCCTCAGAGGCATCGCCTGTAGCATAGAGGAGGATCGGCCACAGGTAGACCTGTCACTGCTGAACACACATGCAATTTATTTTTCACATCTGCAGTAACACGCATCAATTAGAACGGTTAAAAATACCAGCGCTCTTTTTCATTCATTTTAGTTGACAGTAAAATGCGCTTCAGGCCGTTAATTATTTGAGTTAATTTTTTTATCTTCGACAGGCTAGTATACATGGATATGCCAGCAGTCCAGATTATGAGAAAGGGCGGCTGACACGTATAAAATTTTTCACTAAAAATGGAAATACTTTCGACGCTAACTAATACTAATGCATCATATTTACATTGGTTTACAATTCTTGATTTTGCCCTTACGTTAACGCTGTGTATTTTAAGTAAATTGAAAATTTAAAAATTTTATTAACCATAATACAAAAAACTCCTACGCGATAATTTTTAGGTTAACAGAATGGCAAACAACATATTTAAAGCATTACGCATGAAAGGTTTTCTTTCACTCCTGTTTCTCGAAGGCACTTTCTTTTTACTGTGCCTGCCTGTTGGCATTTTATGTGCAAGGCTGAATGTATCTGATAACTCTATATATGGCATCATCGTGTCATATTTATTTTTATCAATGACGGTAGTACCTTTTATTCACAAGCGATTTATTTTAAAGGAACGAAAATGAGAGAACTGGACGTAAGTGAAATAAGTATGGTATCAGGCGGAAATGCTAATTCGGGCTACGAAGGTGGCTGTTCGTCGCGCGTATCGCACGATGCAGCGCGAGGGGCGGCAAACGGTGCCTATGCAGGTGCGGTCAGAGGCGCTTTTACAGGGTGGGCCGGTGGGCCGGAAGGAGTGGCTGCTGGCGCAGCATTAGGCGGTGTTAAAGGTGCCGTGACAGGAGCGGCAATTGCAGGGGCGGCATCATATGCAAAGAACTGTCACAATGATAATCACGGCGCGCTGGGCGGTGATTCCAGCCGCAACAGTGTAAACGGTCAGTGTCACTGGTAAAAAAAAGGGGGGAGGGTATTATTACCTCTCCTTCATCTTTTCTGAACCAGCCATTACATTGAAAAAGTAACTGACTCACAGGAATCTGCAGTTTATGCTTTTCAGAAAGGAGGCTCTGGAAACTAGGAGCAGAAACTGGTCGGGAAAAGCAGTACTGCTTTCTGATCTGCCCGGCCGTTATTTAATAGCTTTTACCGCCGCATTCTTCCTGCTTTTCTTTATTCTAATAACTGAGTTTTCTTACACGCGCCGGGTGAATGTTTACGGGGAAATAACATCAGTACCCCGGGCAGTCACGGTTTTCAGTGCACAGCCGGGTTTTATCGAAAGCTGTTTGGTAAAACCAGGTCAGAAAATAAAAAAAGGTCAGCCGCTATGTTCTGTGAATGTCAGCCGTACCACGGCGTCAGGCGCAGTAAATATACGACACCGGGAAAGTATTGAAAAGCGTATTGACACGCTTACGCATATTGATGCGGAAATTAGACATAATCGCAGCATTACGCTGGCTATGCTCACAGAAGAAAAAGAGCGTTATGAACTGGCACTGCAGCATTCTGCTCAGGCAGTGATTCATGCTCGTGAAGGACTGGGGCTGATGAAGGAGAATATGGACAATTACCGGCAGTATCAGAAGCAGGGATTGATAAACCGCGACCAGCTTATCAGTCAGACGGCTCTGTATTATCAGCAGCAGAACGATATTCTGGGGCTGGATACGCAGAATGAACAGAATGCCTTGCAGGTGCTTACACTGCGAAGCGCTATGCAGACACAGGCATCCGATTTTGATAATCAGCTTTATCAGATCAGCATACAGAAAAGTGCGCTGGAGGGTGAACTTGCTGATGCAGATGCTGGCGGAGACCAGGTCATTATCTCTCCTGTTGATGGTACCGTTGATACGCTGAGCGTTACCCCCGGTCAGTCCGTAGGCTCAGGGGATAGCCTTATTCAGATCATTCCGGCCACCGCACACTACCGTCAGCTGGTATTGTGGGTACCGGATTCTGCTGTACTTTATCTGACCGCTGGACAGCAGGTTAACATTCGCTACGATGCATTCCCCTCCGAAAAATTTGGTCAGTTCCCGGGAAAGATTTTTTCAGTAGCCCATACGCCAGCTTCCTGGCAGGAAATGGCAACATATTCCGGCTCTCCGGCACGATCCGTCAACGCGCCGGAAACCTGGTATAAAGTCATTGTTACCCCGAACTCAGATCAGTTTCATTACAAAGACAGCATAATCAGAGCAGAAAACGGTATGAGGGCTTCAGTTACGTTATTTCTTGATGAACGGAAACTGTATCAGTGGATATTTTCTCCGCTTTACGACGTTCGCGACAGTGCACTGGGACTGATACATGAGTGAAGAAGTACTGCTTCGTCTGCGCGAACTTCTGCATTTTGACAGGCGCAAAAGGGTCCCCTTACAGCTGCAGACCGAGTCATCAGAATGCGGACTGGCCTGCCTGTCCATGCTATCCGGCTTTTATGGAAGACACACAGACCTTCTGACACTGAGGCAGCAGGCTGAACTCTCATCCCGCGGCAGCAGTCTGGCTTCTCTCATCCAGACTGCGGGTAAAATCGGTATGGCCAGCAGACCCGTGTCTGTAAATATCACCGAATTAAGTGAGATGCGATTGCCCTGTATACTGCACTGGGATTTCAATCATTTTGTGGTGCTGGCTGGTATCAAAGGCAAGAATTATATCATCCACGATCCAGCTACAGGTCGTTGTATTATTACCGTGGATGAACTCTCAAACCATTTTACCGGGATAGGGCTTGAAGTCTGGCCAGATGCAGACTTTAAGCCTCAGGTGCAGCAGTCACGTCTTAAAATCGGTAATCTGCTGTCCGGTATTACCGGCTTCAAAACAGCCATCGCCAAAATATTTTGTCTTTCACTGATCATCGAATTCATCACTCTGTTAATGCCTGTAGGTACTCAGATGGTAATGGATAATGCACTGCCGGCGTCTGATCGCGGATTACTGACGCTGGTCTGTCTCAGTCTTCTATTAATGATGCTGATTCAGGCAGGGAGTAGTGTCATACGCGGATGGATGATCATGGTCATGAGCACATACACGAACTTACAGTGGAAAGACGGCCTGTTTCGTCATCTTTTAAACCTGCCTTTAGCCTGGTTTGAACGGCGTCATATGGGCGATGTTCAGTCCCGTTTTTCCTCACTGGATTCGCTCCAGTCAGCATTGACGCAGAGTCTTCCGGGGGCAATTATTGATGGAATTATGGCCGCCGGAGCTTTTATCCTGCTACTACTCTATGGCGGTGTGTTAACCTGGATAGTGACAGCATTTACCTTTGCATTCGCATTACTAAGGGTGATCACGTGGCCTCGCTACCGGCAAGCACAGGAAGAACTGCTTATAAAAAATGGCCGTGCTGCTTCATCCTTCACAGAAACGCTCTATGCAACTGCGACCGTTCGTGCCCAAGGGCTTTCAGAACAGCGGCGACAGACCTGGCTTGCTCTGCTGGCTGATGCGTCTAATTCCAGCATCAGTCTCATGCGCTTTGATGTGCTGGCAGGTATAGCCGGTACGCTTATCGGAGCGTTCGATGGCGTTGTTATTTTATGGATAGGCATTTCTGCCGTCATGGATCACACCATGACGCTTGGGGCATTTGTAGCATTCAGCTCGTTCAGGGGAATGTTTTCAGACAGGGTTCTGTCGCTCACGGCTCTGCTCCTTCAGCTAAGGATGCTGATGCTTCATAGTGAACGAATTGCTGATATTGCCCTGAGTGAGCCGGAAACCCAGAAAACTGAGCAACTCATCTTTTCACCAGGCCAGGCACTCTCTCTCGAGGCAAAAAATCTTTCATTTTCATATGATGCACACTCGCCTGTAGTATTCAGCGATTTTAATCTGACAGTCCTGGCCGGGGAAAGTGTGGCAATAACCGGCCCGTCAGGTATGGGTAAAACCACCCTGATGAAAGTACTTTGTGGTTTAATCGAAGCTAAGGCGGGGACTGTTCTTGTGAACGGAATCGACATTGCCGCCGCAGGGCTCAGCAGTTATCGTCGTGCTGTGGGATGCGTTCTGCAGGAGGATCGACTGCTCGCGGGATCACTGCGCCAGAACATCACAGGGTTTTCGCGCGAGGTCGACGAGGAATGGATGACCGAATGCGCACGGCTTAGCCATGTTCATAGTGACATAATGGCTTTCCCGATGGGGTATGAAACTCTGACGGGGGAGCTGGGAGAAGGGTTGTCTGGCGGACAGAAACAGCGGATTTTCATTGCAAGGGCACTTTATCGCCGGCCTGGGATTCTCTTTATGGATGAAGCAACCAGTCATCTTGATGAGAGCAATGAGACGTTAATCAATGTAGCCATATCCAGATTAAATATCACGCGAATCATTATCGCACACCGGCCATCAACAATAGCTTCAGCCGGTCGGGTTATAAAGCTTGGATGAAATTACACGATTTCTCAGAAAAATCAGAAGCGCCTGTTTAGCATGCACTCTGTTAACCAATTAGAAAAGGGAATAAATTGAAAAGACTGTTATCATCTTTGATTTTTCTTATGTACTCATTGTGTGCTCATGGAAGTATGACGTTTATAAAAGGCGATACTACCAATAATTCCGAGGTAAAAGATGCCGGCGTCTATTTTAACGGTGTAATAAATAATCAGACGATAAGCTGGCTGATGTCTGGACTGACTGATATTCATGCTAACTATCGCAATGTCAGTAATATTGATATTTACCTTAACAGTGATGGCGGGGACATGGATGCCAGTTTTGTTGCCTATGAGTTTCTTAGGAAGTTTCCTATAAGAATCAACATGATAAACGCATCAATGACCGGCTCTGCGGCAACGATTATTTATTGCGCGTCTGCAGAACGCTATACAATGCCTATGGCGAACTTTTTACTGCATCCGGCTGCGGCAGGGTATGAAAAAACAGATTACATCAAACCCGATCAGGCAAAAAGGATTCTGGAAGAAGATGATGCTTATAATAGGATGTTTGAGAAAGTTTATGCATCATGCACAACACTCATGCCGGATGAGCTGAAACAGATCACTGCGGCAGAGTCTGGCCGTAAAATCTATGATGCAGACAACGCAATTAAGCATGGCCTCGTGAATCAGGGCCTGAGGGAAAGCCGTACATATTTAATTACCTACTTCATTACCGACACGCAGAGTTAAAAAATTTTATGGCTTAAAAAAGCGCTATAGTCGGCCACTCATGATTATGACTGGATTATATAAAAAAAGCTCATTTATGCCGAAAGATATTTTAAGAACAAGAGTGATTTAACACTCGCCTACAGATCGGACCATACCTCGAAATTCAAACCTTATATTATAGGCGTTTTATGAAGTGGGACGGGCTCGCACTCACCTACAGATCGTAAGCTCACCCAAATTTCTAACATTATATAATTAGTGTTATATGAAGTTATAGTCAGCATCGACGCTCTTGCTGCCTTAAAGTGGGCTCAACTGTGAAATTTGGTTCACAAGATCACGTGTCTGGTCCAAAACGACGCG
>Ga0308160_10007321_pt1 | contig 10996 bp, 9 predicted proteins | sample PhyFR1_FD_201036 | JGI IMG/M metagenome (GOLD analysis project Ga0308160, IMG submission 201036) | Phyllosphere microbial communities from UC Gill Tract Community Farm, Albany, California, United States - DLSLF.R1 | ecosystem: Host-associated > Plants > Phyllosphere > Unclassified | place: USA... | reverse complement strand
GAGATCGAGATCTCGATTGATATGGCCTCGGCACCCCCTCCGTCGAGCAAGACGCCTCGAGCTTTTCCGGATCTTACACCTCAGTACTTGGAATTCACTTCGGCTCAGCTTGTTGTGTCTTTCAAAACCTTACTACCGGCACTACAAGGCCACTCTTCTCCTCTTGTGCGGAGACGACTAGCCGAGCTATGCGGAGGTCTGCTATTCAGCTGCCATCGTTCATTGTCTGCGCTCCACGGAACCCTGCTTGGCACTCTACTTCAGCTTGTTATGGACGACCACAACATTGTTGCTCATCAAGCCTTGAAAGAGCTTCAGGGTCTGGCAGATGACGGCAACATCGGGGAGACCATCCGGGCCAAGCTGAAAGGAGTTGCGGACCAGACCTTGGCCGGATTCCCAAGCGCGGTCATGTCGCAGACGGAAGCGAAAGCGATGTCGAGCACTCGTATCATCACCGCCCTTTGCACGCTGAGCATGAAAAGCGGGAGCGGTGGACTGAAAGTCTTCGATGATCTGCTCGGTACAAAAGCTGGGTCTCAACGGTGGATCTGGCCATTGTTGACGTGTCTGGAATTAGGTCGGGCCAAAGAAGTTGTCGTGTCGGAATCTGGATATGCGGCCAGGGCGTGGGAGATGGCGAAATTAGGCTCGACTTACGAGTATCTGACGATAGAGGGGTCCAGGACGAGTGAGCAGGGCGCTCAAACTACGGGCATTGGGGACTCATCGACAAGCGAGACGACACAGAAAGCTCCGTTCCCCGAACTGTCACTCAAGCGCGTTGATTCCCCGACTTTGCTCAACGCGATCAGCGCGATGTTCATAGCTCTGGGAAAGGCTTCTGGACCACGAGCCTTGGATACGGTCGAGCACCTGATCACTGTTGCTCGTGCCAAGAAAAATTCTCCGGATGTGCCAAAAGCAGCCACCGCATTATGGATCGCGGAGCAGGTGCTGAGAGGACTTTTCGAATCACCTGAAGGCAACAGCAAATCACTGCGAAAGGAAGCGCGATCCATCGTCCGCATGCTTGTGACTTTTGACGAGCAAGATGATGCCGAACCCGCAGAGTCGTCAAATGAACCTGAAAAGGGAGCACCCTCCGATGAGCTAGTGGCTGTCGAGCGGAAAGAAGGTCTCAATGCGCTGACAAATCTGCTCAAGCGAGACCACCGAGGCAACAAGACCAGCGAGAACGAGAACCGTTCTTTGCACTTGAAAACACATCGAGAGTTGGTCACGGCCTTGTCGCTGTCAATGATGTCTGCTTGCGCACGCATCCTTGGATCGGCGTTCCGGCCCATGCTGCTGGAGACCCTGTACATCCTCCTCTCCCATCTCGGCTCTCCCGTAGCTTTCATTCGCGGCTATGCAGAGATCGCCATCCTGCACATAGCATACGACATAGGATACGCTTCCCCGCAAAACATGATTATCGATAATGTCGACTACGTCATCAACATCGTATCACAGCGAATGACATTCGATCGCCTCAGCCCGCTTGCACCGATGGTGCTGATTTCAATGATCCGCCTCGTTGGGGAGCCGATAGTGCCTCTTGTACAGGACATCGTAGACGATATCTTCGACTGTCTCGACAGTTATCATGGCTATGAGCTGTTGGCGTCGACAATGTTGGCCGTCCTGGACACTCTGATGCGTGCCATGACGAGTGAAACAGAGCTCGTAGCTTGGGCACCTGCCGCCTCTACGTCGAAGCGTCTACGACCGGGACCCGATCCGAAGGCAGATTTTAAGGCGTTCCAAGATTGGTACAACGGACGAGCTGTCAAGGCTTCCCAGACCGTGGACAGCTTCCTTGAACCTACACCGCAAGATGCTTGGAATCGCAATGGCCAAGAGCACGGCGATGAGCAAACAGAGGACCCGGATGATCCTGCTAACGCTCGAGAAGAACCCGAGATACCGGCCACACGCGCTCAGGAGGTTTGCAAGCGAATCATGGAGAAGGATGTGTTTTTCATGACGCACTCCTCGCCATTCGTCCGCGCGCGAGTGCTTTCCCTATTTACCAATGGAATACCGGTGCTTGTCACCGGTGGTCGAGAGGGCGATCTGTTGCCGTTGGTGAACACCGCTTGGCCTTACATCTTGAATAGGCTACGCGATAGTGAGCCGTACGTAGTCACCGAGGCTGCGATACTGGTTGAAGCATTGGCCAAATGGATCGGGGATTTCATGTCCCGACGCATTTTGGAGAATGCTTGGCCGATACTGAAGGATCTTCTAGCGACTCAGAAGCGTTTGGACGAACGCTCAGCTCTAGCTCGTCGGAATGTCGATGGTATGGCGTCGTCTTTTACCGTCTCTCACCGGTTGCATATGGCTATTATCAACATGCTGGCGTATGTTGTCGAGGAGGTCCCCGTCGCGGAGAGCGTCATCTGGGAGGTGATCATGCTGTTCAGACCATTCCTGGACGCCAATGTCCATCAGGATCAACAGGACGCAACGGTTCGACTTTACCAGAAAATTTCAAAACGAGACGAGGATGCAGTGTGGCTCGCGCTGTGCGGGACAATTGGAGAGATACCCGACACGAGCGGGCGACTAGAATATCTACGACAATCCGGATTGAATATCCACGACAATGTGCAACGCATCCTGCCTACGATTTGAAGCGCGATCTCTCACGATCAAGCGACTTTGTACTTGTACTCTAAGCATAACGACATTTTACGCATTCCGAATCACATCATTCGTGGCGCTCGACTCGATTCTGTCAAGCATTCAAACACTAACCCTATGCCCCCCTAGTCCCCTAGTCCCCTACTCGCTTGCAGCCCAAATTATTAGCCCAAAACCATCAACAATAATGACCATCAACAATCATGTATCGTACTCGACAGTGATATCCGTAGGCTCTTGTATCACACAATGAACCCACACACTTACAAACCCGAAAGGATCTACACCCTGTCTCTCAGCCAGGAATCTTGGAATCGGAACAAACACAAGTGGATCAATGATTTCATTGATCGAAACGCATATCCATCACGCACTCGTACACGTGCTTGGTGGCAAGAGATGGAACTGATCATCACTTTGAAGGGTGCAAACCTGTTAGGGTCATGGCCATCAGGTACCTGGTGATCTCGCGTGTGCCCACGCACACCTGCCAGTAGATAAAGAGATTTGCCCAAAGAGTTGTGATGAGCGGATCCTGTGGGACCTCGACATCCTTCAGGTGGATCGACAGACAACCCATCCAATCAGATATTAGAGTAGCAGCAGGGGTCCTTTGAAACGATAAACACCTGGTCTGAGTGGATCGACAGGCCCATCAAGATGCTTTGTCCGTGAGCAAGGGGGGCGGGGGGGGAGCCACAAAAAGGGCGAGATCACCAAGAGGCCGCAGGCGGTCCTAAGTGCGGATTCACTGACTGATGGCATGTCGGTCCAGAAGCCGGCTGAGCTGTACTGTGGAGTTGCAAGCCAAGTGGAGTCTGGGCAATCAGGTGTCCACTCACGGAACAGCTGCTGCCGTTTGCTGACAGCCACTCCGGCTTCCATCCTTCCCTTGATGCATACCAGTTGATGCATGCAATACCAGGGGCCAAGCGGTACCCCAACATCGATACAACATAACCTCAATCCGTCGATCTTCAACATTGCTAAGTGAAGTCGAAGCATGTGGACTTTCGTCCTCAGAAGTATGACAGCTGTATACATATGCCGGGTATCATCTCAACCATTTATGTTTATGTTCGTTTGTACATGATCTTAGTCAAGATGTGGCAAGTAGCACTGGTGATACAACTGGTCTATACGAGAAACAAACACGAACCGCCTAACCCTCGTTGGCAACCTCCTCGACACTCTCCTTGAAGATCTTGCAAGCCAATGCCATCTCTTCCTCTGTAACGTTGAGCGCAGGAATGAATCGGATGACGTCAAAGACCGAGGTGGTGAGAATAAGCATGCCCTTGGCCAAACACTTTTTGGCGACCCGAGACCCGATGTCCTTGACTCGGCCCTTTTGAGGTACCGAGCCTGGCAGTTCCTCGGATTTCGTAGCGCCGGCTGCTGCTCCAGAGATGACCGACGCAGCGGAAGGAGCCTCCGTGAATGGCTGGAATTCGACACTAATGAAGCGAAACAAGCATGTGGATGAGCGAGCTGTGCCGCCCGGGGGACGAAGAACACTACGTACCCAACCATAAGACCAGCTCCACGAACGTCTCGAATCATGTGAGCGGTAGTCTCCGATTTCTGAATTTCATGCAAAGCAGCGAAGAGTTGCTCCGATCTGGAAAGTAGATACGGGAGTCAGCCTTTGTCCCTGCGTGAAACATATAACAAAGCCGGATTGAAAGCTCACCTAGCGTTGACGTTATCCAAGATGTTCTCCTTCTCAAAGGTCTCGAGAACTGCCATACCGGCAGCACAAGCCAATGCATTTCCGGCTGTGAGGGATCATCAATTACCGTGAGCACCATTGTACGCCCCCGTCTGAGGCCGTTTGAGAGGCCCGACTCACAATAAGTTCCTCCCATACTTCCAGGCTTTTGACCCTTCATGACGTAGTTTTTGGCGACGATCGCTGACAAGGGAAGACCACCGGCGATACCCTTGGCCATGATCTGGATGTCGGGAACGACGCCAGAGTATTGCGAGTAGAACATCTTTCCGGTTCGTCCGAATCCGGATTGTACCTCGTCGAAGACTGAATATCACGAAACGGGCAGCGTTTTCATTTCCATCAGATTCTCCCCGGGAACTCTCGCATCAGCCTCCAAGTCAAGACTCACCAAGGACGATTCCCTCTCGGTCACAGATCTCTCTCAATCCTTGCAACCAAGCCTTGGGAGCAGGAACATATCCACCTTCACCCAAGACGGGCTCGATGACGATACAGGCGACCTCATGAGCTGGGATCTGCTGCTTGAATAGCAACGAAAGGTGCGACAAGGCGAGATCGGTCATGTGGTCGACCGAGGTGTCGGCTGGGACGTGGAGTTGAGATGCATAGGGGAAAGGGGTAGGGTAGATTCCGGGCTATAGACAGAGGAGGCGAGGGTTGAGTAATCTGGAACTTGTCGAGCAGACCACGAGGACGAGAGACATACGAGGGAAGCACCAAAGTTGGCCGAGTAGACAGTCTTGGAGGCTATGAAACGCGATCGTATCCGGGCCGAATTAGCCTTTCCGGGCTCACGTCATATACGCCGTGTCCTATATTTAGGCGCGCCGTTTCCCACACTCACTCGTCATGGCCGACGTGGCGTAGGTCCTTCCGTGATAACTGCCTATCGACGTCAAAACAAAGCTTGCGTGAGTCATTGTATGGTTCTGCGAGTTGGATAGGAGTCCTTGAAGCTCACCCTGCATGACGACGACACCTCGACGGTTGGTGTAGTTCTTGGCCACCTTGACGGCGTTCTAGCAGGACAAACCCGGAACCTGGTCAGCCTTCCGTAGTAACACCACGTACACCGCGCCTACTACTCACCTCGACAGCCTCACTTCCCGAGTTGGTAAAGAAGAAAGTGTCGAGCTCGGGGCTAGGCATGACGGGGATCAACTTTTCGATGAGTTGGAGTTGAGAGAGCGAGTGGGCGATGTTGACTTGAGAATGGGAGATTTTCTCGACTTGAGCTGTCACGGCTGCCGTGATGGCCGGATGAGCGTGTCCGAGACAAGTGACACCCTGTGTTCATCGAGGAATGATGACCGAATATGAATCAGACCTCCGTTTCTTGGCATGATGGCGACGATGAATCCCTCGACTCACGATTCCAGAAGTGAAATCGAGCCACTTCTTGCCGTCAGTCGTCCATACCCAAGTTCCCTTGCCCTTTTCGATGACCAGGTCGTTCGATACACGCCCGATACCAGGGGTGATGTGCTTGTTGCCAAAGTCACTGGAGATGGAGGTCGACATGCTTCGAGGTAGTTGAGTTCGGATAGCAGAGGTACACGAGGTCTTGGGAAGTGTTTTGAGGATCGATGAGGATTTGTTGAACATGTTAGAAAAGGAAAAGAGAAGGGGTATATGTCGGGGCGAGCGGTTCTGCAACAGTCAATGGTAGTCTGGGTTGTAGTACCCTTTATATATGTATTCCAGCAACATCAAGGAGATGCCTCCCTATATCATCGCCCAATGACCCCTCATTTTGCCCTCTAAAAGCCGTTTTGCTCAGCAGGTCGCTCGCTTCTATCGGCAAAGAGATATCAGGGGCGCCAATCTGAATTAGCTTCCGCGACTCGCTTGTACAGCCGAAGGAATGCGGGGTACAGGCTATACCTCGTCGGGAAAACTATCGATAGCATCGATCCGGTGGCCAGAAACGCATAAGACGTTGGACTGTCCCCCATGGTCAAGCCAGTTGGGCGATATGCGTTTGTCGGAGAGATACATGTCATGGTAATGATGCACCTCGTCCTGTATCGTGTCACACAGAATACCCCGCCAACTACATGTCTACCCCTCGTTACCAACAGCACGAAACCACGCAAACAAACAACACAGAAACCTCGAGCATCGAGCCCCTTGTCTCCCCCCTCGCTGAACCTTGATCACCCACTCGTATCCCCCCTCGCCTTCCCATTCGTCACTCGAACACCTTTCCCATCTGCCTTTTCGTCATCCACATCCTTTGCGTCTTTTGAAACGAGACAAGACCCCCGGTGCTTCTTGGGATGCACCTCGTCCGTTCCTTTGCTGGACACGAGATCCCCATTCGGACCGTCGTTCATATCCGCATCGCTCTCCGGGATATCTCTGCAAACAAGCGGGAACATGGGTATCACGATCAGCACGAGTCGCCATGTAGGATCTCAAAGCACACCCACTCTTCATCGTCACTACGAGTATCCTCCGCTCCGAGACCCATCACAACCCTCCAAGCGACATTACAAGCCATCCAGAACCAAATACAGTTCATGATCAAGAGCACGACAAGTAATGCCGGGAACCCATTGATCACCCATGCATTCGCGTACTGGCCCTTGTCCGGGTGCCAACCTCGAGGCAGGATGTACCGGGCTCGGAAGATACATGAGAGGGTGACGAGTGAGAATCCGATTTGTCGGGTGATCAACCAGGAGATGAGGAAGACCACAAAGGTGAGGTCGGTCAGGGTAGGAAGACGGAGGTATCGGAAGAGCTTGGCGAGCTGTTTCGCGGTGGGCGGGGGAGGAAGAGCGTGCGTTCACCATCAGACCCGGGCGTCCCATTCGAATGCGGTGAATTCACCACGCGAGACTCACAGGTAACCAAATATCACAAAAGTCCATCAAGACGAGAATCACCGTCCCGACTCGAGTATAATTCGCCCAATAACTCCCCATGACCAAAGCGATCGTGACGAAATGATGCGTCAACATCTGATAGTAATCCTTTCTTCTCGCTTCGAGGTTGAAGATGAATAGTTGATGAAACCAGAAACCCAATTGGACGAGATAGTAGAATTTCGTTAGAGGGCTCAAGGGGGTGTGAGGGTAGTTGTGCCAGAGGTATTGCGATGAGAAGGGGTTTGTAGGGACGAGATGCAGAATGTACTATATCACCAGGCAGACAGGTCGTATTAGCACCAACGGCCACTTTACACACACGCTCAACCAAACGACAAAGCCAACTCACCATTCCCAAACTCCAAAACACCGATGCATAAGTACACGTCCACGCCTGCTCAGCAAACCTCACAATCACCCTATCCCTTAACTTTTGTTCCTTTTTCGACAATCTCTCTTCTCCCCCCGCATCCCCCTTCTTCTCCCTCACCCGCAGCTTGTCATCTTTTTCCCGGTCGAGTCGGTCGAGTCGACTCAGGTGCCATCGTACGAACGGCATATAAGCCCACCGCATCAAGGCTTCCCGGAGGATGGTGAACGTGACTGCCCAGAAGACGACAAAGAGAGCGTCGTTGGGGCCCTTGTCGTAAAAGAGGTTGTGCGGGTGAGTCGAGGGATGGGGTATGGCGAGTCGTCCGCAAGGCGCGTGGGAGGATGAAGAGAATGATGATCGGTAGGAAGATGCCAGAGTCCGAGATGGACAGTCTCGAATGGCAGATGATGCTGCTGCTGCCGGTGCTGATGATGCCGCTGTCGTTGCTGATCGGTACGAACCCGTCGCCGATGGCCCTACATCATACCCCTCATCATCCCCATATACTCGTTGAGCGTGGTGTTGGTGTTGATAACCCTGGGAATACCGCCCCGAACCGCTCGAAGAGGATTCGTTCCCGCTCGCTGGTCGGTCCGATCGGATTGGGTAAGAGAGGAGGACGAAAGGATGTATAGGTCCGGGGAGGATGGAGCGGAATGATTCTAGGTCGAGGTCCGAGAGATGCTCGAGGGCGACGTCGTAGTATTGCATGACTGGGTGGGGTTAATTTTGGTAAAAGCACTTTAATGAAAGTTGTCTGCTATGCCTCGCAGCCGAGTTGTTGGTATGAGGTGATCCCTGTTGGAGAAGACTCGAGAGATAACGATAGTCACACGTTCGAATTCCGGTCCTCTTTGATTGCTGATCCTATGCAGCCTGGAGAGCGTAGTGATGATCCTGAATATTCCTTTTAGGTGGCACCTGTGCCAGCTGGTTCTAATCTATCGTTGTTGGTATGTTGGTCGTGAAAGCGAAGACTGCCAACGAGCTCAGTTTAGCTCCCTATAACGGTCGAGTCGGAATGATCCGCGAGAGCTCCCGCTGTTTTTTTCCTGATCGTCTAAAGGCTGATTGATCACGGTCACGGGTGATCAGTTCTATAGTGTAAGGGAATGTGTTTCTAATCACTACGAGTAACGATGGTGCTGTAATGTCAAGGATGCGATCCCGTTTGAATGTACAACTAGAGGTTCTTGTGGGGGGAAACGGTCTCAAATAATCATGCCTAGCTAGCTGCTGCTGCTGCTGCTGTTCGCCTAGCTCCGGGCCCGTTTCTCATCTCCAGCGAAACAAAAACAAGACTAAATAAAACCACGCGACCGACTGGAGATGGAGAGAGATCGCGACTGGGTGACAGAAACACGCGTAGCTCGTAGCACTAACATCGTCAATCAGATGGGACATTGCATGTATCAAGACAACCTCCTAGCAGCTCAACGTGGCAGTCATCCGTATCCGATTACTGTATACCAAAGATCTTGGAATTCCGACCTCTATGCTATACAATTGTGAACTTGAACGAGCCAAAAGGTCGCGAACCCTCGTAGAATCGCGAGAAGCCGTATTTATATCGACGATCCCCGGAGGCTTTATTGAAGCCGCCATGGGATCAGCGTGTCAAAAGCCAAGTAAGGAGAAAAGTACCACGATCATATGATCTCGGGCACTCTCCCGCTCCTAAGCATCCATCATCATCTTGCATCTCGCATAGTGATCTTCAACCACATTATTTAACAGTCCTGGTCGCAAGCCACCTCGAATTCAAGTTCACAATACAAGATCCTACACAGTGATAGCACAGTACAAATCACATCAAGATGTCTCGAGAAACGAATCAGCCTAGCCCTACGTTGTTCATTACCAACATCGAATCCAAGGTCAAGAAATTGGGTAAATATACGACGTGGACTTTCCACTTATGACAGGTTTCCGTCTTTGGTATTAACGTCAGGCTACTTTGCGATCACCAACAGAGCTGAGGAAGCAGCTATACGCTCTATTCACACCCTACGGAAAAGTGTGAGTAAACAGCCGTTTGAACCGCCTGCAATCACACGACGAACCTAAACCCAACTGCTCTCCTGCTCATCATCCACCTCGCTCAGTCTCGATGTCGTCGCCAAAAAGGGCAATAACGATCGAGGTCAAGCCTTTGTAGTCTTTGCCGAACAAGCTAGCGCTACGGGTGCTATGCGAGCGCTCGTCGGAGAAGAATTCTACGGTCGACCTCTGGTACGCCTCAGTCGTCGCCTTATAGCTTGAAAGGAACCCGCTAATTCGTGCGTTGTCTGTTCGTAGCGAATTGATTATGCCAAGACCAAGTCGATGGCTACGGTTCGTCAAGAGGATCCTTCGGTGGATGACCCAGAATCGACGAGTAATAAGCAGAAGAAGAAGAACCAGATCGTCACTGCTTCTCGAGCTGAGCAGGAGTACACCGAGTTGGAAAAGGAGAGGCAGGCTGAGGAGGAAGGAAAGGGTAAGCGGGATAGGGATGGTGAGGCCGAGGGAGAGGATGAGGAAGCTGGTGGGGATAAGAAGAGGAGAAAGGTGGATGAGGATGAGGATGATGACGAGGAGATGGAGATGGATGAGGACGATGATGATAAGGCTGGTGAGTCGTGCATCTTTTTCCAACGCTTGACTAGACGACAGGGCTCAAAGAGCTCTCGTGTGCTAGTTCCCGAGACGAGGAAGCCTAATGCTCCGAGTGTACCTACTGTTCTTCTCGCTTCCAACCTGCCTCAAGAGACAACTCAGGAGGCCCTCGCCAACCTCTTCGAGCAGTAAGTGCTGGCGGTTAAATACACTCTCATCGAGGATCCCGCACGTGTAACTGACCCGGTGACGTATTATACCAGATACCCAGGATACCAGACAATCACCCTTCTCCCGGCCGGCTCGACGCCCACCAAATCCGCCTCGATCGTGTTTGGCTCTTTGCAGCAAGCCGAATCGGTACAAAAAGAATTGGACGGGTTCAAGTTGAAGCCAGATTGGTCGATGGCCGTCGTGGTGGTGCCTGCTGATGCTCTGGCTTAGGGCTCATAACGGAGCATGACCCAAAAGACGGAAGATCGATGATCGGATAGAAGCTATCTGTTTGTGTATTGCATGTATCGACGGGCCTGAGCCTGCCGCTGTCATGGGCTGTCTCAAACTGCGATATCTCATGGAGAGTTTGACGTATCTCGAAATCGATTATTGCGTAGCAGCCTGAATTTATAGTTATTGCTCCCCTAGGCCTCCCTCGCACAGCAAATGGCTCTCTGGTCCACCTTGTCCATGTTTCGCGACACCCCAGGCCATAACATCTGCACTCTGTTCGACGATCTGCTGTTCTGGGTCCTCGATTCTCCAAGC
>Ga0308160_10007320_pt1 | contig 10996 bp, 7 predicted proteins | sample PhyFR1_FD_201036 | JGI IMG/M metagenome (GOLD analysis project Ga0308160, IMG submission 201036) | Phyllosphere microbial communities from UC Gill Tract Community Farm, Albany, California, United States - DLSLF.R1 | ecosystem: Host-associated > Plants > Phyllosphere > Unclassified | place: USA... | reverse complement strand
TTGAATGGAGACAGATATGTGAGGTGGATCATCAATGGACCCCTCAAACAATGCGTCAACGAGCAGAGAAGGAGGAGATGGAGGGATATCCTGGTACTGGAAGATGGAGCCCCTGCACACTCATGCAAACAGGCACAGCAAGCTCGAAAAAAACTGTCCATCAACAACCTCATCCATCCCCCCTCCTCTCCTGACTTGAACCCAATCGAAAATGCCTGGCACCTCTTGAAGATGAAAGTCTCTCAGCTTCCTGTCAGGGCTACAAACTTGGACCAGCTCTGGATACAAGTGCAGGACTGCTGGAGGCATATCCCTATTGAGTTCATCAATCGGCTCATAGATGGGATGGATGACCGTCTGCAGGCTGTCACGCAAGCGAATGGGGGTTCGACAGCGTTTTGACAACAGATCCTAAAACTAGAGACTCTCATGTACTTAAGTCCAGAATTTCACTGTGATCTGTCCAGTATTGACAGAGAAATCAGGTTTTGGCATTTGCACATCAAAAAGACAAAGGGTTGATCTGAGGTCCCGAGACGGCGCGCACACAGACTTCGCGCGCGTACGAGTATGGTGACCTAAATCGCGAGCATGGCGTACTTGAAGGGAGCAACGCGATTTATAACTCGTTGTTGGTTTTCGCTTGTAGCGACGAGGACTATATGATTTCGGTCGCTCCGGAACTGTGTTTCCCTGAGTTGTCAATGTTTCGTTTGCTTGTCATCACAGATCTGCGATCAAATTTGCTTGTTCCAGGCATCATACAAAACAAATGGCCTGCGAGTATCGCTTGAGATTCTCGGACTACAAATTGTATAGCTGAGATCATCAGAGGTGTATCTTCGGTTGGTCTGGGCTTGACTGACCAAAATGAGCACTTGGCTTTCAATTACATCGCGCTCTTTGATAGCATGGAGCAATACGCTTGTATAAAGCGAATAGACTATCGCAGATTCACAGACTATCGGTAATATCGCAGCCAGGCCGGGCAATCACAACCATTATGGTTCACGCTAGTACCGTCGGGGCACGTGCCCAAAAGACAGACAGTCTTTTCTTTCCAATGTCCCTGAATGGGGGCGCAAACTGTGTAGCAGCATTGACGCACGCTGGCAGTAAAGCTGAACGTTGTAGCTCTAAAGGTCAGCCCTGCATGAAACCCGCAGAGTATTATCTCATCGGACGTGCTATCTCAGCTCAACTTGTCATATCGATGCTGCGGAGATAGGTCACCGCGTACCGTAAACCAGAATGCCGATCGCCCACCTACAATTATCATTGACTTCATAAGAGTCGACGAGTGTTGATATCGATCAAGGTCTTGGATGGCGCAATGTGGTTCCGAGCTCAATAGATATCCAGCAAAACCTTTGCTGGCCAACGGAGGTCCAGACCTTGTAGGGTGGATCGTCACTGCGTCCTATAAGAAAAAGGTAGAAACGTTCTTGTTTCGTTCCTAGTGTCATGTCCTAGAGGGACCCCTAAAGTGATGTGTACGAGCTCAACAGAGAGCTAGATGGAGGGATGTGGTGGTACTAGAGGATGGAGCACCTTGCCATTCATCTAAAGTCACCTGTGCTGCTTGTCAGAAGCTGGGGTTAACTTCGGTCAATCGCCCACCCAATTTTCCTGACCTAAATGCGATCGAGAACATGTGGCACCAGCTCAAGCTGAAGCTGGGGCGCATGAATCGAAGGGCAACAAGTCTAGATGAGCTGTGGGGACAGATACAACCGGCTTGGGACAAACTGGACATTGGAATGGTCAACAGATTGGTCGACAGTATGGATGAAACGAGACAAGATGTTGTTGCTGCTAGGGGATCCTATACAAGGTTCTGAGCAGTGAGACTACCTTGCAATCAACGAGAAGACTATCTTGTACATGCTTGTGTGACAGAACCAATGTAAATCAAAGATTGAGCCCTCTGGAACGAAGTGTATGACCTGAAACATCAATATAAATAAGGTTTTGAATGGGCTGTTCAAAGACGAGTGGCAACGACGAGTACTCGTACAAGCACTCCAGCACATAGCCCTGAGCCCGTTCAAAGGGCAGATGGAAAGACAGTCTGTCTTTTTAGGTACTCATTGGGACAGTCCGAGCACAATGCAACCACTGAATTGCAGCTTTCCTTTGACTCCGACCAAACTCCTAGTACTCCTATCGTACGCCGTTGCCGGATTCGACAGGAACTAGTATCGAAGAATATCTGATCGGCTACAAGCTACCTTGGAGGGGAGGTATCGAATCCAAGAGATCGAATGGAGTCCTTTAGGATATGGAGCTGGCTGGGGTTGATTAGCAACAAAGGTGAGGCGGAGCTCCAGGCAGCGCATGGCAAGCTACCTTGGCTTCAAGGCGATCTCAAGCGAGCAAGGAGTTATGGATTATGCCACTACTCGCCGACGATCGACTACCTCTTCCACTGTTGATTTGCCGGGCATTAGTGTCGGGGGATTGGGAACGATCATTTGGGACGCTTGGACCGCCAATCTGACGGTCGCCGGGTTAGTATTCTTCATATTGCGAACGTGAGATCCGGGAAAGCTTGCTACAATGTGGTCGATACGGTTGATATTAGAGCACTCGTTCGCAATTGAGTCGCCGGATGTTGTCGATTCCAGTCAAAGATAAGGTGGAGTTCATCTGCTGATCGATTTGATCTGCTCGCTACCCGGTCATCAGACGCCTTGCCCGCAGGCAGAGACGCCAACGACTTTTGACCGACTTTCTCGCCGAGAGGGAAAGGAGTGTAGGATGTTCAGCGGATCTCTGGCTAGGCTGTTTAACCGAAGCGGAAGTTGAACGGAAAGCAAGACACGCAGATGGACATTCTCAGCGGTTTTGCTAACTCGCGGTACGCTGGTTTGCATCAATTTGGCGCTACCCGCTAGTCACCTTGGAGTCGTGTTCAGCCAATGGGACAAGGTTATAAATGCAGGTGAGATACACCGCTCCCGCTGGTTGCGACAGGTCATCATAGTGGTGCAGCGAGCTTGTGAACTTGTTATCTACGATGACTCTCGCTCTCGTTCCAGGCGTGAGAAGATTCTCGAGAAGTGGCTCCAGTAGTGGATATCGTCAGAGATATCTTTACCCGATGACCGAGGGTAATCTTCCCCTTTTCCCCTGAGTGAAAATGCCATGAGGATCCAGGTCAAGCGCGCAAAGACCGCCTCATTCGTTATAGGTTCCGCTGGAATCTCCCCCTGCGTATGGTGCCTTTATCTCGTGTGGATGCTGAACCATTCTCGATCTTCGTAGTCGTCGCTGAGCATCATCATGTGCGACGGGGTCTCGAGCAGCGAGCGAGCTAGAAACGAGAAGTGATGTGGAGTGGGCTAGGAGCTAGGAGCTACCCGGTCGCCAACAGTCCAGGCAGCAGGGAAGTAGCATTCTTTTTACAATTCAGCGTGGGAATTTACGTTTTCATCCGGTGAATTCCAGTGAATTCACAGACTCGGCAGACTCTCCCCTGCTCTCGCGCCGGCCTTCCTGGTTAAGCCCGTGTGATAGCTAGATGGTTGGCGGCATGATCGAGCACGTCAGGTTTGCTGGCTGTCATCAGCGCTTTGAATTGATATCGAATAGCCAGCTTGATATATGCCTTCGTAGAATCCCATCGTAGCATAGCAGCGACTTCGGTTCTATCCCTACCAAAGGAATCCAGCCGAAGCTCCCGACTTCACTAAGCCCGCTTGCAGCTATCCGCATTCTCGCAAGGCGAAGGAACTAAATGATATGATGGTCTATGACGATCCGATGGTGCTAGGATGTGATCCTTCTGATTCAGTAGTGAAGCGTCCGCGTCTCCATCGAAATTCCTGGACGAAGGGGTCGGATTGATTTAGCACTGATGTAGATGAGCCATATGAAGTGATGGATATCCGATTGTGATCCACTTCGAATCGTGATCTCCAGGCTGCGGCGGCCAAAGCCGGTGGGACGCCCAAGCGAAAGGTGCCGTAGAAAGAGCGAAGACGCGACCAAGCTTGAGATGGGAGCGAAAGGATCTATCTGTTTAAGCTCTGAACGCGACGGCCGGATCGCCGTGATTATCAGCCTGCCTAGTAATCAAGGAAAGATGCAAAGCATAGCAAAGCAATCTAGCTATCCATCTCAGAGAAAGATTTAATAGTGAGACTTTGTGGAAATCACTGTAATCCTAGTGAAGATGTTGCACTCACGGCAGGCGACCACAGCTTATCGAAACGTTGTGTCCAGTTCCATAATCGTATATCTAGTCGAGTTCAGGCGATCGCGGTGGTCCATGTTGTGTGATAGATGGCCTTGACGATGTTGAGCTTGTGTAAAGTCGGCTGGCGAGCTACTTGATTCTGTTGGCTCGTGTTCGGTCGGGCAAAGGAGGAGATGAGTCGGAAACGCTGTGACGGAGATATCGAAGCTGTTGTAGTCTGGCTCGACGGGCAGTGTCTCGGTTGGGCTTGTAGTCGGATGGCTGTGGTCACTCGAGACTCACTGCAACCCAATCCCGACGCCCGCAAGGAGCCAAGTACCGGTGATGAGGCAGGTAGGATAGTCAAAGTCGGGCAACGTCATGCCGGAGAGGAACCGGAGTACTTGCAAGATGAGCGTCGATGATGAGCTGGGCGTCGGGTTGTAACAGGACGAGTTCGATCACCACAGGAGAAAGACGTCAAGTGGCCTACCAGAGTGAGCGAGCTGAGGCACTGTCGATCTACGCAAGGTCGAGTCGGTAGAAGAGATTGGATATCGACCGATGAGAATGAGGTTGTTGTGTGTCAATTGCTAAGGACCCGGAGCATCGCGCTTGAGAAATCGAATATGCGTTCTGACGAGCGCAATACGCATATCACGATGTAGAGCAGTAGAGATGACATTCGATGATAGACAGTTATACACCCACAAAACGTCCAACAGAAGTGATAGATCTACGGAGGAAGAGACAACAATGATCTTGTGAAGTGAAAAGGTCCATGGACATAGTCTTTGCAAGTTCCGATTTCGAACTCCCCTATCATCCCATGTAGACGGGAAGAGGGGTCCCATCCAGATCAGCTGCGATTCGTAATGCAACGATCTTGGAGTGGAATCGTGCGAGTTGCAAAGTGCCTGGAAGCAACAGGATGAACGCAAGGGGGACGGATCAATGATCAGTTCTGCGATCTCTGTGCCGCTGTCTATCATCGGCATTGATCACACCGGGACTCACCTACGACGACCCACAAACCCTTTGGTCCGAACTCTCTCCAAGCGCCTCTCAATTCCCCTTCTTCATCGACTCCCCAAATCGGTCGACATCGTTCGGAGATGTTGGATCCCAGAGTTCGACGGATCGAATCGATCGTATTGGAAAACCCGGTGGCCATGACGACGAGATCGTATTCCCTCGCTCGGTTCCCGTTCAAGATCACCTTGTCTTCCTCGAACCGATCGATATACCCTTGCTCGACCTTGATCTTGCCCTCGACCACGTGGGCACAGGCTCCAGCGTCAAAGTAGAATCCTCCGTTCTTGGTTAATCCAAGCGTAGCTACACCGGTATCTCTCTGACCTCGGAAACATTGAAACCCGGCATTTTCCATATTGTCCAGAAGGTCTTTGTCGAGTTCGGCGAGTTTGGCAGTGCTCCGTCGGGCCATCTCTTCGCCTGGAGGGATGGGCATCGCTTGGGCGATACGATCGGCCACTTCGAGAGGGACCTTGTTCTTGGGATCGTAAGTACCTAGAAACTGCAAGATCTCACGGAAGACGTATCATCGAGTCAACGACGGAGTACAGGCTAGACGTCGGTGTGCGGGTACTTGCCATCGGCACGCTATTGGTTAACGACATGATATACGTGGCTGAGCGCTGGAGCATGGTCACGTCGACCCCTCTTCGAGAAAAGTCGAATGCGGTATCGAAACCTGTTGGGAATCTTGCGTCAGCCTCGGGTCATTGACTCAAAGAGATCAAATATCCAGCCTCTCGACTTACCTGACGAACTGGTACCGACGACCAACACCTTTTTGCCCACCCAAGCTTTGGACGAATCGTGATCCGTCGAGTGCCTTACCACACCCTTGAACTTGTCTTGACCAGGGTGCTGCGGGGTAAACGGAACCCCTGCCAAACTGGTGGCCATGACGACGTGTCGTGGGGCCAAGGCCCGCTCAGTTCGATTATGAGCGACTCGGAGGGTCCATTGACCGGTTGACTCGTCCTGTGCTGCATCGAGGACGTTGGAAGAAAGCCAGACTCGGAGATCGAGGGCGTCTGCATAGCTCTCGAGCCAGTTGCCGAGTTTCTAGGCACTCGGAGGGGGGTTGCGGCGGATCAGCGAAGAGGAGCTAGATCTCAATGAAAGCAGAGAACACTCACCGCTGCTGGACAATACAAAGGCCACTTTTCGGGATACGGCATGTAGGGAAGGTGATCCGCCCAGTGTGGAAAATGCAAGGAGAGCGCTTCGTATCGGTTCCTCCAGTTATCGCCTACTCGTGCATTACGCTCGACGATGAGCGTCTTTACTCCAAGAGCCTGGAGTCGAGCGGATAGGGCAAGACCGTTGTGTCCAGCGCCGACTGTAAGGCAAGGAATGATAGGCAACGCATACAAAGGTTAGACAATGCGATTTGTGGGGGTGCGAGTGGCAGGGACCGGGACTTGCTGATCACCACATCCGGGCTTTCTGATTCGTAGCTAGCATCGAGATTCCTCTGCTCGTTCCATGACAGACTTCCAGTCATATGGCCATCGTGTTGAGGCGTATCTGGGTGGTTTACGAGCCCTTCGAGGACGGTGTGGAGGGTCCAAGCAGCTGAGATCCCGTCGGCTGGCGATAGATTGACTACTGCGGTTCCCCGTGCCAGCTCGGTCTCGAACGCAAAGTGAGCCTGGATGAATTGGAGGTCGTCAAAAGGCTCTTCGACTTTGGCAGGGGGGTCTATCAGACGAAACCCCGTGGGCTTGTTTCGCGGCGCCATGGTCTAGCGGGAGAACAAGGATGCTAGCGTGTCAGCGTCTGTCCAAACTGGCGAACGTACTTGGAGAGGCGGCGCAAACATACCGATGCCATGGCATTGATCGCCTCTGTACCGGTGATTGTTCGATAATCTCCCGTGAAAATGGCCCGGTCTCGCCAGACGCCTAAACAAAAGAGGCCGACAGTCAGCGTTGGTTGCGAATCGAAGTCTTGAGTCTTGTTTGCCTCTCGCACCATCTGGAAGAAACGCATCGCTCACAGACGAGTCTTCGACTCTCATGAGCTCGCTCTTGAACGAGTCCAACCATGTCTGAGCGACCACTACAGGGTCGACGTTCTTTGGAAATGATCCCACCGCCTCTCGAACAGGTAGTTTGGCGGGAACTTTAAGCTCATACATGTGGTTGTCGGCGATTCGATTCGCCTTGTGCTTGATAACCTCGGACGGGTCCACGAAAGCGGGTCCGGGCATGGTGGCGACTGCGATGGGCATGTTTGATCGAGTTTGATGCGATTAATCTTTCTCGAGACGCTGTTGTGGATGCACTGCAAGAAACTCCAGTTGTGCCCCTCGTCGGGAAACAATCTCGCAAACAAGTCTTATACTATCATCTGCCCAACAAGGTCAACCTCTGCTCTTTTCGGATCGATGGAGGATTGAATCCCGGTGTCGGACAATCGCATATCCCGCGTCGGAGATGCTTACAACCGAGGCGAATCCCACAGCCATTGTTCTTTGGTCTGGGACGAAGACCGAAGCCCGTGAAGCGGGAGAATTGGGATCAGTGCTAGCCTAGCTCTCGAGGCTCATGCTCCGCATCCGGGCATATCGGTGCTGTATCAAGAATCTCGAATGCAGATCGACACATCTCCTGCGCTAGCTTCTCGAAGCCGTGCAACTGTCTGCTAGCGTTGACGGGGAGGAGGTTTCTGGTCATCCTACTACGACCAAGCATGTATATCGCTTGAACAATCGTCTTGGAAAGGTGAGCGGATACCCATACGAATCAAGCGGACTGCCACCTAAGGCGCTCCGGTATTTATTGAATGATCCAACGCTGTCAAGCCACGCGAGAGTCAACGGACGTTCAGGTGGATTGGGCATGAATTGAAATTGAGACGCTAGTCCTGACTAGAAGTTACAACAACCTGCAGGACCTTGACATGATGCGGCTAGCCTGTTGACACGCCGAACTCCGCAGCGTACACAGCAAAGTCGTGGCCTTTCAGTTCCAGATCCGGCCATAGATCTGCAAAACTGACAGCCTGTCCTCGTGATACGATCAGCGAGTACACGGGCTGGCGATGCATGAGTGTAAACTCACTTCGGTATGCATGGGAACACTTGGCTTCCATGAGGTGACCTTGGGCTTTATGCAAGCGCCGGGAGCCTCGTGGTGATCGGTGAGTCTCGACCGCTCGATCAATCTGGTGCGCCAACCAAGCAGCTTTGAATCGATATCATCGCCATCGGTCTCCAGGACATCACCAGATGATCCCGACGTTTCTTTGGAGTTCGTTGCGTCGTCCCACATTTCATACGCCTTGGCTCTCAGCTGACACAATTTGTGCAGATTTCGGGTCATCCGTCCTGACGGACGCAGGCTGACAGCGGTCGTGTAAAGCTGAATGGCGCCATCTACCTCGGTGAGTGCGAACCTAGCGAGAGGACTTTTAGGTGAATGCGAGACGATGGTGCACAAGCAGATGGCTGCCGAGAACGCGTGGTACTGCGGACAAGACACTGATCAACGCACGGTCAGGACAGCTCTAGACGTTGATGAGAACTGACCCATAGATACCAATGGCGAAGACTGCTGGGCGTATAGAGAGTGAAAAGGCTGCGTACGATTTGCAGGATGGCCTGACGGTTCTTCGAGATCAGCTTGGACTCATGTTCGTAGAGAGTCTTTTGTCTACATCTCACGTAACAACGCTCCACGATAGCAAGATATGATGCCCCGAACTTTGATAGGGAAGGGTCGTCTGGTCGATCGTGGAGCGCTTTGGCAAAGTACGGACGCTGAAGGAATAGGATGGCTTCGCAAATATTGATTGCGAGGGTGTGTTGCTGTGACGAGATCATTGTAGGTGTAAGTTGCGAGCTTCAACGATCTCGCCCTTCGCACTCGCCTGGAATGTCAGATGAAGGTCTCCTCGGGTGACGTCCGGGCTACAGGATGATGCTGTCTCGGGATCTGGCCATGCCGATGGCGTAGCGATGGTGGAAGCTCGGCAGCGAAGATGATACGGTACAGTTCGCTCCAGGCACAGGCTGTGTGTGCGAGTCATCGCTTAGCCTCGAATGAGCTCGTCCTGGAGGCAGTCCCGCTTGCTCACATTTGCTGCCAAAGATTCTCGACGTATTCATATGATGATGGCTCCGTCCGACATGCCTCGTACAAAACCCTGTTCGTCGTGCAAGATAATCAGTCGATTTCCGCCATGGATTTCTACTATACGTGGACTTGCGCTGAAGCCATTTGGCTGAGACGGTATTTCATCTTGAAGAAACCGCTCACGCCTGCGGGATTAGATGATCTTGAAGCGTTCTTGGGCTCTATCGGAAAGAGCGTGTCAATATGATCCAGGGATATACCACTCCTGTGTAAGAACAACGTCATCAGGCGTCCGGCTTGAATGAAGGAGATTGCGCCAACTAACGGTCTCGAGAAGCAGTTGGCCTGTCAAGACGTTATCATCAGCCAGAGAACCATCTGGTATTCTGGAGAAACGAAGGCTCACTTGAAAGATATCGACAGCGTAGCATTCCCAAAAGATTCGCCTGCCAGGCGGCCGCGGGTTAGCAGAGATTCGCTGGACCCTGGTACAAGACGACCCACCGTCTGTCTTCGATCATTTCCGGCTCGAGACTCCATCTTGCGCCGTCTCGATGCAGTCCCATCTGATGTGCAGTCCGCGTCAGCATGCTTCGATCTAAGGTAGTAGATTGTCGCCATATTCACCGCCTGGAGCATACGAGTTGCCATTCCCCAGAGAGGCCAAGCTAGGTCTCCCGAGCGATCCTTTTCTGCCAATCTGTTGTCAGACTAAGTGAGTGAGCTGGGGCATTGGACCTGAAGTTCACTAACCAAAGCGCCAGACCTACAGAACGAAGTGCCCCATCAAATGCTAAGCAAGGTGAAGACCGGAGGCGAGGCGATCAGTTCGTGACAGCGCAAGCTCTCGGATCCAAGAGTACTGACAATGGTCTGAATCGTGGGAATGCTGTTTGCTCCAAGAACACCCCCTTTGGACATGCACACCTTGGCCAACCTGTAGTACCGATCAGCAGCTGGATCCTCGGGAGCAATTTCGAGATTGAAAGTGACACCGATGGCCAGGACGATAAATACCAAGCCAAGGCGAGTTGCATCGGTACGTTCGGAAGGGCAATCTTGTGAGCATTCGTAGCGTAGCTTGTGACTGTAAATCTCGTCCAAGATCAGTTGGAAAGATTCGCGGGGACATATGTTGTAGCTGTAATCCAGACCCGATCTTAGTACGAATGACGACTTGTAGACGAGAGGATAATTCGCCATCTGGCACTTCGATGGACTTACTGCCAGGAAAAGTAACGGTAAAAGGCGTCTACCAGGAAGTCCCCTTCGACTGAAGGCGGTAGCAGTCCAAGCAGCGTCTTCATGTCAAAGGCACCGCTAAGGGTCTCGAAAGGGAACGATCCTCCGACGCCTGGAGTAACTTGCAGTGCTGCAGCGGATTGCGGCGTGGCATGGGATCCATGTTGAGCGGTCGGCGGTTCACTGGGTACCGGCGAAGGCATCCTGGAAACTTCGGGTGTGATCAAACCAACACGATTCTCTTGCTGTTTTACGCCGGACCCGTGGACCAAGTCAGTAGCCATGTCATATCTGTTTTCGTTGTGCTCGATGCGGCTCACATCTTGTAGCCACTCGCTGGCCGCCGTATGACCGAGATACCTTGACCTGCCGCCACGATCTACCAGGAGGCTTCCAGAATGTTTGGGGGATGCTGGTTGCCGTGTGTTCGCTTGCACGTGCTGACCATAATCATATTGGATGG
>Ga0308160_10007319_pt1 | contig 10996 bp, 7 predicted proteins | sample PhyFR1_FD_201036 | JGI IMG/M metagenome (GOLD analysis project Ga0308160, IMG submission 201036) | Phyllosphere microbial communities from UC Gill Tract Community Farm, Albany, California, United States - DLSLF.R1 | ecosystem: Host-associated > Plants > Phyllosphere > Unclassified | place: USA... | reverse complement strand
TCGATCGCCTTCGACGACCAGCAGGCCCAGGCCGGCGTGACGCGCGGGGCCACCGGCCAGGCGTCGACCGACTCGGACGGCTCGAGCACCTTCTCGGGCACCGACACCGGGCTCTCGTCGACCACCTCGGCGATCACCGGACCGCAAACCTTCTCCGTCGAGGCATGGTTCCGCACCACGTCGACGACCGGAGGCAAGATCGTCGGCTTCGGGAACTCGAACACGGGCGCCTCGAACTCGTACGACCGCCACCTCTACATGGACCCCCGGGGCCGTGTCTCGTTCGGCGTGTACCCGAACGCCAGCCGCATCATCACGAGCCCGACCGCCCTGAACGACGGCCAGTGGCACCAGGTGGTCGGCACGTTGAGCTCGGCCGGTCAGTCGTTCTACGTCGACGGCAAGAAGATCGCGACGGATGCCGGGACGACCAGCGCCCAGGACTACACGGGCTACTGGCGCATCGGTGGCGACAACAACTGGGACGGTGCTCCGTACTTCCAGGGCGACATCGACGACGTGTCCGTGTACCCGAAGGCCCTGAGCCCCCAGCAGGTCGACGGCCAGTGGGTCGCCTCGGGACGCACGAGCAAGCTTCCGACCTCGCCCGCCGACGCCTACGGCGCCCGCGTGTTCCAGGACGACCCCGAGGCGTACTTCCGTCTCGACGGTGACTCGACCGCCGTCGCGACGGATTCCTCCCCCATCGGCACGAACGGCGTCTCCACCGGCGGCCTGACGACCGGCGGCCCCTCGGCCGTCGGCGGCACCGGACAGTCGGCGACCTTCAACGGGCAGGACGCCGGCGTGGCCACCACCACCTCGTACGACTCGCCCAACACCTACTCGCTGGAGACCTGGTTCAACACGACGACGACCTCGGGCGGCAAGCTGATCGGCTTCGGCAGCCAGCAGACCGGCGGCAGCGGCAACTACGACCGCCACGTCTACATGGAGCAGGACGGCCGCCTGCAGTTCGGCATCTGGACCGGTCAGATGAACCTCGCGAGCAGCACCGCGAGCTACAACGACGGCCGCTGGCACCAGGTGGTCGCGACGCAGGGCTCCGACGGGATGAAGCTCTACGTGGACGGCGCCCTGGTCGGGACGAACCCGACCACCGCGTCGGACGGTTACCGGGGCTACTGGCGCCTGGGCGGAGACAACTCGTGGAACTCGGGCTCCGGCTACTGGGCCGGGAGCCTCGACGAGGCGGCCGTCTACGCCCGATCGCTGGACTCCGCCACGATCGCCCAGCACTACGCACTCGGCACGAACAAGCCCAACGCGGCTCCCGTGGCCGCCTTCTCGTCGGCGCCCACGGGCCTCGGAGTCGCCTTCGACGGCAGCACCTCGGCCGACAGCGACGGCTCGGTCGCCTCGTACGCCTGGGACTTCGGCGACGGCAGCGCCGTGGCGTCGGGGGTCAAGCCCACGCACACCTACGCCGCGGGCGGCACGTACACGGTCACGCTGACCGTGACCGACGACCGGGGTGCCGTCGGCACCTCGACCGCCACCGTCACCGTGACGCCGCCCCGCGTGAACGCGGCGCCCACCGCCTCCTTCACCTCGACCGTCGACCATCTCGTCGTCGCCGTCGACGGCAAGGCCTCGACCGACCCCGACGGCAGCATCGCGTCGTACCGGTGGGACTTCGGTGACGGCACGACCGCAGCCACCGGATCGACCACCGGCCACACCTACGCCGCGGCCGGCACCTACACCGTGACCCTCACGGTGACCGACGGCGAGGGCGCCACCGGCACCTCGACCGGCACGGTCACCGTCGCCCCGGCCCCGCCGGCGAACGTCGCCCCGACGGCGTCGTTCACGAGCGCCGCGACGGGTCTCGCGGTGTCGACCGACGCGACGCCCTCGACCGATCCCGACGGCACCGTGACCGGTTACGCCTGGTCGTTCGGTGACGGCGGCTCGGCCACCGGGAAGACCGCATCGCACTCGTACGCGGTCGCCGGCACGTACACCGTGACCCTCACGGTGACCGACGACAAGGGTGCCACCGGCACCTCGACGGGCACCGTGACGGTCGCGCCGATCCCGAACTCGGCCCCCACGGCGTCGTTCACGACGGCGACCGACAAGCTCTCGGTCTCCACCGACGGACGCGCCTCGAGCGACTCCGACGGCACCGTCGCCGCCTACGCCTGGGACTTCGGCGACGGCAGCACGGCGACCGGCAGCACGGCGAAGCACGACTACGCCACCGGCGGCACCTACACGGTGACCCTCGTCGTGACCGACGACAAGGGCGCCACGGGGACCCGGACCTCCACGGTGACGGTCACCGCGCCTCCCGTCGTCACCGCCATCGCGCAGGACGGCTTCGGCCGCTCATCGACGAACGGTTGGGGATCGGCCGACATCGGCGGCGCCTGGACGCGCACCGGCCAGGCCTCGCAGTACGCGGTCACGAACGGCGTCGGCACCCAGTACCTGGGCGCCGCGGGCTGGAGCACCTCGATGGCCCTCACCGGCGTCAGCACGACCGACAGCGACCTGCGCACCAGCGTCAGCCTCGACAAGGCGGCGACCGGAGGCGGCACGTTCGTCTACGTCACGGGCCGCAAGGTGGCGACGAACTCCGAGTACCGCGCGACCCTGCGCTACCGCTCGGACGGACGCGTCGTCGTCGCCCTCAACGCCTACAAGGGCACGTCGACGAACGTCACCCTGGTGAACGAGACGCTGGTGCCGGGCACGGTCACGCCGGGTGCCAAGGTCAACGTCCGCCTCGAGGTCAGCGGCTCCGGCACGACGACGATCCGGGCGAAGGTATGGCTCGACGGCACGACCGAGCCCACCGCGTGGACCGTCTCGACGACCGACACGTTCGCCGGTCTGCAGGCCCCCGGCTCGGTGGCCCTCGCCGCCTACGCCTCGGGCTCCGCGACCAACGCCCCGCAGACGGTCTCGTTCGACGACCTGAGCGTCTTCAAGCCGTGACCGACGTCGTCCCGGCGCACCCGAGCAGGCTCGTCGTCCAGCAGTCGTTCCCGCGACCGCGCCCGACGACGAACCCCTACCTCGTGATGCTCCGGGACGCCGTCGGCGCGGTGCCCGGGGTCGAGGTGCGCACCTTCGACTGGAAGGGCGCCCTGCTCGGCCGCTACGACGTGTTCCACGTGCACTGGCCCGAGATCCTCGTCTCGGGCCAGAGCCCGCTCAAGGCGCTCGTGCGTCAGGCGTTGACCATCGCCCTGGTGACGAAGCTGCGACTGACGCGCACCCCGATCGTCCGCACCGAGCACAACCTCGAGCTGCCGAGCGGCATCTCCCGCCGCGAGCGCGTCCTGCTGCGCTGGATCGAGCGACGCACCACCCTCTGGGTGCGGCTGAACGACGAGACGCCCGAGCACCCCGACGCCCTCGGCGCGCTCATCCCCCACGGCCACTACGTCGACTGGTTCGCACGTTGGCCCTGGCCGTCGCGCGAGGCCGGCCGGGTGTCGTACTTCGGCTTCATCCGCCGCTACAAGGGAGTCGACGGCCTCCTCCGGGCCTTCCGCGACGTGCGCGGGGACGACCGTCGACTGCACGCCGCCGGCAAGCCCTCGACCCCCGAGCTCGCCCACGGCCTCGAGCGGCTCGCGGCCGACGACCCCCGGGTCAGCCTCGACCTGCGGTTCCTCGACGACGAAGCCCTCATCGACGTGGTGCGCCGGGCCGAGCTCGTCGTGCTGCCCTACCGCGAGATGCACAACTCGGGCGGCGTGCTGACGGCGCTGTCGCTCGGCCGGCCGGTGCTCGTGCCCGCCAACGAGGTCAACGCCCGTCTGGCCGACGAGGTCGGCGCCGACTGGGTCCGGCAGTACGCCGACGACCTGGGTCCCGACGACGTCGAGCACGCGCTCGACGCGGCTTCACGACTCGACGACGACGCCCGCCCCGACCTGTCGGCTCGTGACTGGGACCGTGCCGGCGAGGCGCACGTCGCGGCGTACCGTCGGGCGATCGCCGCCACCCGCGGTCGGCGCCTCGTCGGACGACGCCGGGCCCGTCCGTGAGGTCAGCCGTCGACGCGGCCGTACTCCCGGTACCCCGCGCCCCACGCGCCCGCCACCATGCCGGCACCCCGAGCCATCGTACGGATGCCACGAGCGCGCTGCCCCAACGACCGGCGCCCGAGGGGGCGGGTCACCGTGCCGACCGCGTACCGGCCCAGCCCGCCGGCGACGCGCACGCCGCCCTTCGCCGACAGCCGGAGGCGCGTGGACAGTCGCGACGCCCCTCGCGCGGACAGCATCACCGAGGTGAGGCTCCAGCCGTTGCCGCTGCTGTAGGCGCGCTGCACGACCCAGCGCCGCGTGACGCGGTGCGCGGGGACGACGTCCGTGACGACCGCCTCGGCGCACCAGAGGATCGTCCCACCGCCCGCGACCAGACTGCGGGTGAACAGCGTGTCCTCGCCTCCGAGCTGGCCGAGCGCCACGTCGAAGGCCAGCCCCTGGCGGCGCACCTCGGCGAGGTCGAGCAACAGGTTGTTGGTCGCGGCGACGTCGACGTGCGTGCCGGTCGCGAGTCGACGGCGCACGAAGAACCGGCCCTCGACGATGAACGGCTCGGGCTCGACCTCGTACTCGCTGCGCACGGGTCCGACGACCGCCGCGGCACCGGTCTCGGCCTGCAGGGTGACCAGCCCACGCAGCCACTGGTCGGAGGGCCGCTCGTCGTCGTCGATGAAGACCAGCAGGTCGCTGTCGCCGCTCTCGGCGAGCGCCCTGTTGCGGGCCGACGCGATGCCCGGCGTGCCCTCGACGACGTAGTCGACCGTCACGCGTGCTGTGCCCTCACCCGGGTCGGCCGCCGCGAGCGCCGCCGCCTCGACGCGCTCGCGCCCCGACCCGCTCGCGTCGTTGTCGACCACGAGCACGCGCGCCTCGACGCCGAGCCCGCGCGCGCTGCGGGCCTGCTCGACGAGCAGCGGCAACACCGCGTCGAGGTCCCGGGGCCGGCGGAAGGTCAGCACGGCGATCGTCAGGAGGCGCGGGGCGGTCGGGTCGGTCGTCACGGGCCCCAGCATGTCAGGTCGGTGAGGGGCGACGGGCCCTGCACCGCGCCTCCTGCGGGTGGACGGGGGACGAACCGTGGGTGAGTCGCTCGCCGGCCTCTCGGTGGTCGTCGTCAACTACGGTTCGACCGACCTGCTGCGCCGGAACCTCGCACCCGTGTCACGGGCGACCGACGGCCTCGTCGTGGTCGTCGTCGACAACTGGTCGGGAGCGGCCGAGCGCGCCCGCGTGAGCGAGCTCGCCGCAGCCGAGGGCTGGCACCTCGTCGCGCCCGCCGGCAACGAGGGCTTCGGCACCGGGGTGAACCTCGGCGTCGCCCGGGCGCGCGAGGCCGGGGCGCGCCACCACGTGCTGCTCAACCCGGACGCCGTCGCGGACGCGGGGGCCCTCGCCGCCTTGCACCGCGCCTCCTCGTCCGAACCGCTGACGATGAGCGCGCCGACCGTGCTGCGCCCCGACGGCAGCGTCTGGTCGGCCGGCAGCGACCTGTATCTGGACGACGGACGCATCCGGTCGCGGCGGCGACGGCTGCCCGGCGCCCGCGTCGAGGAGTGGCTGAGCGGCGCCTGCCTCGTGCTGAGCGACGAGTTGTGGCAGCGCTGCGGCGGCTTCGACGACGACTACTTCCTGTACTGGGAGGACGTCGACCTGTCCCGCCGCGTCGTGACTGCAGGAGGCGCGCTGCGGCTGCTCGACGACGTCACCGTCGTCCACGCCGAGGGCGGCACGCAGACCGCCGGCGGGGCCGACCGGTCAGGGCAGGCCAAGTCGGCCGGGTACTACCGGTACAACATCCGCAACCGTCTGCTGTTCGCCGCGAAGCACCTCGGCGACGACGACCTGCGGCGGTGGCGACGCCTGACCCCGCGCATCGCGTGGGAGGTGCTGCTGCAGGGCGGGAGGCGCCAGTTCGTGCGGTCGCCGGGCACGCTGCTCGTCGGGCTGCGGGCCGTGCTCGAGGGGCGTCGGATCGTCGGGGCCGAGCTGCGGCGCCGCGCGCGGACGGCCCCCTGATAAATTTATCAGGGGTACACCTCGGCTCTGATAAATTTATCACCATGCGGTCTCCCCTCACCAACCCGTTCCAGGCAGGCTCCGACGTCGTGCCCGACGTCTGGGCCGGCCGAACCGAGCAGTTGAGCGACTGGCACCAGGTCCTGCGACCCCGTCGGCACGCCGGTCTCTACGAGACAGGACGGACGATCCTCGGCGAACCGGGCACCGGCAAGTCGAGCCTCGTCCGCCGCATCGCCCGCGACGCCGCCGAGGCCGGCGACTGGGTGACGCCGCAGCTGCGCATGCCCACCGGGGCCGATCCCCTCAAGATCATCGCCTCCGCCGTCCTGCGACTGGCCGACCGCGCAGGGCTCCGCACCTCGACCCGGAGGGGCGTCCTCGACCTGCTCGCCAGGGTCGAGCAGGTGGCCGTGACCGGGTTCTCGGTGACGACCCGCGGCGCCGACGGCCCCGAGCCGTTCACGGCCCTCGTCGAGCTCCTCGTCGAACTCGGCCAGGCGGCGATCGAGCAGGACGCCGTCGTGATGATCCACGTCGACGAGGTGCAGAACATCGGCGACGAGGCCGCCCTCTCCCAGCTCCTCATCGCCCTCGGCGACGCCCTGTCGCACGAGGTCGAGGTCACCGTGCCCGGCGGAGGCACGGTGTCCCGCCACCTGCCCGTCGCCGTCTACCTCACGGGCCTGCCCGACTTCGAGGACATGGCGGGGGCCCGGAAAGGGGCGACCTTCGCCCGACGGTTCCGCACCGTCACGCTCGGTCCCCTCGACGAGGGCGACATCCTCGAGGCACTCCAGCCCTTCGTGGTCGCGGGGTGGGAGACCGCCGGCGACCACGGTGCCGTCGAGACCGTCCGCATGGACCCTGCGGCGGCGAGGGCGATCGCGGCCCTCAGCTGCGGAGAGCCCTTCCTGTTCCAGCTCGCCGGCCAGCGGGCGTGGAACGTCGCGACGGCACCCGTCGTCTCCGAGGAGGACGTCGTGGCCGGCTGGCGCGGAGCCGAGAGCGAGGCGTCGGCCCACGTCGAGCGCATCCTGAACCGCCTCCCCCCGCGTGAGCACGAGTTCTTGAGGGCGATGGCGTCGCTGCCCCCCGCAGAACGCACCCTCAACGCGATCGCCGAGGCGATGGGCCTGGCCTCGGGCGCCCAGCTCGGGCCCACCTCGCAACGGCTCGACACTGTGCGTGGCGTGGTCAGCCGGGGCAAGCCGTACGCGTTCCGCAACCGTGCCGTCGAGGCCTACCTGACGACGGACTGGCCTCGAGCGGGCTGAGTTCGAGCGGGCTCAGTTCGAGCACGGGTCGCCGCGCCTCGCGCAGGGCGGCGCATCCCGTGATCTCCGACCATCGGTCGATCCCCGCCCGCTCGACGCTTCCTAAGCTCGACCCATGAGCACAGCCACCGCACGACCCGCGACCGCGACACCCGCGACCGACGACGGCGAGGCGGCGGTGGGTGACCCGAGGCCGTCCCGGGCCCGGCGGCTCTGGGCGGGGTCGTGGCGCCTCGGCGTCGCCCTGATGACCGGGCTGGTCGCCTTCGCCGTGGTCTGGCCCTCGACCGACATGAGCGGCTGGAGCGACGCCCGGGTCGGTGCCAGCATCGTCGGCGACCTGCTCGCCGGATCGGCCGCCCTGGTCCTCGTCCCGTTCCGCCACCGGGCACCGTTCGCCGTCACGCTCGTCGTCGTCGGCCTGGGTTCGTTCTCGACCCTCGCGGTCGGGGCCGCCGCCCTGGCCGTCGTGTCGCTCGCGACGCGCCGACGCCCCGGCGAGATCGTGGCCGCCGGAGTCGTGTTCGTCGCGGCCACGGTGGTCGCGGAACTCCTCGTGTTCCGCTCGGCCGACGACGGGACCTCCGTCGGGTGGATGGCCGTCGCCCTCGGTGCCGTCGTCCTCGCCTACGCGCTCCTCGCGCTGGTCGGCGTGGTCATCGGGTCGCGACGCGCCCTCGTCTCCTCGCTGCGCGAGCGGGCCCTCCTCGTCGAACGCGACCAGGCACTCCGCGAAGAGCGGGCCCGCGACGGAGAACGGGCCCACCTGGCCCGAGAGATGCACGACGTCCTCGGACACCGACTCTCCCTCGTCGCCCTGCACGCCGGGGCGCTCGAGTACCGGGGCCGCGACCTCGACCCCGACGAGACCGTCGCCGCCGCGGCCGTCGTCCGGGCCGAGGCCCACTCGGCACTCTCCGATCTGCGGGACGTGCTGGGGGTGCTGCGCGACCCGGAGGCGGGCGGGGCCTCCGAGGTCACCGTCACCGCGCCTCCCCAACCGACGCTGCTCGAGCTCGACGCCCTCGTCGACGAGGCGCGTGAGGCAGGGTCGTCGGTCACGACCTCGATCGACGACGCCGAGCGTCTGGCCGAGGTGCCGACCGCCGTCGGACGACACGCGTACCGCATCGTCCAGGAGGCCCTCACGAACGCCCGGCGGCACGCTCCCGGACAGCCGATCCGGGTGTCGGTCGCGGTCGGCACGACGGACGTCGTCCTCATCCGCGTCACCAATCCCACGCCCGACGGCCCGTCCGACGCCGGGAGGGCCGGCCACGGCCTGGCGGGGCTGGCCGAGCGCGCGCGTCTGGTGGGCGGCCACTTCACGGCGGGCCCCGACGGGGACGACTTCGTCGTCGAGGCCGACCTGCCGTGGACGCGATGACCGACCCGCGTCCGGTCCGGGTCGTCGTCGTCGACGACGACGCCCTGGTGCGGTCGGGCCTCCGTCTCATCCTGGGCGGGCACGCCGACGTCGAGCTCGTCGGTGAGGCCGTGGACGGACTCGACGCCGGCGACGTCATCGCCCGCAGGGCACCGGACGTCGTGCTGATGGACATCCGCATGCCCCGCTGCGACGGGCTCGAGGCGACCGAGCGCGAGCTGGCCCGACGGCCCGACCTGCGGGTGATCGTGCTGACGACCTTCGAGGCCGACGACCTCGTGCTGGGGGCTCTGCAGCGCGGTGCCCGCGGATTCCTCGTGAAGGACACCCCGCCGGGTGAGCTCGTCGACGCTGTGCTCGCGGTCGCCCGAGGACGGTCGATCCTGTCACCGACCGTGCTCGACCGCGTGATCGCCGCCGCCACCCGGGCCACCGGCCCGGACGGGGCCGACTCGGCCGCCGACGCCCGGGCCCGACTGGCCCTGCTGACCGACCGCGAGAGGGAGGTGGCCGTCGCGGTGGCCGAGGGGGCCTCCAACGCCGAGATCGCCGCCGACCTCTTCGTCAGCGTCGCCACCGTCAAGACCCACGTCGGCCACGCCTACGACAAGCTCGACGTCGGCAACCGCGTGCAGCTGGCACTCGTCGTCCGCGCGGCCCGCCCTGACGGCACACGGCCCGTGTCGGCGACGACCGACTAGCGGAGCGCGGGCGAGCCGTCCTGGCAGGACCGGAGAAGGCGGGCGTGTTCGTCGACCACGGTCGTCTCCGACCGGCCGAGTTCGACGAACTCGCCCGGAGCGGCCTGGACCCGACGCACTCAGCCCCGGACGAACTCCGCCAGCGACGCCGACAGGTGCCGTGTCGTCAATCGCTCCTCGACGAGGGCCCGCCCCGCCGCGCCGAACGCCCGGGCCTCGGCCTCGTCGCCGAGCAGCCGCAGCACGTGCCCCGCGAGCGCCGACGGGTCCCCCACCGGCGCCAGCAACCCCGTGCGTTCGTGCTCCACGTAGTCCTCGATGCCCGGGGTGTTCGTCATCACGACGGGCCGCCCCGTCGCCATCGCCTCGAGGCTGACCGTCATGCCCGACGCGTGCAGGTTGTCGCGCGTCGCGACGGCCACGACCGAGGCCCGTGCGTACAGCTCGGCCAGCTCGCGGTGCGAGACGTGCGGCACGACGGTGACGCCCTCGGGCGGTGCCGCATCGCTCGTCGTCTGCACGACCAGCTCGACGTCCGGCCGCTCGGCGTGCACGCGCTCCAGCGTCGCGAACAGCGTCGCCGGGTCGCGGTCGCGGTCGCCTCCGATGCTCAGCACCATCGGTCGCGAGGGCCACGGACGCGACGCGAAGAACTCCTCGTCGACCCCGAAGGTGAAGAACCCGACCGGGGGCCCGTCCTCACCGACGAACCGTCGCAGCGGCTCGACCTGCCCCCGGCTGATCACCCAGAGCCCGCTCATCCGGCGCAGCACGTCGCGCATGCGTCCGACGTCCTGCCCGCGGTCGACCCGGTCGGTCACCCAGATCACCCCGGTGTACATCCGCTCGTGCGGCCGCGTCAGCAGCATCCGCCGCGCGACGTTCTCGTCCCAGGTCACCCCGACGTCACTCGACGGGATCCCGGACGAGGAGGCGCGGCGCGGCACCACCCGGTCGCGCAGCACCTGCAGGCGGCCGGGTTCCGCGACCGAGGCGATGCGCGCCTCCGGGTCCGTGTCGCGCAGCGCCTCGAGGCCGTAGGGCCAGAGGCCGGGCCGGAGTCCTGCCGCGTGATCGGCGGCCCAGCCGGTCACGTCGCGTTCGGTCGCGAAGAGGACCTCCATCACCGCGCCTCCTTCTCGTCGTCGCCGGTGCGGCCGTCGCGCGCGCGCTCCTCGGCGGCCCGCTCGGCCACCGCTCGCTCGGCGATCGCCTGGTCGGTCGCGGTCTCGTCACCGCGCTGCTCGTCGACGTCGAGGCCCGCGGCCGCCGTGGCGCCCTCGTCGTCCGCCGACTCGTCGACCACGCCGTCGCCACCCGCACCGCCCGCCGCCGCCTCGGCCCGACGCCGACCCAGGTCGCGCGACACGTACCAGAGGTTCGGCACGAGCTGACAGAGCGCCACCGAGATCGCCGACCCCAGCACGGGTCCCGCGGCCCCGACCTGCCCGATGAACCACCACGACAACCCGAGGTTGAGCGGGACCATCAGCACGATCGGCAGCACCTGGAAGACCAGTCCGGTCTTGTCGGTCATGTACATGCCGACCGGGTACTTGGCCGCCTGCAGGCCGACGAAGACCA